>Ga0209093_1002084_pt1 | contig 11299 bp, 9 predicted proteins | sample SidtaG_4_FD_187450 | JGI IMG/M metagenome (GOLD analysis project Ga0209093, IMG submission 187450) | Marine algal microbial communities from Sidmouth, United Kingdom - Sidmouth_Male1 metaG (SPAdes) (version 2) | ecosystem: Host-associated > Algae > Red algae > Unclassified | place: Sidmouth...
CAAGACGGGAAAGGCTGCTGATGCCCGCCTGGTAGTGGGCGCGATGGTCCACACCAAGGTCGTGCACATCACCAATCTGGCTGGGCTGAGCCGCTTCCGCGGTGCTTTGGCCAGGACCTTCTACCTGGACGGAGCCGTGCTGCAGGTGGTCCGCAGCAAGGGCAAGGCCGGGCGAAACAAGACGGAGCGGCACACGTCGTGGGTTTGGCGCGGGCGCACGGTTGAGAAGCTGCTTGGGTTGGCCAGCATGCGGGCGGGGCCGGCCCCCCCCCAAGAACTACTGGCTGACCAATCAGCTGTCGAGCTGGGTACCCCGGTGACCCAGGCGTCTGCGCCTGGTAGCCAGACCGTCGGCAACGCCTGTGCCCCCCTCCCCCCGCCCGCCGTAGGTGGTCAAGCCCTACCCCTCCCCCCCACCCCGCGCGGGCAGGCTTCCCCCCACACCCCCACGGGCACGACAGGTAGTACTCTCCCGCAAGAGGCTGGTAGTGCCTCTCCCCCGCCCCGCCGCCCCGTTACACCGGCTGTCGCTACCGCCCACGGGCTGACGTGGACGCCACCTGCTGTCAGTGAGCCCGTCGGCGGTCCCGTACCTCGACAGAAGTGGTCGGTACAGTCGCCCGGCGGGGAGGTCATCCAGGAGGGGGGCGATGTGCTGGGTCCTGGGCAGACGCGTCGGCCCTACGACTACCTTTGGGCTGTGTTTCCCATGGATCAGCTGACGCGGATGGTGCGTCTGACCTCCTCGAAGTTCGAGGCCCGCGGCATGCAGCGCACCGACGGGGGGGATGTCCTCAAGTGGGTTGGCGTGACGCTGTTGGCCACCCGCTACGAGTTCGGTGCGCGTGCAGATTTGTGGGCGACGCGGGCTCGCAGCAAGTATATGCTTGCCCCCGCCTTTGGCGAGCGCACAGGCATGTCGCGACGCCGCTTTGACGCCCTGTGGTCTTGCATGACCTTCAGCCAGCAGACTGGCGGGGCGGACGACGCCTCCGAGAAGCGTCGGTGGCAACTCATCAACGCTTTTATCGCCTCCATCAACAACCACCGGGCTTCCCGCGTGTCGCCGAGTGACTTAATTTGCGTCGACAAGTCCATGTGAAAATGGTATGGCCAAGGGGGTCATTGGATTCTCCGAGGCATGCCGATGTACGTGGCAATTGATCGCAAGCCCGAGAACGGTTGTGAAATCCAAAATGCGGCATGCGGACGGAGCGGAATTATGTTGCGGCTGGGCGTCGACACAACGGCGGAGCACCTCCAGGAGGACGTTACGGGCGAAGAGGACGACTTTCCTCACGGCACTGCCGTGCTCAGGAAGTTGGTAGCCCCCTGGACTGGCACCAAGCGGGTTGTGTGCGCTGATTCGAACCCTGCGAGCGTGACGGCCACGCAACAGCTCCTGAGCATGGGCCTTCGGCTCATCGGCGTGGTGAAAACCGGGACGAAGGGGTTTCCTATGGGCGCGTTGTCGGTGCGACCGCTGGAGGAGCGGGTGCAGCGCGTTTCGTACGTCCACACTAAGGCGGACGGGGTCACCGATACGATGTCCGTCCTGTGGGTGGACCGGGAGCGGCGTTACTTCATCTCTTCCGCGTCGACCAACGTACCTGGGACGCCATACGATCTCGTGCGGTGGCGGCAGGTCGGGGACGACGCTAAGCGCGTGGTGCTCACTGTGGCGCAGCCGCAGGTCGTCGAGACGTACTACCAACGCTGTGCCCAGATCGACAGTCACAACCGATGTCGGCAGGACGATTTACAGCTGGAGCACAAGCTGATCACGCATGATTGGTCGATGCGTGTGAACCTCTCCCTTTTGGGCATGTGTGTCGTTGATGCCTGGATGCTGTACTCGGGGGCACACGGGACGGCGGCAGAGCTCACGCAGAACCAGTTCTACGAGGACCTGGCTGCGGAGCTAATCGACAACGCGTTAAACACTGTGGGGCTCCGGGCGCGTGGCGCCCCGGCTGTGGATTCCGCTGACCGTGGGGTGCCGCCACTGCGCTTCGGCGTTGGCATGCACTTGAACCCCACGCTGAAGCGGCTTACGGGTCAGTCCGCGCATGACGGTGACCAGCGCGCGCAGCGCACGTGCCTGGGCTGCAAGCGCGGCAGGACGTCGTATGTCTGCTCGGGCTGCCGCGAGACCAAGGGCATCGAGGTGTATTTTGTGGTCCCAAGACGGGTCGGCCATGCTTTGACCAGCGCATGCCTGAAGTGCACCATTTGGACATTTAGGCCATGAAATACAGTTCTCTACTTGTCGACACGTGTTTCAGCATGTAAACTACTGCTAAATATCATGTTCAACTGCACTGGACTGCGAAGGCTTATGTCCTGCAGGCTGCGTCCGCTGCTCCAGCTGTGGCGGTGGACGCGTTGCCGGGCTCGGTGTGCCGGTTCATCACACACGAGGCGTATTCATACACACCTAAAAGACGGGCCGCGGCGCGTCTGAGCTGGCCGCCGCCACAGCTGTCGTCGCCGATGACGCCGGCCCAGCCGCCGCCGCGTCGCTGTCCGGTGGCGGCGGCGGCAACAGCCGGGGGCCGCTCCGCAGTTGCGCCACAGTCGTAAGGGGAACCTGACAGAGCACACCACAGGTCATTTCCGCCGGCGGCGGTAGCCCGACTGCTGGTCGCCCGCCGCCCCTCTCGCGCCTGTCGCCACCGGCCGCGTCAGCCCTAGCTACACTACTCGCTTTATAGGGGCCAGAGCGCCGTCCGCCCTGCGCCCGTAGAGCGCCCCAACCAGCTTCCCCCCGCCCTGTCGCCGCCGCCCACTGCCGCTACGTGTCCCCCCCCGCCCGTCGGTGGAATTTTCTCCGCCGTCGTCGCCTGGGCTGCCGCTGTGGTCGGCGGTACGCGTGCCGCGACCTCAGACGCTGCCGACGGCACCGTCCCCCCGAGGCAGCGCCGCCTGCTGCGAGCGCGCCTTTGCGCCGAAGCCGCCGCCGCCACCGACGGGCGACGGCGTTGGCGCCGCGGACGCCGTCGACGATGACGGCGCGCCCGCGCCGGGCGGGGCGGGCAGACGGGGTGCAGCCGCGTCCGCGCGCCACGTGGCGGGCGTCTCGCCGGGCGGCGGCGGCGGCGGCGGCGGCGGCGGCGGCGGCTGGGCGGCCGCCTTTGGCGGCGGTGGCGACGTGGCCGACCGCGACGGGCCGGGTGTGCTCGGCGGGGCGGGGGTGGGGCGGCCGCCCGGGCCGCTGCGGATGGGGCTGTCGCGCGCCGTCGGCCCGCCGCTGTGGGAGGACCTCGACTGGCCCGCCGTCGGGCGGTGCGACGCCCGCGCCGCGTCGCCGCGGCGCCGGGCGCGGGCGCGCGGCGGATGCGGCGGCGGAGACGGTGGCGTTGGCGGCGGGCTCGGCGGCTCGCCGACATGGCCGCCGGGCGAGAGGCTGGCACCGACGGCACGCCATCGTCGGCTGGGGCGTCTACGGCCGCCCCCCCGGTTCTCCCCAGCGGCGCCAAGAAGCGCAAGTTGCCCGTCGCGACGTCCCTCCCCCCGGTCACGCCCGTTGATGCGGCCGGCCGGGGCGCCGCGGCCGGCGGCGCCCCGCCGACCGGCCCGGAGGCCTGCCGCACCTGCGGCGCCCCCCTCGGGGCCGCGTCGACCCTCCCCACGCTGACGGCAGCGGTGGCCGCCGCGCGCGCCGCTTCGGCAACGCTCGACAAGCGCCTCGCGTGTGCGCACGAGGAAAATTGGTCCCTCCGTCGCCGCCTCACCGCCGCGTCGGGGGCGGCGCACGCGGCGGCGGCGCGCGTCGGCGCCCTGTCGGCCGCCGGCGGGGCGCCCCGGCAGCATTAGTCGACGCAGCGCGTTCCTGAGCACGGGCAAGAGTGGGCGGCGGGAGGGTCTGACTTTGGCCCAGACGCCAGTTGTCGTTACGTACGTAGGGGAATCCCTCTTTCAAATAATCATAATAGAGTCCCTTCCTTCTTCATGCTGTACCGGGGCCGTTGTGGCCCAGCGCACTGGTATCGACGAGAAACGCATCGCTGTGATTCTTTAGGGACCAGATCGCCCGTTCTCCTATTCAGATGGCCTGGAATCGACGATTCTGGGAGAGGATCAAATGATCCTCACGAGAGGATCATTTGATCCTCTTTTGAGGTATAATAGACACTAGGGAGGCAATTCACAAATATTGCTTGCGCAAACGTGTCAATTCCCGCCTTGACGCGAGAAGGTGTTTTCTTTTCTGACCAAGTCGGAAAGCGGTCCTTAGGGACTCCTGTGACTACAAGTCACAGGAAAAGAAAAGAGCACAAGAAGAGAGGCTAAGCCTTTTATTCCCTACTGGGCCCGAGACCAGTCGATCGTAAGAAAGACGGCGCCCACCCCCTTAGGGGGGGCGACAACGGACGACATACAAAGCAGGAGGGGGACGCAAGGAACACTTGGTCACCCTAGGGCGACCAAGTCACCAACCCCCAGGACGGGCCCCATAGCCCGGATCATATTCCTGGCTACTGTCCTCCTCGGGCGCATAATAATGCGACCCCGAGTAAGTCGGCGGGTTCGCCGAAGGGCCCGTCTCAGCCCCATACGAGGCTTGAGACGAAGAACCGGCGCCCGCCCCATAATGGGGCGGGGGAGGAGACGGCGGACGTCGAGGCGCCGCCGGCAAAGCCGCCCTTCGGGGCGGAGCCGACCAGCCGGCCAAGTGCCGAAGTGACCATCCGGTCATCACCGTATTGGTGTCCGCCACGGCGGTACCATACTCCTCCGTCAGAAGACGGCGGAGCGTCTCGGCGGTGCCAAGTTCGTACAGGGGCCCGACGTCCCGTTCCCCTAGGGGGCGGGACACAATAGCAGCAACCTCGTTGCGCAGCCGCACCAAGGTGCGGCTCAACGCCATAATGAGTGTATGGTCCACCCCATTATTGAGGATGGACGGGAGTTCCCCTAGGGAACGCCCCAAACTCGACCATACGGCCGGGTTGACGGGGCGAGGGTTACCCAACTGGGCCGACCCCTCCCAAGTGAAGAGAGGAAGGGGCGCCAGAGGGGGACCCGGGGGTTCCCCAAGAGAAGGAGTCGTCACACTGCTACCCCCACGGGGGTAGACCCAACGAGTCCGCGCGTGACGGCCGGGTTCTCGGGACACGTAGGCCGGGCTTGACACCCCATCCCAGGGGGGGGGGCTCAGGACGAGAGGGGAGGAGGCCGAAGCGGCCGGGGCCGACGGGGGATCTGGACCCACCACGTGGCCAACACTGGCCGACCCGGCCTCCGCCAAGTCCCGATCCAAGGGTCGGATGCGAAGACCGGCGTGGGCATCTCGCCCATAAGGGAGGCGGGGATCCCCCAGACCCTCCAATAGGACCAAGGTCCCCTCGTCATCCAACGCCTTGGCGCAACGGAAGACCCCGCGGGGTCCCCCTAGCCACTGAAGCCAATCGGGCGCCGCCCGCTCCTCGATAAGTCGGAGGAGCTTCCGCTTGGCCTGAAGAAGAAGGCGGGTCGAAGGGTCGGCGAGCACAAGCGCTCGGGCTTCAGGTCGGCGAAAGCCGACCGAATGGCCATAGGCAGACGCCAGAGGTGCCCATGGTGGCGAATGCTTCCTAGGAAGACGTCTGCCACCTCAACGGCCCACAGGGCTGCTAGCATCAGATGATAGGGACCCCCAAGGGGCTCCCCCATGAGCTGGATCCCCTGGAGTGCCACCATCTGGGGCACCCGCGCGGCCATACCGCGGGGCACTTCAAAGTGCTCCCACCACACTGGTGTGGTGGGATACAGGGCCTTGCGGCGTACCACAGGTACGTCGCGCACCTCACGCTGTTCATACAGCGTGAGAAGGTGGAGGGAGGTACGAACCGTCCACTCCCCCAGCGTACCCGGCATGAAAAAGCCGCGTTCCATCTCCCCCAACTTAGGGGGATACCCCGGGTAATAATCCCAGGAGAAGTGGGGCTTGTCCCCCACCTCGGGAGGCATCTCCCGGACAGCCAAGTGCCTAAGCACTTGGCATACTCGCCAGTGCTCCCGACTGCGGAGAAAGGGGAAGTCCGTCACCGTCCCCTCGGGGACGGCGAAAAGGGTATGGTACATCCCCCTAATGGTCGTCCATATGGACGTCATCCGACGACTGCCGACCGCGTCAAAGCGCTGTTCGAAAATCGACCCCCCTAGGGGGGCCCAAGGGTAGCGCCCATACTTCGCGTCCACGACCGCGGGGGTCGGCCACGAGGCCGACAGGAGGTTGGAGAGGACGTCCTCGTCGATGTCCTCCTCCGGGCCGAAAAGGGCGCCCGCGCCCTCGGCCTCAAGATTGACCACCATGGCGGCCGGAGCGTCGGGAGCCGTAGAAGATGCCATCCCGCCTCGAGAGGCGGGGAAACCGGGGAAGCTAAGGACGCCCCACCCCAGGATGGGGTGCACGAACAACTCGGGACGCGTGGAGAACCCAGTCGCGCCCGACGGTGTCGTCCTCCCGGTGACGACGAGGGTGCCGCCAGGAGATTCAAACCCCCCAGTCACCGCTATCGGTGACCGCCTTACGGGACTGACCCGAGGCTTCCCCGGCTCGGTGGACCCGTCGGTCCCCCGCCGTATGGCGCCTTGGAACGAGCCCCTAGGGGCACGCTGACAGGGAGTCACAGGGCAGGGTTTCCCCCTGGCCTAGGGAGGGGGTGGCGAGACACCGCCCCCGGTCCCGCGAGACGCGGGCCCTGAGGTGGGGGATATGTGGTGGAAACCCCCTGTCAGGGGTGACACGGCCCCCGGCATGAGCCGGGGACGGGTCGTGACCAGTCACGTAACACCCCCCTAGGGGGGGTAGCGTGGGACAGCCCCCTTGGGCGGGTGTCCAGGGAGCCCGAGGGCCACACACGAAACGACCCCTCTAGAGGGGCGCGAGGCGAGGAACACCCGATCGGGCCCCCCTGGAGGGGTCTGGCACAGCCAAGGGAGACACACGTCTTCCCGAATCCGGAACCTCTGGAGGGACCGGGAAGCTTGTGGAATCTTCCGCAATCCGAGCGTAAGCCGGACCGAGATATGATCTCGACAAGGGATAAAAGAAATCGCACCGGAATTCTATCCGGGAAAATTGAAAAATCTTGGGATAAGTCCCGAGGTATTGGTTTTGGGTAAATCCTGAAATCTAGGAAGTCTGAGTGACTTTCTTGCTTCCGCCCGAGACGGGCGGGGGCCCTCTTCCAGTGGAAGGGTTGTCAGGGATGCTGGGCAGTGGCCACTAGAGGCCCGGGCCTGAGACCGTGGCCCGTTGGGCACCGGTCCCCCCATGGTAGCGCCCGCGGGTCGGGATTGTGCACGTCCTGCGTCTTGTTTCTGAGGGTATATGAGTGTGTGCTGTGGTGTCATCGTGCGTGTTCGAATGAATCAGCGTTGCGTTTGCGTTACTTCCGTCGTTCTGGTGCGCTTCGCGCCCGGTGATCCCGGCGTTCGCGTTGTATCTCTGGCGTTGCGCTCCGCATACTGTGCTGGGTTTCCCGACGGGGTTATACCCTGTCGGCTGTGAGGGCAGGATCCACTACAGTGTCGTCGTCGTTTTGGAGCGTGCAAGGGCCAGTCCGCACGGGTTGTCACACATCAAACTGCGTAGGGCGTCCCTGCACTGTCAGAAACCACCAGCAATCAGCACGTATCAAAAATGAGTCAAGACGAGCAACGAAGGTGGATACCGGTCAAATTTCCGTTCGAAAAGCTATCGTTGCCCAATCAGAAACGTGCTCACAGATGGATGACGCAGCATTGCTGTCGAGAGCTGACAGGGGGGGTATCGCTTTGTTCCTTGGAACGCATCACGTATGAGTCGCAAACGACAGCGCGCAGCTGCACACTGAGTCGGAAGATGCTGGGTGGACCACGACAATGTGCCCTCTCGGTGCGTCTGAGCGGGTCGAAAAACAGTGCGCTCGCCTCATAAGAGCCAACGTGACCGCGAGGGCGGCGTCTCTGAGGCTTTGCCACAGGTCGTCGAGTCGGGTCGAGACCGACGCCCTCGCCCACCCTCTTGGCATCGTCCAACGCCTCGCCGGCGTCACCGTCGTTCGCCACCCCCTCGATCCGTCTCCGATCTGCCGCAGGCTCCTCGGTAAGTGCCGTGAGGCTAATTCAATGTCGTGCAGATGCTCAGAGTGATACAATTCAGCGGTGTGTTGTACCTGCGTACTTGGTGGGTGCCTGTGCAGGTCTTGCGGATGTACTGAGTTTTCGTATCATTGTACTGACCCGCGTCTCGCGTTTCCGTGTTCCTCATCAATCTCTTTGCTTCTCGTGATTGGCTACGTGTTTGTCTCTTTCTGGCCTTTCTGCATTCGACGCTGGTCTACTCGTTTCTATTTCACTGACGCGCTCAGCAGGACACGCGGGGGTCCAGCATGCGATCAATCCGGGGCGATGTGACCTCTGCTTCTGTTGTGTGTTCTTGGTCCTTTTTTCTGGCCTGGACTCTGTTTGACATGTTATGCAGTGATTGCAGAGGAAGCGCAGCAAAGAGTAAACGCATGAGACGAGGAATAAACGCCCCCCCTGCAGAGCAACAAGCAGCCTCACGACAGCCCGCAAGGGAAGAGTGATAGATCGCCGTGTTTAGGTGCTGCGTTACGCTTCTGGATCGTGGGATGTCCTGCGAGCTCTACATGTCCCCACGCAGCGCCGGAAAGACCCCCGCATACGCGATATCTGAGCAGTGTCGGTGCCATGGAGTGGCAGCCAGGCGCGCAGTGTATTCCTATACTGGGCGCGTGCAGAGGAGCGCCGCGGTCTAAAATGCGAATATAGTTTCTATACTGCATTGGAATTTTTGCAGTGTGAAGGGGGGTCGAATATGTTCTAGTACACGCCTTTTTACCCTGTACTGGAGGCCTTTGGAGGCAATTTGAAAAGTGTGGGTCCCAGCGCCAGTACAGAACAATAGCATGTGCCCCACTTTCCCGACGATGGGCCAAGAAGGGTGGAATCGACCCGTGAAGCTACATTTTTTGTGCACGAAGTCCTTCCTCATGTTCATTTGTTGGTGCTCGTGAAGCACTGTGAGGTCAGAAAAGAGCATGAATGCCTCCTGAGTGTACATATGCACACGCATTCGAGGCGCAGGCCATGGCGGCGGCTGCCCCCCCCCCCCTCTCCGACGGCGTGGGCTGGCAGACGACACGCGACAAGACATTCTACAACCAGACTGACAGCCTATCACCCTAACCGGATACTGTCTGACACGAATAATGCGCACCGGAATCAAAATTGTGCGCACCTGATGTGGTCGTTGCGCCAAAAGCTGGAGAGGCCCCAGTCAAGCCGATCGATGTCTGAGCCAACCAAACGCAGAAAAGAGCCTCTTTGTTAGGCCTGGAATATCCACTTGTGGCGCAACGGCCATATGCACATCATTGCTGCGGCTGTACACGAGCTCCTATCGCGTCGGTGCACAATTGCGTGTACGAAGGCTTGGCACCATCGGATCAGCGTGGAGCTCACAGTATTGCAGAGGACGGTGCTTGCGGTCCTATGACCGTAGCTATTGGCGATCTCGACACATGCATGCCGTTGTAGGACATCTTGAGGTACTCCAACCGGCAACGGTGTGGTCCAGAAGGCACACGTGATGCGGAAACTGCGCAAAATTGCAAGAATCTGTCTGATGGCACAGAACACGGATCTGGACAAGGGGTCTTCAAGCGTACCCAATTTAGGTCAGCGTTCCCGTATTTGGGATTTTCTTAGACAAGTGTCTGCGTATTCCGTGAGAGAGACCCCCAAGCAAGCGTACTGTGTCATCCGATGACCAGCAAGCGTCTTTTTTGGGGTACTTTTTGACCGAAATGCGTGACCAGGTACTTTTGTTCTTGGGAGTGGCACAGCGTACTGTGTGGGTATTTTTCACTGCCGGACCCGACCTCGGCCATCTGTCTGGCTTTCGAGCGACCCGACCCGATTCTGACCGGCACATAACCTAATTTCGAGAGCAGCTCCGTACAAGGCCACGGCTAGGTGACGCGGATGACCCGATTGCGAAAGCTACCGACAGTGTACCATTCACACGCCGCCACCGCCGCCGCCGCCCGCCGCCGAGCGTGGGCGCGCGGTGCGTGCGCAGCGGTCCATCCGCGGTGCTTTCTTGGGCGGTAGACGCGTCTAATGCGACGGTGGCGGATGCGACAATCGCCTCCACGCTCCATGGCTTGTGCTGCGCGTGACATTGGGAGCGGGTCTAGGCGACATCGAAAAATGGGAGTCACTGCAGTGACTCCACCAGCTGGCGGTCGACGACGGGCTGGGACGCGCAAAGCGGAACAGCTGGGCGCCCACCCCGCTCCTTCCCGCGCTGGCAGACTGGGCGGGCCTCCAACGACGCCGCTCGCTGCCCCCCTTCCCCCTTGCTTCGGGAAGGTGTGGAGCAAGCAGCCGCTTCAGGGGCCGCCGCTGCCACCCGCAACCTAGTAAAGTAAGTTTGAAGTCTTGTGTAGACCCATGAACACAAGTCCAGGGGCTGAGGTTGCAGTAGAATACGCTGAAAAAGATCTGGCCAGCGTACTTCTTGGCATGAATCACTGGGTATGGGTATGTCCGAATAATACCCGGTTGGGGAGTGTTCAAGTGTTCTTCGGTCAATGGGATTATTCGGGTAGCGTACAATTTCAGGGAAGCAAACTTTCAAGCGTTCCGGTATTTACCCGAATCAAATACGCGCGGATACGCTTCGGGAAAACTACGCTTGAAGACCCCTGGTATGCACCCGAAACAATTACGCGCGGATACGCTTTGGGGACAACAACGCTTGAAGACCCCTGATCTGGACCCGCTGTGCAGCTGGCGCCGGGAGCTCGGCGCCCGCCCGTCGTCCAACGCCGACCGCCACGGCCACCCCCACCGCCCCCCCCTGCAAACGCCGCCGCGCGCGCGTCAGTGGCACCCCCGTCGGCGGCGACCCCCCCCTGCGCCCCGACCATGGGCGCCTTTGTGCCGCCGCCCGCGGCCGCCACGCGCGGCGGCCGCCGCGCGCGACCGGCCGGCGGCGCCGCGGCCGCGGCCGCGTCGGCCGCGCCGCCGTCGCCCCCCCCGCCGGCGGCGCCGCCACGGCCAGTGGCGGCGGCGGCCGCCCCCCCCGTCGGCCGCCGGTCGGTGCTGGCGGCGGCGGCGGCAGCAGCGGCGGCCGCCGCCGCTGCCGCAGCGGGCGCGGGGCTCGCCACCCCGCCCGCCGCGTCGGCCGCCGGCGGCGCCGCGCCCGCCGCGGCGGCGGTGGCGCCGGCGGCGGGCGGGGAGGAGGAGCGGCGGCCGCCGTTTGTGACGCTCCCGTCGGGGGTACGGGTGCAGGAGATTG
>Ga0209093_1002085_pt1 | contig 11298 bp, 9 predicted proteins | sample SidtaG_4_FD_187450 | JGI IMG/M metagenome (GOLD analysis project Ga0209093, IMG submission 187450) | Marine algal microbial communities from Sidmouth, United Kingdom - Sidmouth_Male1 metaG (SPAdes) (version 2) | ecosystem: Host-associated > Algae > Red algae > Unclassified | place: Sidmouth...
ACGCCTCACGCCCCTCTAGAGGGGTCGTTTCATGTGTGGCCCTGGGGCTCCCTGGACACCCCCCCAAGGGGGTTGTCCCACGCTACCCCCCTAGGGGGGTGTTGCGCGACTGTTCACGACCCGTCCCCGGCTCATGCCGGGGGGTCGTGTCTCCCCTGTCAGGGGGTTTCCCCCACAGGGGTGCGACACGAAGGGCGGCAATGATTTGGCGTTGGCGATTATGGAGGGCGAACCGAGCGCGCAGTGGATGCGGCTCCTCGACCACATCCAGCCTGTCGTTTTCATCTGGGAGTTTTTGCTCCTAGCGCGCCGCGCCATGGGCAACTCCATGGACCTGGCACGTGCGGTTGGTGAACTCCTCTTCTTCTCTGTCGGCACTGTGGCGGAGGGGCTGTCCAAGTGGGAGGCGACGGCTGGCGAGGACGCGAAGAACTTCCGAGACTACTGACAACAGACGAGCCCTGACAAGTACCGGGCCTGGCTGCGCGAGCAGGGCGTGCCGCCGCCCGAGACGGACCTCTCCTGTGGGGATGAGTAGTTTGATCGAGTCGTTGTCCAAGCGGACGAGGAGCGGACGGGACTGGTTTGGCCGGGGCGGGCGGCGTTGCGGGCGAGTCTTGAGGACAAGACGAGCAAGAGGGACCGCAAGAAGGCGGCCACGAAGCGCAACGACAAGAAGAACAAGAAGAAGAAGCCCAAACCGTCCTGGAAAGAGGACGATTGCCGACACTACTACCCCCCCGACGTGTTGTGGGCGCCCGGAGTCATGACGTACATGTGTGCGTGCGGCTACATCATGGGTTTTGAGATGCTCAGGGAGATTGAGAGTCCCGCACACGTGGTCGCTTCCCTGGCGCAGCGGTTCAAGAGCTTCCCTAAGGTCGTCTACTTCGACACCGCCTGCCAGGCGCAGCGGAACGCGCTCCGCCGCGTGCCTTGGATGCTTCATGAGGCGGTGACGGCATGGTTCATTAATCTCTTCCACAGGTGTAACCATAAGTGCTCTCCCACGTTTGATGCGGACCAGTACCCGCAGCTGACGCGGGACCACGACACGTCTGGCGCGGAGCGACAGCGCTCAATAAAGAAAAAATAAAAGAACTCCCTCTCCCACATGACGCAGCCGCGCTTCATCGTGCGCTCAATGTACATCGCGGCGCACAACAACGTGCGCGTGACGCAGAGGCGGGACGCCGCGCTGCTAGCTGGCGGGCCGCAACGCGCCGGGATCAAGAAGAAGCCTAAGGAGATCCAGCACTACCCCGTCGAGACCTACTTCCACAAGGTCATAGTCTCTCACTGCGAGGTGCCCGGCTGCACGTGCCGAGAGTCTCTTCCTGTCGGGCCCGCACCGGGGCTTATGCAGAAGGTGTGACTGTACTTGCGGAGGGGAAGATGGGGTTTTGTGGGCGTGAGTGTGAACAAGCAAAGAAGACAGTCATAGCGACCATGCCCGATGTGCATCTTCCCCCCAGCCTGTTGTTGAATGGTGTGAACAGTCATCTTCTGCATCTCTCTTTCCCGCGTGTGTCTACCCCGAGGTGCGTCAAGAGCTACAAGCTGGAGTTACAGGCCTCGACTTAGCTAGGCGGACAGAAAAGTGGGAAAGACCAGAACGTGGGCAGCTCACAGTGCGAAAACGACGCTACAAGATTTCAACTGCCCACAAGTACCAGCCCCGACGACCGACGTTACAACCGCGCCGCAGGCCTCCTCTCGCGTCGCCGACACAGGCGAGGCCACGTGCCCCTCTAGGGCGATAGCGCCTTGAATGCCGGCGTTGCTGTGGTTTCGACCGCCAGCGCTGGGCGGCTACGACGACGGCGCTGCCGTCTGCTGACCGTCGACAAAGAGGCCGTGCTCGGAAGCGACCAGCAAAGCACCACCGTCGCCCCCTCAGCGCCACCGCACGCACGCCGGCCGCAACCGTCCCAGTGCCGTACAGAGGCCGTGGGAGCCCGGTTGGGATCCCCAGCCCCGGCAGAGGTGGCGGCTGTCTCGATACCCTCCGTCGGCCAGACAGACCACCGAGCGGCACGCTCCACGGACTGCCGGCGCCCGCCTCAACCCCGGCACCACCAGCGCGGGCGTTCCGCCGGCCGACCCGCCGCCGGCCAGACTCTACGGCACCCAGCAGGGCTCGCAGCTACCACCGCCACTGGCGCCGCTGCACCGCAGCCCCGCAGGCGACAAGCGACCGCAGTGGCGGCCGCCTTGCTTGCGGCCCCCGCCGGCCGGAGCGTCCGCCGCGCCGCCGCGGTCGTCCTTCTCGTCTTGGCTGCCCTCCTCGGTGGGCGGCGGCGCCGCCGCCGCCACGTGCACGCCTCACATTCTCCCCAATCGCTCGTTGAGCCACAGCGTACACTGGTGTCCCCGTCCACCCGCACAGGGCAGAACCACCGAGTTGGGGCGAGTCGGGGGTCCTCCACTTCCGCAAAAGCGCTGGCATTGAGCCAGACCGGCAGCAGCGTCAGCGGCGACGCGCCACGGCGCGGGGGGGGTGGGGGATACCCCGTAGACAGCCCGCCCATAAAGGGGTGCCACCGCAATGTGCAGTGCCAGCGCCGGTGCCGTTTGGCGTCGGCGCTCGCCTTCCGCGCCATGGTGCCACGCGCTTGACAGAGCGGGGAAGTGCGACCGGCACGGTCGCGAGCCGGCACGGAGCGATCGGCTAGCAGAGGTGTCTGCTGTTCGGGCGCCTCAAGCCAGATCCACCGGGATTGCAGGTGGCTTTGAGTAATCCTTATTGAGCACAGGAACCCAACAGATCCACTGACTTCGGGGGTCCGGCGCCCAACAGGAAAAACCTGTCCGAAGTCCAGCAACGTAGTATACCGGCTCCATGTCCATCGTCTGATCCGCGGTCGTGGGGTGGGGGGCTCAGCGGAGACTGAAGAATAAATGGCATTCAAGATTCTAGAGGAATAGAATTCTTCTCTCCACTGTCAACATACGCATCCAAGCGGCAGCCCAGGATGAAAAAAAAGGCTGCTTAAGCTGGTGCCCCGGCTGACGAGGATTACACCTCTTTCCCCCAGATTTGTGTATTCACCATTTGTCCAACTTCGGTAGTTTGATGGACGCTCGAGGACCACAAGGACCTCAAGATGGAGACAAATGAAACGTTATTATCAGAAGTTCCCGCCACGTTGAGTCGGCACACCCTCTCTGTGACCCTCTCTGGCTTGATCTTCCATGGTTGGTCTGATTGTCCACCTGAGGGGGGTGGTGATGCAGCAGCCTCTGACAGGGTGGGGTGCCCCTGGCACAATGGACTCTGCATCCTGTAGGAATGGAAGAACATGGAGCACGCTCGTCAGCCACCGTCGCATGGCGGGTGGTGAGTCTGGCGCCCTTTCTCTCGAGGACGGCCGCCACACGGCAGTGTCCGGTATGTGCTTGGTCTGAGCTGCGCAAGCTGGACCGTGCAACCGCCGACCGCAGGGCTCCCAGCCCCACAAACTGGCCCAAGTGGTGGCGTCGGGCTCCGTCGTGGATCTGCTTTCAGTGGGTCTGCCGGGCTTTCAGGAGGAACGCGGCTGCCGCGCTGTCAGCGCGGACCCCAACCGCTTCCTCCATGTGGCTGGGTGTTGTTGGGCTCTCTCGTTGAGTTTCTGTTCCGGCCGACAGAGGGAGAAGGAGTGGAGTATGTATCCGTTCTACAAAGCGAGTCTCATGTTCATAAATGATGCTTTCCATTGCGTCGACAGGCGGAGACAAAAAGTAGCGGGAAGGGCTTGTGGGCGAGAAATGCGCCCAGTGGACGCACGACGGTGTCTGGTCACTGCGTTCTGCAGGAAAAGGCCCTGACCGCGGTCGGAAGGCGCCTGGACGTAGAGCGGGGAGCGTGGGCACTGTTGTGTGTACCCGCCACGCAATTTTCATCCGAGAGAGGCATGCGACGGGCGCCCGCCTCGTCTTCGCGCACCTCCATTGCACGCACCAAAGATGTTACGCGCCCCCACGCTGCCGCACTGACGTTGAGTCGCTCTGTTCGTGTCGTGCTCCCGAGCAAGTCTCTACTCGCTTGCGAGCTGGAGCGGTGGCGACCGCGCGTCCGCCTGTCTCTTGTCCCAGTATCTGACAGGTGGCCTGGCGCTATCCGCGAGACAAACAGCACTACCGACCCAGTGGCAGAGAGCACAACCATTTTCTGCCATCGCGTGGGCGCCGCCCGTCCTCAGTAGGTGCGTGCCGACACTCGGGGTAGTTGCGTGCCGCACAAGAGGGCAGCGGCGGTCACCTGTCAGCAGCCACACGAGCCAATAGCACCACTCAATCCTTTGCCCCAACCCACGGACTGGAACACCCCCTCTGTCTCCTCTCCGGAAGAGTGGTACTGGCGATGACCGCTGCTCTCTTCTCTGTCGACTGCTGCCAGCCGAAGTTTACGTCTTCTTTGGCTGTTGTCTGTCGTGGGTATGAGACAGTGGGGGTAGAATAGTGCGACTGCGAATAGACTGGTGGTCGGCGTTGGCTCTGCAGTGCTGCTGGGTGGCTACGCAGGCCAGCAGGGGACGTGGGCACGGATTTTTCATCTGTTGTAAAAAACGCGGCTGATGTTTAGTTACCATGTTTTCCATCGCGAGGACTGGGTAGGAGATCGGTATGGACTTGGTGACCTGTGCGGCTCCCGATCCAGCCTACATAGTGGGGCCGTGTGAGAGGATTGCGTCTTGGGCTCCTTGCGCCCACGCCGGCGGTGCCGAACAGTCTCATCTCGGTGGAGACGACCAGCACCTTGGCGGCGGCGATATCGGCTAGCGTGAAGGGGACGGCCACATGCGGGGAGTGGTGCGGGTGGCCGAGATGTCTTGAACCACCGCCACAATGGTAGACAGCGGGTGCCCTCCCATAGTAGCCGCCACCGGCCACCATGTTGGCCGCCTTCTTGTCACCTTCTGGCGACTCGTTGCCACCTCCGTCGCCGCCGCCGCCGCCATCGCCACCTGGCACCCGCTCCCCGATGCGGCTGCGCCAGCTACCACGCCTCCCCAAAGTCCTCCGCAGAGCTCATGATGATTTCATATCTCTCAAGTTCCTTGTTCCAGCACGTCGCGGAGACACCGCCGCTCGCAGTAGCCGTCGCCTCAGGCAGCGCAGTCGATGCTTTCGTCCCAGCCGCGGCAGTCGCCCCCGTCCTTGATGATCCAGCGCCAGACGAACCTGCCGCAGAGGGACCAACTGGTGCTCCCGTTGCGCCGAAAACATGTGTCACTCTGGCCGTGATCGACGCAGCTGGCACCCCCGCCGTGGACGGCACAGAAAGAGGCCCCGCAGTCGATAGACCCGCTGGCGCCCCTGCCGTGAATGGACCCGCTGGCTCCCTTGAAGCCGGCCCAGCAGCTGAAGACAGATGCTCTTGAGGGGGAGGGGGAGACGCAACGGAGCCGCGTTGGGCGTGGCGTCGATCACGAGCACATACTAGAGCACCGAGCGACGCCGGAGCAGCATCAACGAGCGGCTCAGTGACCACCTCGGGCGGGTAATGGTGGGGGTCGAGTGACGGAGAACCGAGGGGAGAGGAAGCAGACGAAGCAAGTTCACGCGGGGGTCGGTCGGGAGGGGAGCCATAATGGCCAATATTTGCCACATCCTCGTTGCAAGAATCCATCCCCTTGGGAAGGGGAGCGGGTGCCCGCACAAAACTCAAGTGAAAGGGAACGAAGGGGGAGGAAACACAGTAATCAACGGCCTCGACTGCGACGACTGACGACGACACCACTGCCGTCATGTGCCAGCCTAGCGGGCAGCTACAGGATGCCGCCAGGAGCACATGGTCGTGTGGTAGGCACACGCGCAAAACAAGGCGCGAAAAGGACCGTACCACCCAGAGGTGGTCCGTGCGATAGATCAAATGGAAGCCCCCCTAGCTACCGGTCTGGTTTACAAAAGTAGGTACCAGGGAAGATCCTTTCTGGGACAGCTCTCCAATGGCCACTCGATATAGAGTGGCTCGGGATCGTGGTCAGATGTGCCACGAGCCGTTCTCACGAGCGCTGCCGCCGCGGCCGTCCCCAGTGTCCCTTCAGCAGCCCTACAGAGACTTCCTCTCTCCACGGCAGCAGACAGTACCTGCAAATGCACTGTACGCCATCTTGGGTTTTCAGGCTTCCAGGAGTCCCTGCCTCAGCACCCCTAGGGAAGACTCAGATCCACAGACAGCTTCATTCATGTCCTGGTGAATGGGGGTGGCGAGAGCACTCAATGGCGCACGGTTATCGGTTATGGCCTCAACCTGGCCCTTCGAGTGCGCCCCGCCACGCGCTTTTGAACGGACGTACGAAGTGCGCTCGCGTCGCCGTCTCGTGGCTTCCTCCGACGTTCAGAATCTCCTTGCTGCCTGAACGGTACTCGCACTGCCGCTGACAGCTGTGCGCTCTCAAACGAGATTCGAAGCCAAAGCGGGCCCGTGCGCGCGTCCCGATTGGGGGCCTCTGGGGGGGTGGCAGCACTCGAGCCGGCGGTGGTGGCCGCCCATCTCCGCCTGCCTCGAGGGTGGACCGCTAATGACATGCCGCGTGGACTCATGCGCAAGCCGTTGTTCCCCACGGTCCCTTGCCACGAAGATTCGTCGGCGGTCCAATGTATGTCGGTCATCACATCCGACCATCACCCACCTATTTCCCGGAGGAGTGGCGCTCGCAGTGGCAGCAGCAGGCGCTTGGGCGCCTGAAATGTCTGATGCGAGGTATCGCGGCCCGCAGCCCTGGGTCCCGAGGCGCGCCTGCCGGTGAGGTACCGCAGCGGCTGAGGTAACGGTGGTGGGTTGGCGTGCTTTGGTGGCCGCAGTACCACCCTGGTAGCCGTGGCAACGCTCCTGCAGTGGGCGGTGTCAACCGCGGTCGCAAAGCTGGGCAGTTGGTGCCCGCCCAGCAGACGATGATGGGGCAACCCACGGCGCTGCCAGCGGTCTCACTCTGCCGCGGGCTGCCGTTGACACCACCGGCGGGGTCAATTGGTCACCGCGCTAGCAGCGCGAGCAGGGTGCGAGGGACAAGCTTTCTTGGTATTCTTTTTCTCTTAGTGTTATTCTGTCCGGCTGATTGTTGTTCTGTCTGTGGGCGGGACCCAATATGGCAGCGGCGGCGGCACTTCCCCGCTTTTCTCGGGTGTTATCTGATGCAAAACACTCTTCCCTTGTGACATGTCCACCTCGTCACAGTTTCCCTTTGTCGTCCTGGGTCGTCCGGCTGGCGTCTCGCTCGGCAAGTCGTTGCAGTCCTTTGACGTCAGAGGCACCCCTAGCACGAGGCCACACGCACGCAATGTAAATAAAATTATGGTTCCTATCCTACACTGCGATCGAATGCGGCGCTACATCTGCCAACAGCACCCTCAGTCCCCCCGGACGTCCGCGCTTCTGCGGTGCAGCAGTGAAGACATGCCCCTCGCACTGCCCGTACCGCCGCAACCCCCATCTAACCGCAACTTAACAACACCACACGCCCGGCCCCTCCCCGCACGCAAGACTAGTCGGGCTGCAAGAACGCACACCTCAACAGTCACGCCCAGAGAAAAATCCACCGCGCCAACCCCCCCTTGTCGGCGCCAAGTTGTGCCCACCCGTCAGTGGTCGACTTTCCGTCCTTGTGTGGACGACGCGCCCGGGGGTCTGGCGGGGGCGGCCGCAGCGTGAGCGTCTATGAATGCCGGCGGGATGGTGTCCGCCGTCGGGGGAGCGCGGGCGACGTCGCCAGCGACGCGAAAGATGCAGTGCGCGCACGTCAGGCTTTCTGCCGACGCCGTCGCCCGGGTCCTCGGCAAGCTCGCGGCTCCAGTCGCGGCCAACGCGACGACGGCTCCGCTGTCTCGGCGGGACCCCGACAAAACGGGAGACAGGTTGCCATACGTCTCTGCGGTCTTGTCCGCTATGCACGCAGCGTGAGTCGCGGCCGCAGCCGCCTTCACGAAAGCGTCGTTGGCCAACGGCGCCGCGGCGGAGGCCTCGTCCGATGCTTGTTGCAAAGAAATATTGAAGCTGGTGGGGGGACGTGGTAGCGTCAAGTAGGGGTAGGGTGGCTGGACGGCCGCCGCAGAGGCAGCCGGCGCCACGACAGGCGGCGGAGCGGTGACGGGGGTGAGCGTCGGCGCGGTGGTAGCGGGGGTGGGCGGGGGGATCGTCAGCGGGGCTGGGGCCGCGACCCCGTTCACAGGGACAGACGCCGTGCGAGCGTGCAGCGGTGATTGATGAAACGAGAACGGAAGTGGATGTCGAGTCTGCGGGGAAGCGGGTGCTGGCCAAGGCAACCGGGCCGTCGATGCCGATAAGCACGGCGTGGGCACGCCCATGGCGCCACACAACGAGACGGTCTGGCTCGCGGATGACACAGGAGGTACGGGAGCGCCAACTTGTTGTCAGTCGAGAAATATTCATTCAAGGACCACCAGAAAGCCCCCCCAGTTTCTACGACTGCGGTCAAGAACACCCCAGAAGGCCCCATCATCGGTCATCTGTGATTGTTAATAATAGGCATAACACAAATTTTGCAGGGCTACTTGGGAACTTAAGCAGCAGTTCCTTCTGTATCATTGCGTGCAGCAATGGATTTCAGGCCGCAACACTGTGCCCGCCCTTACTAAGGCAACGATACCGGTGGCTTTTCCCCATGGCGCGGCGGCAAGCGGCCTTCAAGCCAACTGCCCTCGCGCAGGAGGACAGTACGAGAAGCTTGGAAGTCATGTGTTGTGAGAATGCGGGGCAGCCAGCTTCACCGCTGTCCCTCGCGCACCGAACGGGCCCCTGCTACCGCTTCTTAGCTCACGTGTGAAAGAGCGCGGACCTGGCTGACCCCTGCCAGGCCTCAGTCGAAATTCTACGAGAGGGCCACGCCTTCCCGCCAATCTCCTGCACACTGCAACCGCTGTCTCTCATGGCCCGTGGCGCCGGCAGTCGCAGGTCGCGCAATCCGCGGACTAAGCAAGTGCTTAACATTTCAATCAAGCTGACCGAATATATTTGGCAATCACGCAGGTACAATACTCATGATCTGGAGGTGCCCATTGATTCATTTGCAGACAATGAGAAATCCTGCAATCATGATCTGTGATCCAGAGAATCACGACCTTGGCAGGAAAGGAGCTGCAGCTCTGGGGAAGGGAGACAGCGACGCAGAGTACGAATATGAGAAAGACGACGTGCAACGACACACAAACAACCATACCTTCAACAAGATGCACGTACAACTCGCTACGCAGCGAACGATATAAACTCGCTGGACCACACGACCTCGCCACCAAGCAGGTCCGCCAAGCGCTTCGCTCTCCGCCACCGACCGGGTAGCGCATATCGACCCTGTAACGGATACTTGCACAATGCATCACACACGGAATGTACACAGACAACAACGACATCACGGTCTACAGGTCTGCCGTGAAAAATCTTTCTGCTCTTGACGAGCCTCGCTCTGGCCACCACCTTGCCGGCCGAAGACAAAAGGTCACACACGTAGGAGTCGGGTCGACCGGCGACCGACGTCGCCAACCGTGCTCCTGGCTGTGCCTCCCCCTCGTCGCCGCCCTCGTGGGCAGCGTCATCGCAAGGGTGCCGTAGCCGCTCGCTCAAACGCCGCGGCCTCTTGGGCGCGGGCGGCCCGTCAGTCGCGACTGCGGGCGTTCCGCACGTCTTCGAGGCGCGTTTTCGACCCTTGTCCGTCGGGGGGAATCGCCGACCGACACTGGGGAGGCCACCAGGTGCTCCTTGTTCACCGGCAATCCAGTGGTTGGAGAGGAGTTGAAGGAAACGCTCCGGGTGTTGTACCCGCTCCGTCGTGTCGACGCCGTGGCCGTGGATGGATCCCCACCGTCAACCGCCTCCGGCGGGCGCGGCTCACCAGCGCCTGTGGGAATAGATGGCGGTGGTGTGTCTGTCAGGGAAGGACGCACTAGGGTAGCCACCGGGGAGGATGCCGTTTCAACTGACGGAGACGACGGCTTGATCGCAGACACAGGGGCGGCCGTTGGTGTTGGAATATGCGCCTTAAAAGTATTTCTCCTTCTGGCTCGGCCCCTCCTGGCCGCTGCCGCGGGGAACTCGGAATAGACCTTGCCCGTCCGCGTCGACGACGTTGCCGCGCAAGCGGCCGAGGAAGTTCCCTCCGCAGCCGTCTCAGTAGCGTCCGTCTGAACTGCTATAGTGTCACCGGCAGAAGGCACCGCCGGCTTTGTCGATGCATGCTCTGTCGACGCATGAGGAGCCTGCGCCAGCGTCCCCCGTGCGGGCAGTGTCGCGACGGGCAAGGACGATGGTGGCGGTGTAGCCGGGGGCGCCGAAGGTGTTGGCGGTGTTGCTGGCGGCGCGGATAGTGGTGGCGGTTCTTCAGCAGGAGAAGATGGACGTGGCGCCACCTCGGAGGCAGGCGAAGCTGGTGATCGTCCCCTAGCGGGGGGCGACGATGCTCGCCGGGCCTTGGAAGACGGCGAGGGTGGCGGTAAGGCCCCGGCCGGCGCCGACAGTGAGCGAGTTACACGCACCTCGAAGGGAGGCGAAGGTGGTGGTGGTGACCAGGCCCTACTATGGGTACTCAATTTGGGCTTGAGTGGCGTATTTTGGAATTCCTTTAGTCTCGGGTATCTTCCGATAATACCGACATGCGATGGGTACCAGTGGCACATGTACTGCAATCTACAAGTAAAGATACTCAAAAGTCTGAACATTGGTTGAGGAGGGGCTTCATTTTTGGTAGAGGGGGTCCAGTTTTTCCGGACAAGGTGCTGATTGACGCTTGTGGAATTGCTGATTGTAATAAAAAATAAAGCTATTTACAGCAGTTTTCGCTCATTGTGCTTGGTAAACGTGCGCAGCGACATCACGGGACAGAAAAGCGTGTGCGTCTCGGTCTCCGCACTGGCATGCCGCTTTTGACGGGGAACTGGCACTCCCCCCCTGCTGCTTTTTTTCCTTCAAGCGCACATCATCGCCCTCATCTCCCTGTCCCCCTCCCATCAAGGCGGCTCCCCGCCCGTCCCCACCGCCTTCCCCCTCGCTGACACCACTCGCCCCCCTCCACGCGCCCCGCACAACGCGATAGGAACGGAAGCGGCGGCTGGCACGCGGCCCCAATTTTCAACCCGCCGACACCGGGGCGTGGCGGCAGGCGCGCAGGAGGGGGGGCCGGAGGCGTCACGCTGTTTTTCTCCGTGGTGCGGCCAAAGGTCTGCCGCCGCTCAGGTGGCCGCTTCGCAGAATTCCCACAAGGGAGGGAGAGAGGGGGACACAGCATGGAAAAGCCTGCTGCTTGGAGGTCGCGCAAGAGAGGGGGTCACAAGTGGGGTGGGGCGAGGGTGAGGGGGGGGGGG
>Ga0209093_1002086_pt1 | contig 11291 bp, 6 predicted proteins | sample SidtaG_4_FD_187450 | JGI IMG/M metagenome (GOLD analysis project Ga0209093, IMG submission 187450) | Marine algal microbial communities from Sidmouth, United Kingdom - Sidmouth_Male1 metaG (SPAdes) (version 2) | ecosystem: Host-associated > Algae > Red algae > Unclassified | place: Sidmouth...
CCCCTACTCCCACTCAAGCCCGCGCCGGCTTGGCCGCCGGGTTCCGCAGCGTCCCCATCAGCACGTCGACCACCCCGTTGCTAATCCCATAGTTGACCCGCGGATTAAAAAAGTGGTGCAGCGTATGCCGCCGCTTTTGCGCCTTGAGCCACGCCCACGTCGGCTCCGCGCGGTGGATCCAGTAGTGCGTCATGTCATAGATGAGGTAGCCAACGAGGAAGCCCGCGAGCCACGGGTACCCGCGCGCGACGCCGAGCACGGCGGGCGCGCCAAAGTAGATGGGCGACCCGACGAGCATCGCCGGCACGGGCGGGAAGACGAGCCGATCAAAATCCATGGGCGTAATGTGGTGGTGCCCGTGCAGCAGAAAGTGGAGGATGTTGCCCCAGTAGCCGGTCGGCACCGCGTGGAACACCCACCGGTGGAGGGTGTACTCAAAGAGGAGCCACCCGGCGCCGCCGGCGGCGCCCCAACACGCAAAAGACACGGGGTCCAGCGCGGGGAGCCCCCCCATCATGCGCACGTAGCGGGTCATCTCGACGGCGAGCACCGGGATCCAAAACAGCAGCGGCACGTACCAGGGGCACTTGGTCAGGCCCTCCACCCACGGGATGGGGAACATGGCCACGGTGCCGTCGGCGGTGGGGAAGGAGTGGATCCACGTGTCGTACTTGTCGCCGAGCAAGCCGACCTGGTGCAACAGCGGCCGCTCCCAGTCGACGAGCGCCTTGCCCGTCGCCGGGTCGACGTTGCCGTCCGCCTCGGCGCCGCCGCCGCCGCCGTCGACGGCCGCCGCCTCGCCGCCGGCGAGCGCGCCGACGCGGTACTTGGCGAGCGTCTGGTAGGCAAACTTGGAGTGCGTGTGCGGCGCCCCCTCCCCGGCCATGAGCGCCGTCACGTCGCCGCCGAGGTGGGGGGTCAAGGCCGCCGCGCCGCCGGGGTGCGCGTCGAGGAAGCCCGTCACGTCATAGACGACGCCCGAGGCAATGACCCACGCGTGCGTCGGCGTGCGGTGTTGGGCAACGAGCTTGCGCGTCAGCACGTACGCGTCCGCCTCCGCGTCGGCGGGGGGGGGGGGGGGGGGGGGGGGGGGCGCCGTCACCGCCGTGGCCTTGGCGCCCCCGTCGGCGGGGCTGGCCGCCGCCTGCCGCCGCCGCACAGCGGTGGAGGAGTCACCGCCCGCGCCCATGGCGGCGGGCACGCCGGGTCGAGGTGGGGTCGGAAAAAACTCGGAAAAAAGGCAAGAGCCAAGGGAGGAGAGGAAGAGGGAGCCAGGGCGGGAGGCAACCAAGCGGGGGACAAGAGTGCACCCGCCACGCAAAGCGATTATGCAGAGGCGGGGGGAGGGGTGCGCCGGCGTCGGGGCCACGGCGGGGGAGCGCGGCCGGGACAGCGGGACGGTGGAAGGGCGGGAGCGCCGCGGTCACTGCTGGCACGAGGCGCAGCGCGGGCGGTGCGTGACGCACCCACCGCGACCGCAGCGGGGCCCCGCGGGGGGTGCTTCCGCAGGGTGCACGGGCGCCCGTCCGGGCGGGGGCGCGCGTGCCGCACCCGTCCCACCGCCGTGGCGGGAAAGAGGCGGCGGAAACACCCCCCACGGCGGGTCTGGCGAGGGCGGTTCGGGTCCAACAAAAAGTCGGGGGCCGCGCCACTTTGGCAATGGCCGGCGCAGGCGCGTCTAAAAACGGGGGGGCTTTTCGCAGCGGCCATCCGCGAGCCATCACTGGTTTACAGTGCGGCTTACGACGCTTGCTGGCCGAGCGGGCGCCGCCCGGGCGGCTGGGGCCCGCGATGGCCGGCCATCGCCATCCGCGCGAATCTAGGCTCCACGTGAATCTGCATGGGTTTGTCCGTGGCGCTTGGCGACCAACGGTGATGGGGCTGACGCGGACGTCGGCGGACGAGCGCGCCCGCGGTCGCCTGGTGCAGCTGCCTCAAAATGGCAGCTGGGTGTGTAAAACACCATGTTGCAGTTGCTGTTCTACGGCCTAGCCACACAGCCGCCGCCATCGCCAGAGGGCAAGGAGATGTAGAAGAAAAAACGGGAATGGAACCCTGAGGAGAGCAGCGATGTGAACATCCTAGACGATTGCGTCCAACAAACAAGCGGCAGCATCTGCCACAAGACAAAAAAAAAAGCAAGCAAACAAAATGTGCTCTACACCACAAAACCAAGCAACAGCACCACGGCCATCCCCAGGCCTAGGCGTCCTCGTCCCCAAACACACTCAACTGTTGGCCCCGCGTCACCCGCCGCCGGCTGATATCCTTCTGCCGCACCTTGCCCGCCGCCGCCCGCCCCGCAGAGCGGGCGCTCTTGGCCGCAGCGCGGCTGCCGCGGTCCCCCCCCCCCCCCCCCCCCCCCCCCCCCCCCCCCCCCCCCCCCATCGTCGACAAACCCAGCCACGGCCGGCGGCAGGTCAAAGATGCCACGGAGGACGCTGTTGGCCTCCAAGTGCGGGCGGAGGCCCGACCCGAGCAGCCGCCGAAACGCGTCGAGCCGCCGCCGGTCGCCGACCGTCTCGGCAACCACCGTCTCCCCGTCGCCGAGCGTGACCGCGTCGACATCGTCGCCGCCGCCGCCGCCGCCGCCGCCGCCACCGCCGCCGCCGCCCGCGGCGGCGGCGAGCGCCCGCCGGCCGGCGCGTTGGGATTTGGGCACCCGCGCCCCAGAGGTGCTGCTGCCGAGCGCCACGTCGGCGAGGGCGGCGGTGACCACCCCGATCGAGTCGGCTTCGGCCTGCCGGCGGGCGGCGCGGGCGGCGGCGGCGGCTGCCGCCGCTGCCGCCGCCGCCGCCTTGGCCGCCTCGGAGCGCCGCGGGCGGCGCCCAAAGTCATTGCCGCCGCCCTCGTCCACCTCATCCTCGTCGGTCGAGTCCCCCCCCCACGGCGCGTCGCCGTCCGACGTGTCGTCCCCGTCGGCGCCGCCCGCCTCGCGGAGTTCGAGGATGAGCGCGAGCGCCTGCGCGGCGGCCAGCCGCGCGTCCGCGTCGACCACCTGCGTGGCGAGTTTCCGCAACGAGGCGGCCACGCTCACGGGCGGGGGACCCGACGGGGGCGGCCCCCCGGGGGCCACCCGCACGTACGAGCCGCGGGCGACGCGCGCCACGACCGCCGCCGGACCGAGCGCCGACGCGAGCAGCGTCCACGCGCGCGCGGCGGGGGCGGCGGCGGCCTTGGACGCCCGCACCCCCGCGGGCGTCAGCATCCGCTCCAGTGCGCCGAGCGCCTCTGCCGACTCGGTCGCGTCGTCAGAGGCGACAAAGAGGGCCAGCGCCGCCGCTTCGGCGGCGGCGCCGGGGTCCGCCACCGCCGCCGAGCGGCCGCGAAAGAGGAGCGCCTCGGCCGACCGCGACGCGATCGCCGCCGCCGCCGACGGGCCGCCCGCCTCCCCGTCGGCGAGCGTCAAGACGAGGAGGCCGAGCAGCCGCGCGGCGGCCGCCGCCTCGGCGCCGTCCCCGCGCTTGAGGCCCCCGCGGAGGAGGCCGTCGGCGAGCGCCTCGCCGACCGAGGCGGCCTCGAGTGCCGCCGACGGGACGCCCGCGCAGAGGCGGGCGGTGAGGCGGGCCACCGCCTCGTCGCGCACCCACCGGCGCTTGTCGGTGAGCGCGTCCGCTTCGGCGCCAAAACTGCCGTCGTGCGCCTCCCCGTCCGACACGCCGTCGCCGTCGGGGCCGACCGTGTCGCCGACGCCCGAGACGGTGGATACGGTCGCGTTGCTCCCGCCGCCGTCACTGTCGTCCGAGCCGCGGCCGCTGCGGCGGCGGGCCTTGCGCGCCATGGCGAGGGGAGAGGGGGGGGGGGCGATGGGAGGAGGTGGAAACGAAGAAGGCGGGCGAGCGAGAAAAGACGGCCGGTGGCAACGGTTGACAAAGAAGCAGAGAAACGCCGCGGGTGGAGGGAGGAGCAGCGTGTCGCCACACGGGCCGACAAGGGCGGCGTCGCCCGACCCCGCAAAGAAAACAGGCAGCGTCCGTGCGCAGCGGCCAGCAAAAACAAAAACCGCCTCCAGCAACGTCGACCGATGTCGACCAAGAGGCACGGCTATGAAAGAGCACAGATGTCACCGGGAACGCGGCCGCACGTGCCACCGCCAGGCCGCGACGACGGCCGCCGCGGGCGCGTGCAGGCGCCGCGCGCGGCGCTGGGGCGAGTGGCACACGCGCGCTCCGAAACGAGGGACCAGGCCTCGAGGAGGTGCACGTGGGTCGGCACAGCACTGGAAATCTCGTGGAATGTGACAGCCGCATCAAATGTACTTATGGTATAGAATTAGATATTGTACTTACTGATAGCATCAATCGTCGCCGCCCAGTAAATGATCACCCACCTCCGTAGCAACGCTACTCCGAGTTCCCCGCCACAGCGAGTCCTCCCTCCCCCACTGTCTCTCCCCTCGCTTTCCCCCCCCTGGTGTCACTGACGCTTGGCATGTCTAGGCTGACCGCCGTAGTTAAGGCTGCACCCGTAGCAGCAGCCCCTGAGCTGTGTCTACCGACACCGGGGCCGAGTGCGGCCACGGTCTCGCATAGCCCCACTCCAAGCGTGCTGTCGTCTGCTAGGGAGGTCGAATCTTGTTTACTGTCGCTCGCACGCCGTACTCGACACACCCGTGTCGCCGTATTCTTCCCTGCCATGGGCGTGAACCCATACGCAACGGCTCCTGCTCTGTACGGAGTCAGCATGACGACAGAGTCACCCCTGCTGTACACTCCCCGCCATTCGTGTGCTTTTAGCGCGTCACTCGTGCGCATTCGGAACGAAGAGGGCGCGGACACCGTCTCCACGGTCGCCATTGCGGGGGCTTCGTTTGTGGCGGACAATGTTGAGTTCGACGACAGGGAACGCAGCAGCTTCTGTGACGTTTGGCAACTGCTGCAGCCATGTCTCTCTCCGAATCATAGAGGGTTCCTCGCACGATGGTGTGATCTTCTGCTTGTACGCATTTTTCTTGTGCACGCGGCTTTTGCGGCCCTGCGCAGAGAAGGTCGGCGCGGTGACCAACTCTATGCCCGCTGGGACGGCGGACGTCCTGGCGCCCACCATTCCCGGAGAAGCGCCGCTTTGGACCTGCTCGTTGGTGACAGCGACGGGCGAGACTGGTGAAATTTGTTGCCAGGTGCTGGCGGTTGGCGTCCCCCGTCGGCCATTGATGATCACTCATGACAGGAGCACGGTGGAAACATGTCTTGGGGCTGGTTCCCTATGCACTGTGGTTGCAGTTTTGTCGCAGTCGCGGCGGCGCCCACCCCCACTGGGTGGTGACGACGGCGGTGTACCTGGGGGGTTGGATTTGGATTCTAGCGAAGACCCCCGCAAGACCAGTCGGGGGGGGTGCGAAATGTGTGCCTATCAGGAAGCCTCACCTCTTGCATCAACGATAGGCACGAATGATCAATAGCACGACACGGGGGCGGAGGGGCCTCCGAGCGAAGCACCGACCAACGACGGAACTCTGATTCAGGGCATCACGGCACGGCTAGAGAGGTGAGAGAATCCGCAAACGTGTCTGTGTGCTGGACTCCGAGACTGGCTGTTGGCTCGAAACTCATTGCTGACCGATTTTCTTCGCCTCGGTCGACCTCGCTGTTTCCCTTTAGCCCGGTCGTCCTCGCTGTTTCCCGGTCGTCCTCGCTGTTTCCTTTCGGCTTGGGCGATGCCCCATCGTGTCCTCCATAACATTGCGGCAGCTGCCCACGGCCTACCGGCTTGGACACAACTCAAGATTGCGCAGCTGGTCCCTTGGTGGCTGCATCTGCCTGAGCCACTGAGCAGCCGCTGCCCTGGAGGTCATCCGGCGCACGGCAGCAGAAAGGCGTGAGGGGCAGCAAGTGCTCCTCTTTTTGCCCAGCATGGGAGGCCTAGCGCCATTTGGGGCTGGGCGGGAGCGCATGCGGTGCTCCCCTGCCCGCCTGTCCGTGGGACACTGCTGGACTCGACGCGCTCGTCGGGCGACGCGAAGCGCGTGCGGCAATTTGACACCACGTGTTGGATTTACAGTGACTGTCAAAATTGTAGATCCGCCGACCCAGGCGCGCGCCTGGCGCGCGCCGTCCCAGTTGGTGGTTGACAAGCAGCGCCATGCGTTGGTCCAATCAGTTCTCGGATTGTCATGCCGCAAGAGTCCCCACAACAATGCGCGACAGGGCACACGCTGCAGCGTAGTACAGCTGTACCTTTGCCTGGAGAGCCAGAGTCGTGACGGCAGGCCGACTGCGTGCCGTGAACTGCCCACTCCTGCCGTTTGTTTCAGCGACCCTGCTGGTCTGCCAACCGCTGAGAACGCAATGGCAGCTGGTGTGCTCTGGCAATCGTGACTGACAGCGACCGCGCTCCCTGCATGCGGTTCCGGGACACTTGGCCCACAGGGCGAGGAGCAGCCGAGTGTGTAGCATGTCTCCTTGGTCCTGACGGTCGACACACCCCCCAGGTCTCCAGTGAATTTACGAGTTGTGTGAATCCACGGGCAGGTGCAGCCGAGCTCAAGTGCCCCACTGCTGAGTTCCCCGCCTCCTTAGGTCGGAGGCGTCCGACAGCGTTTCTCTGCTCAACAGCGCTACCCTCCGGCAAGCCCATTACGCTTTGGTCAGCAGGATCTATTCAACTGCATGCTCTGCATGAGAAGTGGCGCCGCTTGTGCTGGGTTCCTTTCCCCGCCTAGAGTCTACGGTCAGCCTGTATGTACTGCCTTCTGCCTTATGTCCAGGGAGCCTTTCGCACGCCCCTCGACGCCTACAAAAGGGACTCGCGCTCAGACCTCGGGGCCGCCTTTTGTCTCTCCATCACCATTCCACATCGTGCCTTCTGTCCCCAACCTCCCTTGCAACCATCCCTGCCCCCAGTGGCCAACGTCCATCCACCGTCGTATTCCCGACACACTACCCTGCTCAGCCGCATCTCACAAGATGGGCCTCACCACGACGCTGGCGGTCGCCGCAGCGCTGGCGATCGCCGCGGCGCCCGCCGCCACCGCCCACTCACCCTCCCCCGGGGCCGCCCCCTGGTCCTACTCGGGCCCAAACGGTCCCGCCCACTGGGGCTCCCTTCTCCCCGCCTCGGACTTTGCCATGTGCGCCCCGTCGGTGCCGCATCAGAGCCCCATTGACGTGCCGCAACGGGCGCTCCACGCCGCTTCGGGCCGCTCCTCGGTCGGCGACGTGGCGCGCCAAGCGGCCACCCGCCTGACCGCCGAGGCGGTGGCCAACGGCATCCACTTTGATTGCCCCCGCCGACCCGCCGACGGCGTGCGCGATTGCGGGGTGGCCCACTTTCTCGGACGCACCTTCCACTTGGAGAATGTGCACTTTCACGAGGGTGCCGAACACACCTGGGGGGGGGGGGTGCGCCCACTCGCTGAAATGCACTTGGAGCACGGCTCGGAGGACGGGGACGCGGGGATTGTCATTGCCGTGCCGCTGCACGACCGCCACGTGCGTGGCCTGCCGCGAGCGCGCAAGGACAAGAAGCACCACCATAAGGACAGGTGTGGCCACAAGAACGACAATGACGATGACAATGACGATGACGATAACGATGACGATGACGACGACGACCAAGGGCACAACCGCATCATTGAGCGCTTTGTCCGGGCCGCCGAAGCCGGCCCCGGCTCCCACGTGCGGATGCGCACCCGCGACTGGGCGCGCCTGGTCGATGCCCGCTCTGGCTACTGCACCTACGTCGGCAGCACGACCACCCCCCCGTGCATTGCGGGTGAGACGTGGCTCCTCGCCACCTCCCGCACGCACATCTCGGTGGGGCAGGCGCGGCGGATGCTTTCGGCGGCAGCGCCAGGCGCCAGCTCCGTCGCACGGCCGGTGCAGCCGCTGGAGGGGCGCCACGTCGAGTGCACGGTCGGGCGCCGCGGCAAGGGCACGCGCCGCGACCACTGACGCGGGGGGCGGGACAGGGACAGGCGCCGCAAGGGGGTGGCAAGAGGGACGGGCGGGCGTGGGCGCTCGCGCCACGGCGGGAGCGGCATGGTGCTTGCGCCGTGCAGCCAAACTAACTGTGTGTAACGTATAGTGGTGGGGGACGCTGGGAGATAGAGTCAGCGCGTGGTAGTGTGCGTGGAAGGAACCGTGTCGTAGCATGCGTTGAAAGTGACCAAAGTCGCAGTGCGCACCGTACCGTTCTGGCCGCTTGCACAGCAAGAGGTGAGAAGCGGGTGCGGACTCCGCGCCGCGAAGAGGAGGAGAGCGGCCACGACGCCTGGGTGACGCGTCGCTGTGCTGCCCGGATTTCCGGACTTGTCTGGTCGACGAGGTGGAATGCAAAATTAGGCTGGCAGGCGACCGCGTCACTTGACACCACCGAGCAGGTCCGTATGTCACCGCGCCCGCGCGAGCGCCGCTGTGCATCGCCCCATGCTGGTGAAAACCAATGGATCGTGCACGCCATCCATCCATCCCTACCCTCCCCGTTGCGCCACCCGTCGATTGATGGGGGACCGAGGTGCGGAGGCCCGCGTGCCGACCCTTGCTTTTGCTGTTCAGTCAGCACGCGGCTGCGTTGCTGGCCAGCCAGCGTTGCAACGCACCCGTCGCGTGCGTGGCCCGTGAAGCGAGGATGAAGAGACGGCGCACACCGACGAGAATTCGCGTGCGCCTCGGGAACGGTGACGTCCGCCATTGTCAGCAGCCGCGGACCGCCCCATCACCGACGGCACCGAGGCGGATCAACGACAGGATGGACGCCGTCCGCCGTGAGAGGACTGCCATCTCATTGTGCGCCCTGGCGGGTGAGGCGGGGCACTCGCACGGGCCTCGTGGATCGAAGAAACCCACTGTTTGAAAAGGGGTGCTCGATTTTGTGTGACTCTGGCCGTCCATACGCAACGGTGAAGGCGTCGACGCGGCTCCACGCCCCGCGGGCAACCGACGCAGCAAGACCAGACACGCTGGTGGCACGTACCGCCGCCGCCTGCCGCCGATCGGCCAACTCGCGGCGAGGGCGCCATAGCACCTGACGTGGGGCGTCGGGTGACAGAGAGCTCAGTGCGATCCCGCGCAAGGCGCACTGTTTGCTCTGGGCGCATGGCCTCTGGCGCCGCCCATGCCGTAGGTGGGCGGGTGTGCCCCCAATGCGTCCCCGGGAGGCCGCCCGCAGTGGCGTCTGGCCGGTACATGAGCCACACGCCGCGCGTGCGCTGCGGGCGGTGTCCCGCCAGACACACAAGACAGTGCGCGTTTCCAACACTCGTTGTCTGTGAGCGGCTGCCTCCACAACCCTGTTGCGCATTGTACCACACCGGTCAGGGTCACGCTGCTGCGTGCTAGCTCGGTCACCAAGGTCCGTTGCTGGTGAGCCGCCGCCGTCCGCCCCCACCTCTGCACCATGCGTAGCGTCCGCCTACTGGCGGCTGCCGTCGCTGCGGCCGCGGCGGTGGCGGCCGCGTCCGCTGCCCCCGACCAAGCCGACCACGAAGCCGACCTCCAGTGCGCCGTCACGATTGTCGGCGGCGGCATTGGCGGCGCCTACACCGCTTGGCGGCTGGCCGTCGACGCCAAGGTGGTTGCGCCAGAGAGTATTTGCCTCTTTGAGGCCACGCAGCGCTTTGGCGGCCGCATTTTCACTGTCAATGATGTGCCCGGCTATGAAGGCTTTACGGTTGATGTGGGGGCATATCGTTTCCACCGGACACAGCAGCCGATCATCCGCTCGCTGGTCGAGGAGCGGCTCAAGATGGAGACCGCCTGCTACTCGGACAGCACGGTGCGGCTACCGATGAACACGTCCGAGTGCCCACCCGACGAAGATCTGTTTGCAACGATGCGCTCGCGCACCGTCCTCGGCAACCTGACCGAGCTGAGCGGCTTCTCCCTCGACGCGCCGTTGCCCGACATGCCCTACCAGCTGACCGACGAGCAAAAGTGGGGGCCTGGCACCAATCGTACGGCGCGGCGGTCGGTCGACAATGTGCTCTACGGCAACCAGAGCCTCATCCCCGAGTTGGCGTCCCGCTGGGACGCCCTGCACGACAAAAACGCCACCTTTGAGGCGACCATGGCGCTCGCCGACGAGGCCATTGCCGCCTTCCGCAAGGGCTCATACAAGGGCGTGCCGTACGCAGAGGTGTCGGCGCTGCAGATTGCGCGCGACGCGGGCATCAGCGCCGAGGAGCTGGCGCTGGACACGGCCCTCGGTTGGATGCCGTTTTATCAAACCAGCATCCTCGGGGACTTGATCAACACCGCGCGGTCGGCGGCGACGGCGCGCCTGCGGCTGCCGCCGAGCGGCCCCGCGCCGGCCATGGTGCTCCCCGTCACGGGCACGGGGGCGGGGCGCAAGCGGGCGGGCATGGTGTCCATCATCGAGCGCATGGTTGGGGAGGCCACGACGGCGGGCGTGCGCGTCTTCAAGGGCCACCGCGCGGTCGCCGTCAACCGCGTCGCCGGGTGTGCCGCCCACGTGGACGAGGCGGCGGCGGCGCCGCTGCGCGTGTCGTTTGCCAATGGGGTCAAGGTCGCCACGGGGCGGGTGTTTCTCAACTTGGGAAAGCCGGAGCTGGTCGCCCTCGGCGCCACCTCTGAGCCCCTGGCGTCGGCGTCGGCCGACGTGACGCGCCGCGTCGACGCGGCCATGGTGCTCGGCGGGACCAAAACCTACTGCTTTTGGCCCCGCGCGTGGTGGATGGCCGACCTCGGCCTCACCTCGGGCCGCGCCATTGCCGACACGCCGGCGGTCGTGCGCCCGCGCTACCACGACGGCCCCGTGCAGTGTGCGGACCCGGCCAACGTGGCGACGTGCCGCGGTGGTTTGCTCGTCTCCTACTCTTTTGAAGACCCGACGGGCACCGCCAGCGGCTTTTACGGCGCGAGCTACGGGGACGCGCCCAACTCGCCCCGCTCTGGCGCGGAGCCGACCACCATCCTGGCCGCCAACAGTACGGTGCCGCGGCACCGCCTCGCCCTGTCGGCCATCCATGACAGCCTCCGCGCCGCGCACGCGCCCGTCCTCGACGCCCTCGGCGTGTCGCCGTCGGTCATCACGCGCCCAGACGTGTGCATCGTCGCCGCGTGGTACGATGTCGGCCTCCACATCCACCGGCCGGTGCCGCGCCTCTCCCCCGCCGCGCCGGCCGAGTTGTTTGCGCAGCCGGTCGCGGGGCTCAACATCCACCTGGTCAACGAGGCGTGGGGGGACCTCCACGGCTGGTCCGAGAGCAGCCTCCAGTCCGCCGAGCGCGCGCTGCGCACGGCGGGCGCGCCGGCGCCGACGTGGTTGAACGCGCGCGTGTACGAGGCGGTCATTGAAAAGTTCAACAAGGGCGCGTAGGCGGTCGCGCGGGG
>Ga0209093_1002087_pt1 | contig 11286 bp, 3 predicted proteins | sample SidtaG_4_FD_187450 | JGI IMG/M metagenome (GOLD analysis project Ga0209093, IMG submission 187450) | Marine algal microbial communities from Sidmouth, United Kingdom - Sidmouth_Male1 metaG (SPAdes) (version 2) | ecosystem: Host-associated > Algae > Red algae > Unclassified | place: Sidmouth...
CCCCCCTGCCTCTCGCTATGGGGGTTCCCAAGTTCTATCGCTGGGTGTCCGAGCGGTATCCGCTGATCAACACGCCGTTGAATGGCACCTGCCGTGCGCCGGCCATCGACAACCTGTACTTGGACATGAACGGCGTCGTGCACAACTGTGCTCGAGCGGCGGGCGTTGACGATGGCGACGGGCGGTACGTGATGAGCGCGTCGGCAGCGGCACCGACGCAAGACGAGATGCTGCTGGCCGTCTTCAAGTACATCGACATGCTCGTCACGCTCGTCCGCCCCCGCGCGCTGCTGTACATGGCTATTGACGGCGTGGCGCCGCGTGCCAAGATGAACCAGCAGCGCTCCCGGCGCTTCCGGTCTGCGCAGGAGCGGGCGGAGGAGCACGCTGCCGCGGCGGCGGCGGACCCGTACGCGGCCGCGAACGCGTCGCCGCCGTTTGATTCCAACTGCATCACCCCCGGGACGGTGTTCATGGCGCGCCTGACGCAGGTGCTTCAATACTTTGCGCAGAAGAAGCTGGCCGAGGACGCTTCCTGGGCAGGCCTGTCGGTCGTGCTGTCGGGCGCGGAGGTGCCGGGCGAGGGCGAACACAAAATCATGGAGTACATCCGCCAGCAGAAGCTGTCGGGGGAGCTCGGGCCGCACACCCGCCACTGCCTCTACGGCCTCGACGCGGACCTCATCATGCTCGGGTTGGTCACCCACGAGCGCCATTTTGTGTTGCTGCGGGAAAAAGTCGACTACACGGCGTTTGCACGGAAGCGGAGCAAGCCTCGGTCGGTGGCCAAGCTCGACACGACCACCTTTGGCGAGTTTGAGTTGCTGTCTATCGGCGTCCTCCGTGAGTACATCGACATTGAGTTCAAGCAGGCACTGTCCACTCTCCCGGAGTACAACTTGGAGCGCATCGTTGACGACTTTGTGTTCATGATGTTCCTGGTCGGCAATGACTTTCTGCCAAATCTGCCGACGATGGACATCAAGGAGGGCGCTCTCAACGTGATGATCCAGCTGTACAAGGGGCTCATTCCGCGGCTCGGCGGGTACTTGTCGGACGCGGGTACCATCAATCCGGCCCGCTTTGAGGTGTTTATATCCAAGCTCGGGCAACTGGAAGCGGTCGTGCTCAAGCGCCGCAGCGATGCCAACAAGAGGAATCGTGGCGGCGGCGGTCGCGGCGGCTCGAAGTCAACACTTGAGGGCGTCGCGTCGGACTTTGACGCGCTGTGGGGCTTCACGCCGCGCCACCTGGAGTCGGACATTGACAGCTTTGAGGACGACGAGGTCGAGGAACCGGACGCGGGTGCGGCGGCCGGGGCAGGCGCTGCTACCGGCGGGGCGGTGCACACGCGGCGTAGAAGGAAACGCACGTTCGCGTGGGACGCGATCGAGCTGTCGTCCGCCCTCGAGTCGGGGGTGGCCCGCTCCGCCGCTGCCGCACTGGCGCCCGTCAAGGAGAACTACTACAAGGAGAAGATGGGCCTGCTAAAGGACAACGCAGAGGGGCACCACGCCCTCCGCAAGGCCTACATCGAGGGCCTCGTGTGGACGTTGCGCTACTACTACCACGGGTGCGCATCGTGGCGGTGGTTTTATCCGTTCCATTACGCGCCGATGGCGTCGGACCTGATCAACCTGGCGGACCTGCTGCCGGCCGTCACGTTTGAGCGCGGCGTGCCGTTCTTCCCACAGGAGCAGTTGCTGAGTGTGCTTCCCGCCTCGTCGGCGTGGTGCCTCCCCAAGCCTTACGCGGCGTTGATGACGGACCCACGGTCACCAATTGCGCGGTTTTACCCGCTCTCTTTTGAGACGGACATGAACTCCAAGAAGAATGCGTGGGAGGCGGTCGTGCTCCTGCCGTTTGTGGACGAGGCAGCGCTGCTCAAGGCGATGGCCAGCGTGCCACCGGAGCAGTTGACGGCCGACGAGCGGCGGCGCAACACGTTTGGTGACGCCATCCTGTACACCGCCCCGCTGCCGGGCACACCGGAGCGAGAAGTTGCTTCCCCGTTCCCCGACTTGCTTCCGCCGTTGCGCACTGCGGGTGGCGTTGCGTCACACGTACTACCGCCGCCACCACCGGGCGTGGGCTTTGTCGCGGAGCTGCCGCGAGACAGTGGGCATGAGGCGTTTGTGGCAGGCGCCAGCTGGCCCGCTCTCCGCACCGTGCCGCACGTCAGTCGCGTGGGCAACGTGAGTGTCAACGTATTTGGTATGCCTTCCCGCGGCGAGTCTCTGGTGGTCGTCGTCGGCGGCAAAGTGCGGCCGCCCAAAGACTTCATCTTCTTTGATGACGCGTCCGAGTCGGACGATGGCGGCGCGGCTACCAACGGCGGTGGCTCGACGTTTACGAAGGGCACCAACGGCCCCGTTGCCCCCGTGGTCTGCAAAACGGTCGAGGATGCCGTCGCTGCTGGCATGGTTGTCGGCAGCTACGTGCTGGTCGACTTCCCGTGGCGCTGCCCGGCGTTGGTCGAGGTCATCATGGATGCCAACCAGACGCTGTCACTAAGCCCTGCGGAGCGGGCCATTGCCGACGCGTCGGGCGGGGTAGCGCCGCTGCCCCGCTCTGCGGCAGTCGCCCAGACCAAGACAGACAAGGCCAAGTTCAGCCGCCTGGCCGGCACGGTGGCGGCCGAAGCCATGGAGCGTCGGGCGTTGGAGCTCGGCAACGTAGGGGTGATCATTCAGGCGCGTCCTGCCGTCGGGCGGGACCCGCTGACGGACGTGGTCAACACACTGGCGCCCACCGTCGGCTCATTTGCGGCTTCTATTTTGCTGCCGTGCCCGCCGTGCTTGGCGCCTGCCGCGAATGGTAGGCGAGCACCGCCACTGCGGGTCGGCTCCCGTGTGCTATACACGGGCGACGGCTCCTTCTTTGGCACCGCTGCAACGGTTATGAAAGTGGACAACGGGGGTGAGAAGCTGGAGCTCCGTTTCCCCTTCCCTATGGTTGCAGCGAAGGAGCCGGCATTTGGCTACCGCCTGATCACGGCTGAGCGACAGGCCAACTGGTTGCCACTGGCTAAGCTCGCGTCGAAGGCTGGAGTTCACCCTGCACTAGCTTCCCGTGCGGTCGGCTCGCTGCGCTTCTCCGTGCCGGGCCGCGGGCGGGAGGAGGTTGATCTCGGTCTTGGCATCAAGTACACGGGCCGCGGATTGGTCATGCCCGGATACGCCCGCCAAGAAGGCGGCGCGTCTGGTCCATTCACCTACTCGCCCCGTTGTTCCGAGGTGCTGGGCGCCTACCGCGCTGCTTTCCCGGTACTGTTTGCGGCGTTGACCAAGGCAGTCAACGAGACGCGCGGCACAGGCGGGGGGGAACCTATTTTTGACGGTGCCACCCTGCTCAAGCTGCCCGCCTCCCAGGCCGCCATTGTTATCAACGACGCGGTTGCGTGGCTTGGCGCCTCTGAACTACCGCGCCTGCCGCTCGTGTCCATCTCAGCCGATGTGGTTGGCCGCGGCACGGTGCTCGCGTTGGAGCGGGAGGCCATAGTCGCGTCCCGCGTTCAGGCCGTCCGCGCCTCATCGGCGGGATCGAGTCCTGCCTCGTTGACTGCTCCGCGGTCGGCAGTGTTGCTCGGCACGGAGCCGCGCAACGTTGGTGCGGGTGGGGGTGCAGCTGCGGCGGCCGCCGCCGCCGCGACAGGTGCTGGAGCTTCGTCGGGGCGGGTGCCTCACGTAGAGACCAACGGGTCGGGCGTGCGCGTCGGCGACCGGGTCGTCAACCGCTCCATTACGGGGCCCGTGCCGCTTGGCCTGCGGGGGACTGTCGTTGGAATTATCCCGCCGGCGGCGGTCGCCAGCGCTGGGCCTGCGCCACTACCCGTGCTCGGCGGTGGTCCTGCTGGTCGCGGCCGCAGCGGAAGCTATGGTGGCGGCGGTGGTGGCGGCCGCGGTGGTGGTGGCGGCAGCGGCGGCGCGGCGTCGTCCGAAGCGATGATGGAGGTGGTGTTTGATTCGGGCTTTGTTGGTGGCGGCACCCTCCACGGCCGCTGCTCGTCGCAGCGCGGCAAGGCCATTGCCGCGTCCCAGCTTGTGCTGCTGCGACCGAACAAGAGCGACCCGGTGTATCAGCGGTTATGGCCAACCGTGAATGCGAAAGTGCCCCCAGTCAAGCTGCCGTCGCCGCTGCCGCCGCCGGTGTCGCAGCGGGCTGCGCCAGGCGCCGCGGGCTCCGTGTCGTACATGGGCGCGACGGCGGCGGGGCTCAACTCGGTTGCGCAGGCGCCCGCGGCGGCGGCTGGTGCGGCTGCGGCCGCCCGCGCTGCCCGCTCGCGGGCGCCTGTTTTGGGTGGCGGCGGCGGTGGCGGCGGGGGTGGCCCCTCTGGGGTGCCCGCGGGAGTCGCTCCTGCAGCTGCCGTGGCCCCGGCGGCGGGTGCTATTCGGCCGCCCCTGCCGCCGGGGCCGGCCGGGGTGTGGAAGCCCCTCTCATGGGGGGAGTTGTCTCGCCGGGACGGTTCGGAGGGGGATGGCGCCACCTTCACCGCCGCTCCCGCCGCTGTGCCGGAACAAAAGCCGTGGGCGATTCCCGCCCTGGCGTCGGGTCCGCCCGCGAGCGCCGCACAGGCCACCGCCGCGTCCTTCCGCTCTCGTGGACGCGCCAGCGGTCGTGGCGGCGGTCGCGGCGGCGGTCGCGGCGGCGGTCGCGGTGGTGGCGGCGGTGGTGTTCCGGCCGGCCCGCCGCCGGGGACGCCGACTGCCCCGTCAGTGATTATGCCAGACCCGAGCCAGCTCCCGCTTCCGTCGTTTGCATCGGGCCGCGCGCCGGTCGTGCGCGTGCTCCCGCCGCGGGCGGCGGGGACGCCGCCGGCCGGTGCGCCGGTCGCGTCGATGGCTGCTCCGCCGGCAAGGGCGGCTGCTCCGCCGGCGGCGCCTTCAGCCGCGCCGCCCACGCGGGACGGGAGCGGCGGCGTGCGGCGCGGCGGCCGCCCGCCGCGGCGCGGTGCCGAGGGCGGCCGCGGTGGCGCGGCTGCAGCGTCTGGTGGCGGCGCGCTGCTGCCTGGCGGTGCTGGCGTCCCCGCCGCAGGCGCGACGCCGCCCGCGGGTGTCGACGTGAGCGCGGCTCTCCAGTCGCTGCGGCTTCGGTCGGGCGCGCCCCAGTCGACGACGGCACGCCCCAAGTCCGTCCTCCTCATGGGCGTGTCGGGTGCGCGGCACTCGGCGGGGGGGGCTCCGGTGGAGGCGCCGCCGCCCGCCGCCTCGCCTGCAGGAACGGCCGGTGGCGTTGCCGCGGCGGCGACCATGGATTTGAAAAACATGCTCGGCTTAGGTGGGGGGGGGGGCGCGCCCGCGGTGGCGGCGGCGTCTGCCACGGCGCCCGCGGCAGAGACACGGTCGCCGACGGCGGCGGGAATGCTGGACGAGTCGGCTTATTGGGCGGCGTTGCAGCAAGAGCATACGACCACGGGCGGGGCGCGCGGCCGTGGCGGTGGCGGTGGGGGTGGGGGTGGGGGTGGTGGCGGCGGCGGCGGCGGCGGCGGCGGCGGCAGCGGGGGTGGTGGTCAAGGGCGCCGTAGTGGCGGCGGCGGTGCGCCTCGCGGGGGTGGAGGTGGTGGCGGCGGAGTTGGTGACGCGGCCGCGGCCGCTCCGGGTGCGCCGGGCACGGGCCGCGCGCGGCGGCGTAACCGGCGGGGTGGAGGCGCCGGCGGCCGTCGTGGGGTTGGGGGTGGGGAGGATGGCGGTGCGGGGGGCGGGGGAGACGCCGCACCGCCCGTGGCCAATGGCCCTGCCGCGGCGCCAGCGGGTGGCCCGGTGAGGAGTGCTTGAACCTGTGGTGAGGGGGGGCGTGCGGTGCAGTTGTGGGGAGAGCAGGCAGCAGCAAGCTAGTTTGTGAGCGCACGCACCCAACCAGTTTGACACATGGCTGGTAGGGGCATAAGGTGCTTCGACGAGCACGGCAGACAAGTGAAAGAAAGGAAGAGAGCCTGACGGAAAACGCCCTCGTCTGTGCACTTGCTCAAGTGTGCAAGCCCGCTGAGCGGTGCCCAACATCGGCATCCACAGCCGTGCCCCGGATATCCACAAACCGCACGCAGCCCGTCGCGCAAGCGAGAACAGCAGGTACGCAAGCGGCTGCGCCATATGCACGTTACCAGCCGCTGGCTGCGGCCGCCCCCGCTCTATTGGGTTGTCCCCGGTCGCCCCCGACCTTCATTGCGCAAGCCCTGCGCCACTGATGGCCCCGGCCTGCGCACATGACGGGACGCGCACACTAGCCAGATGCGTTTCTCATCCGCCACGAGGCACGCGCAGCCGCAGCGCGCACACCGGCGCCAACCGCACCTCCCCTCTGCGGCACACGCCCTCACCGCGGGGGTGGCGCCGGCGGCGCGGCTCCGCCCTCCCCACCCCCGTCCCGTTTGGCCGCCGCCGCCGCCTCGGCCGCCGCCCCCCGCGCGTCAGCCTCCCGCCGCATGCGATCCGTCTCGGCGGCGGCAGCGCGGCGGGCAGCGGGCCCGCCCTTGCCCAGCCGATCGGTCGTCGAGTCGAGGACGATGGGCGGGCGCTTGGCGGCGTCCCGGGCGGCCTTGTCGGGCACGTAGACAAACTGGTAAAACAGGGCAACGGCGGCACCCCACACTAAGACCTGCAGGAGAACAGGGGGAAGGACGGGGAAAGGCAGAGAACGCAGGGGAGCGGAGCAAAGGGGACGAGCGTCAGTCGGGAGTGCTGGAAACGGGCACCGCCGCCGCAGCGGCGCGCCCACCCACCGCGCGTCCTCAATTCGCTGCACCCGCAGCGATGCAGAACGATTCGCCGTCAACAATGGGGACAAGAGTGTAGAGATGCACAGGGTCCTCGCGTACTCCATTCTTCACGCGCGCCATAGTGGGCATGGCGGCGCGGGGGACAAGGCCGACCGCTGGTCTGGCCGCTCGCCAAAAAGGGGCCAAGGCCGCGAAGACTGCAGACCCAAAGCTACAATATCCGAATGAGATTGAAGCGGGACGGTATATCAGCTTCTTGTTTGTTGACGTGACTGGTGGACTCAACCAGAAGCGGTGGTGGCGGGAGGCGAAAGGCAGTAGACGACGGTCTCGAACGTCCTCGAGCGGGTGCGACACGACGGGCGAGGCTGAGCAATGGCGCAAGTCGAACGAAACGTACGATTCAGTCAATTGAGGAACCAGTTGACGGGTGAAACAAGAGAGCAAAATTGAAATCACCGGCGTCGATTGAGACAACCTGAGCGATCTTCGTCAGACACTCGCACACTGCAGCTGCGCTTGGGCCACGGGCCCCCGCACACTCTATCGGACGGCGTTCGCCTGTGACGGTCCAGATACGCTGCAGCCTCTTTGTTAATCGGTCCACTTGTTGTCTGCCTGGGTCTGCAGAGCCTACTCTCGCAGTCGCCAGGCGGTTTGCTTCGCTGTCATCGCTTCCATCTCGTGTGGGGGCTCCGCCGCAACGAGGGCGAGTGGAACCCTTAAAGTGATCGCCCGACGTACAAGCGGACCGCCGGCGTAGTGTCGCCCGTTCTGCACGAATCTACTAGACGTGTAGTGTGCTGGGGTGGCTGTCGCCTCACGTATCTTTTGCAACCACCCTGCATCTCGTTCGTGGATTTCGAGACGCCATGCAAAGGGTGTTGACACCAAGGCCTACGAGATACGCTCCCCCCGCGTACATGCAAACTGAGCAACACCTGCTGGGACAAATATCAAACGGAGGATGGAACCAGGCGGAAGACAACTGACGTGCAAATACGCCCCAGGCCCGCCGCCGATGGCATAAAAAGGAAGCCTGTCCAGCGCACATCTTGACACATGCTCGAACGAGCACGGCGGACTGTGCGGCTGGCTCCTCGAGCAGTTCACATCTTCAAGGCGTACCATATCCCCAGACGCTGTCTGAGACGCCTGCCTGCCGCCAGCTGTTCGTCAGAGCCGCACTTTCAGTGGAGGGGAGCGGCGGGATTTGAGCTATCAGCCGCCAGTCAGGAGAAATCGACACGAAACCGCCTCCTTCGCAGGCACCTGCCGAGGGTCTCGACGGCCGGGCGGGTGGCAAGATCAGTCGAGATCGTGCTGGCTTGGCAACTGGACAGCGTGGCTGAGTGGCCGGACTCCCCCCCGTGTCACGGCTACCCTCCCGTGCACAGCAAGCACCGGCCGTTGCACGGTTTTTATCGACGCGAGCGCAGTTGGGCATCGTGGTGTTTCCACTCGCGTCGCGGAGCAGAGCTGAGTGGGTGCATGCAAGGGGGCGTGCCACCTGTGCGTGCGCAGAGGGGTGGCAGACCGGTGCGCGGAGGTGGCAGGCTGAGGCGAGCCTTTATCAGCACACGCACAAGTGACGGTGGCACGCATGCGTGCATCGACTAGCAGAGAGGGTGAGCGCCTGTTGCCGTCGCTGACGAGATGAGAGGGGACGATGATGGCCGGTCGTGCAGTGCCCACGGCGTCAATGCCCTTGATGGTTGCGTAGGCGTCGCAACTGACGATGAAGGGGGCAGCGGCAGCGTCGGCGGCAATGGTGGCGACGGTGATGGCGGCGATCGTGGCGGCGGCGGTGGTACCTCTCGTGGTGACACCGAGTCGGATGGAGGCACAACGTCAGAGATAACGGCGCGCGCGCAAGCGCTCGTCGCCGCCGCCCGCTGCCGCCCTGACTCGTCAGCGGTGGCCGGGCTGGCCGATGCGTACGTGGAGGCCAGCGGCCCCGTCGCGTCGTGGTTATTTGGCTCTGTCGCCGACCGCCCGCCGACCGCCGGCTTGGCCGACGCCGGCCTCGTCTGCACCACGGCGTTTGAGGACGCCACGTCGGGTTTGCTGCTGAGCTCCTCTGAGGTGGTCGTCGCCCAAGTCAAGTGGCCGCCCTTTGTCCTCGGCTCCATTGTCGACTTGCTCGCCTCCCACCCGTACGCGGCGGTCGGGTCGAGCCTGACGGGCGTCTCGTTTGGCGGGGTGACCAAGCGCCGCCGCTTTGCCATTGACCTCTCCTCGCCGGTCGTAGAGTGCGTCGAGGTGGCTGCCACCGCCGACGGGCGGCTCATCATCCACGAGCGGCGAATTGTGTCGACGGACGGGGCGCCGGACCTCCACGAGGCCATCCGCTGGTATGCCAACGAAGGAGGGGGGGCACGTCCGCCGGCGATCGACGCGTGCCTCCTCCAAGTGCTCGTCCGCCCGTGGGCGCGCGTGCAGCAGTGCGCGGCCTGTGACCCGGCGGGACGGACGGTCGGTCAGCCGTGCATGCACGCCGTACGGCGGGTGCGGGGGCAACGGCTCGGCTCCTTTGGTTTGTGGTGCCGCGGGCTATCGACGTACGCACTCGTTGGCCCAACGTCGTTTGAGGTGCAGCTGTACGCGGTGGCCGACGCCCTGGGAGGGCGCAACGTCCTGATGCCGCCGCCAGCGGACAAGGCGGGGCCGTCGCCGGCGAGTGCAGGCGTTGTCGCTGCGCTCCGACCGGTCGGCTACAGCTACTCCTTCACACAGTCGGATGCGGCGGTGCTACACTTTTCAGATGCCGCCCGTCGGCTGATGCTTGGTGGTGGGGACCAGCCGCTGGCGGACGTGTCGCGGCTCAGCTTTCCTGCCTTGCTGCTCCCGACGGGGGGGGGAACAGCCGCTGGGCCCCCGGCAATGCCGCGCGCTGATACGGAACTGGTTGTGAGTGCCGCCGTCCCTGGTTGGCCCGTCGCCCTCCGTGGCGCCCATGCGATCCCTCCAGACCCGGGGGGCACTGCTGCGGAACTCAACTCCAAGTGGGAAGGCTCGACGAGCTCAGATCAGCTGCAGCCCTACGCCAAGCGACAACCAACGCTCGCCGCTCTTCTCGGTTGGGCGGGCGGCTCGGAAGGGGACAGCAGCGACGGAGCCGCATCCAAGTTTGAAACCTCTGAAGGGGATGACATGCTTGATGTGCTCGACCTGTCCAACGTCGGTGATGGGGATGCTACAGGGATTCCCGGTCCGAGCACAAGCACACCCGACGTCGGCTCATGCGGCCCAACGGTCAATGAGCAATGGGATGGTGGCACGGGCGCGGCCATGTACGCTGGCGCGGCGGCGGCCACTGCCCCAATGGATGCGCGCCTATTTTCCACAGGCGTCATCGGTAGCCCTACCAGCAAGGCGGCGCTCCGCGCCCCCCCAAGTGTCGCCGGCTGTAGCCACCACAACCTCGTTCCCACAACCGTCCCGCGACCGCGGTGTGCGGCGATGGAGCATGGATCGGTCGCGGCCAGCTGCTGCTCGGCAGTCGGCCACGGGGATTGGTCAGTCACCCCTTCCGTGCTAACGGCGGTACCGCCGCATGCGGGGGGTGACCGAGCGACTGCGGCTTGCGACCCGACGGCCAGTGTGGATGCGCCAGCCCTGCGTGCGGCGCTGCTCACCATGGCCGCTGCCGCCCGTGAGCGGCTGATGCGGAGCCCGCAACCGCGCGAGCCGGTGGTGGGATGCGCGTTGGGGCGAGACACTTTGACTGGCGGCAGCGCGCGGGTGGAAGGCAGCGACGAGCTGCAGCTGCCAACGACAGCACCCTTCCCAAACCGTTGGTCGACCGCTGGTGACGGAGAAAGGTCAGGCAGCGCCGTGGTCAGCCTGCGCGGCAGTGGGGGTGGGAGCACCATCGGCAACGGCAGCGTCGGCGCCAGTGTGCATGGAAGCGGCGGCGGCGGCTCACCACCGTCGGCCGGACGCTCGTCGGGGCAGCCGACCTCGTCGCCGTCGAATGGTGACGTGCCGATTTCCACGTTGGAGGACCCCCCCCCCGTGCCGCTGCTCCCCCCCCAGAGCGCGCCGTCTGCGTTCATCAAGAAGTCTTCTGCTCCCGCGGCGCCTCTGCCTCCCGCTTCCTCCGATACCGGCGCTGCCGCCGGCACCGGCGCCGTCGGCGCCTCGGCACCGCCCCGGCGCCAGCGGCCGCGCTCCCACGGGTGCTCTCTATGCAGCGCGGCCTTTGTGTCGGCGTCGGACCTCCGCCGCCACGTCAATGCCGTCCACGACCGCCGCCGTGACTGGCCGTGCACCCAGTGCGCCTTTGTCGGCCTCCAACGCGCGCACCTGACGACACACGTGGCGGCGCGACACGGCGGCGCCCGCCGCTACGTGTGCACGCAGTGCGTCGGAGGGGTCGGCCATCCGCCGTACCGGTCGATCACCCGCTCCGCGGTGGAGCGCCACGTGCGGCGGGTGCACGAGCGGCTGCGACCGTACGCGTGTTCGCACGGGTGCGGGATGGCGTTTGCGGCACGGTCAGACCTGACGCGCCACATTGGGCGGCAGCACGCGGGCGTGGAGAGAGGGGGGGGGGGGGGGCGGGAGGG
>Ga0209093_1002089_pt1 | contig 11282 bp, 17 predicted proteins | sample SidtaG_4_FD_187450 | JGI IMG/M metagenome (GOLD analysis project Ga0209093, IMG submission 187450) | Marine algal microbial communities from Sidmouth, United Kingdom - Sidmouth_Male1 metaG (SPAdes) (version 2) | ecosystem: Host-associated > Algae > Red algae > Unclassified | place: Sidmouth...
ACGGTGGACGTCTTGCACGACGTCTTGCAGGTGCTCCCCGGCCTCAACCCGCTCCGAAATGTGCTTGGCGACGCCCGTAGACGTAGCTGGAGCGTCCATGGTGGTGAAAACAAACGGCAATGAGGACGGTGTGAACCGCCTGTGGTGGCATCGAGTCCAAGTCGCGATGCACTTTTGTCATTCTAATTGCACTAATTTCATCGTGACTCAATGGCATGGCAGAAGCAATCTGATTTGGGCCGGCCTGGTCAGCTGCAAGAGCCAGCCGGACCACCGCCCCTCCCCCACCACTGCCTGGAGGCCTGTGCCGAGGCCGGTGGTTTTCCCCAGTGCCCGTCGTGTGAGTCAATGCTGTACAGCCGGGTTGTGTGCGGCGTGTGCATGACAATGCAACATGGTCCTCCATGCCACTGGCCTGCCATTGGCCCCAGCTGAACAGAACGGAGGCAGCCTGCCACTCCCAAAGACAGGCGATCTGAGGAAGAGACGCCAAGAGATACGAAAGAGTAGCACCCCTTACGTCGACGCCTCAAGAGAACTTCAGTCTATCAATGCGTAAACGAGGTTCGAATGTTTAAGACGGACAAACGCGCTCAGCCAATGAAATCGCAACGAGCCCCGCGCCTCAAGAGCCACTACCCAGGGGGGCTACGGGTAAATGTCGGAGTCACAAGGCATTCCATGGGAGGACTGCGTCATGCGAAAATGAGCTGTTGTGTTCGAGAATTTCAATCTGACGCTCCGGTTGAAGCCGTCGCACCGGGCCCATATTCGTCGTCAAAAGCACGTCTGCTTTTTCGTGTTTTGGGGCGAACAGGAAATCTGCAAACCGCCCTGGGGCTCTGTCACGGCTGGTTTTTCCCAGAAAGGGCGCCAAAATCATCTGCTCGCCGGCATCGATGCATCTCCACTCGTAAAAAGAGAGACACAGCATGAGACGTGTGTACCTCACCCGTCTAGAAAGAGAGAGAGATGGAGAAGCATCTGTGGCCCTGCTAGCAGGCGCTATGTGTGGAGGAAGGCATGATTCGTGTTCTCGCAAACACAAATATGCAAGGACCTCACATGGGATGGGCTCTGAGAGCCTGTCAAGGGGGGTCGATCTGTTTTTTGCACAGGAATTCTGTTTCTTCAAACAGGAACACGGGCCAACAAGCGGCTCAGAACAGGCAAAAACAGACGTGCTTTTGACGACGGTTCTGGGCCCGCTGCGCTGGCAAGCAGAACCCAATTTTGTCGACGCCGTCGTCGCCATCGGTCGACGCCGTCCACGTCGCCAGCCGACGACGCCGACCGTTCCTCTGGACGACGGTCCAGCCCCACCTACAACCCCACCCTTTTTCACTGCTACACCAACATGCCAGTCTGCGACGCCCCTTGCCCCCCGCCCACGCCCCCCGCAATTTCCCAATCCCCTCCATCTCCCACCGATCCCGCCACCATCCAACCGGGCTCAGTCACTTTGGCCTCGGGGGTTGACGCCGCTGCGGCTGTTGCGGAGGCTGCATTTACTCTCAAGGCGCCCGACGTGGCTGAGGCGAACGCTGCTGCCGTTCGACATGCCGCCTACGCTGCCGCAGTTGCCATTGACGGCGTGCGCGGTGGCGCCGATCAGCGTCGCTGTCCTGCTGGGGTAGCGCGTGTGCGTCGACGGCGCTTACAGCAAGACCGACTGCCACTAGCGCCCCGTGCACAACGCCGAACACTCACTCTCGGGGTGAGGCTGGACGTGATAGAGGCGCGGGAGCGGGGGCTGCCCTTCCCCGACATCCTGCGCACCATTGCTCCCTCGTCTTCCATCGACAACCTCCGCAAGGTCTGGCAGAGGCGCAACCACTACAAGTCGCTAGCTGCCGCCGGCACGCGGGCATCCCGTGCAAATGGGCGCAGGTCGGACTTCGGCTCCATCGACGGGCGGATGTACGATTGGTTTCTTCTGTTGTCAAGGCGCGGGCGTAGACGTACTCCTTTCACCATCTCGCTGTTGCAAGAGAAAGCCCGGAAGCTGGCGGACAAGCTTGGGGTGCCCAATTTCAAGGCGTCGCGGAGCTAGGTGCAGCGGTGGACGCAGCGGCACAACCTGACGAGCGTGGTACTTCATGGGGCAGGCGGTTCGGTCAACTTGGAGGAAGCGGAAGAGCGGATGGCAACCATACGGGGACTACTTCAAGACTTTCAACCCGAGAACATCTTCAACATGGACGAGACCGGGCTTTTTTACCGTTGCCTACCGAGCCGGTCTTTTGTACCTGCGGAGCAACGTCGAGCCGCGAGGGGCACCAAGAGCATGAAGGCAAAAGAGCGGGTCACCCTTGTCTTGGCTTGTAACGCCACAGGGTCCAAGAAAGTTCCCGTAGCCATCATTGGCAAGTCCGCGCTGCCGCTGTGCCTCCGCCGGCCCGGCTGTGCGTCACCGCTCCCATACTTCAGCCAGCGCAACAGCTGGATGAATGGGGTCGTCTTTAAAAAGTGGGTGTACGAGGTGTTTTTGCCCTTCATTCGACTGCACACCACCGAGAAGGTCGCCCTCGTGGTCAACAACCTCGCCTCCCACGACAGCATCAGCGACGATCAGCTGGTGCTCATCGCCCTCCCCCCCAATACAACAGCTATCTTCCAGCCCCTCGACGCGGGCGCAATTGCGGCGCTAAAACTACGGTACAAGCGGCGCTTCCTGAGCGCGATGGTAGAGCATCTCGATGGTTTGACGTCCACAACCCCCGTCACGCGGACCACGGAAACGTTGTCCAACTCCGGACGGGTGTCATTACTGGACATGACACGTATCTTCCAAGACGAGTGGGCCAAGACAACCCCTGAGTCGCTGGCCCGATGTTGGTTAATGGCCCGGTGCTTGCCAGCTCCCATGCAGAACGCGCTCACCGCTCTCTACACCGACTACCACCGTGCTGACACGGCGCCGGTGGCCAATGCAGTGGCGGATATTTCTCAAGTGCTGCTTAGTGCGACGCTTGCAGACGGTCTGTTCCCCGGGACCCAGTCCGAAGATTTGATCAGTGGTGTGTCTGCGCGGCTGGGGGCTGAGGAAAACGCCGGAATATTGGAGGATACAGTTGATATGGTGTTTGTCGGAGGGGAAGGTGAAGACAAAAATGAGTGATGGGTCACGATAGTGTCTGTGCAGCTCTCACACATATCTGTAGATAACAAAAAGACAATGCAAGTATCCCGACAAACAATCGTCACCCCCTCGGCATACACGTCCGCAATCCTAGACACGAGACTATCTGCGGGATAGGCGGTGGACACGGAGGGGCGTGAATAACCCCGGCACAGTCCAATGAGGGCCAATGCTGGCGGTGGAAGCTGTCTGGTGGGAGGTAGGACGTCGCACGACAGGGCGGCGGCGACGGTGGGGGGTGTGAGTGGTGCAGAGCGAGGTGGGCCGCCGTAGGGAGGTGGGGCTCCGCAAAGGCGTGGTGCCGGGCGCGCCAGTGCGGGATGCAATCGGCACCGTGGCGTGGGCAGAGGTGGGGCACCGGGAGCTCCAAAGCGGGAGGCAATCGGCACCGCCGCTGGGGCAGAGGTGGGGTACCGGGAGCACCAGTGCGGGCCAGTGCGGGAGGCGACCGGCACCGCCGCGGGGGCAGCGGTAGGGTACCGGGCGCACAATGGCGGGAGGCAATCGGCAGTGCCGTCGGGGCAGAGGTGGGGTACCGGGCGCACAAGGGCGGGAGACAATCGGCACCGCCGCGGGGGCAGAGGTGGGGTACAGGGAGCACCAGTGCGGGCCAGTGCGGGAGGCGACCGGCACCGTCGCGGGGGTAGAGGTAGGGTACCGGGCGCACAATGGCGGGAGGCAATCGGCAGTGCCGTCGGGGCAGAGGTGGGGTACCGGGTGCACAAGGGCGGAAGGCAATCGGCACCGCCGCGGGGGCAGAGGTGGGGTACCGGGCGCACCAGGGCGGGAGGTAATCGGCACCGCCGCGAGGGCAGCAGGGGGTGGGAAGGGAGTTCGGTGTCGGTGATTGCTCCCGTGCTAGCGACTGAGGCGTGCGGAGGCACAAGGACCGGCGACGCGCCGGGCAGCTGTGGGGTTCCGCGTTCCAGGCGACTGGCGAGGGTGGGGGTGTGAAGCAGCTCCTCGATAAAAGGGTGTGTTGAGAGGGCTGCACCCTTCCTGGCAACGCAATCAGCGAGTGGCGCGTGGGAGACGGCGAATGCGTTTGAAGGGTGGTGCTCGATGCGCCGCCACGTGAAGGCTTCGAACGAAGAGAAAGCGCGATCAGCTCAAATACTTTGACAGCCCCGCCGCGCTCGTAGAAGCTCAGATTCGATCGTTTTCTCTTTTGGAACCCCGACTGTGAGCACGATCGTCGCCAGCGGCTCGGTCCTCGTGGGGAATGTCTTCTCGAAACGGCCATCACCCGACGTGACATTAACCGATACAGACTGTACCATCGTCGCTAAACTGTACCACTTTACAGTCTTTCTTCATTAGGTTGACTCACACGTGGGAAACGCAGGCGATTTCGCGTTGGACGCGTTGCCCGGGACAAATTATCTACACTCGGAACTCAAGTTTCACATGGACTCTTCTGGAACTCCAGTCGAGTGACAACAAAAAAGCGGCAACGTAGCTGAACAGCTGTGCAGGCAGGCAGCAGCGTGCGCGACTGCGTTTTTCCAGTGTTTGCGGCGCGTGCGTCGCACACCAGCACGCGCCTGCACACCACTTGGACAGATACGCGCACGCGTGCATGTGAGCGTGCAGTTGGGCTGTGTGGTTGTAGGTCCTGCGCGTTCGACGACGCACCTCTCGCTCACCCTCCGCCGCGTCCCCGCTCACCTGTTCCCCACGGGCCGTAGCTGGACGGCTGCGGCAGTTTGCACGCACGCCCCCCTCCCTCCAGTTTTCCCAACTACCCTATTGTCGTTCGTCATGGCGGCCGACGTGCCGGCCGCCCCGACCTCTTCGACCGACGCTGTCTCTCGTGCTTCTCAAGACGCGGGCGGTGTCTCTGGGGCCAGCGATGCTGCCTTCGGCGTGGCCGGGGTGCCTGGTGCGGGTGGGGCGTCAGGCAAAGACGCCACGGGGGGCACTATTAATGCTAAAAGATCCTCCACGACCTTCTTTTCCTTCGTCCGACTCCGTATTGTGAAGCTGTGGAACGACACGGTGAATGCGCGTGCCCGGCGTCACCAGAGTCGCGGAGTGTCGAAGCACCTCCAAGTGGCGTCCATCTCCGCGCACCTGGTGGCTACCGATTCGTGGGTGAAGCGTCTGCGAATCGAGGGCAAGCCCATCGACAAGGCCGCGGTGTCCCGCCTCATCTCCAAATCCGTGACGCTGTACAACGCGACCAACACTATCAAGGCGCACAACATGGGCAAGGCGGCGGGCTACATTGAAGGCCGTGTCAATGAGCGCGTCCGCGAGCAGGGTAAGGCCTGGCGCATAGAGTATGCGGACACCAAAAGTATTTTGAGCTTTGTGATAGACACGCAGCCATTGGTGGGTGGGGTGCGACGTGTGACCCCCCCTTTTGGTGGATCACCTCCTGAAGACGGGCTCCCAGGCACGACAGGCGGCAGTGGGCGGCAGGGCCGGGCGGGGGAAGATGGCAGCGAGTCACATGAGGCCCGTACGGGAGGGGAGAGTGGTGGAGGTGATAGGGCCGGGGGCGGGGGGGTTGGGAGGGGTGGCGACTGTGGGGCGGCGAAAGAGCTCTTTCTAGGCGATGCCCACGGCGCTGACGATGCGGACGGGGATTTAGTGGACAACAACGGACGTGGCAACGACGCGGACGGTGGCGATTCTGACAATCTCGACGATGGCACCAGCGGCTCCTCCGGCGGCAGCGGTGAGATTGCGCCCGGAGGCGGCACTCGCCGCTCAGGCTACAACCGAGCACGACGTTGGTGATATGGCAATCCCAGTCACAGTTGATGAGCCCATCCAAGCTGTACCGCTGCTTTCTGTCGTAGTACGCCGAGGGATGCAGCGCTGGCTGGTAGGCAAGCGGGAAAGTTGTTCCGTCCGTAGCACCAATGCAGCCGTCAAAGCCAAACGTTTCTGCCGCATACATTGACAATCAGGCACTTCGCTGCGTGTTCGGCCAGCGGATGTGCTGCGGGGAGACAGCAGCAAGCGCCTTCACCACTAGCCGCGTGCTCTTGATGACGCCCCCGACTGAAACCCCGAACAGGTCTGCCACGGCATCCACTGAGCACGCTTTCCCGTAGTGGCTCACGCGGAACAGGGTGACGGGGAGCTGCAGGTCCAGGCTGAGCTGGCTCCCCCCCCGGCGGCGACACAAAGCGGCGCGCGCGCGCACCATAAGGACACTTTGGAGCGCTTGAAGCGTCGACCGACTGACACGAAAGGCGGTGCGGAACTGCTTCTCAGACGCGCTGTAGAACACCTACTGGAACCACGCGTCTGTCTTTGGCACCCCGCCTCGATCGCACTGGAGGCACCGCCGCGTGTGCATCTTGTGCAGAGCTTTCCACGAAAGCCCGCAGCACAGGTGGAGGAAGATTTTGCTGAGCTGTCCTCCCCCTGGAATCCGGTCCCCCTTGTCGATGGCCCCGACCTCCACCGCAGCGAGCAGGACGGAAAACATAAAGAGGCGTTTAAGAAATGTAGAAAGGACCGCCTTGCGGGTACGACGAGCCTTTGCCACGTTCATAAAAAATCCAAAGTTCGACGCTGATTGGCGCCCAACGGTGCGGCGCACCCCGCGATGCTCGTTGATATACGTTGATGTAAGGCGGTCCGAGGGTTGGGGGTAAAGCGTGCCGCGTGGGGGGGGGGGGGGGGGTAACGCCCAAGGGTGGCGGGCAGGCGTGCGCCTGAAGAGGAACCTTGAAGCGCCGAGCGGAGGGACAAAAACACAGAACCACAGACCACGCAGACAAAGACAGAGAGGCCGGGGAGACAGCAACGCGCTCGCGCGTCAGGTACCGAGTGGGAAACTTGAGGTCGGATCAGCATGGCGGGGGAGAGAAACGAACGGGGCATCCATAGGTTACGTAGCCCGCGGGGCTCACCGTCCAAGCACCGCAGCAGCGCTGCAGAGAGTGAGAAGAAGACCCGTTGCTGTTGGAAGAAAGTCAGCGGGGGGCACGTAAATGTGTGTGGACGGGGTCCGCCCGGACAGGGACGAGGACGCAGAATCTCCTCTCTGCTGTTGAAGTGTGAGTGCCAGGGGGTCCGGGCACACGCCATTGTACGCGTCTTGCGTTGCCGATTGGACTGTCTTCCGAAGTGTGGTATTTCGCTGAGAATTATGCTGGACATCGCGATGACCCCGTAGAATCGCCCCCGCCGGCTAGAATCGCTTGCAACCGTGAAACAGCCTATTCCTGTCCACCCCTTTTGTCGATAGTACCGGGAGAACCAGGACCAGGAACCCAGCGCAATCGCGCTGCACGCAGCGGCCACCGCAGACTGGCGCGGACTGGGAACTGGGTCAGCCATTGGTCGCCCTGATGTTGATTGAACGCGACTCTTCTGAAACTGGCGGACAACCGGAGCCGGGACAAAATCCTAAATTTCAGGGTGGGGATGGCATCAAGTGGGCTGCCGTAAGTCTCTGAGCGGCGTCCTCGTAATTGTTCCCGTGTGGTCCGGCTTCGCTTGTTTCCCGCGCGACCACACCTCGCTTCCGACTGGTTGCTACGCCTCCACACTGGCGATCTTTTCATCATCTGTCGTTCCACTCGCTATTAACCCCTCGCGATTTTCCCCTTGCTGCCGTTACTCGTGGTGGCGTCCCCTGTTGCTGACGTCCTGCCACCATGCCCGACCCCTTCCAACCCTCTCGCCAGACGGCATCTTCATTCTCCCCCGCTGCAGAGGACACCGACCGCCTTCATGCCAGCATGGTGCAGAGAATTGACATCTGGACTGAAGATGAGGCCGCCGAGGTGCCTGCTGACGGGCGGTCGCCATATGAGGGCCCTGTCCCCGCCGCCATCCTCGAAAACCAGGACAGAACATGTGGCGACCTCATGCGGGAGTGTGACAAGCGGGCCATCAAGTATGGAGAGATTGACTCGCTTGCGGCCATTAGAGCTTCCCTCGTCAAGCTCAAAAAATCCCAAAGCGTACTTTGGACGGCAAGAATGATGCATTTAGCTCTGCACCTGAGCCGGGATGCGCAGGACGGGCGGGGGCACCTGATGGGGTTCCAGGCGGCTACTGCCTACCGTGTCCCCCCGTCTTCCGGCTATTTTGGTCCAACTCTTGTCACCAACGACGTCCCGCTGCTGTCAGATGTCGCGGGGAGCGGAACTGCAAACCGCACAAATGCGACGATTATGGCGCCGTCAACCTCCGTCCCCGTTGGCAGCGATAGAGGCGCCCTCGTCGCGGACCCAGGAGCAGAAGCGGTCGCCGTCGTCACTGGTGGAGAGGAAGGCGAAGGTTCGTGTGCCGGGCCTGGTCCTCATACAACGCACGACGCAGGCCGCGGCGCGCCCAGTGGGACGCGACATGAAGACGCCACGGTTTCGGTACGTGGCCACACAGCAAGCGGAGAGGGTCAACGCCCCTCGGACATTGCCTTAGGGCTTGCCGCGGCGCTGCGCTCGCGGGAGGATGCCGGTGATGTCGTCACCCGCAAGTTGGCGGGCAAGATCTACACACTCGTGGACATGATGGTGGACGTGAGCAGGACGGTGCAGGCTAATACACAGTGCAACACCGCCTACCACGCGCATGGAGGGCGCTGTCGGCGCTCTCCTTCGACGCAGCCGAGAGAAGCATGCAGCTGCTCAGGCGTCCGTTGGCCGCCCGTCCAAGCGCGGAAAAGCTGCCAGCGCCACGCCTCCCCCGAACGCCGTGGCCCTCCCGGTGGCCAGCATCATCGGGAGCAGCAGCGTCGGATCGATGGCCGTAGCGAGGTCAACGACGGTGAAGGCACCGTTCTAATTGGAACCTGTCCACGGAGTTGGCATGGAGCCGGAGCTCATCACGGCCAATATGAAGAGAACGGGCCTGCTGTCGCAGGTTGTTTACATTGTGCAGCTGCGCCACGTCTCGGCGGGGGAGCCCGGAATTTTCGGCACTCTGGACGTGCGTGACCTGTACATGCGTGCGCTGGGCAAGGCGCGTGAGGTGGCTAATGAGGGCCGGCCGGTGGTGCACATGACCGCCAAGAAGGCCGAAGAGGTGAAGAGCATTGCTGAGAACAAGGCGGAGGACTACCTGCGCGTCACCAACTGGCTCCACATGGTCGCGCCAGATGTGATAAGCGGATCGGCGGCGGAGGCGACGCCCGCCAAGCTGAGCTCCACCAAGTTTGAAATCCAGGAGCAGGTCATGGCGAGCATTGGCGCGCACGCCCCACTCACGGACGCCCTGCGCAACTGGAACAAAGCGAATTGCAGCATGCTTCGGACTTTGATCACGGGGCTGGCGACACGCAAGGTGCTCGATAACAGTGTGGACGTCATTCTATCTCGGTCGCCGTTCAAAGAGCGCATGGCCGTGGCGAAGAAGAGCGTTCGGGTGGAGTATCTTGTGGAGAGTAGTCCGAGCTGCACGAGCTCGTAAACTGTTTCCATTTTTCTATTCTGCCTTGAACTCGTCGGTATGAACTCATCCCACGTCATCACACCCGCAGTCCCCCCCCCAAAGTCATCTCCATTCCAATTCTAGCAGCGCTTGCCGGCCCTGCTACAGTCTCCCACTTCAGAGACGCCGCCAACGGGGGGTACCGGCTCTGTCTGCGTTTTTTTATGTATCAAACAACCTTCCCGACCCCCTGCCGGGCGCCGCCCGGGCAGTCGCGGGGCGGTCGAGCTACGCGGGAGACTCAGCCCGCCATACGTAACTCACCCTCCCAACACGGGATGCGCCGCCTCCATCACGCTCCGCCAGTACCCCCCCGAGCACTTCTGGCGTCGTGCTGAGCGGCAGCCGCACATGATCCCTGAGGCCGCCCTTACACGAGAACTGTACCTCTCGCGCCTCTATAGTGCCACCAAAGACATCCGAGGCGGCCGGGGTGGCCACGCGTGTGGCTTGGCAGCTACTGGTGCCGCGCCACCTCTCGGCTACCTCCCTGCTGGATTTGATTACCGGCGGCGTCGGGGGCCGTAGATGACTGCAGTGCCCTCCCAGCAAGATGAGGGGCATTCCGAGTTTCGTGCGGCCGCTCGGTCGCGCACTTTTATTGACTGCCGCAGCAGACTTCGACGATGTTGCTGGTGCAGTTCCGTGCGGCGGCGGACGTCGCCATCGCCGCTCACGGTACCAGCGACCCGTATGCGTGCTCGTGGGGCGGGCCCGCTGACGTGGTCGCGGTCTAAATCATTGCCACGTGTATGCGAGGAGGGGGTGGGGGTGGCGGCAGAGCCCGCTGGGGGCGGCCTGACAGGAATACAACTGCGGCAGAAGCGGCCGCCGACATGGCGGCTGCTGCATCCGTCAGGTTGGTGACGGGTGCAGGCGCCGCCGCAGAGGCGCCAATAGAGAGCGTCGGAAAGTCAAATGTCGGTCGGTGGCGTGGGTCGGGGACACGTTTCGTGCCACGAAACGGCTGTTACCCACATTTTGAACCCATTTGTGGCTATCTGGGTCATCCGACCCACGCCAAATACCGGTCGGTGAGGACCGCTGTGGCCACACACGTGGCGCTAGTTGTGCCACCACCACTCGTCCCAGACTGGGCTGGGCACCCACAACGGGCGCTTGTGTCTCCAGTTCCGAGTGTATCGAGAAGGCGCATCATCTTGCACCATACCAGCTGCCAACCGGCTCCATGGCCACCCCGGTGCCGCTACCCCCCCCCCCCCCCCCCCCCGCCCTTAACTGCGGGCGCCCCTCCACCCAGAACTCGCACTCTTCCCACTGCATCCCATCTTCATCGACCGCCGCCGGCCCTGTCATATGGTCGGTCGGAACGCCCCCCCAGGGGGAGGGGGTGATGGTGCTTGGGGTGGAGGTCAGTTGGAAGGTGTTGCTCGCACCGAGGTCGCTGCTGTGTGCCGTTGCGGTAGAGGTGGAGAGCTCAAATCGTCTCGACCGGTACTTGGGCACTTGCCGACGCTAAATGTGGGTAAGATGTGGGTATATCGTCGGGAAAGTGGGGCACGTGCTATTTTTCTGTACTGGCGCCGGGACCCACAATTTTCAAATTGCCTCCAAAGGCCTCCAGTACAGGGTAAAAAGGCGTGTACTAGCCCATATTCGACCCCCCTTCACACTGCAAAATTTCCAATGCAGTATAGAAACGATATTCGCATTTTAGACCGCGGCGCTCCTCTGCACGCGCCCAGCATAGGAATACACTGCGCCCACAACGCGCCTG
>Ga0209093_1002090_pt1 | contig 11272 bp, 10 predicted proteins | sample SidtaG_4_FD_187450 | JGI IMG/M metagenome (GOLD analysis project Ga0209093, IMG submission 187450) | Marine algal microbial communities from Sidmouth, United Kingdom - Sidmouth_Male1 metaG (SPAdes) (version 2) | ecosystem: Host-associated > Algae > Red algae > Unclassified | place: Sidmouth...
ATCCCACCCAGCACCGACAGCGCCACCTGTCCGAACCGGGGCGTGACACGTCATTCGCGTCACCCGGTGTACCAACGACCTCCGGGCCAGCCAAGGGGCGTGGGCTGGGACGCGTAATGCGACATAAATCACGTCATACGAATAAAAATCAAGGGTTGATTTAAATCACCTTTACCCGGCGCCACAAATGATTTACATCACACCTCTGCCGCCACGAGGCAAGCCCAATTGAGATTTTAAGGATAGTCCTCTTACATTGCTAAGTTTGCTCTCAGATCAGATTTTCTGCATAGACACTGTTAATTATCCAGACAACGCGAAATTGGGAAACACCGGTGCAGTTGGGAAAAACTGGTGCCAGACGGATACTGGCACTGGCTGAGGGCGTATCCAGCAATGGAGCCAACCGCCCAACACAACGGCCACATGTGCGCAACTTGTGGCCCTGCTACTGGCTTTCCATCCGCAAAGCCAAAACTAGGCGCGTCATATCTCAAGTTTGGGCTCGTGTGGCACCACAGTCAGGCCGACCCCACTCGGGCGGCCTTCCCGACCGGGCACCCGGTAGTCTCGTCAAAGACCCCGGAAGCAAGCGCCAAGACGCACACACACAACTGGTGTGGGCGGCAAAGACAAGCCACAAACACGACACAGCGTTGTGAGGCTCAACGTTTACTTGCCTCCCTCGGGGGGTCCGGGACTGCTCTTCTGTCCCGCTCAGATATACCCACCGGTCCCCTTCCCTCAACCCTCAGGGGGACCCTCGCAAGTGGGCCAAAAACAGGGGTCAAACGCGGGCCACACCCGCCGCCGGGGGTGTGCCCAAGACCCAATCAAAACATGCCAACAAAATCCCCGAGGCGAGGGTGAGATGCACAGAGAACATCAGATATGACTCCTCACAACGAAAAGAACAAATCAAGGATACGGTCATAACTTAGAGGACCGTAAAGTGGTATTCCCGGGAATCACAAGTGGATTATCCCAACCGCGATCCGATCGCACCGAGTGGGTCTCGTGATCGGTAGGAATTTGCTTAGTCTAGCTATTCCCGGTAACCAGGAATATCAGCCTTACTTAGGCGAGCTCCGGGCAAGACCCGCCCCAACGGCGTGTCCGCCTGTGGGCCTTCCACTTAATGGCCCCATCAGCTGTCAAGTCCAGATGGCCTCCGTGTGGCCATGCTGCCACATTTCCCCCTCCTCAAGGGTCAGCCATCTCGGCTGACCGGGAACGGACGAGTTGTCCGCTTGCAGTGGGCGTGACGCGACCCCCTTTGATTTGATGGGGTCGCCTCAGGCGCACGCAAGTCGCGTGGCGACGGGATATGACGCAGTGTCATGCCCCCCCTACGTTGAGGGGGTCGAGAGGGCGGGGTCGTTGCCCGCCCAGTGGACGCTGGCGGCGCAGGGAGCACTCTTCCCGTGTGCCTGCTGCGTGGTGGCGGCCCCGCCGGCGTGTGGCGCAGGGGACACTCTTCCCCTGTGCCGTCTCCTGGGACGTGAGAAGGGGGGGGGGCGGGTGTGCGTACCGTCCATGCCCCCGCCCAGCGACCCTATTTAGTGGTCGCTTCGCGGCGTCGGCCTCAGTCGGGCTGCCGCACATCGACTACCACGCGTAGTGAGCGTGCGCACGCGCGGCGTTCTTCGTACCCCCACTCCCCTTACTCGGGTGCGCTTCCCCCTCTCCTTCTCCTCCTCACTCGGTTGCGCTTCCCCCTTACTCGTGTGCGCTTCCCCTTTGCCCCCCCCTCACTCGGGCGAGACGGGTGATGTCGGCGGCGACCCCTCCTGCACCCGACCTACTCGTCGAGGAGCCGCTCCCCGAGATGGAGATAGACGGGACGGCGGCTGGGACGCCGCCGATGGCGCCGCAGTCGGCGTTGCCCCCCGTCACGGGTGGGGCAGTCGGGTCTACTCCGCCGGCGCCTCCTCCTCTGGCGTCACCCAAGTCGGGTGCTACTCAAGGTGGCGCGGCGTCGGCACCGCCCAGTCAAGCGGCGACGCCGATGGTCGTTGAGTCTGGGCGACCGGAGGACCTCGACTGGTGGGTCCCTCCCACCCACCCAACCGCTATGGGTGAGGGGGGTCACCTCCTCTCGATCTACCGCACCTTCCCCGACTCGGAGCAGGTGACGACGTGGAACCGCCGACTCGCGCGCTTCCCCCGTCAAGTGGCTCTACCTGCCGGGTGGTTGGTGGATCTCCCCGCCTTACTCGAACGGGAGGATTGGGGTCAAGTCGACCGCGTACGCCGGTGCCTCTCCCAGAGTACGGGAGCAGACGAGGTGGCGGCGGACCAGCCAGTGGTCGAGTGGCGTTGGTGTTGCCAGGCCCCGCCCTACTTGGTGACGGGGGACCCGCACGTCAACCATCCAGCCGCCCTACATGAGTACGTCTGGCGGCGTGACGAGCGTCACCTCGTCTCGGTTCTTCAACTCGAGTTCCACCGCGCGTGAGACCATCACGCGGCAACTATGTCGTCCTGCCCAAGTGGTGGAAGGACGTGGAGGTCCCGATGGGCTTCCCGGCGATGCTCCCCCGCTTTCTCGCGTACTACTCGTCGCGGATGCGGACGAATGAGGAGGGGCACCGACTTCATGCCATCCTCGCGACGCAGTGGGTCGTCGAGGTGGCGTCCGTGTGGGTGGCATCCCTCAAGACAAAGGGCTACCTGTGCCATCTGTCTAATGCCTTGGTCGAGTGGATGTGCACTCTCACCCCTGATCTCCTGGGTGATGGGCGGGACGGCGACTATGCCGAGCTCCTCGAGAAGATGATCATCCTCCACAACTCGTTGGATTGGGTGTCGATCCAACCCTTCCTCCGTCGGACTGCGACCGAGGGGGGGGCGGAAGCGACGACGCGCGGCTTTGTCCATTGCTTTTGTGGGCTCTCGAAGGGAACTTTTCTCCTCCGAGAGGGCCTGGGGTTAGACTCTTACCCCTACGGCCCCGGCATTGGCGCACAGACGCCGCCGCCGGCTAGTGGCTGGGTGGTGTCGGGGAAGCGCCATGCGCCCCCCAAGAATACAGAGCGGCGGGTGACTTACCCACCGCCTCCCAAGCGGAACTTCCGTGGCCACGGGTCAAGCAGCCAAGCGGGCCCTTCCCGCGCCGGGCCATCCCAAGTACGGGCGGCGGCCTATGTCGACCTCGACGCGCCGGCGGCGACTACTCTGCCGCCGCCCCAAGTTGTCCACCGGGGCTCGCCCACTGCGGCAGCCGCTGCAGTTGTCACGCCGCTGGAGCCGCCGGCTTTTGCCGAGCCCTTCCCCGCCGCTAACTTGCGGGCGGATTTCTGTCGTGGCCGGAGTTTGCCGGAGCAGTGCACCCGGGGGTTGCTGACTATGTTCCCCCCGGTCGGGGCGGACATCTGGGATGCCTCGCCCGTCGTGGCCGTGATCGCCCTCGCCAAAGTCTTTGCGAGGGTCAGTCGTCGGGTATCTACCTTGGCGTTTGACGTCCACCAAGCGGGGCAGCCGGCTTTGGCCCAACGCCTCATTAACGACTTGTCGGGGCGGGCGCTCGGGGACCAACTGCGGGTCCAGCTGTCGACTACTCTGTCGCAGCTGCCCACGTATGGGTCGGGGTGTGGGTCTACACCTCACTCTGTGTCGACCCCCCCCTCGTCAGGCGGCCACGACCCAAGTGGTGGAGTCGCCCCGCCGTCCGGGCAGCAGTGGCACAACGCTCCCAACTATGGGCGGGCGCCGGCGCCTCCGCCGCAGAACTGTGGGCCGGCCGGGGGGTACGGCCACTATGCCGGCCCCCCTGCGGGTGGGAGTTACGCCCCGCCGGTGCCGTACTACCCCAATGGGCCGCTGTATCGCCCCGAGAGCCCTCGTACTCGGGGTGGTCCCGCTGATAACGACTCGCATCAGGGGGGCGGACACAACAATGATAACCGCCCCGACCTGCAGTCGTGAGGGGAGGTGGGTGGCTTAAGGCCGGGTAAGGGAGGGCCTTGGGGCCTCATGTTTCTAGTCGCACATGATTGGGTGGGGTTTCTTGCTTGTTGATAGTCATAGTATACCATCATGCTACATCCAGACCAACTTGTGTCTTGCTTGGGTCCCACTCCGACCTGGTGTCGAGACCCTATAGTGGGGCTCGTTTCACTGTGGATTCGACGAGAATTCGTCGACGCCACGTCTTTGACGCACGGCTAGTTGATGCCGTTGGCAGTACTGTCGGACCTTCTCTGTCGGAAGGTCCTCGACATACTCCCAGGTGTCTTCCCTTGGTCCATACCCGAACCAGCGGACCTTGCGCATAAGGCGTCCGTTGTTATCATACCCCTGTCCGACAAACTGGTCGAAGACAGCCTCCATCGTCTTCTCACTCGAAGACGGGAGGGAAGGTACACGCCATGCCTTAAGGGCGCGTTCCCACGCCGGATCACCCTCCGGCGGTTCCGGCGCCAGTGTGGCGTGGTTACTGTTTATGGTACGGATCCCATCGGTACTTTCGATGGTGAGACGACGGCCATCAGTCTTGAGTATCTGATACGGCCCCTTCGTTTTGAAGATGAGTTTACCTCCCTGGTTCTCGTGTGACTTTACGAAGACCCAGTCTCCGACTCGGAGAGCTGCTCGCCGGCTATTGACTCGTTTGTCAAAGTGCCGTTTATAGCGGGCCTGGGCCTTGTCCATTGACTTCTGGACAAGAGGGATCATCTCATCCAAGCGCTTGCGGAAATTCTCGCGCGCTTGACGGGGTGTCGAGGGAGGGGCCTTGTCACCCGTGCCTTGGGTAAGGCGCTCGATAGCCACCGCGCTGAGTTTCCGGGGGCACACAAAAGAAAAGGGCGCTTCCCCTGTGCTACTGTGCACTTGGGAGTTGTAAGCGGTGACCAGTAGGCTCACATACCTGGCCCAGGTTACGACATGCTCCCTCACATAATGCCGGAGTTGCTGCACTAGCGTCTTGTTGAAGCGTTCCACTTGACCATTTGTCTGTGGGTTGTAAGGCGTAGCGTAATTAGTACTTACGCCCAACATTTGCAAGACTCCTTGGTAAAGTACGGATGCAAATTGCCGTCCGTTATCTGACAAAGTCGAGTCAGGGATGCCATAACTGGCAATCCAAACATCAATGAAGGTACTGAGAACATCCAGTGCCGTCACATCTCGAAGGGGTACTACCTTAGCCAACTTCGAGAAGCGGTCACACATGACCAAGTGGTACTCATATCTCTCTGGAGTTCGGGGGAGAGGACCAAGGAGGTCGATGGCTACTGCCTTGAAGGGTTCCGTAGCCGGGAACAACCTCATAGCAGAGGAACTTCGGACCTCCATCAACCGGTTCTTTGCGCAAGTGGCGCAGGCCGCGACCCAACCGAACACATCGGCTGCGAGCGAAGGCCAGTAGTACCTTCGTCGTAGGGTCCGATACATCTTGGTCTCCCCCGGGTGACCGCCTAAGTGGGAAGAGTGTTCCCTCTCAAGTACGTCAGCTACGAGGGAGCGGGGCACAACCACTTGTTGTGTTCCCTCTTGTTGGACATGACGGCAGAGTATGCCGTCGCCATTCTCATAGAACCGAGTTCGGTCCGTGGCGTCCATATCCTTACGGATCTCTTGGCAGAAACTATCGGCCAGTTGCTCTTTGGCTAACTCAGCCATCGAGATGGGTACTTGTCCCTTGTTCTCGGGTCGGCGGGGGTCCAACACGGCTCCCGACCGCGTAGTCACCCCGACGACGGGGATGTCTTCGGGGATCGGTGTAGTATCCAATCCCTCCGTCGGCATGCGGGAAAGTGCATCCGCTATGGCATGTTGTCGCCCAGGCTTGTACTCAACGTCATAGTCAAACTCGGCTAGGCGTATCCGCCATCAATTCAGGCGGTTGTTAGTACATGCTGTGGTGGTGAGTATCCACTTCAGCGCCTTGTGGTCACACCGGACTAAGAACCGCGTACCCTCGATGTAGGGGCGCAGTGACGTTATCGCCCACACAACGCCAAGACCTTCTATTTCGGTCACGGTGTAGTTCTTCTCAGCGGGTGCTAGTCCCCGGCTGAAGTAGCCGACGGGGTGGTACTCCCCCGCGGGTTGCTCCTACAGCAGAGCACAACCAAGTTGGTCGTAGCTCGCATCAACGTCAATGATATACTTCCCCTCCCTTCGGGGTAGTGCCAAGATGGGAGGGTTACACAGTTGTTCGCGGAGTCGGTCGAACGCGGCCTGCTCCTCCATAGTCGGAGAGCAGAGTTTGTTGGGTAGCGAGGAGCTCACCAACTTATTCAAGGGCTTCGCGACCTTGGCGAAGTCAGCCGTGAAACGTCGATATACGTTACACATATTGCTGTCTTCCCAATTTTGGCCGATGTGGTCGAAGTCAAGACAGGGTCTCGGTCAACTGCCCATTGGCGGATCAACTTTATCCGGTCGAATGGATGGCTGGGAAACAGTTTCGCACAGTTGATCACTCTTCTTGACATCGACGGGATCGGCCAAAATTGGGAAGGCAGCAATACCCAGGAAGCTGCGCAGTTGCGTTTGTGTCCTCGGGTATATGGCCTTCCTGATAGCCTTCAGGTTTTTATCATTCACACTGATGCGCCCCGGTCGTATGACATGACCGAGGTACTCCACCTCAGTACTAAAGAGGTGACACTTCTTTGCATTGAGGGTGACACCATTCTCACCCAACAAGGTAAACATCTTCTCCAAGTGGGAGAGGTGTGACTCCGCGTCAGCGGAGTAAATGATGATGTCGTCTAAGTAGAAGAGGACATACTGCCATTTTACTCCGGCCAGTATCATGTCAATAGCGCGCTGGAAAGTGGCAGGCGCATTGCAAAGTCCAAAAGGGAGACGTGTACACTGGTACGTCCCCACATGCGTCGTGAAGGAGGTCAAGTGCTTATCCTCTTCGGCGACGGGTATCTGCCAGTATCCCGCGTTGCAGTCCAACGTCGAGAAAAACCTGGCGTCGCCCAAGAAATCCAGACAGTCATCCATCCTTGGAAGCGGATACGTATCACGCACCGTTCTATCGTTGAGTTGACGATAGTCGATGCAAAAGCGGGTGGACCCATCCGGCTTCGGCACAAGAACAACCGGACTGGCCCACTCGCTAGTGCTGGGTTCAATCACGTCCAGCTGAAGCATCTTGTCCACTTGCTCGCCGACGAGTTGTCGGGTTCGGGGACCCATGCGGTATGGATGTAGCCGCACGGGTTTGGCACCAGGCTTTAGTCTCATCCGGTGTTCGGTCGCCTTGATGGTGCCAAGGGACCCATCCCACAACCCATGGTGTCGGTCAATCAGCGCCTTGAGACGTCCACGGAGAGATTCCGGGACGTTCTCTTCGGCAATAGGGGGATCATTCTCCCGGTTCCCCACTGGTTTTGACGACGCCACCGGTACTGTCGGGGCGTCTTCGTGGAGGAACATTCCCCACTGCCCCGGCGTCACGACGGTGATGTTACCTTCGTACGCCTCGATTGTGCCGAGAGACACACCCTTGGGAAGACGGAGTTTGTTCGTCCCGGTGTGGATTATCTCTAGCCACCACGGCTCACCTGTGTTACAAGTCATGGTTCCCGGAGCGACATGTAGTCTATGTCGTTCAAACACCCGCTGCCTCTGAGTGAACAGGCCGTTTTCTTGGAAGGCAGTCTGCACTTTCACGTAGCCTTTGGACTTGGGCTCGATGATTATTTGCTGTGCCATTTGCACCTTTGCTTTCCCTTTAGAGGAACAGTCGCTCGGCGACGCAGTTGACGTCGTCACAGGGGCGACACTCTTACCCCGGCGGAGGATGGGAACACGGCACCCATCCTTCAGTTGGATGAAGTTCCGGGGTCCCGAAATGATTGGAACATGGGCATCCGAGTATGGGGTACTCAAGAGTAAGGGCACCGACATGCCTTGAACGACGCCCAACGAGTGCGTCGTCTCATACGTACCGATGCGCACTTGCAGAGTAACAAGACTCGTGATGGGAAGGATATTCCCATTCACATCGAACATGTTGGGTGTGGACTTGTCTAGTGGACAAACCGACACCTCGTTCGGGAGTAAGTCTTCCCGAGTCAAGAACAAGCCAGACCCGGTGTCGATTATGGCCCGGGTTGCCAAGAGGTACCCGTCCTGCATCCATACTCTGGTTGCAACTTGATAGTTGCTTCCTGTCAGGATCGCCACGACTTTGGTGCGATCCACGCCCTTCAGGATTGGCATTTCCCGAGGGCGTATCACCTTAGGACGTCGCAGGAGCGTGACTCTGCCATTTCGTCGCGTCCCTTGCTTACCCACTGGGGACGTCGGGGATTCATCCGTCCCAGCGGCTACGCGTTTCCCTCGTCCGACTCCGAGGAGGATGCCGCGGGCTTGCCTTCATGAGGCTTCGATTCCCCCTCCTCAAGGGGTGACTCACTCCCACTTGAGGACTCGTTGTCGCCGGCTATTGCGACAACGGGAGGCCCAGTCGGCCTCGTACTCTTTTGGAATCGGGCAGGACGAGACTTGTCCTTGGCCCATCGACTGTTCTGTGCGAGTCGCGCACGGAGACGCGGGTCCAACTTGGGACACTCTTCCACCCAGTGGCCCGTCTGGTTACACTGCCAGCACGGGAAGCTTTCAGCCTTCCCACTCCCGCTTACTTGGGGTGAGGTCGTTGTGGCCACACTTTGCTCGACTGATTCCGAGCGAGTTGTTCTCGGACGGACCGGGTACCGGGGTGTTGCTAGAGCCCGTGCTTGTCGACGGAGGCGAGTTGCCTCCGCGAGCTTAGCGGCCTCCTCGGCTCGCTCTTACTGTTGTGCCGCTTGCATACAGCGGTACTCATCGCCTCGAGTTTGGGCGATGCGGGACAGCTCCGCCAAAGTCATCCCTGGTTTATTGCGTTCGCACAAGGTAGCACGAACCATAGGGAGAACGCCTTCGACATAGCGTCCCTTGAGGGCTCCTGTCGAGTGGAGGAACCCGCATGAGGTGTTCAATACTCTGAGACGTTCAGCGTATGACATCTCATCTTCTTTCTCTTCCTGCCGCGCCTGGTGGAACTGTTCCACGAGGCCGGCTACGGTTGACTCATCCGCATGCATACGGATGACCCAGTTCACCAGCTCCAAGTAGGAGCTGACCTCTCCTGTGTTGCCGCCACGTCGAGTTGGCATGACGGCCATTACCTCGGAGCGAAGTGGTTCCAAGGTAAAATCTTGTAACATGTAGAAGGCCTCTCCTTCCGAGACGTCATTATCGTCGCACGCCTTGCAAAACTTACGCAAGAACTGCAAGACTTTATGCGGCGGGTCACCGTTCCATTCTGAGCGGTGACCAAAGGAGTGCATGACATCCTTCTTGAGCCGCCCCATAGTATGGGCGTGCTCCCGTGTGTAGGAGACCGACTTATTCTCCAACGCGTAAGTCTCGCAATCAAACAAATCCTGATAGTGGGGATTGTTGACTGTGATCTTGTCTGGTACAACTCGTACCAGCCCTGTTGGGCGCTCCTCTGAGCGATAACGCCACGGCAATGGGTCTCGCCGAGCCGATCCAGATGCATGCACCGGGCGGTACCGGGGGGTAACCCGTGGCGTTCGCCGTTGGCTGCCACCGCGCGGAGAATCGCCGCCGGAATATTCGCCATCAGACGATTGCGACGCGTAATGCAGTCGTCGGCGGGACTGAGTGTGTCCACTTCGTCGAGGGTCGGGACGCGTCATAGGGCTCCGGACCGAACCGGGCGTAACCGGTAGTGAACGGGCAATCTCGGACCGTACCGCCTCAGCAATGGCATCCTGCAACTCAGGACCCACGCTGAATAATCCACCCAACGAACCGCGGGGAGCACGACTAGAGCTCCCACCCGAGGGCTCGTTTCCAAGCTGGGGCACCGACTCACCGACCTCAACTCGGGACGTACCGTCCGTCCTCCCAGCTACGTGCGACAGTCTCGTGCCGAAGGGAGTGTTGGCATCCGACGGGGGTTCCACGGTGTCACTACGAACCGTGGTCGCCCCAGCCGGAGGGTGAACTCCACCCGGTCCGACGGAGAAGGCCGGAGGAAGAAACAAGGAGCCACGTCCGGCTCCGCCCACATCTCCGCCACCCTGGCTACGTGGGACTACACGACCACCGACTGGTGGTGTGGGTCCAGGGGGGAGCGAAGCCGTGCTCCCCCTCTCACTAGCCCCATCAGTGTGCGCGGAGGGGTTTCCCCCCTCCCCTCCTGACATCTGGTAACCAAGTAGGCTCACCAATCAAACGTTGGGGGGTTGCAACGGAGGAACAAAGATCGCTAGGGGAAGAAGGTCAACTCGACCACCTCGCGTCGCGAGCAGGAAGGTAGCAAAGTGTGCTCCTTCCCCTGCTGCTCCACCAAATGTGGCACCACAGTCAGGCCGACCCCACTCGGGCGACCTTCCCGACCGGGCACCCGGTAGTCTCGTCAAAGACCCCGGAAGCAAGCGCCAAGACGCACACACACAACTGGTGTGGGCGGCAAAGACAAGCCACAAACACGACACAGCGTTGTGAGGCTCAACGTTTACTTGCCTCCCTCGGGGGGTCCGGGACTGCTCTGCTGTCCCGCTCAGTTATACCCACCGGTCCCCTTCCCTCAACCCTCAGGGAGACCCTCGCAAGTGGGCCAACAACAGGGGTCAAACGCGGGCCACACCCGCCGCCGGGGCTGTGCCCAAGACCCAATCAAAACATGCCAACAAAATCCCCGAGGCGAGGGTGAGATGCACTGAGAACATCAGATATGACTCCTCACAACGAAAAGAACAAATCAGGGATACGGTCATAACTCAGAGGACCGTAAAGTGGTATTCCCGGGAATCACAAGTGGATCATCCCAACCACGATCCTATCGCACCGAGTGGGTCTCGTGATCGGTAGGAATTTGCTTAGTCTAGCTATTCCCGGTAACCAGGAATATCAGCCTTACTTAGGCGAGCTCCCGGGAAGACCCGCCCCAACGGCGTGTCCGCCTGTGGGCCTTCCACTTAATGGCCCCATCAGCTGTCAAGTCCAGATGGCCTCCGTGTGGCCATGCTGCCACAGCTCGGGCAAGTTCCTCTCCGGGATATCAGACATCGGCGTCAGTGTCATGGAGTAAACGAGGGTGCGAATGTCGCACTCCGACATTCGGCGTCGCATAGCGCTTCAATGACCTGGCGCGGCCCTCCATGGGCGCGCTTTTTCGGCGCTCCCGCCGCGGGTGACGCGAGGTGGCCACACGCCCCGCTGCCTGCGGGGGTTCTGGGGGGGCGCTTTGGCGCGCCGCGCCGCCGCTAGCGGGCGTTCTAGGGGG
>Ga0209093_1002091_pt1 | contig 11271 bp, 4 predicted proteins | sample SidtaG_4_FD_187450 | JGI IMG/M metagenome (GOLD analysis project Ga0209093, IMG submission 187450) | Marine algal microbial communities from Sidmouth, United Kingdom - Sidmouth_Male1 metaG (SPAdes) (version 2) | ecosystem: Host-associated > Algae > Red algae > Unclassified | place: Sidmouth...
GCAAACAGGAGCGGGGGGGAGGGCGCCGCGAGTGATGGGTGCAGTATGAATACAGTAGGAGGGCGGGGCGTCGCCGCGCCGCAACGAGGACCCCGTGGCGGGCGGACCGTGCCGCCCGACCGACGTGGCACACGACCGGCGCGCGTGCCGCTCCCTCTTTGCAGCGCGTGCGCCACGGACGGCGCGCCCCGAGATTGGTCGGTGCGTGCGACGGGGTGATTTGGGCGCACGCGCCTGCCGCGGCGGTCACGGTGCGCGGCGGCGGCACCCCGCGGTCGGGGGCGGTCGCGGCGGCGCGGAGAGCCGCGGCGGCGCGCGGCGGGCCGCCTCGTCCCCCGGGCGACGCCAACAGCCACGCAGGGTCGACCGCCGACGGCCCGTGGCGCGGTTTGGGTCGCCGCCCTCTCGCGCCGCCGCCGCCGCCGCCGCCGCCGCCGGGGGTGCCCGTGGCGCACCGACGGGACACAACGCCGGCGTGGGGGCGCCAACGCCGTTGCAGACGGCGCAGGGGCCAGCGGTCCGTGACGGTCCCGCGCTGCGGCCGCGCGCGCGCGGCGCGCGCGGCACGACGCGCGCGGGGGCAGGGGCGGGGGCGCCGCGCGACGCGGCAGCGCGGCGGCCGCCGGCCGTGGCGGGTCCGCGGGCCCGCGCGACGACGGGCAGCGCGCCGCGGCGGCGGCGGCCGCCCCGCGCGCGCCGCCGGCGCGCGGGCGGTGGGGTGCGCCCGCCGGGCGCGTCGGGTCGTCCAACTCGCCGGTCGTTTATTGGGGGCCGCCCCGACGCGGGGCGGCACGGCGGGGAGGTTGGGCGGCGGCCGGTCGACCCCCCCCCCCGCGCGGTGGCGGGTCGGCAACAGGGGGGGACCCCACCCGCGTGCGCGCAGCGCGCGCGCTGTGGCGCCGCGGCTCCACCCACACGCGCACGAAACAAGCGAGAAGAAAAAAAAATACACACGCGTCGGAAGAAAAAAAACGCGCACACACCACGTGCAAACCCAAAAGGAAGAACCATAGAGGTGAGGGGGACCGACGGGGGGCCCAGCCATAGATACAAAAAAAAAAGGGTTTTGCGCGCACCACCGCCGCGCCGCCGCGACGGGCGGGCGGCGGCGGGGGGGCCCTCACGGCGCCACGCCAACGGCCGGCGGGGCGTCCGCCTCTGCCGCCGCGGGCGCGTGGACGGCGCGCGCGACGCCCGCCGCGTCGAGCGGCGGCGGCCCGTCGAGGCGCTGCCACAGCCGCTCCCCCGCGTCGAGGAGAAAATCCACGTCGATGCGCCCCGCCAGGTCATTGACGTAGCGGAGGACCACGTCAAACGCGTCGGGCGGCAGCCGCTGCAGGCGCGCCCGGTGGGCCACGAGCAGCCCGACCGCAGCGTAGAGGTACAGGCGGTCGCTGCCGACGCCCCCGTTGCGCACCTCGGCAGAGAGCACCTCTGGGCTGAGGCGCGGCGCAGAGGCGGGGCGGGCGGCGGTGGAGGGCATCGGCCACGCCGCCCACAGCACCTCCCACAGGCGGAGGGTGGCGGGGAAGGGGAGCTCCCGCTTGAAGCGCACGAGGAGCCACCGGAAGCAGACGTGCATTTCGGGGTCGGCCGACAGGAAAAAGGCGTGGAGGCCCGCGTCCGCGCGCGCCATGAGCAGCCGCAGCTCGTCGAGTTGGTGTTGCACCCCCGACTGGTCGAGCCGAAAGTTGCGGGCGGTCCGCCGCATCAGCGACTCAAACGACCAAAAGGCGAGCGCCTCGACGCCAATGTCGGGCGGCGCGCCGTCCCCGGGGGGGGGCGGTGCCGGCGGCGGGGGCGGCAGCGCCGGCCCATCCGCGCCGCCCGCCACGCGCGCGGCGGCCGCAGCGGCGGCGGCGCGCTCGGCGCGGGCCGCCCGGTACGGGCCGCACGACCGTTGGCGCCGGAGGGTGTCCTTATCGACCATCGGGTCGGTCGAGTCGGCCGCGGCGGCGGCGGCCGCCGCGGCCGCCTCGGCCGCCGCCGTGTAGCGGTCGCCCCCGGCGAGCACGTACACCACGGGGGAGAGCAAGTCGCTCATCCCTTGACAGTACCCAATCGACGGGTTCATCAGCGCGTAAACGTTGAGGATGGACGTCAGGAGCGAGAGGAACAGGGAGTTTTCGTCCTCAAACGCCGCCACCCGCCGGTCCGTCCGTACGACATCCTTGGCAATTTGCTGCTCGACGCCACGATAGACGGCCAGCCGCTCCGCGTCGGGTGCGTCCTCATCCTCCTCCTCGGTGGCGGCGGCGGTCACCCCGCCGCCGTCGCCGGGCACGCGTATCCTCTCGCCCGCCGGCGCGGACGAGGTGCGGCGGGCGGCGGCGGCCGCCGCCCGCCGCGAAGCGTCGCGGAGGCGCAGCCACTCGGCTTTGCGGCGGCTATACTCCTCCACAAACCGGCGCTGCGACGCGACGCGCTCCGCCGAGGTGGACGTCCACTCGTGGGCGCCGAGAATAAACGGCCACACGGCCGGCCGCGCGTCGGGCGCGACGCCGCCCGCGTAGACGGCGTAGCGGGTGGCGACCGGGTCCCGCAGCCGCCCCGTCGTCGGGTGGAGGGCGGCCGCCCAGGCGGCGGCGGTCAGCGGCTCCCCCCGCGAGGACGGCAGCGTGAGGGCGGGGGGCAGCTCGCGGCCCTCACCGTCCTCATCCCCGTCCACGGCGTCGGCATACGGATCGGCGTGGATGTCGAGCGCGCGCGCGCGCGCGGCCGCCTGCCGCTCCGCGTCGGGGTCGCCCGACAGCGCGGCGAGGCGCGCCGACAAGAGGGAGCTCTTGCGCACAAAGCGGGTGAAGCGGGCAAACTGGAAGAGCAAGTCCTGCAGCGGCGCCGACTCGGCGGCAGCGTCCTCCGCGCCGCCCGCCGCCGGTGTGCTCGACGCGGGCCGCCGGGAGAGCGTCGTCCGCCGGACGGCGCGGACAAGGGAAGACGTTCGTCGCAGCCGGTCCGGCGCGTCTGGCTGCGCGGCGCCGCCGCTGCCGAGGCCATCGTCCAGGAGCGACGCGGGCGCGCGGCGGAGGCGGCGCTTGGCCTCAACGGAAAAGAGGGTGCCCTCCAGGTGGAAGAGCAGCCCGTGCTCGAGGACCACGCCCAGGAAGCTGACCGCCGACGCTGGGTCGGCAAAGAGCAACGTTGGGAGGAACAGCCCCCCGCGTCGTTGGAGGGTGATGGTCGTCGTCTCGGCGCGGAGTGTAATGACGTCGGACAAGCACACGAGCCACGCGCCGCTGCCGCCAACGCCGGGCACGTCGCGGAGGGAGAGGCCGCCGAGGCTGGCCGCCACCGCCGGCGCCAAGTCGCCCCCCGACTCGGACGGGCGGCTGCCGTGGCCGCCTCTACCACCCATGCCGGCGGTGAGTGCCCCCGCCGCCTCGGCCGCCGTCGCGGGCGGCGGCGGCGGCGGCGGGCACACGACCGCCTCGGTGCTGTCGAGGGCAGTGTCCCCCCCCCCCCCCCGGCGGCCCGACCCCCTCCCGGCGCCGCATCGCCAGCCGGCAACGGGCTGTCTGACAGCGTCCGCGCTTCCGCCGGCGGCGTGTCGCCCGCCCCCAGCGACGGCGACGAGGAGCTCGTCGACCCCGACGCGCCCGAGGAGCGCGTCGACCCCTTGGACGACCGCCGCGACGACCGCCGTGCGGCGCGGCCGAAAAACCGCCGCAGGTGTTGGGAGTCGCCGGGCCGCCGCCGCCGAATGCCGGCGCCCCCGGCCGCCACCGCCGCGGCGGCTGCGTCAAGTGCCGGGAAGGGAAAGGGCGGGGGGGGGGACCACGCAATGTATATCCGCACCGCGTTGGCGTCTGCGTCGTCTGCCGTCTGGTCGTCGATCTCAAAAAGCTGCAGGCGGCCGCGCGCCCAGCCGCGGTCCGCCCCACCGTCGCCACCGCCGCCGCCGCCGCCACCGCCGCCACCGCCACCACCGCCGACGCCGCTGCCACCACCATGGTCGCCATACCCCGGGGGCTGTGGGACCGGGCGCACCCCCAGCGCGTGGGAGAAAACGCCCTCCACCGCCGTGTGCTCCGTCGTGTGCAGCACGGATGGGGGCTTGGCGAGCGAAGACCCGTTGCCCATCACGGCCATGCCGGCGGGGCCAGGAGGGAGGAGGGACAGAAAAGTGGGGGGAGGAATGACGGAAATCAGCGAGATGACGACAGACGCAGGGAAGCAAGCAGGGACGACAACCGCCACCGCCCGCGCCCCCACCACCACCGGTGATGGCACGGTGCGGTGCGGTGCGGTGCGGTGCGGTGCGGCGCGGCGCGGCGCGCCCGGCGCGGCGCGCGCAGCGCGGAGAGAGCAAACTGCGGCGGAGGCGGTGGCGACGGAGGGGGTCGAGTGCGCTGTCGCCCAGAAAGTCCGCGAGGCGCGCATGCAGGGCATGCAGCCTGAGCAAGCCGGGCTGCCGCGGCCACCCGGATGGCTGGTGATGGCAGGTTCTTCAAGTACGGATGGAGAAGTAGTTAAACTGTCATTCCGCCAAGAAAAGTGGAGTCCAGGCCTAGCGAATTTTCGCTGCTCTGCGTTTGATTGGCCCAGACAGCGATTGGCTTGACAGGGGTCTCTCCAGCTTTTTTCTGAAAGACCATACGAGTACTACATACGAGAGTGTGAATCTTCGTCTTGCAATCTCGCCGTGTACAGTCATTGCGCACTTATATGTCTCCCGCTTATAAGATGCCCATCTTATAACTGAGCGCAACTCGATCGCTCCAGAGCGGGGCCCGCCGCACTTGCAAGCAGCGGGGGAGCGCCAGGACTGGCGGGTGAAGCAGAGCGTCGCGTAGGCGTGTGAACGCGGAGGCCTGCGCCTCGGTGAATTCCGGGAGCGTGTCGCCGTACGCCTTGGTAGGGTTGTGCAACACGCCCAAGGCGTGTTCACGGACACGCCTGGGGCGTGTTTTATCGCGTGTTTAGGGCGTGTCACGCCAGCACGCCTGCCCAAACATGGGGCGTGTTTTAGGCGTGTTTAATTTCAGGTTCATGTGTACTTATTAGGCTGGTTGCAGTGAGGTGTTCGAGTAAGAATTGACCAATAGCTGCCCTCGATCAGGAATGCTGGCTTCTCAGAGCTCCTCAGAACCGAGCATCGCAAAACATCTCATCTGGGGGGGGGGGTGCTGTTTGACCACGCCTTCAAAACACGCTGTCCTGGGTACCTCAAGGAGGAGAACTGATCTGATCCCGACGTCGTTTCAACGCCGCCATAATCTCAGTCGACTGGTATTTAATACGACCTCTACCTATAATCATGATAGCCTCGTTGTCCAGAGATCCGCGCACGTTCTCTTCGTGGCAGCCACCGCAGGCTGGATTCTCTCCTGACCACTCAATGCAGCGGCTGTCTGGAAGTGGGCGCGCGTCGCCGTGTGCGGCATGAGGCGCGTGTCGCGGTCACTGTCGTGTCCCTGCGGTGACAACGTAGAGGTGGTCCACGCTCTCTCATCCTCCCCCCTCTCTGAAGACTGTCGCTCGATGAGGTGGCAGGTGCCTTCGCGTGTTGACTCAGTTGCGTGTTCAGCGATGGGAGCGCGCTGTCAGGCTTGCACTACGCAGGAGGGCTGTCTCACGTGAACCGTGGGCGCGGCCGACGTCTTTCCGGACTGCTGCCTGCCGTTTCTCCCACTGCTGGCGGACCCGGGGCAGGCAAACATGGCCGCGAGGCCAGCAGGCAGCTGTGGCTTGCCAGTCCCGAGGAGCATTAGAAAAGCGGGTAGCTTCGTGCCTGCCGCCGGGCAACACCGTCGACACAATCCATCGGCCTGCGCACGAACCTATCTCCCTGGTGTGCCCCACTCCCCCCCGTCCATCTTTTCTCTGGGTGGCTCACAATGCCCCCCCCCACGCCTGGGTCTGTGCCTCCCAGCACACCGGAGGAGGCTGCAGCTATGGCAGGTGGGGTGCCCGACTCTGGTGCCGGTGTGGCGCTGGCCGCGGCTCCGCGCCTTGCCGTCGTCTTCCCTCCTCGAGGGGGGATCCTTTCTCTTCCAGCAGCCGGGGACGGCCCTGACGTGGGCCAAACGAGTGGTGTCATCGGTGGCCCTGCTTCCCTTCTACCGGCGCCTGATCGGGACGAGAGCAGAAAGCGGGAGAAGAAGCACGCCGCCTGGGGCTTCTTCGCTGAGGGGGAGAAGTGGTACTCGCAAGGGGCGCGCACCCGCCAAGTCTTCTGTCTGTTTTGCCGGCGGAAGGGGGTGGCAGAGAACGATGCCACGGCCGTCAACGGGCGCCCCGACTCGATGTGCCACCACCTCAAGCGGTGCTCCTGGGCGCCTATGGAGGTCAAGGACGAGGCGAGTGAGGCAGGGGAAGGCCTGAGGAAGCACCGCCGGCTGCTGCGCGACTGCCCGCCGGTCCCGTCCAGCGACGAGTCCACCGGTGGTCGCATTGAGGGCTACCTGCCCCGACCCTACTCGGCGCGGGAGACGCGGCTGTTTGAGCAGGACCTACTCGGCGTGCTGCTGTTTTGCTCCATTGCCTTCAATGTCCTCGATGCGGAGCCCTTCCGCATCTTTTTTCGCAAGTGGATGCCGGGCCTGAAGGTGCTGCCCACTAGGCGGGCAATGTCGGGCACGGTGCTGCAGCGCCTCCTTGCTGCCCTCCTCGTTGCCGTCAATGCGGCTTACTCTAAGGGTGCCTACGTGTCTATCTCCTTCGACGGTTGGAAGAATGTGGCGGGTCGGAAGCTGCTGGGAGTGCTGGCGCTCCTCTTCGGGCAGCCGAGCGGCACGGTGATGGTCGACTTCCTGGGGACCACTGACATCACGGAGCTGCCCGAGACGACGGACTTGGTCGTGTTGGAGGTGGAGCGCGCGCTCGAGAGTGCGCGGGTGGGCAACAGCTTCCTGCCGCCGCTTCCAAGTGGCACCCGGGACGACTCCTGCCCGTCGGTGCTGACGAGCATTGTCAGCGACTCTGCCAGCTGTAACGTCGGCGCCAAGAAGCTGCTGGCGCAGCGCTGGCCGTCCGTCATCATGGTCGCCTGCTTTGCTCACCAACTGAACCTGCTCACGGCGCACATCATCACGCACCCGTTGCTGTCGGCTGTTGCGGCAAAGGGCGCCAAGGTCGTCCTTTTCTTCTCGCAGTCTACCAAATGGCGGGGATTGCTGGAGGTGTGCATGGACGACGTCCTCGGCCGCCGGTGGAAGATGGAAAAGCGCGGCGAGACCAGGTGGTACAGTCACTTCGGCATGGTCAACCGGCTCATCAAGCTCAAGCCCGCCTTGGAGGCGTTTGCCCACAAGTACAACAACGACCGGGCCCTGCGGTTGACGCGGAAAGGCGGGGTGGAGCTGGAGATGATCCGAAGCCAGGAGTTCTGGGACCAGACGGACCTGACGGCGCGCCTTCTCCGCCCCATTGTCATCGAGATTGGGGTCATCGAACGGCGCAGCAGCTACCTTTCGGCGGTTTGTGCCAGCTTTGGCAGGCTGTTTGCCTACTTCACGCAGCTGAAAGATGAGACCGCCGCATCCGCGTTTGATGCCTCTGCCTCGCTAGTGCGCCTTTTCCCTGTCGCGGCGGACCCGGCTGTGACAAACATGGCCCACTCCATTGCCGTGTCGTTGTTGCGGCAACTGCAGTGGCGCTGGACGCGCTACTACGACGCCCCCTTGCTGGTTCTTTCGCACGTGCTCGACCCGACGCGGCACACGGTGGGCTTGCTCACCACCGACACCTGTTGGGCTTCCCACAAGGGGCTACTGCACATGTTTTTGGCGCTGGCATCCAGATTCGGGCTCCCGCGGTGCAACACAGACGCGGCAACCACAGAGGACGTGGCGTGTCGCACGGCGCAGCTCTTTCTAGGATACGTCGGCGACGGCCCTCACTCGCTGCTCGCGTTCAACCTCGGCTCGCCGACGGCGGGGAACGACCGCGTCGCGGCGATGTTCATGTGGCGGTTGACCTCTCCGTTTGAGGGCAGCGTGGTGGCCGACGTGGCCTTGCGCCTACTCTCCGTGCCCGCCCACGCCGCCGAGCTTGAGCGGGTCTGGTCTGGCATGGGCCTCGCCAACACGCCGCTGCGCAACCGACTCGACACCGACCGATTGACCGACATGACCAAGGTGGTGCTGCAAATGCGAGCTGCGCTGGCCAAAGAGGCGGCGCCGCGCCAGACGGTGTCACCGGGGTCCCGCATGGACTAATTTTGTCACGATGCCGGCGGAATGGTGGACCCCGATGATGACGACGAGGACGAGTGGAGCCCCCCCCCCGCTGCTGACAACGAGAACGACGCTGACGCGGGTGCGGTCGCAGGCCTGGCATCCGACGCCAGAAGCATGCAGCAAGAGCTGGACGAGGAGTCCCAGGCGTGCCGCGAGCTGGGTGAGGCGACAGCGAGCGAGGCAGCGTCGGAAGTCGACGGTGCCAGCCAGCCGCCTCGCCTCCGAGCGTCTGATCTTGTGAGCATCTGCGAGGCTTACGTGGCGCGGAGCGTCGGCACGGAGGGTGTCGTTGCGGCGGTAGGTGGGGCGTCGAACGTGGCAGGCAGCGGCCGCGGTCCTCGTCAGACCAACGTGTTGCTCAAGGACGTGTTCGACACGACGTGGTATCTGGCCAGCGCCAAGATTGTGTATCGGATGGAGTGAGCGGTTTAGTTAGAGCATTGGTAGGTGCTACTTAGAGTTTTTGTGGGTGTTACTTTAGGGCGTGTTGGGCGTGTTTAGTGTCTAAGGGCGTGTTTAGGGCGTGTTTTAACGTGTCACGACCGCACGCCCTTCAAAAAGGGGCGTGTTGCACAACCCTACGCCTTGGTCGTCAGCTGGTTCAAGGGAGCTGCGATTCGTGCGTAGTTCGCGACGAAGCGTCGGTACACGTTGCACATGCCGAGGAAGACACGCAATTACGTCTTCGTCCGCGGGTGACCCACCTTCGCGAGCGCTTCCAGGTTCTTGTTGTGCACGCGCATCTCCCCGGGGGATATGATGTGCCCGAGGTATTCGACGGACGTTTGGAAGAACTGGCACTTCTTGGCCTTCAGAGTGACGCCGGCCCGACCCAATCGGGTCAGGGCTTCGTCGAGCGCCTTCACGTGGTTCTCCGGGGAGTCGGAGAAGACGATGACATCGTCAAGGTACACAAGGCACGTTTGCCAGGTCATCCCGGATAGGATGATGTCCAGGGCACGTTGGAAGGTCGCGGGGGCATTTGTGAGGCCGAAGGCCATCTTCGGGTACTCGTACGTGCCCATGAGGCAGGTGAAGGCGGTCTTGTCGATGTCGTTCGGGTCCATGGGTATCTGCCAATACCCGGCATTGCAGTCGAGCGTTGAGAAGACACGGGCGTCTCCCAGCGAGTCGATGCAATCCTCCATCCACGGGATGGGATAGGAGCCCTTTTTGGTCACCGCCTTGAGACGATGGTAGTCAACGCAAAAGCGTGGCGACCCGTCTTTCTTGGGGACGACAACGACAGGGCTGGCCCATTCACTGGTGCTTGGTCGGACGACCTTGGCTTCCAGCATCCGGTTGACTTCGTCACGGATCATGTCACGGGCGTGGTGGCCCGCGCTGTACGGTTGCTGCCGTATCGGTTTGGTCCCGGGTTGAATCTCCACACGGGGGACGGTGGCGTCGATGGACCCGAGCGTCCCGTCCAGCATATATGCATGCCGGCGGATGAGTGCCTTGACATCCGGGAGCAGCCGATCGGGTACGCCGGAGAGATTGACTTGGTCGAGCACCGCCTCTGCGGCTGCGGCGGGCGATGCCGCGTCGTCAGTGACGAGCAGGCAGTCGACATCGTCCACTGGGCTGACGGTGGCGATAACAGTTCCCTTGCGGAGGCAGACCGGTTCGTCGCTGAGGTTCGCGACTTCAACGCCGAAGCGTTGCCCCGGGACGACGACGGCCAGGCCGCGTGCGGTTTGACACGGTGGCGCTTATTGAGGCGGTTGTACGGCGTGACCAAGACCTGACCAGCGAGGTCGGCTGTAACCAGCATGGCCGTACGTGACCGCGGGGGCAACACCCGTCGCTGAGCGAGGCGCACCGTCGCATCCCTTGGGGATCTGCGGCGTTCTCTCTTGCCGCATACCGTGCACGACAAGATGGGTACCGAAGCGTCGGTGGACCATCTGACGCGTTGACGGCGAGGGTAGAGCGCCTCGACGTGGCGGTTGATGAAACTGGTGCCCAGTAGCACGGGCACGGCGAGGCGCTGGACGACGACAAAGTCGACGTCAGTGGCGAAGCCGCCGGAGCGCAGGCGCAAGGTGACCATCCCCCGGGCAGATATAGGGTTTTTATTTGCGTCTACAATGTGGGGCAAATGCGGGCGCGGATGCAGCCGCTTCTCCGATACCTTGGGCAGGGCATCCACCCGGATGATTGAGGGTCCGGCGCCTGTGTCCAGTGTCGGTGTCATCAGCCGCATCCGCGCCTCGTCAAAGCCGAGGGCTGCGGGGATAGTATACTGCCGGTATACCGGGGCCAAGACACGGTGTACCCGTATCTTCGGGCCCTGCGCACTGGGGCCGGCACGGGGCGACCGAGCCGCTAGCGGCACGCCCCGTGCACGTTTCCCGATCCGGGAGAGGCAGATGGGTCCACCGTCGGGTCCGTGTCCGCTTGCGGGTCCCCGGGAGCATCGCCGACGGGCTCGCCTACGCTGAGGGAGCCGGTGTCGTCCGGCACCAGCGGGTCTCTCCAGGGGTCTCCGGCAATGGCAGCCATTGCGTAGTGCATCCGACTAGGGCGTAGCGCAGGGCGACCAGCGCCAGTGGGTCCCGGCGCGGCCGCAGGTGGCGCACGGGGCCCCATAGCGCGGTCGGGCGAGGGACACGCACGGGCGTAGTGACCAAAACCGCGGCAGCGGTGGCACTGCACATGGATCAGGGGGACCATGGCCGGCCGTCCCGTCGGGGCACCCGACCGGGGAGCCCGTGGGGGTTCCGTCCCGTAGGACGGTGTCCGGGCCGCTGGTGGCGTAGGGGCAAACGCCTGGAACGGCTGCTGCGGTGGCGGCCGACCCAAGGGGGGACGGCCCTGGGGCGGCGCGGCTTCCGTCATTGTCGCTGGCGGCGCCGCCCAGAGGACCGGTTCAACCTTCGCTCCGCTCCCGGAGCCGAGCTGCAGGACGCTCTTGGCCTTGGTGTACCGGTCGGCTTTGCCGATAGTGACCTCGACCGCCCGGAGGCCATCGCCGATCTTCTGCGAGAGCGCCACGAGTTCGTCGAAGGTGGTACACGTGCGGTCGGCCAGCTCGGCTTGGGCCTGTACCGAGGGGTGGAGCCCCTTCAGGAACAGGTACCGGAGC
>Ga0209093_1002092_pt1 | contig 11269 bp, 15 predicted proteins | sample SidtaG_4_FD_187450 | JGI IMG/M metagenome (GOLD analysis project Ga0209093, IMG submission 187450) | Marine algal microbial communities from Sidmouth, United Kingdom - Sidmouth_Male1 metaG (SPAdes) (version 2) | ecosystem: Host-associated > Algae > Red algae > Unclassified | place: Sidmouth...
CCCCCCGCCACCTCCCACCGCTGCCACGGGGGCTCCCCCCCCCGACACCCCGAGGCCGACGACGCCCATGCCGGCTGCCATCCCCCCCCCCGACGGCGGCATCAAGCTGTAGTGGTGGTGGTGGTGATGATAGTGATGGTGCTCGTGCAGCTCTGTTGCCACCGGCCGCCGCGGGGAACGCCCCGTCCGGCGGCGGGGCGTGGCACCCGCGCCACTGGGAGAGGCGGACGGTCGGGGTGGCGGCGGTGCCGGCGACCTCGGTGCCGGCGACGCTGGTCGTCGGCGGTCAGCAGCGCCGACGGGGGCCGAGGCGGCGCTCCCACCCCGCTCCGTAGCCCCTCGGCCGCCCGACGCGGCGGCAACGGCAGTAGCAGTCGCGGCGGTGCCGCCCTCGTGGCCGCCGTCCACGTCTCTTTGGTACCCCTTGGGCCCACCCCCCCCCGCGTGGTGGTGACGTGGGGAGGCAGCCACTTTGGAAATCCCCCCAGGACCGCGAGCACCGCCAACGCCCGACACGGCAGCGGCGGTGGTGGCAGCGGACCCGGTGGCGTCCAGCGCCGCCATCCGCTCCCGAACTGACTGCATGGTGGCGGCGGCGGTGGTGGTCGTGGGCGTTGACCCCCTCCCGCAAGCCAAACTCCCACCAACGGGGAAGGAGGGGGGGAAGGGCGCGGCAGGCGACGGGTGGTTGGTTGGTGGCGGCCGCTTCCCCCTGGGGAGCCCCTCCTCCTCCGCGATGCTCGGCGGGGTGCGGGGTCCTCGACCGTGGTTCCCCCGGGGTGCGGCACGACGCGTCGCGGCGCGGCGGGGGTGACGACGGCGGCGGCCGGCCCACGCGGGTCGCGTGAGGCCCGCCGCACGCACTCGCGGCGGTGGGTGATGACGGGGATGGTGGCGGGGGTGGTTGTCACAAAGGACAGGCGCCGCGCGTGCGTGGTGGGGGGGCGGCAACCGCGTGTCGCGTCGAGCCGCCAACCACCGCCGGCCGGCGGCGTGCACGCCGACCGCGTGGTGCGGCCACAGAGACGAGGCGTCGACGGTCGGTAGCGCAGGCGGCCGCGGGCGCGACGTGGGCGGCGGCGACGGTGGGCGGCCCGTGGAGGCGCGCGCGTCGGCTGCGCGTGCGGCCGGGGGCGCACCGGGCGCACCGGGGCGGCGTGGTGGTAAGCCAACGCCGCCGCCCTTCGCGGCGCACGCTCCGCGCCTCGCGGTGCGCGCGCGCGCGCACGCCGCCCAAAGCGGCGCGCAAACGCCCCGCTCGTGGCTGCCGCCGCCGCTGCTGGCGCCGCCGTGGCACAACCCGGCGAGACAGCGGCACTGTCGTGCACGGCGGTGGCGGCGGTTTCGGGATGTGGGGGGGGGCCTCCCCACACACACTTCCCCCCCCCACCCGCCCCCAACCGCGGCGTGGCGCTCGCGCCGAGACACTCCGGCGTCTCTCGTGAGGGTGTCTCACTGCCCCGGCAGGTGGAGGCGGCCCCCGCACCCGCTGACGCCAGAGCACGCCGAAATGAGGGTGGCCAGTGGTGCGCTGTGGTCGCTGCCCCATCGCCACAAAGCAACATCGACTGCCAATGGCCTGCGCGTGGCCGCCCAATCGGGCAGGTCCAGCGGTGGCAGCGGGCAGAGGCGTGCAAGCGTACCACGCACTGGGTGGCGGGCGAGGGGGGGAGGAGGGATCTGCGAAAATAGCTAGGCTGTCGGTGGCGCTGACGCAGTGTCCCTCGTGTCAAACGGTGTCTCTGGGCGGCGGGGAAGCACCCGAAACGCTTCCGCCCACACGTCGCCTTGAGGTAAAAATACTTGTGAGCTGGCTGTGGAGAGTGGACCGCAACTGCAGTCGGGAGACATAATCCCACACGAACTTTGCACGTCGACACAAGACCACTGAAGTGTCACTTGACCAACAACAATTAGCGGGTAGCAGCGCTCACGCTTTTTTTCAAGGTGTTGGATTCGAAGGTGTCGTTTGCGTGACGAACGATGGGTAAAAGCTCGGTGACTGCGGTGTGGTCAGTCTCGTCGACTTGCACGGTCTGAAGAATTCGTGGGGCACCGTCTTGTTCTAGCCCCTCGGTGTCGGGAGCGCGTACAGAGCCACACTGTAGATAAAATTGTCGTTCGCGAGCGTCTCCCTTCTCTTCGCCGTCAGATGCGTCGGTCCGTTAGGTGAAGGTGTGGTGACAGGCCGAGAAAGGAGGATGCGGCCGCGTCCCAAGACACACGCACCCACTAGCTTCTGTAGTAGATTAGGCGGAGGCAGAACAGCTGAAACTGATCGCCAACGGATTGCAACACGGAGGCATGGCTTCGTTCTCTTCAATCTCTTTGTCAATGAAGACCCGTCGAAGAGACATTGTTAGGAACAATTCGGTCACTTGTGAGAAACTCATGATGCTTACAGATGAAGTCTGTGTTCCAGAATTGCTGCCAAGCCGGCTGCTGCGCGCTTCAGGGGAAACACCGCACGAGTGTCCCTCCAATGGGGGGCGCGTGTTGCATTCGCTCTGCAATCACCTCTTTCAGCACGCCTTAAAACCATCGTTGAGCGCGCCCCCAGAGGCGTTACGCACTCTGACCTCCCGCCGTCGCTGCCCTTCGTCCTATTCAGACGAAACCTATCACGAGGGGACTGGGACCACTACAGTACAGTCTTCGCTCGATCATAAAGCACCCGGTTGTATAGCCCCCTGCTACACAAGTGAGCGGCGGTCGACCGGTACTGGCGTCGATCACCAGCTGGTCGGACGGGATCGGACGCGATCAAACGCGGCACGATTGACGTCGATATGCAGGTCGATCGACTATCAACAATTCCGCAAACGACGTCAATTTCACTGACAATTAGCAGATGGTGTCAATATCACCCACCAGAACGTTCCAGCCCCGCCCCCCCCGGAGACCATCAGGAGCCCAGATCTCGGGCGCTACCCCGGTACCCCACCGCCCAGGTCCCCGTCCCGTTCGCGATCACCGTCCCCGCTGTTGTCACAGTCGCAACCATCGACACGTTCGCTGACTACCGACAATGGCGCCACGCCGCCAGCGGCCCCCCCTATCGACCCCATCCCCAGGACGTGCCCCCTCTTCCACTGGTACAGTGCGACGTGTCGCGGCGGCCGCGGCAAATGCCGTCGTACAACATGCGTATCCATTGGCGTCGCAGGAGACGCGGCATGCCGTCGGTATGGCGGCGGCGCCGGCATCCGCAGCCGCTGTAGCCCATCTGGAGGGCGCCAGTACGCCCTCGCCCGCACCCCGGCGTGGGGCCGCCGGAGCGGCAGCTGTCCACACAGGCGTCCGTAAACAGCGTCAACCGCTCACGCTGGGCAACAATTTGGAGATCATCCGCCTTAAGGACTCGGGGCTGTTTCACACGGCACAAGATTTAGTAAACGCCTTCTACAAACCTACGTCGGTTGCTGCGGTGCGGTCAGCGTGCTAGTCGAGGTCGAGAAGGTCGTTGCAAGCCCGCGCTGCGAGCGGCGAGCCGCTCGACTCCGGGCGGGCGCGGCGGTCGGCCGTGGAGGATGTGGACCGTGAACTGCGGCGTTGGTTCGACATCGTGGATGGCCTGGGGACCAATGCTATACCTTTGAACATGGCGGTCCTGCAGCAGCGGGCGCGCGAGATTGGGGAACGGCTGGGCGTGTCCGGCTTTTCGGCGTCGCCCGGATTTGTGCGGCGGTGGGCGACAAGGCACAACCTAGTCAACATCTCTCTTTGAGGCGCAGGCGGGTCGGCGGCCACCATTGAGGCGGCGACCCAGCAGCGGATGGCAGAAACACGGGCGGACCTGTCTGCATACGAGCCCGACCAAATCTACAATATGGATGAAACTGGTCTGTTTTTCCGGTGTCTACCCAATCGCGCTTACGTGACCTCCGGGCGGCGACGGCGGGCTCGCGGAACGAAGGCTATGAAATCCAAGGACCGCGTGACGCTGGTTCTGGCGTGTAATGCAACGGGCACCCACAAGGTGCCAGTGTCCATCATTGGCACCGCCCAAGTTCCTCTTTTCTTCAAACGCCCGCGGTCGCTCTGCCCCCTAACCAAAAGTCCGCATGGATGGACGCAGACGTCTACGAAAAGTGGTTTAAGACGGTTTTCGTGCCAGCGGTGCGGGCGCGGACGTCGCTACCGGTGGCGCTGGTCATGGACAACTGTGGGGCGCATTCGAAGCTCGAGCACGCACAAGTGACAACCATCCCGTTACCGCCGAACGTTATATCTATTCACCAGCCCCTGGATGCTGGCATTATTGCCGCTCTAAAACGCCGTCACAAGCGGCGGCTGCTGGCCTTGGTTCTCGAGGCGTTCGAGCGCACGCGGTCGGCGCAACTTGCGGCCTCCCGTGGGCGGCCGAGCTCATCCGGTGGTGGCCCGTCAGCAGCGGCAGTGTCGGCCATTGGTGCCAGCCTGGCAAACCGCGCGCCGGGCATGGAGGTCATTGGGGCACCGAGGCCTGCCGAGGGCGCGCCGGTTGGTTGGGCTGGAGGGCCTGGGACAGCGGGTGAGACAGGCCACGGAGAGGCCACCAGCGCGAGCGCCAGTAGTGGTGTGGCTGGTGGATTTCGGCCACACTGCGTGGCGGGCGGTGGTGCCAACACATCCTCGATATTGGGCTGCGCTAGACCGGGGCAATCTTTATCCGTTAGAGGCGCCGCGGATACCGTCCGGCGCCAGTCCGGCGCTAGGCCGTCGGATGGTATTGATCGGGCGAAAGGCGACACGCCCTCGCTGCCTCATCGCGCTGGCAGGCTAGCGGGGAGGAGCCCAGCCACTGTTCCGACGGTCAGGCAGTGGGATCTGTCGGGCTTGTTGGAGCTGGGGCCGTGGCGACAGCCTCCTCCGGTCCAATGAGCGGGCCTGAAGCGTACGAGCATCCCGCTGCACGCAACCTGCCGGTGGAGCCTCCCCCTCGACTGCCGAATGTGTGGGGTGAGCCGCCCCCCGCAGAGGATCCCCCCGGTGCTGGTTCGCGGAGGCGCGCCCGACAGCGGCGCACCACGGCGCCACGGCCAGTGCGGGGCGTGCGGGATGGCGCAGAGGCGCACCTGCAGGATGCCGCTGAATTAATTAAGGAGGAGTGGGAGGCTTTGGAGCCCGCCACCATTCCGCACTGCTGGGCGAAGGCGCGCCTTCTCCTGGTCGAGATGGAGGCGCGCCTCACCGCCCAGCGCGGTGACTACCGCAACTCTTTACGCGCCGTGTCTGCCGAGGCTGCTGAGATGCTGAATCGTATGCAGTCGTGTGCGCTGAGTGATAGATGCTTTAGGGATGCACCCCCGGTCGAGCGGCAGGTTGCCGTTGAGACGTGGCTCGAGCTTGAAAGCGACCCAGAAGCCATACTGGACACGGCTGACGCTGATTTTGAAGGACAGAGTAGCTCGGACGATCCGATGGACACCGGCTTTGACAGCGACAGCGACGACTAATAAAAGAGTTAAACGGGTTTGATAAAGAATACAGGCCGAACACATACGGGATGCAAAAGGCTCACAACGCGGCAACGGCTACAAGAGGTAGTGTTACCCTGGCCAAAGTAAGTGCATGCTAACACAGAGGCCTGCAGAATCAGCGGCCATTGCCCAAGCTGGAAAGCCGCGCCACCGAGCCCCCCCCCGTGACACCTCCTTCACAAATGACGCCGCAGTGCCCGCGCGGATGGGAAGCCGATGCAGGGATGGTCGCTCAGCGGACGCGTCAGGTAACAAGACACAGGAGAAGGGGGAGCACACAGGTTCAAGGGGCATAAACGAGCGGCACACGAGCCATCAGCATGGAAAAGAGTATGCCCATTCGGAACGTCAATAATTCCGGAGCCACCTTCACGCCGACCAAGAGCTCCAAGAGAGATTCCACGCCGGTCTGTGCACACGGAGTGGATGGTGAGAGCATCTCGGCTAGACTGATGCCAGTGTACCGAGAATATTGAAAACAGCACGCGTCGAGAACCACCCCAGCCACTGGAACACGGTACAAAAAAGCACATGGGGGGGACGCCGTAGTAGATGAAGCATGAATCACTTCTCTATTCCCTCGAATACATCCTTCCCAGTAGTGGATGTTGGACAAATGAGCAGAGGTTACCCTGAGGAATTGTAAAAGCAAAAGAGGCCGACTTAGACACACTTGGCACCCGTCCATCTTGACAAATGGCGTACCGTTGGCATGAGACGGCCATCCGAAGGTGTGGTACATATAAGAAGAGAGTAGAAGGATGGGGAGAAGCCGTCGCAAAGTGCTACCAAGAAGAGAGAGACACGCCTCGGCGCGATAGTAAATGAGCAGAGGCAAAAACATCGAGACAGAGGCATCCAACACAGCGGCGGAACATTGTGCTGCTGTACAGCACGAAAAAAATGGCATCTCCCCTCGCCCCACGTCGCACCCACCCGAAAAGGAAGAAAACACATGCACAGACGTCGGCGGTCGCCGCCGACGTCGGCGGTCGGGGCCAACGTCGCTACACGTGCCGGAAGTGGGAGGGTGCTCCAGCGGTCGAGCGGAGCCCCGGAGGTTCGAACGCCCGGAGGGAAAGGCGGAGGTCGGCGGGCGAGCGGGTGGTTGGCGGGAGAGACGGCGGGTGGTGGGCGAGCGGTTGGTTGGTGACCGTGCCGGAGTTAAGCGGGTTGGCCGGTGATCAGCCAGAGTTCCGACAGTGAGCAGGTGAGCCGGCTGTCTGCGGCCGTGCCGGTGGTGTGGGCGTGGGCCGGCATTGTGCAGGCGTTCCGGCGGTGTGCGGGCGTGCCGGCGGCGTGCCGGCGGTGACGCGGTGTACCGGCCGTGCGCGGATGCGCCGCCCGTGCGCGGATGTGCCGGTGGTGTGCAGGCGTTCCTGTGCTGAGAAGGCGTGCCTGTGTTGTGGGGGCGTGGCTGTGACTTGCGGGCGAGCCGGTCGTGTGCGGGCGTGCCTGTCGTGGGCATGAATGGATGTCGAGCGGTTTGTGCGTCGGACGATGGTGTGCCAGTGGTGTGCGGGAGTGCCGGCGGTGTGCGGGCGTGCCGGCAGTGTGTGGGCACGCCGACGGTGTGTGGACGTGCCGGCGATGAGCGGGCGCGCCGTCAATGTGTGGGCGTGCCGGCGGTGTGCGGGCGTGCCGGCAGTGTGTGGGCGTGCCGGCTGTGTGCGGGCGTGCCGGCCGTGTGCGGGCGTGCCGGCCGTGCGCGGGCGTGCCGGCGGTGTGGGAAGGATTACAAGTGCGGAGGGTGTGGCCGCGTATGCGCGCCGTGCGTCAGTGTCTGAGGATTGAATCAGCCAGTGTGTGGAGTGATGGATGTGCATGGAGGCACGTCGATCGCCGCCGGTCGAAGTCAATTTGTCACGATCAACGGGTGGTCAAGCGTCGCAATTTCGCGGTCGACTACAATGCGCGCACCCCTGCTACAGAACCGAGCAACGACTGTAGACCCGGTCCTGCCTTTATGAGGACCTACAGTTCCTGTACTTCCCTTCAATTTGCTACTCTGGTTCAGAAAATTTCATCTCGATCCGCGAGGCGCGCTGGCGCCCACGTCCACAACGCCCGTCGAGACAAGGGCCCCTACCGCCCCACGCGGTACACCACGCCCAAGTAGGATCCACAGCCGAGCAACTCTGGGACTCTGCTAGCGCCCGGAGTATGAGTGTACGAGTCCGTCGACTCGCCGGCACGTGACGGTCCGTGCGTTGGAGCGGAGCGCGGGCGGCGCGCGTCGCGGCCGCCGCCGAGGCTCCGTGCTGCAGTGGCTACGAACACTGGTGTAGAAAGTTGACACAGCCATGCGTGAGGCAGGGCAGTGATTCGTGTCGAGGAGCTCGCTGCCGGATTCTGGTGGCTCGCTACCAAGTGACAGGCCTGCCGGCTGCGGGGCGTTCACTGATGGCGTGATGGCTGCAGCTGGTTCCGCATCGGTATTTTTCATTGCTCTCATAGCTTATAGCTGTGTTGAGGCACTCGTCTCTGGTCAAGCTCGGGGTGCTGAACATCATGGGGTGTTGAACGGTACTCTCAGTCATTGGGAAGGACGAGAGAGATTGAGGGCTAGAAGTGACGCGGCGAACACACACTATGTAAAGGAGATGAAGCTCAGATGCAAGAAAAGGTGGCCCATACAGAAACAGCGTCGCCACATCAACGTACAGCAAATGGCATTGTTTTTATCAAAATATAGTGATTTTCTCACACGTTGAAATCACGCAAACAGGTGACGTGGCCGAGTGGTCAACAGTTCCACAGTAAGGCGCCAGTTTAAGGCACTGGTCTTTCGGGGCGTGAGTTCGAATCTCACCGTCATCATGATTTCGTTTTTTCCTGTGGCTGTGCATGCGGTTGACCCCAGAAGAACGCGCAGTGTCCGTGGTCTTCATGTCAAGAGTACAGTGCGTCTCCATTCATATCACACCCTCCTGAGAGACAGATGTCGTTTCCATCCTGCACTGGCAATATGAAATTGGCGCGATTGACCCACAATATTGACGTTGACCCACCGATCAAGTCCGGCAATCGGCCGCCAGACTCTTCCATGGTCGACAGGCGCAACCCGAGCGATGCCTTGGGTGCGCGTTCCGCAGACTCCACCGACACCGCTTTTTCCCCATCCGCCCCCTCAGCGGCGGTAGCGCGACGCTGCCGACGCGCCTGATCGACTGTCGCTCATGCGCGTGGCGTCGGGTTGGGCGGTCGAGGGGGGGGGACGGGATGGCATTCTCGTCGGAGCGCGACGCTGTCGTGTGGGGTACCACAAAGTGTTGTCGAGGAGCCATCGGCAGTGTGGCGCGTGACTGCGGTGGGGGGTGGTGGAGGATTGAGCGGGCGTGTTGGAGGGTGGTGCGTACGGGGTGTGTCCATACGGGATCGTTTTTTCTTTTTCTTTGTGGCATCATGCCCATGATGCACGCACAACGATCCTGCTTGAAACGACGTTCACGGGTGGGAAAGGGGGTGGGGGGTGCTGCCAAGGTGCGTTCATCAGGGGGACAATGTGCCTGCCGAAGAAGACGGACGCCAAGGGTCAGATGCAAATAATTGAAATTCTCACCACGTAAGTCAGCACAATCAAATACGAGTGCTTCAACTACGAGTCGGCACTATCGGCCACGTCTGCACCCGAGGCATCCATATCTTGCACAACGGCATCCGCCGCGCCGACCACACCAGCAGGGCGCTCTTCAATATTCATCCACTACTCCACCACGGCCCGCTGGGCCACGTCGTCCAGCCCCGCCAGGGCCTCGCTGCCCAGCGACGTGCCCTGCATGAGCTCCAGCATAACGTTGACGTCGTCGGACACCGATCGGAACGTCCGGCGGTACTCGCCGTGGAAGCGGAGCAGGTCCACCGTGCGGATAGCGCCGAGCACGTCCGTGTTGGCCCAGCAGTGCGCAATGGCAACCGACGACAGCTCCTCCCACGCGTCCTTGATCATGATGGCAACGTCCATCAGGTTCGCCGCCCCGCCGGCGACCAGGCCTTCCCCCCAGCCGGCGGGGCGGCCGTGCGGCCGCGCCGCGACGCGGGCACTCTCTTGGTCTCCCAGCGCTTGTACGTACTCGTCTCGTGGGGTGACAAACGAAGGCCCACCGTACGCGGCCGCGGGGGGGGGGCCTGCAGCCACGATGATGACGTCGGCGGATGCAGGCACGACTGCTACCGACGCGGGGTCCGCCACATTGATGGTGTCGGCGGCCGTGGGGGCGGCCGCGGCCCATGCGGAGACGGCCGCGGCCGACGCGGGGCCGGCAACGATAATGGCGTGGGTGTATGCGGGGAGCTCCTCGGCCGACGCGGGGGCGGCCCAAGACGATGCGGGGGCGGCCACGAACGATGCGGGGACGGGAGAGGCACCCCCAGCGGCTTCCATGGCGCCACCCTGGACAGCGGCCAGCGCGCCGCGTCGAGGGGCTGCCCTGGCGTTTCCCCCTGCGGGGGCGACTGCTCGAGGGGGTCTGGCGGGGAACACTTCGTCGTTCGCCCTCGACACCACGTCACCGAGGGCGGCTACAGTGCGCCCGAGGAAGCGGCGCCTGTACCCGCGCTTGACAGCAGCAATAATGCCAGCATCCATTGGCTGGTGCCTTGCCGAGGAATTGGGGGGAAGAAAGATGAATTCCACTTGAGGATGACTCACCTCGGACCCGTGGGAGGACGCGTTGTCCATGATCAAAGCGACCCGGCGGGGGCGCTCTGCCACGGTCCCCGGCACGAAAACCCTGTCAACCACTGCTGGAAGCGAGAGGCGTCCATCCAGGCGCTCGACTGGTCGAAGTAGGGGACGGGGGGGGGACGTCCAGCTCCTCGAAAGCACTGTGGGGCCTTGGACTTCCCGATGATGGCGATCGGTAGCTTCTCTGTCCCAGCTGCGTTGGTGCAGCAAACCAGCTTCACGCGGTCCTTCGACTTCATGGACTTGACCCCGCGCGCCTCACGGCGCGCCCCGGCGGACACGTATGACTGCGAGGGCAAGCAGCGGAAGAAAAGGCCCGTTTCATCCATGTTGAAGATGTCCTCCGCGCGGTACGCCTCCAGCCGCTTCTGCACCACCTCCATGCCGCGTTCCGCCGCCTCCTTGTCCACCGCGCCTCCTTGGCCGTGCAGCCTCACGGACTTAATGCCAGTGCGTGACAAAAAGCCGCGTAAATAGTCCCGGCTGGCGCGAAAGTCGTCCAGCTTCAGAGCCCGCCCAATCTCAACCGCCTCGGCCTGCAAAAGCCCGAAAGAGATGGGCACCGTCTTATGGTCCAAGTGCTCGATGGCCGCCAGCCACTCCCGCAGGCGGTCGTCAACGCCTGCGTAGTGCCCCTTGCGCATGACCGTCCGCATCTCGGTCGCGTCGTCGTTGGGCATCGCGAGCCATTTGTGCCGAGCCCTGTACACTTTGCGTGCCGCCTCCTTGGAGACCCCCGTTGGAAGCGCGGCCAGCACCGACGACCACGTGCGCCCCTGCGAGCGCAAGCGGCAGATCTGCTTCTTGACCGCGATGGTGATGGGCACGCGCTCCTTCCGCGGATTGTCGGAGATCAACGTCGAGTCGTCCGACGCCGGTGGCACAGCCGCCGCGCCAAGCTCGGCGCGGCTCTCGCTCGCGGAAAGGATGGACTCCCCCGCGGCCGCAGCCGCCACCGCAGCCGCACGCACTGCACCGGGAGCTTTAGCAGCGAGACCGGGCGCGGCCCCAATGAAAGATGCCTGCATAGCGCGGGCTACTGCCTCGCCGTGGGAGGAGAGGGAAGCCATGGGGCAGTCCAAGAATTCGCCAGTATCGGAGGGGGTGGGGCGAAGGGGGA
>Ga0209093_1002093_pt1 | contig 11268 bp, 13 predicted proteins | sample SidtaG_4_FD_187450 | JGI IMG/M metagenome (GOLD analysis project Ga0209093, IMG submission 187450) | Marine algal microbial communities from Sidmouth, United Kingdom - Sidmouth_Male1 metaG (SPAdes) (version 2) | ecosystem: Host-associated > Algae > Red algae > Unclassified | place: Sidmouth...
GGGGGGGGGGGGGGGGGGGGCGGGGGGGGGGGGGGGGGGGGGGGGGGGGGGGGGGGGGGGAGGGGGAGGGCGGCAGAAACAGGAGACCCCCCCGTTGTCGGCAGGCGGGGGTGGCAGCGATCGGTGGCGGGCCGAGGCGGGAGGCGGCAGGCAGCGGCAGGCGGCGGCGAGCGGCACGCGGCGGAAGGCGGCCGCCGTAGGGTACGGCCGCGCGTGCCACCACGGGGATCTGCGTGGGCACGAAAGCGCCCTTCCCGGGGTAGCCGCTGTAGCCGTGGATGGCGATGGCAGCCGAAGCGGCCAGCGCCGGACGCGGTGCCGTGGACGGTGGCACCGGTAGCAGCGACGACAGCGATCGGACGCATCGGAGCACCCGACCTGGCGACCGCTGTAGACGCGTCCGGGAGCGGCCAAACGGTAGAATGTACCCCGCTGGTGTGGGGTCCACGCCCCTTCTGAAGGGGGTATCACGAGGGGTCAATGTCAAAAACCAGTGCCGCAAGGACCTGGTGGACAGCCAATAGAATTCAAGTAGCAGCATTGACGCCAGCATTGACGGAGCCCGTCAATGCTAGAGTTTCCCGTCTTGCGGCGGGGGAGATCTGGGTCCGGGCGGCTTTGGGGATGCTGTCGGCTGTTGTGTCCGGGAGGCCCAAATCCGGCCTGAGTTGCCCAATTCCGGGATATTGGCACATTGAGCCCCTCGATCCAAATACTTTGAATCGAGGCCCAAACTCCCGATTCAGCCCAACCCCATGCGGGGAAGCTCAATCCCGACACAGCCCTAATCCGGACAGCTGTCCCCCCCCTACCGGCTGCTACTTTTGGCCGAACTTTGTCATATTCATGTTTGTTGGTATTGATTCATTGATTGGTTTCCGCCATTCTGTTCTTAACGGCGTCGGACTCCGCCCTTGCCTTCCCGTCCTGCTCGCCATCCGAGTCTTCGTGTCTCCTTTGCGGTCTGGCCACTGCGCGTCATCGCCGCCCGGGGTACAACTTTGGGTTGACCCCTCGAATCCTTATTCTTGTTTGTACTGTGGTTTTGACCTTCTTCTAAAAGGTACTTGCTTTTCCCTTGTTGTTGCCACACTTGGTGGAGCGGTAAGAGAGAGGAACTCCGTAGCCTTTGGGGGACACCCTCTCCTCTGCCGAATCCTGGTGAAGAAACTTGGAGCTATACCTTTTCTAATGCAAGCTCACGTGGGCCCTGTTGGGGGCTGGGGTCACCGGCGGCTGTTGTTGCAAGTCGGGGAAGTCGCTTGTCGTCGCCCGACGGACCATGGCGGCGGCGTGTCTGAAATTGGGTTGTCGTTGAACTATCACCCCCTTCCTCCTTGCGCATGGTGGGTGAGGGAACTCGTGCCCCACGTTTTGCCCCATTTATTAGAGCCGGGATGCGCAACCTGCACGGCGAGAGCAACCCCCCCCACCCGGACTCGGAGACCCGTCGCCCGAGTTCCTCAGATGCAAATCTGCCGGACCCTATAGACCCGCCCCACGATCGACAAGAATACTCAATACAACCCGCCGAGACGATGACCGGCTCGAGCTTCGCGTCATTGACGCAATTCGTCCACAACATCGCCCATTCTTTCGCGGATATCAAGACAGAGGTCCGGGAGATGTAGGTTCCCCACTCCACCGGCTCGCCCGGGCCCGACTCGCTGCCGGGCACGATGCGGCATGCGGGAAGTACACCTGCCAACACGCCATTGCCACACGGCCGCAAACGCATCCTCAAGGCGCCAGCGGCCTCCATGGTAGTTACCTCCGCGTTGCACGCCGCGACCCCCGCTTTCAACCCCGAAGGAAGCGACCCGTCGGACTCGAGATCATGGGAGGACGACGGTTCCCATGCGGCCGATCGCAAACCGGCCCGCCGGAGGCACCAATACGTCAAGGACCAACAACGCAGCCCGGGACTAACCTTTCTATAGCCGACCCCGTTTCACTCCCGACATGGCCCCTTTTGCACCCTGTTGCCCTACGGCCGCTACTTGGACCGGAATACGGACCCCTGCTTTGTGGTCAGCCACGCCGGGGAGCTTCGCCGCCGGCGCAAGCTGCGCGAACCGCACTTCCACAGAGTGTCCGGGTTCGATGGCGCCGAGCCGTCGGCGATCTTGGCGTTGCTGACCCGCCTCCGCAGCGCTACTGACGAGGTGGGAGTGACGATGGGGGAAGCCCTGTACCAATTTGCGTACCGCCTATGCGTTGATGCCAGACACAATCTCATCCAGGAAGCCCCGGGCACGCACGCTAGCCCCGTGTGCACATCGTTCCCGAATATGTTGAACTACCTCCTCCGCCGCTGCGCCCAGGATGAGGCCTTTCATAAGGCAGAATTGGAGCTGCGCAACGCAGCCAACGCGACGACGAAGGTGAACGCGCCTTCTACAACCGCGTGCTGCGGCAAGGACGCGCCCTGATGAGCATGTACGACACCGAATAGCTACGCTACCTCTACGTCCATGGCCTGCACCCGTCGGTGCAGGCCGCCGCTCAGGTCGCGGACCGCTCGAACACTAGAACGGACGAGCTGGTGACTCTGGCCAATAAACTGGGGGACGGAGTACGCGCGGCACGCCCGAGCCCCGGACGCGCCGCTCGCTACGCCAACACTCAGGCCCTCATCCACGCCGGTCCCCCTAGCGGCGATTGCAAGGCAGCTCCTGTGCCATGGGCCGCCCCCACCCCGACGCCACCGAATTCGATACCCAGGTGGGAGGCGCTGCCTGCCGCGAGGCCCCCGCCCTCGCGTTGGTCCCCGCGGCCAGGACCGGGCCCAAACCTGTCTCCTCCTCCGCGATTGCCCTAATGCGGGCCCCCCGCTGTGCCACCCCTGGTATCCGACCTTCGACCACCAAGGGTCCTCCCAAGCCAGCTCCAGTGTCTGCGCTGCCAGGGGTATGATCATTACGCCCGGGTTTGCCCATACTACCGCCCAGCGACCGCACTTCAAGCCGCCCGCCCAGCAGCGGCGGTGGCCGACGCCCCTGCTCGTCTACCACAACGAGGGTCGTAAGTTCATGTCGAATGTACGGATGGTGACATGAATCAGGTTGAATTCAAGAAGTGAACCAAACCAAACGGTAAACGACTTGGTGGTACTTATATACAAGATTTCCCTCGATGACATTAAAGACTTCATTGGCGCCTCGTCGTTCGCCACTGGACGCAGAAACAGGTGACTCCCTCGGTCCGTCCCCACTCGGGGTTAACAGCGCTGCGACAGTTGCTCGCGGGCCCCTTTTCACGTCACATGCTCTCTGTCGGCTGTACCCCAATGTAGGCGCTGAGTACGTAGGCCGTGAGCCTCGGTGGGGGCGTCGTCCTCGCCACAGAGCGGGAGGAGGAGTAGGCGCACCCGCCGCCGTTGCCGCGGTCGCCACCGCCGTCCCCCCCCCCCACGCCGCGAATCGCGTGAGGGCGCCAACGGTGTCCAGGCCGCACCGTGTCGGTTTGCGCCGAAAGTCCGTGACGGACGGGGCAGGCGGCGCGGCGATTGTCACCGACCGGCTGCCGGGCGGGCTCGGCGGCTGCACCGCGTCGGGGGCGGCACAGCCGACGCAGTAAACAGGACAGACCAGCAAGGCTGGTGGCGACGGCCCCACCCCCACCTCCGTGCCCGGACTCGGCTGTCTCATCCGCACTCTCACAGGGAGCTCGGCGACTGCAGCAGCACGAGTGTAAGTAACTTGAGACGTGACGCGATAAGTACAATGTGCATCAAGTATGCTCCGCGCATTGTCAGGTTCGAACTGAACGCTCCAGCGTTCAAGTGATTCACGTTGAATTCCGTTCATGTTTTGTAAACCAAACCGAACGCTGACAACCCTGACCACAACGGCTCTGTCGGAAGTTGTACGCCCTTGTGGCGGTCGTAACGGAGCCAGACTCCGATTTGATGGTCCCGGCCGACAGCGGGGAGGATTCTGTGGAGGACGCTGCTGAGTCGACCGACGCCCCTGACAACGCCCTGGCCGAGGCGCTGACACCAGCGGACAACTCAGACGGGGCGCAAGACCAACATTACCGTGGTGCCGTCGTCCCTGGAGCTCGGCGTCCTATAATGTGCGTCAGAGCCACTGGCTGAGTTTTCCTATATACATCTTGTATGGTCGATCATGATCCCTTCTGTGCTGATGATGGCAGTTGTGCCCCTCGCCGAAAGGTTGACGAGACGGTCCGGGCACAGCTGAACAATGTCAACATGGCCAAATTCAGGGGTGCTGCTTCCAGACGGTACGAGGTCGAGCTTGAACACAGCCTCAACAGTACAGTTCCGGCCTTAGCCTCCTGGTCAGAATGGGCAGCCGGCCCCGCATGATGTACGGCCTTCTTGGTTTTGAAGTTCTCCACGTACGTTCGTTTGCACGCTTGGCGCTTCTTTTTTTGGTGTGTGTTGTGATTGTCATGGTAGCTTTCAAGGTCTGGTGTTGGCTTGAAGTCTAGTGAGACTCGTTGTGGTCGTGATCATTCTTTTATCAGGGACTGCCCTTTTTTGTACCACTGAGTGTACTGCAGTCGATGAGTTATAGACGTGGGAGTGAGCCGCAAAGTTGCAAGCCTGGTACCCTCTTTCCTCCGCAAGTCCGCAGGTAACGGCAGCCAGGCCCGCTTCGACACGGTCACGAACACAGAGCGTGGCATTAACCTGCGCTTCAAGCACGCGTCACGTTGCCTGCAAGCGCCTCATATCCACCGTGGGTACGATCTGCCAGTACAGGAGCTCTGTTCTTCCTTGTGGGTGTAGGAACGGAGGAGCAGGACTTTCGTGTCTTGATGGGGAAATAAGGCACTTCACATTTACGGCGGCAGCAGTAGAATCTCTAAAGTTGTTGACGCAGTACGGTTTCTTTTCCTCTCGCGTTGCGGTGTCGCGCTGCCCTTGTTTTTCCTTTCGAATATGTGTTTGTTTCCGTCCCCGGTATGTCGTTCCTGAGACAACGAAGCAAGCCACGCTGACCGGCAGTGAGCACGGTCGCGCCGTGCCCCTTTTATCTTTTGGTGTTGTTGGTGTTTCAGGCGCTCCAGGCGACGAAGATGAACACCGGGCATTGACGACGGCAGTCCGCGAGCTGGTCACGCTGATGACCTCATTTTTTGTGCCCAGTGTACTGGTGGAGGTATACTGTACTCTATTGCGATCGTACTGGCTCATAAGGCGCATGAATGGGTCATGCAAACCGTCCAGCCTCTACTTTGTCCTGTGTACACAACAAAACTGCCCCGCCTGTCCTTCTATCTCCTTGAAGAGTTTTGTTTGCGGAGTAACCTCCATGACGGGAAATCTGGCTATAACGAAGAGATCCAGAAGTTTTTGAAGGCGGCAGACAAGAAGACCAACAAGAAGAGGGGGCTGTTCGTGAAGCATGTGGTCGTCAATGAGGCGGTGGCTCTAGTCCTCAAGGAGGACCAAGAAAATGAGGAGAACGAGCAGCAGGAGCAGGACGAAGACCTATCAACAGCGAGCAGCCGGTACGACTCTGATGCACCCCGTCGCCGCCGCCAGAGACGGCGGTTACAGAAACGACGCAAGTTCTCAAAGAAGAAGTCGCTCGCTCACCTGGAGAGCAGTCGCGCTGCTCCAGGAATCGCCGCTGTACTACGAGACAATACAGAGAAAGCGGCTTACACGTTCTGGAGGACGCGCTGAACTGCGACGAGATGACCCTGTATTGTACCAGTAGCAACCTGTACTACGGAGACGCCTCCGCTCTCAGGCGAGGGAGAATGCAGCACACGATTAGGTAAGCGCTCTCCTTTAACGGGGCTCTGTGGATGGACTGGTTGAGGTATCGGGGAAGGGACGACGTACTGAGGGTAGGCCAGACGGTCGTTGTGCTCAACACGCGGGCACGTAGCTGGCAGCGGCTGGTGGTGCGCCGTGCAGACAGTGCTCTCCCTCGCTCCGAGTGTGTTTTCACCAAGTACGGATGCGAGAGGCGTGGCCACTGACGGTACAGCGCGTCTCGACGTCATCAGGGAAGAGGACGTGGTGGATTGGTTGGCTGTTGAGTATGACTGGGAGGATCTCTGCGAGCGCCATGGGGTGCTGGTCATGCCTACCGCTGTGCCGCGCACCGAGGAGGAGCTGAGGGAGACACGCTTTTTTGTGATCGCTTTTGTTTGCAAGGAAGGTATGGTGGGAGACGAGGTCGAGGAGGAGGAGGGGAGAGATGAGGGGATGGAGGAGGAGGAGGAGGACGTCGAGTAAATTGTTCTAGCTGTTGCCTCTCTGCTGTCGAGTGTGCCTAGTGCCTCTAGTGGCATGGCAAAGTGGGATCGGGTACCTAAGCAACGAAGGCAACGAAGGCATCTGCGTGCAAGTTACCTTAAAGCACTTTGGCTGGTTTCTCATAATGAGCAGGATAGGGTGAATACGACAAGAAAGAAAGTTAGGAAGGGGAGGGGAGGAGCAGAGGACGGGGAAGGATGAGGGGGGGAGAGGGGTGGGGGCGGGGGGGGAAAGGAGGTGAGGCGTCGACTCGCATCGGTGGCTGGGGCAGGAAGGCACCCAGACTGGAAGCAGGGGCGTCGGCATACATAGCTGTTGGCTGGCAGTGCACACCGCCACCTCTTTAGTGATCGGAGATCTGGCTGGTCGATCGTCGGGGGAACACAGTGAGGATCACAGAGGTCCACGTATTACCCAGTCTGGCCACCTTGCACTCCAGCAGTGAAAGACTGGAGTTGATCATTGACCAGGCCTTAACCGGGTCAGTCCAGGTGGGATTGAATGGCCGTATCTGTGATATTCCCCTTCCGTATGGTGAGGCTACATCATCGATTCTAGCAGGCTCGTGCTGCAAGAATCTCTTCCGGTCGGACCGCCGGCGGCCGGCATGGTGGCAGCACGCCGCCAGCATGGGCACGCCTCATTAGGGTGGCTCTTCTCGGTCTGAGCATTACACACCGTCTTGAAAGGCAAACAGCAACGTGCTGAAATTCTAGTGGCTAAAAATAGATGGGGTCGCGATCCCATTATTTTCCCCAGCTCACGGCGTCTATGAGGGGGGTCACGGCCGGTGCCGAATCAGCAGCTGTCAAAGTTGATCTGGGGCCCCGGATGAACTTTGCCGCGGGATGGATTATGTCTTGCCCCGGCCTTGTTCTCCTGCGTCGGCTTCGGATTTCTCTGTCACAAAAAGGTGGCGTTGCTGTCGTCCTTCACGAGTTGGGCGCTACATGGAGGGTGAATATATCAGTATGACGTACACTTCTTCGTTGTTCGGGGGGAAGAAGGGGGTGGTGGGGGGGGGGGGGGGGGGGGGGGGGGGGGGGGGGGGGGGGGTGTCCATAACTGGGGTGACCATGGAGGGGGAGGGGGTCGATGTTAATGACGGCGGGTGCTTTCGAAGCTCCCCCTACACGACAACGGACAAGGCGTATGCGCTGAGGGCGGATGTGGCCGCAGAAAGCAATCACTACGTGGTCCTCCCCTCTGGCGCCCGCCTATCAGCCATTTTGGGGCACGATGGCCACCTGACCTACGTTCCCTGCAAAACATGGTGTTTTCGCTCACTGCACACGAACAGGATGTGACTGCATAGCCGCTCCAAATGATCCAAAGAACGAAAAAAACGGACCAACGCAGCCGGAGTTATGGTTCACTATGTGCCGGAGATGTTGTCAGAGCTGCTCGCGTTGGCGAGGAGTCTACTACACTGTTGCAGCACGCGCGCACCCGGGTTCGAGAGAAGCAAAAATTTCGAACGCGTCTCTCTTTCCGTTGATCCCTGATGGAGCTTGAGGGCAGGTCAGAGCAGACACGATGGGATCTAACAAAATAAGTTCGTTCCTTTCGTACCAACAGCGCAGTTGCGCTTACAATGTGAGCAGCCTCCAATGAGGAGTCGCATTTGTAATCCAGAGCCAACCATGTGCAGCAGAGCCCTCCAGAACCCAGAAGAGCCGATACACTGTCCTTTTTGCTAGGAGTATGGGAGGTGCGGATGGAGCCCACGCTTTCGACCGCCCGGGTGGCGGCTCGGGGACCTCAGCACCGATTTCAGAATCCTGGTACCGAATTGAGCTCCCAGTACGGTCCAGAACAGCTCAAGTACGCCTCCAGCACTGTGGTACCTTTTCGAGACGATTGCGGCGCGCTCACGAATTTTCGTACTCTGTTGGACGGCAGTTTGGATTCACGCTTTCATCTAAATGACTTCACATTGGCGCGTTGTCTTGAGAGAACAGCCAACAACGTCCGAACCGAACTCATTTCATTCTTTTACCGGCTGGAACGTGGACGCACGTGACTGGCTGGATGTCGACATATTACTACTTTCCGAATGGTTGCAGAGGTGGACGAATGTAGTTACCGATCAACATGGGCTACATGCTGCTATGTCGGTTGAGATCAGAGAACGGTGGCGTTGGTGGCTGCACATTCCCAAACATCATCCGAACCGCATCCGAAATGTTGGAGTGCCTCACTGCAGGGTAGAACTGTGATTGTCGTGCTGACAGCGTGGGATCGTTGCATAGCTGCAGCGATAGTGGACATACGCAGCGGGCGAAGACGCCGATCACGCCAGAGAAGAGCCCCGAAAGGACCCTCAGACACCGATCGTTAGGCCACATTGGTCCAAGAATCGTGCCTCGCGCAGATATAGCGCATGCCCTGGCTCGCCGGGCCACTGCAGAGCTATGTAAACGGCGATCACGGCTGCGATCGTCGGCGTTACATGTGGCGTTGCCTGCCGAACGGCATTCCTGTGTCGGTCGATTTGCTGCTTACTCCCATGGCCCCAGTTGACCGATCAGGAGGCAGCAACCAGTTCGGAATGGTTCGGAAATCCGAACTGGCTTCCGCACACGCGCCTGGTACGGGGAAACGGACGTCCGAACTGCTTCCGAACTTATCGGTAGGACTTACCTCTTTCGATCTAATTCGGTATACCTACATCATGGGCATGTGAGTAGATCTAACGTTGTTTTCACCATAGTTGTGGGTCAGATCCCTCATAATATGCCACGTTTCGCAATTTTCTTGTAATTTGCCCCCCAAACGGTTCGGAAACGACGTTGTTGGCTGTGCTCTGAGATCACGAGATGATATGACCGTTTTCCGGTTGAGCAAGGATGACTGGACACTTGGTCTTTTGAGATTCGTGTCTTCCTAGGAGTCGTTATATTTGAATCATTATGTGCCACGGAGGCATCTACATGATTAACTTTGGGGTCGCGCCATAAAAGTATGTTATTTTTGAGGCACATGTGGGTGCGACCAGGTGTGTGGCTTCTGAGAGATTGGCTGTAGGTGTGTGGTGTGTGTGTGCGCAATCGAGTGTGGGTAATGCCAGGGTTGGATCGAGATTAGTAAGGCTTGGATCCATTAACAAGGGTACATAGGATCCACAGTAACTAAGCTAGTCAGCACCGTAGTAGCACGTTCGACACGGTCGATCTCCATGTGGCTCCCGATCCGCCCACGTGCGTGCGGCGTGCGGGCCACCTCCGCTGGCCGCTTCCCCCGCCGCCGGCCGTTGCTCCAACCGCCGCCGCCACCCCCACCGCTGTCGCCGCCCTGGCCGCTGACGGCCGACCCCCTGGCCGGCTCCGCTTTCACCGGCGCCCCTGGCCGCGGCTTCCGCCGCTGGCACCGTCCTCACCGCTGGCCGCCACCCCCGCTGCTGCCTCCGCTCCCGTAGCTGGCTGCAACTCCAGTCGCTGGCGCCGCCATCGCTGCTGGCCGCCACCCTCCCTGCCGGTGCCGCCTCAGCCGTCGCCGCCGCCCCCGTCGCTAGCCGCCGCCCTCGCCGGCGGTCAGAAGCGGCGATCCCGGCGCGTGTGCCGTCCGCAGGGGGGCGGGCTGTCGGTGACGGTTGGCGGGTGGTGGCGGCGGTCGGTATTGGGGTGGGTGGTCCGCGGCCGTCGACTATGGGCGGGGCGGCCGAAATGGCTGGGGGATGGGGGGGCGGCAACAGCGGGGAGGAAAGGCAGAGGTGGAGTGGGGAAGCAGTTTTTATGGGGGGGGGGCGGCGGACTCGAGAGTCAGCGAGGTCGTGAGCGAAAAAGGGTCGGTGCCGGGGGAGAAGAGACGGGGAACGGGGGTACGGGGGAGATGGCCTCTTCTGACAGCGCTTCAGACATAATTTAAACGACAGAAAAGGCACTGACGACGGCAGTCGTATTGGTCCCGGGAACGAGGGGGCTCCACCAAGCAGTGTGAATGGACCCCCTCTCTGACAGTGTTCAAATCCAGTGTTCTCGGCAGATTGAGACTGACACTGTCCAAAGCAGTGGATCATGCATTTTCGCTGACACTGTTCAATCCAGTGGGTTGGGACCCTGCGCTTCACTTGCTGCCTATAACAGTTTTGCTTCTTTTCTTGCAAAACGAAACGACACTGCACACGTCCTAAAGCATCCTTTGCCCATTATATTTCACTTTTGTAGGAGACGATATGGTCTGGTCACCGCCGGGTTACACGCTGCCATCTGGTCCATGAGGGAGGAGCATACGGAATGTCTGGGACGAACTCGACCGAAACACCACATTTTCAGAGAGAGTCGTTTCTGGTGCTTTGAAGGGTCCTGGGAACGGAAACGTAGGTCCCTAGGCTTGCAAACGCCTCTTTCCTACTTTTCTCTCCCCTAAAGTTCACAGCGGCCAGATATGCCGCTACCTCCCCACGGTGCCCTGTCTGCCTGCAGGCCAAGTATTCACAGCGGCCAGATATGCCGCTACCTCCCCACGGTGCCCTGTCTGCCTGAAGGCCAAGTATCTGTGTGCGTTGGCTTTGTTACATCTCATACACTCGATAGAGGCTAAAAAGAAACACCAGGAAGGTCGTACGATGACCACGGCGCATAGTGCCCTTTCAGCCCCGCCGGCCACTACCGCAGCCGGCTGCACCCACACACCCACCACGACCAGCTGCCCCACCCACACCCGACAGCAGCGGACCATCCACCCCAACACCCGCCGCCCGCCACCCGCCACCGACGGCCCGCCCTCCCGCCGAGGGGTCGCCGTCACCGACCACGGGCGGGGGCGGCGGCCAGCGGCGGGAGAGGTGGACAGGGGCAGGGGCGACGCCAGCAAGGGTGGCGGCAGCCAGCGCCGGGAGCGGTGATAGCGGAAGGGGCGGCGACAAGAGGCGGGGGAGGCGGCCAGGAGCGGGAGCGGCGCCAGCAGCGGGGGCCGCGGGCAGGGGCAGGGGCGGCGGCAGCAGTGAGGGCCGCGGCCAGGGGCGCGGGCGGCGGCGGGGGCGGCGGCGGGGGCGGCGGTGGCGACGGCGGCAGCGGGAGCGG
>Ga0209093_1002096_pt1 | contig 11261 bp, 9 predicted proteins | sample SidtaG_4_FD_187450 | JGI IMG/M metagenome (GOLD analysis project Ga0209093, IMG submission 187450) | Marine algal microbial communities from Sidmouth, United Kingdom - Sidmouth_Male1 metaG (SPAdes) (version 2) | ecosystem: Host-associated > Algae > Red algae > Unclassified | place: Sidmouth...
CAGCCAAGAACGTCTCGGGAGAGGCTCTTTCCATGGAGGCCAGTCGAGAATTTTCTCGTACCCCACCCCGCCTGCCACCGTGCAGTGATGTGTCAGTCTTCCAGAAAACGCGCATGTCTCATTTTTTGGACACGCACCATAGTGTCTATTCTACCGCAGCATCATTTGATGCGAATCGCATCAAATGATGCCCATTTTCGGAGCGTTGGTTTTCGTACTTCCTGACCTCTGAAGCTCTTTTTGACAACAGAAACGGACTTAGCGATGCCTTGTTACTCTTGGGGGAGCTCCCAGCCAATATGCTATAGATACAAACGGTGGGTGCTCCCGATGCCTCAACAGGGGGGGTCGAATCGTCGTTCTCTGGCCCTGTCAGAGGGTGCATCATTTGATGCCCGACCGGGCATCATTTGATGCCCGATTGCGGTAGAATAGACACTAGTCTGGGACCTGCCAGCGGGTGCGTACTTCTCGTGGTGTTGCTCGCTCGTTTTGGTACAGCAAGAAGCAATGCAGCTCATGCGAGAGCGGCGACATGGGTGAGACACGTGCAAGAGACTGCATTGCTCGTCTTCCGGATACTAGTACGTATTGCTGACCTCCAACAAATGGCGGTTGCAGAGTGGTTGCAATCATTCAACAGCCTACGTGGACCAATGGAAAGGCTAGGAATCATCTGAGTTCCTTACAGCCTCTCCCCATGCACCTCTGCGCTCTGGAAACGCACATCAGGATCTCAAGAAATCTGAAGAAATTTGTTGATCTCATGAGAAATCGAAGGTCTGGCCCAGAACCCTCTCCATGCCCTCTTCAGGCCCAAGCAAGCGGCCCGAAAATCTCAGGAAATCTCATTGTGGGTTGCAATGGCTGTGCGTGACTCCTGCAAGAAACGGTGATTGGCTTGCAAGATTACTGGCGGCAACTCTCAGCCAACAGTTCGATTGTGGCTTGTCGAACAGCCAATCCGACTTCATTTCTACGCCCTGTCGTCGGCTCTGCCTCCCTTCTGTCTGCAACCACCATTTCTTGGAGGTTTGCAATATACAAAATAGTATAAACTCTCTCAGACGGTCTGATCTGAGAAGGCCAATTCTTTCTGTATGGCCCATGGGTGTCAGCGTTGGGGGAGCAGATGGAGACTTCGATGACACAGCTTGAACCCGAAGACAAAGATCTCGAAAGACATGAAGTTTGAAGGCCGCAATGAAACCTTGAAATCGCAACTTCATTGGACTTACAGCATCAACACAAGGACAGGTAAACAGTAGGGATGTGCCGGAAGGAGGTCCGATGTACTTGCATTGTTCTTGCTCCACACAGTGCCACGTGGATCTCTCGGGGGGCACGTTATTGCCCAGGGGACACGTTTACTGCCCGGGGGACACATTTACTGCCCGGGCACTGACACACGCCCAGTTAAGGGCGGACATTCGGGTGCGGACACGTTGCATCATTACAGCGTACACGTGAATCCCGTACCGTCTCCACGGTACCAAGAGGCGTGCACATAAGAAGCGCAAAAAAGCACGTAAAAAGCAGATACTTCTGTTACTGATCGCGATGTACAATGATAGCGAAGCTCGTGGAGAATACTGCTACGTGGTTTGCAACCCACTTTTGACGTCCTCGTTTTCTTGTAGCTGCTGCTCTTCTCACGCTACCTCTGATGAAAAGATTGTCCCACCTTGACGCATTGATGTCACCTCGTTCCCCATCCGTATCATGGAATCCAAGCTACTACCCCCCCCGTCCTTCGATCCTAGGCTCATCCAAAAAAGAAGACCATCCAGAGTCATCATAGTGCTCAACTTGGCCCGGTCTGCAACGAGCGTGAGCTGGTCGAGCTAGCGGACTTGGTCGACATCTGCGGGCAAGGCAACCGTGCCATACCCTTCGCGCGTGACCTCGTGGCCCGCTTCTATAGCAAGAGTGTCACGCAGGGTAGTTTTTTTCGAGATGTGAGAATGACACCCGCGCACTTTGATGAGCTGGTTGCCTTAACGACCCCACACCTCCCTTCCTCCTTTCGCGGTCCAAAGACCATGACCCCTGCACATCGCATATTTGCCGTCTTGTTTTGGCTCGCGCAGGGTGGCAAGCAGCGTGTGATCGCTCGTGCTGTCGACGTCGCTGAGTCAACCTTTGGGAAGCACTGTGCGCCTGTCACTCACGCCATGCTCGCGGGCCTGCCCAAGCCGGTGTGGCCAGGCTGTGCGGAGCGGCGAGTGATCTCCCAGGACTTTGCCCAGCTTACTGGCGGTAACGCGGTTGGCTGGAGGGGGCTGTACGTTTCATCTTGTCTATGTACTTGTCTATATCTTGTTTTCGCGACCACATACCGATGGCCGTGTGACCTTAGCTGTGTACCATTCGATGCGAACGATGGGCAATGTCACGAGATGCCACGCGATGGCATCCACTGTACCGCTCCCTTATTTCCTCCCAAGTTTATTAGGATGAAGCGTTGACCTTCGTCTCGAGTCTGTCAGTCGTTGTTATCTAACATCTATGCGCTTCACTATTCCGGAAAGCGCCGTACTTTCATTCGCTGCGTTTGTTGTTCGAACTTTCGGTTCCTTCGTTTCGATGTAGTGTTGGCGCAGTGGATGGCTGCCTGACTCCTATTCTTACTCCATATGGCGAGCACAAAGAGGACTTCACGGACCGCAGGGCGCAATGCTCCTTGCTTATAATACCTATCTCCAACACCCGGCGGTTCCGGTATTTCGTGGGCGGCTTCCCTGGCTCTCGCGGCGACTCTCTCGCATTCCGAGGTTCTTCCTGGTACACAACCGCAGAGGATCCATTTCTTCAATCGTGCATCCTGACCCTCCACGAGTTCATTTTGGGTGATGCGGGCTTTGCGCTCACACCATTTCTCGTACGTTGACGCGTTGATGACGCCTCTCTCGTGTTTGCTTCGACGGGGACCGGATGGAGTGAGACGGACGAGTGCCTGGGGGGCACAAACGGGCTGGTATCTGAGGGTCAGATGGGCGGACTGCGCGCCTCCGTCCGCATTATGTCTCGCTGGACAGCAGGTTTTTGTCGCTGACCACATCTCTGCGCCATCGCCCAACTTATTTTTTTCGACCGCACAGATTACACCCTTCAGAGAAGTCGACATCTCAGGCCCCAATGCTGTGTCTATGCGTCGATTCAACCACCTTCACGCGAAGATGAGGGTGGTTATTGAGAACTGCTTCGGGCGCCTGAAAGGCAGATGGAGTGTGCTTCGGTTTATTGCCGCACATCCGGTGCTTGCCGCAGCCGTGCAGGAGGTCAGCGTGGCTCTCCACATTTTTTTTGGAGGCCAGGAATGGTGCGTACGAGGAGGCGTGGGATGAAGAGGAGGCGAGCCATGACCCTCCCGGCGCCGAGGTTGGGGTCCAAACGGACGTCGCACTGCGCACGGCGGGTGTTGCGCGTCGCGTGCGACTGGTCAAGGCCCTTGGGCTGGCGTGGATGGACGGCACATAGTCTCCTGGCTGCACAAGAGGGCATGGGAGTGACGTTCTGAGAGTGCGGGGTCACGGAAGCGGGAGTGAGGTGGCTCTGGTGCAGCATCTAAGACCACCTCCGGGGGGCATGGTCATATTGCACCACATGAGAGAGATGCATAGTGGAATATGCCATGCGAAAAACTAGCCAATGGATGTTTGTGCTTTTGTTCCTTTTTCCTCTCATGCTCACGTGAAAAATGCAATCCAAGAACAAAAATAGAGGGCATGCAATCACTGACGGCGGGCCTTCGCGGCAATCGCCCCGATCATTTCAAGCACGGCAATGCGAATGTCATTGTCGCTCACACCATTGGTCGCCTCACGAGAATCAGAGGGCCCCCCGCCGTGTCGCTCAGCAAACAAGACCTTCTCCCTCTCGTTCTTGGCATCAAGATAAGCGGCGATTGCCCCCGAGGTGCTTACCTTCTTTGCCTTGGAGCAATCCCTCTGCGCCTCGGCACCAGCCAGGAGCTCCACAGCCTTAGGCGTGGTGTCGTCGGCGTCGGCGTCACCGGGGCTGCCTTCGCTGTCTGCACCGGTGCCCTCAACATCAGGCCCCGCAGGTGTACCAGCCCGGCTAGGTCGCGTCATCAATGTACGCGGGGAGGGGCTGCTCTGAGCCAGCCCCGCCTGCCCAAGCGTCGGGCCACCGTCAGCCGTACAAGCCGTCCCGGTCGGGGATTTATCAGTCGAGGTACGCCCAGGAGCGACAGAGCCCTCACCGCCCGCGTCCGCAGGAGCAGTCTCTAGACCACAAGCAGGCGCTTCAGGAGCGCCAAACACAACCGGCTCCCGATAGGTCGACTCGTTAGCGACGGCGGAAGACCTAAATGCCGCGCGAGCCAAAGAGTAGAGCTCTGAGCCGCCAAAGTTGATGAGGAAGTCTTCCCGCTGGGAGGCGCTAAGACCGGTACGGCATAGATTCTTGCGCGTGGCAACAAATCTTGTACGCGTGTCTTTAAGCTTGCGGTCTAGTGAAGCCGCCGTCCTCTTAAGCGCCACCGCACGGTTCTCAACAGGCGTCGCAGTAACAAACGCCGCAGTCAGCTCCTCGCCAGTGCGCCGACTCTTGTCGCCGGTTCTGCTGCCGCGGTAGCTCTCCCAGTGCGCTGGAGCGACAGAGAGCACGGCATGAAGCTCGCCAGCCACCCAGTTCGGGGCGCGCGGCGCGGGAGGCTCTGTGGCCTTGCGCTTGCCCGAGACCTTTCCCTTTGTCGGGGTCACGTCCTTTTCGGCGCTCGCGGCGGCCACAGCAGGCGGGGACGATGCCACCAAAGGCGTCGGCGTCCTGGCGGGCGTGGCAGATGTCGCTGGCGGCAGGGTCGCCGGGGTGGTGGCCGAGGTCGCCATGGTCCCGAGGTGAGAGGGGGGGGACAAGTGGTGCTATGGGTTGGAGCAATAGGTTGAGGACACGTGGGAGGTGAGGCACGCGGTGGGTGGTGGTGATGGTCGGAACAGGTGCGGGATGCAGGTAGTCCGAGCGCGCTCTTATACTCACAGGAACGCATCTTTACCAAAACAAGAGGCACACTCGGGGCACAGCTCACCGGGCCACTCGTAAGGTGCTGTCGGGAGGGGGCCGGTGTCAGGTCCAGAAGGCGGGCTCGTCGGAATGCGCGCGCGTTGGCGTGGGGAAGCGCGCCCATTCGGGCTGGCGGCGCGAAACGCGGTCGGGCTATGTCGTTTCCATGCGGCCGACAAATTGAGACCAGTGACGGAAGAATTGGTTGCTTGGGAAAAGTATTTACTAACGCTGATATTCTCCCACAAGCAACCCCTCTCCAGTGCCTGGAAAGGCCGTTCACACAAACATACAGCCACACACAAATCTAGGGAAACTGTGAATGGTCCTCAGGTCACACACGAAGCCGACACAGCTGCCACGATGCCCACGTGGAGGTTGTACCCACAACCTGCAAATGTCAGCGTTCATGCCGATTCTCCAAAGGTTGAGCCACCACATATGTGTGATGAAACACGACCTGTGGAGACCACGGGTGCAGATATTTTCACTTTTGTGCTATCTTTCTGATGAGTGTCTCCATCCTGGTGTCGCACCTTAATTGGGTGCTGGCAGGCGTGTGCGGGTGGGCGTCGGGCTGGTGACGAACCTCCCCAACGTGGGGGAGGAGGTGTGGGCGACTGGGGACTACGCGTGGCTGCCGGGGGGGGGCGTGACGCCGGTCGCGTTGGCGACGACGGCCGTCGTGGCGGATCCGGACGCGGTGGGGGGGTGTTGCCGCACGGGGCCGGCGCACGTGGCCGCCATGTGGACGGCGGTCGACGGCCGGTGGCCGGGGGGGGCGAACTGCCGGTGGGCGGCGGCCGGAGCGGACGAGGCCGGCGCGAGATGAGGCGCGGGCGCGGTTGGTGCGGTGGTTTCCAACGGGGCCCTCTGGCAGCGGCAGCGGAGACGTTCACAGGTAAGAGGCGTCTGGCGGAAGCGTGGACGTCCAGCAGCGGTGCAACCATGCCCGCAAACCGCCGCTGCCTTCCCCGCCGACCCAACCTGGATGCCCAGCCTGGATGCATCGACCGCACGTCGGTGTTTCGCGTGCTGCTTCGTGCGTGCACCGGAAAACGCAGGCGAGCCGACAAAAAGGTGAATAGATACGCCCGGCGCGGTGCCCTCCACCGCCCCCCCCTACGCGTCCACTCGCCCTGCTACGCAACGGTCGAGCCCGTCAACCACCCCAACGCCCCTCCCTCCTCCTTAACGGCGGGCGGCCACGGCGCCGACGGGATCCCTCCGCCCCCCGCCGCCTCGCGGCTGGCGGCGGCCTCGGCTTGTTTCCGCAACTCGGACATGCGGACGTACAACAGCAGGTAGGGCGTGCGGGGGCTTTCGAGAAGAAACAACCGCCGCACGAGCACCGGCCAGCCAATCGCCGACACGTCCGCGTCGTCGTAGCAGTACCAGGGGGCGGCCGCGACGCCGGCCGCCGCCGACACATAGGCGAGGTAGTGGCCCGACGAGGCGCCAGCGCCTTCGTGCACAATGACGCCGCTGAGGGCGTAGGCGTCGTCGGCCCAGCCATCGTCACTGTCGTCGTCGTCGTCGGCACCGCCGCTGCCGTCGGCGTCCACATCGACGGCGGCTTCCGCCTTGATGAAGATGGGTGGTGCGCCAGTGGCGGCGGTGGTGGCGGCGAGGGTACCACCCCCCCCCCGCCGGCTCTGCTGCTGACACCACCGCCGTAGCCGCAGGGTCCGCGGGCAGGCCATGACCACCGGGATCTTACCGTGCCCCCCCCCCGACGTGGCCTCAAATTGGAAGAGTTTGAGGTGGACCGTAAACACGGGCGGCAGCGGCGCACGCATCTGCCACCACCGCTCCGCTTCGGTGTACGTGTGGCACTGTTCGCAAGCGTACTTGTCCGCCCCACGCAGCGTCTCCCGGTCGGTTTGGGCGGTCAACGCCCAGTTGAGCGACCGCCGCGGGCGGACGGGCAGCGACACGTCTCGGAAGGGTTCGGTCTTGGCCGACACCGCCTCGCAAGCCATGCACCGCGTGGAGGTGACGGCGTCGCCGCGGAAAAGGGCGTCGACCACCGACGATGTGCGCGCGCGCTTGGAGCGGGGGGGAGGGGTGCCAGAGGGGGTGGCGGAGCCGGTAGATCCGCCCGCCGAGGACGCGACGCCATTGCCGTCACCGCACCTATCGCCACCATGGCCATTGGCGTGACCATTGGCGGTGGCAGCAGCGGCGGCGGCAGGCCTTTTCTCCTCCTTGACGGGCGGCCGTGGTGGCACCAACTTGAGGGCCGCGTCGACGCGGTCGAGCAGGAAGTGCAGGAACTCGTGCGCGTCCTGCTGCCCCGCCGCGTCAAACCACCGATTCCGCCCCCGGTCGCGGAGGAGCCGCACCAGCTCCCCCGGCGTCACCCCCCGGCGCCCGCCAGGCCCCGCCCTCGCGTCGCGGCCCGACCACGCGGCGCCAGCCGCCGCCGCAGCCGTCGCGGTCATTTGGCAAAAAAGGCGGCGGAGGGCGGTGACAAGCTCGACCGCAAATGCGTCAGCGAGGGTCAGGGGCGGCTGCGTCGCTCCCCCCGCTGCCGTAGACGGCAAGGGTGGGGGCTCCCACGCCTCCACCGCCTCCCGCAGGGGCACCAGGTGGTAGAGCACCTGCAGTACCGCGTTCATGTAGCAGGTGTTGCCCAAGTTCACGAGACCGGGGGCGGCCGCACCAGGCGTCCCGCCAGGGAAGCCGCCGACCGCTACGGGGGCAGACGCGCCCGCGCCGGGGGGGCCCCCACCGGCGGGGGAGCGCAGGGGGGCCGTCTCCAACGAGCGCCAAGTGGCGACAGTGGCGGCGGCGGCGGCAGCCGCTGCCGATAAAGCAGAAGGGGAGGGGTGTGTGTGTGTGGCGCCCATTCCGCCGCGCTTGTCCGCCGCCGGAGAAGCGGGGGTGGGGGCGGCCGCGCCTGCACCGCCCGCCGCCGCCGCCACCGCCGTCACACGTGGTCGGCCGCCGCCGCCACTGGCGCCCGAAGGTGAACGGGAGAAGAATGAATCTATCGGCGTCGCCGTCGACACCGCCGGACGTTTGCGTTTGGAAGACAACAAGGACGGCGCCATGACGCAATGGGAGACAGGGGAATGGAATAAGGACAGGGGGGAGTGACGGGCGGAACAAACAGCGCGGGATGAGAGCGGCAGAAAGAAAGGGAGGAATTGCCGAGAAGGGAGGAGAGAAGGCGGGAGGGCGGGAACTCGTAACGGCCACACGCTTCCAGGCAACAATGCACGGCACGGCGGCGCTCTCGCCCCCGTTCCCTCAAACCCACCCACGGAACCAAGGACAACGACAAAAAAACAAAAAAAACACGGCACAGGCACGCGCGGTGCGTCGCGCCCGCACGACAGAGAAGGTGGCAGACGCGGGGCCGCCGTGGAAGTGCGCGCGTCGACCACGGGGCCGCGCGCGCTCTCACGCGGGTGACCGACCGCCGGGAGTGCGGGGTGAGGAAGCGCGCGGCTGGATGTGGCCAGAGAGCGGTGCGCTCATTGCTGCGCTGTCTGTCCCGCTCAACCGAAGTGGCCCCCAAACAAAGCGCGGCCGAGTAAGCAGGGTCCACACAGGAGCTCTTAGGCTCTGGTAACTGGTACCAGTGAAAGCCCCTCCCTGCGTGCTGGGCTGAGAGCGAAGCTTCGGGAACGTTCGATGCTAAATAGTAAATATCTAATTTCCCAGGCACTGTTTGCTGGGACGAAAGTAGGACCTGACCTGTGAGGTCTTAGTCTGACACTGATTGTTTGTACTGACCTGCGTACGCAAACGAGTGCAATTTCAGACATGATGGGCCGCTCCCCGCTGTCTTCTCCAATGTGCTTGGTATCCATGTGCGCCCGTGAACCGGTGCTTTCACGGCGCAGACGACGGTGGCTACCGCCGTGTGATACAAGGTGTGGGATGCCTCGCTAGCGTCATGAGTTTGACGGGCATATCGCCATTTCCGTTGGCGCCCACATGTGCGCCTTTCTTTCCCTGGCCTTTTTCCTTTTGCTTGTCTTAATTTGCATGTCATCGAGTCGATCAAGGCACACGAACTGGAATGACATGCGTCCCCGACGTCGCCGGAGTGGGCGGGCAACAAACACCGCGAGAACCGCACGCCGCCGGCGAGCTCTACCGCCGCCGCCCCGTCGCCCACCGCCAGGGCGGCGCCCACGCGCCAGCCGCCCACAGCCGACACAGTGGGCGCGAGCGCGTCGATGAGCTGCTGGTGCGGCATGAGCGCCAAGAGGGTGGACAGCACCACCGCCACCAACAGCGCGTTGGTGACGACCAGCTGCGCAAAGATAACGCCAAGCGCCCACAGCTTGCGCGCCGAGCGGCTGCCGTCCAGCTCATCCTCGTGGGGCCCCGTCGCCGCCCGCACGATCGGGGGCACGAGGAGGAGGCAGGCGGCGGTCAGCTAAATCGCCACGACCGTCGACGCGTGGATTGGTTCGCTCGAGAGACGAACCACAAACTGTGCATGCTTGCATGTAATGTTACTCCGACATTCTGTGAAGGACTCAAAGCACTAAGGGTTACAGCAGTACCCGTTCAAGTGCTGTCACTGACTAAAGGCTCGTCGCCACCGCACGGCAACGCAACAGGTCAAGGCCGGACAGTCTTCATCCACATGTGCCCCCACAAGGTCCCCACGTCTCTAGCTGTCTCCTCCTACCTCTCGCCCCCCTTGCTTCTGACGGGACAATCGCTTGTGACGGGCGTGCTTCAGGGTGGAAGCACTATGTCCATTGCTAAGATCGGATCCCTCGCCGCCTGTGCCATCTGTTGCCCTCGACCCTGCAGCTGCCCCGCTTCGCTCAAGCCGCGTACAGCATCGATAGCTCTGATCAAGCCCGGCTTCTGCAAGGCACCCTTGCCTCTTCCAACCACCCCTGTGTTCCAGTGGATGTGCGTGCACCATGACATTTGGACCAGGGCCACCATCTCCGACTTTTTCTACGCCTGCGCAGAATCTCTTCTGAAAGTGGACGCCTTCACTGCTTGGCTGGTGGGCCATGCTCAAGCAACTAAGGCTGTCGTCGCCTTGGCCCGGCGGTGCAAGGACAGTGGCATGGCCGTTCCCGGCTCGGTCATTGACGCCGTCGAGCAGGTGGCTTCAAAAATGAGAGCGCTAGCTGCACGTGACCGTGACGATGGTGGCGCCGGCTGGTTGCAGATGCAGCCCCTGAAGGCGACGCGGCCGCCCGACACCAAGCCCGGCAAGACCTCGGGGACACCAGTTAGCTGCCATGCTGCGCGACCACTGGAAGAGACCGGCGCCCCTTGCGTTGTGACAAAGAGCGGAGAGGAGCTGCGCATTGCAATAGCCAACTCTGCGTGCGGCGGGAGTACGGCAGGCGCCGAGGGCGCGGCGGTGCTGGCGTGCCTACTACTTTCTTGGCGGCCGGGATGGGTTACTTTTCAGCGTCATCTCAACGCAGACCGTCACAGTACCTACGCTGGACCGCTAGTGACTATTTTTGCGGACAGCTGTGTTGGCCTAGCAGCCGTGGACGTGATGGAACTTGTGGACTCGGCCGTGTCGCGGGATTTTATCACCTTGGGGAGTGTGTGCGAGAGTGCCTTCGTTGAAGCAGGTACTCTCTTGGAGCAGACGTACCCGCAGGCTCTGGGGCCCCAGAGCTGTGCAGGTCGGCCTCCGTGTCAGTCTTGTGGAAGGTGGCGGCACGATGAGCAGAAGTGTACTTTTCAGAGCCAAGAGTCAAGGCCCCGGTGCCCGCTCTGCTTCTAACGACCGTGCCTGGCCCGACCCCCCCCTCCCCATCCCTCGCATTCCGCTCCCCCCCGCCTGTCTCCGCCCGCCATGGGGTGGCTCTACACCCGCGATTTGCGGGCGCCCACCGGCACGCCCTCGGCGGGCCACCCCGCCCGCGGCGCCGCCGCCGCGGGAGCGGCCTCGACCGCTGCCACCGCCGCCCTTGCCGCCTGGGCTGCCACCGCCGGCGCTGACGTGGCAGCCGCGGCCGCAGGCGACGTGTGCGCCGCCGCCGCCGCGTGGCAGGCAGTACTCCGCCACCATTCGGTCAACCCAAAGGCGGCGATGCCGCCCGCAGTGCGCGCTGCTGCGGAAAACCTCCGGTTTCCCGCCGCCATGGAGTCGGGGGCCGGCGGGGCGGGGCTCCACGCCGCCGCCTCGGACGCTGTCAACTGCGTGCGCCCGTGCGTGGACACGCTCGTCGCGCAGGGCGCCGACGACTCGGCGAGCGTGCGTTCCGCGTTGGCCTGGACGGTGGGGG
>Ga0209093_1002099_pt1 | contig 11248 bp, 9 predicted proteins | sample SidtaG_4_FD_187450 | JGI IMG/M metagenome (GOLD analysis project Ga0209093, IMG submission 187450) | Marine algal microbial communities from Sidmouth, United Kingdom - Sidmouth_Male1 metaG (SPAdes) (version 2) | ecosystem: Host-associated > Algae > Red algae > Unclassified | place: Sidmouth...
GGATTCTCTCAGGCCCATAAATTTAATAGCGAAATCTATGATAAGGCCTTCTTTGCCTTTGACCTCTCCGAGCAGTCCCTTACTGGCAAGCATCTGTTCTTGCAAGGTGATAAAATCATCCTCGCATTGAGCCCAAGCTAAACCATATATCACATCCGCATCCGTCTTGCCCTTAATGTGCGGTACTCCCCAGCTATCTCTCGCTATCTCTACATCGGGATAGTACTCCGCAGCTGGTGTTGACTGGCATGCAAGTATGAGAAGCATGAGCCCCAAAGAAGTTAGATATCTAATCATCTCGTCAAGATAGTATTCAGGTTCTCATTTTTCGTATAGCAATTGTTAATATACGCGCCTTCGGTATCATTCCGCGGAGGCTATGCCTATATCGTCTAACTCCAATAATAGATTATCGTTCTACCTGAGGTATGGTAATTATAAATGTGGTTCCATCAGACTCTCTGTCAGCTATTGAGATAGTTCCTCCCAAGTGAATTTCTACGATCCGTTTACAATTAGCTAATCCGACGCCACTACCCTCATACTCACTGCTTGTGTCTATTCTTTTGAAGAGTGCAAATGCATCTGCCTCGTCTTCCTTGGAGAGGCCTATGCCATTATCCGTGACTTCTATTTTTAATTCGTATTTATTTTGATAGCTACTTATTTTAATTTCTGGCAGTTTGCTTTCGTTGTATTTGATGCTATTATCAATCAGGTTTTGAAAGAGCATTTTTACTTTCGTCACGTTGCCAGTTATCATACCGAGAGTACCGTAGATGAGATTGAACGGACGATTATAATGTGTCAGTTCGGACTGAATTTCTTCTATTAAAAGATTCAGGTCAATAGCGCCGATTAGCTCAGATTTATTCTGATTCAACTTAGAGTAATTTAGAATATCATCAATCATGGTAGACAGTTTAGTCGCATTGGTAGTTATGAATTTTGACAATTCATCCACTTTGATATAATTTTCTTTTTTAATATTTATTGAAATTAATTGAGCGAAGCTATTAATGCTTCGGAGCGGTGCTTTCAGATCATGGGAAACAGCATAGGAGAATCTTTCCATATCCTCATAGGCAAGACTCAACTCCTCATTTTTCTTTTTCAACTTATCTATCAGATCAAAATTCTTCGCGCCTATTGAGCGAATGTGCGACTTAAGATAGCCTAAGGTGACTGCTAATAATATAAATCCAATACTATAGAGGATTGACCTAAAGATTGGAGAATACCCTTGGTCTCCAAATTCGTAATAAGATGAATTAACCACCGCTATCGTACTGATGATAATTAGTAACTGCAAGGTCAGAATAATGGCAATCAATTTCTTAGAGTTAATGAATGCGAATACAAAGCTTTGTAATAGTAAATTGATCATACATGTCAAGAAAATATCACCCGACATAGTTGTCATTAAAAAGAGGATGATCATACTAGAAAACATGAGGGTCAACATCGACCATTGTTGCTGTCTCCGCGCATTCAAATAGAAGCACGCTGCGATGATAGAATATCCACTGATATAGACAAGATTATCAAATGGAGTCCAAGACCAAGATATAAGGTTGGTCAATAGCGTCAACGATATGGCGATAATAGAGAAAGACAAAAAAGCATTATACAGTCGATTCTTTGTCCGATCAATTCCATCGAATTCTGGTCGATCACCTATATTTAATATCATATTCTTTAAGAAGTCTGTCACTTACTCTACACGCATTATAGTGGTTATCACAATATCAAATTTTTCATATTGCGCTATTTTATAATTGTGCAGCCTTATGGTGTAGGATTGGTAGTTCTACCAAAGCCTAAAATTAAGCATTTTCTATTATTTAAGCTATCCTACAATATTTACATCGCATGTCCTTTAGTCGTTGTGTTTGGATCTCATAATATATTCTGCCCTTGACTTACGATCTTCTATAGCTCCCACGCTGGTACTCACGACGTACGTCTACGCATTTGACAATACGTGAAACAAGCCTATCTTTGCAGCCTTATGTTTCCAAAATATGATGTCATAGTAGTCGGTGCAGGTCATGCTGGCTGCGAAGCCGCAGTAGCCGCGGCCAATATGGGTTCCACCGTGATGCTTGCTACGATGAATATGCAGACCATTGCACAGATGTCCTGCAATCCAGCAATGGGAGGTGTGGCTAAGGGCCAGATCGTCAGGGAGATTGATGCCTTAGGTGGATATTCAGGCATAGTGACTGACCGCACAGCAATCCAGTTTAGGATGCTTAATAAGTCCAAAGGACCAGCTATGTGGAGCCCTCGTGCGCAGAGTGACAGGATGCTTTTCGCGAGGCTCTGGAGAAATATGCTGGAAAGTCACGAGCAGATTGACTTCTGGCAGGAGATGGTCACTGGGCTTATTGTGAAAGATGGTGTTTGCAAAGGGGTAAGAACAGGTATCGGCTTAGAGATAGAAGCTGATGCAGTCGTCTTGACCAATGGTACCTTTCTCAATGGGCTCATTCATATAGGCGAAAAACAGTTTGGTGGGGGCAGAGCGGGAGAGCGAGCAGCGACGGGTATCACCGAGCAATTAGTCGAGTTGGGCTTCGAGTCAGGAAGGATGAAAACTGGTACACCGCCCAGAATTGATGGCAGGTCTCTTAACTGGGATGCCATGGAGCTACAGCCTGGGGATGAGGTGCCAGGAAAATTTTCTTATACCGATACCCCAGCCATCGCAGATCAGATACCCTGTCATATCACCTATACTAATCCTGCTGTACACGAATTGTTGCAGACAGGATTTGACAGATCGCCCATGTTCAATGGACGAATTAGAGGATTAGGACCTCGATATTGCCCCTCTATAGAGGACAAAATTAATCGTTTCTCCGATCGTGATAGGCACCAGCTCTTCGTAGAGCCAGAGGGCCGCGACACGTGTGAGATATATGTAAATGGCTTTTCTTCTTCTCTGCCAGAGGATGTCCAATTTAAAGCGCTCCAACTGGTGCCCGGCTTTGAGAACATGAAAATGTTCAGACCTGGATATGCTATTGAATATGATTTTTTTCCACCCACGCAGCTTAAGGCTAATTTAGAGACGAAGCAGGTACGGCGTTTATTTTTTGCTGGACAGATCAATGGTACTACTGGCTATGAGGAAGCAGGCTCCCAAGGCCTGATGGCAGGTATAAATGCTCATCTCGCCAACAAGGAGGAGGATCCGTTTATCCTGAAACGATCTGAAGCTTACATCGGTGTATTAATCGATGACCTCATTAACAAAGGGACCAAGGAGCCTTATCGGATGTTCACCTCCCGAGCTGAATATCGCATTCTGTTGCGACAGGACAACGCTGACCTAAGACTCACTCCGCTAGCTCACCACATAGGCATGCGCCACTTGGATGACAGGATGACTCGGGTCGCCGAGAAGGTAGACGCATCAGCAGCTGTAGAGAAGGTCTTTCGCCAAACTAGCGTTACGCCTGCCCAAGTGAATCCTTATCTGGAATCTGTAGGATCAGCGCCCATTAATCAGAAGGTCAAATTCGCCTCGGTATTGATGCGTCCAAAGATGGATCTGCCAACGCTCGTAGACCTCGTACCCGAGTTAGAAAAGGCCATGTATGGTCTCGACCGTGAGTCTGTAGGTCTCGCAGAAATCAACATGCGTTACGAAGGGTATATGCGAAAAGAGCAAGAAATGGTAGATAAGATGAATCGACTCGAACAGGTTCGGCTCAGTGACACTTTTGATTTTCATGCTCTCCAAGCACTCTCTTCAGAAGCCAGAGAGAAGCTGACTGAGATCAAACCTAGGACGATAGGTCAAGCTAGCCGTATCTCAGGCGTGTCTCCATCGGATATTTCAATCCTCCTTGTACATGTGGGAAGATAAGGCTCTGAGTCTTGACATTTTTTATCGAATTGCCTCTGGTAATATTTGAAATCACCGGCGTACTCACGGGTCTACATCCTGGCTATAACTAATTATATTCGCGCCTATAAGAGAGAAATTCATGAGCCAGGCCCTTCGAAATAATATGCGCACAATTCATAGATATCTTGGATTCTTCCTCGCTGGTATCATGGCTGTATATGCTCTTAGTGGTATGATATTGGTATTTAGGAATACTGACTTCCTTAAGCAAGAGATTTATCACGATAAGACCATCGAGATTGACATTCTACCAGCTAAGTTAGGATCAGCTTTGGGTGTCAAAGGATTAAAGGTGCAACGTATTGAAGACGATATTATGTACTTTAATCAGGGTAGCTATAATCGCTCGACTGGTGCTGCTCAATATACTGTGATGGAGCTCCCGTATGTGATCGAGAAAATGACCAAATTACATAAAGCTACGACGAAGGACCCTCTATATTATTTAAATCTCTTCTTCGGAGCATCTTTACTCTTTTTCGTGCTATCGTCATTTTGGATGTTTATTCCATCCTCCAATGTTTTCAGAAAAGGGATGTACTTCACCTTAGGCGGAATGGTGCTGACTATGATAATGCTGTTCTTATAGGACAGAATCCCAACCCTTCAACACTTGAGTCATATTTCAATTTATTATCTCTATGAATTATTAGGACCGAAGGATGAGACATTCTGCTTGCAAATCATGAATAAGTTCTGAGATGTTATGATTGGAAGCACTTTAACGATCGACTCATTTAAATACTATAGCAAATTGTATCGCTATGAATCTCCCTATTCATTTATTGAGTCTTGAATTTCTTTAAACGTCTTTCCACTTTTTGCTATCCACTCTGTATATCCATTTGAATTTCTTCCTAAGACCATATTTGATGCAGCACTCGGACTATTAAACACAGCATCTTCAGCGAATAATAATTCTTTATTAAAATCAACAAGAATTTTTGTTTCAAGTAATTTCCTTCTCATATTTCTATACGTCTCTGTGCATGATGGTGATAATTCTTTTTTCGCTTCACTACCTTTTATAACGATATACCCTTGGTCAGTTTCCTTCATTGTAGCCTTCAGTGTTTTTGTCTTTATTTGGAAGCTTACATGTGTTGCATATTGTTCCTTCTGGTTCAGCTTAAGAGTTTGAGTTGCTGTTGAAGAAATTAAAAAGTTAAAGCCCATAACTGGTAAAATCAACTTAATTTGTTCTAAGAAATATTCCATATCAGATATGTCAGCTTCGTGTAGTGTGGGTAAGCTTGGAGAATTACCATTATCGATTTGAGCTGTCTTAGCTTCAATGGCAATTTGAACCAACCGTGATTCTAAATACCTTATTTGAGTTTTTGTTAGCAGTTCATCTTTGCTGATAAAGAATATCAGTTCTTTGAAGTCTTTATTAGGGTCACTCAGATGCTGCTTTAGCCGAGACTTTATGTTTTCTGCTTCTCCTATATATACTCGCTCTGAGAATGCTTCATCAGTAGGATCGCCTTTAAGGCAGTAAATGCCAGGATTGTCAAATTCGTTTCGCGACATTATTTTGTTAATAGTGGCCCTCGGACTATAGACAGCTTTACCCACCCAATTTCCTATTTCACTAAATCTTGGCCCATATTCTGTACCATCAATCATATATACTGTCAATTTTTTACCCATACGAATTTTTGTTAGTTAGTGGAGGGTTGCATATCGGTACACCCCATTTAAATGGCCTACCCAGATGTTTTTATCAGTGTCTTCTACTATTCCGAATAACATCTCGTTGCCTATACTAAGGTGACTGACGCTGGGCACGTCGGCCTCTAATGTCATGACATCATATCTGGATAATGACCAACCTGGATTGGCAGACCCTTGAGAGCTGATCCAGATATTACTATCGCTATCTTCATATATATAGCCCACAAAGTCATGCGTGAAATTTTTATATTCTTCTCCATCATATCGCCATAGCCCGTCATTACCACCCATCCAAATATTATCTTTAGAATCCTGTAGTACATGCCGCACATTCTGAAATGATCTGCCATCCTTAGTTATAATTTTTGAAAATTTAATGCCGTCATAAGAATAGGCGGCGCCTCGCGTCCCCAACCAATAAATGCCATTTTGATCCTCGATGATGGAATTAACATCAGCATCGAGCAAACCCTCTTCAGCTGTGAAATTCTCAAATACGCCATCACGGTATAGACTCAGACCATCTATTGTACCAAACCAAATATGAGCTTTCCTATCTTCATAGATGGTCGGTACTCGATCATCTACAAGACCGTCATCAGTGGTGAGATGTTGAAACGATTGCCCATCATATGTGTAAACACCACCGCCTATGCTGCCAAACCAAAACAATCCTCTGCTGTCTTCTATAATAGAAAAGAATCGATCCTCACTCACCCCCTCCGTGATATTATTGTAGGTTAATCCGTCATACTTGATGATCCCTTGAAAAGTGGCGAACCAAATATTGCCATCGCTGTCTTCGATGATATTACGAGTGATAGCGCTGGGTGCATGAGCTGCAGTTATCTTATCCTTTTTTGCCTTGACAAAGGGACTAAGATTAGATTTGTTATTGGGAGTCGTGAGAAGGTTTAGTAGCTGTTCAGATTGGCTGCACCCTCTGCAGCCAGTCAGAAGCAAAGTGAAGGCGATATAGTATAGAGGCATCAATTTATGCAGTTTCATTAGGCTAAATATTGGTCCAGATACTTTGGAATTAAACACAAATAATCATAAAATATATAGTAATAATCGCAATGGTTAATTAAAATACGCTTTCGAGTTTATAGTGCCAGCTTACACTTGCAGTCGGATGATTTATCCAAATTGAGTTGCTCCAATACGATGGTCAATCAGAGCATTTAAAATATGCTGGATGCAGCTCAATTCTGATCAGCTTTATCGACTGAGATATTTTCTGAGAATACCTCCTTGAACTCTATTCACATCAAACTCTACAATAAATGCTTCCTGATCCAGCCTGTCAATAAGGGCATATGTCCTGCGGATGTCTATTCGATTGATGACGGTATGTATAATTTCTGATCGATTTTGTATGCCTCTATTGCCATAACCCTTAGCTCCCTTATACATAGTGATGCCTACACCCACCTGCTCAATTAAGTTATTGGCGATGTCTTTGGCATGATCTGAGATAATCATCAGCCCGACATAGTCCTCAAAGCCTTCGATCATCAGGTCAATAATTTTTGCTGTAATTAGGAATGTGGCAATAGAATACATCGATACCTCAATGGAGACTAATAGAGCAGTCACTCCAAATAAAATCGAGTTAAAGAGCAGTACTACCTTGCCGATGCTGATACCAAATCTATGGTTGACAAATATGCCGAGTATCTCTGATCCATCCAATACGGCTCCATTCTTAATCGCTAGACCTATACCAGACCCAAGAAAAAGACCACCAAATATAGCAATGAGCAATTTGTCATCGGTGACTGATGAGAAATTTTCGAAGTGAATAAATATGGCTAGAGCACTGATAGAAATTAGTGATTTGATCACAATCTGCTTAGTCAGTGTATACCATGCCATTATTAAAAAAGGTATACTGACTAAGAGCAGTACTAATGAGATATTCACACTAAAGACCTGACTAATCAGAATAGCTATGCCAGTCACTCCTCCATCCAAAAAACCATTGGGTAAAAGAAATGCTTTCAGACCTATGCTAGCCAGCACGATACCTAAGCCGATCTGAAAACCTTCAAATCCCACACGCTTTAATTGATCAATCTTCATATGCTGCTGAATATAATTGTGTCATGAGATCCTTCTATAAAGAAAATGGATGGATGCTGCTGGCACTAAATCTCAAATTAGCTCGCAATGTCAGCTTTCTTTTTTGGAAGAAGGACCAATCCTGAATGGTTTTGATATAAAGGTGGGTATCCGCTCCTCACATCATTAGACTACAGTATCTTTGTAGTACTTATCAAGACAGCAGCAGAACTACGATTACGATGTGCGAAACAAGGAGATCTACACCTATCTAAGTCCGCTATTTAGACGTTTTTCTTCCAGTCTCAAGACCATTCAATAAGATTCATAGTATCTATCTTGACAGTTCTGGTCTTTATTTTAAAGAACAGGAAAGGCAGCAATTTTAGCAAAATAATCTATGATCAAAAGGAAAAGGTTCAGTGCCGATAATTTTGATTTTTGAAAATGATGGATGTGTAGGATTGATCAAAATATTAACGTCTCCTTTGACGACTGCTGATGGCACTATGAGTACACCGTATTTTTTATCTCGGATGAAGTCATTACCCATAGATTTTGTCAAGCGAAGAAATTCGATCATTTTATTCCAATGAACAGGTAACTGATTGGGGGATATGGTGTGCCGTCCCACGTCGTCAGGCACCTCTATGCTCATCATATGATAATCATCGGGCACGTCCTCCATGTCTAAGTGCACCAGCATCTCGGCCATGGCAAGAGCTCTACTTGATGCTGTATAGACGACTTTCACTCCGACACCATTCCACCTTCCGCCACGCAGCGCGGCTCCGTACCCATCAAGAGAATCCATATATCGAGCCTTCGCCAGTCGATAGCATATCATGCAAAGATACCGTGCTCAATATGAGTTAGCTCTGTCATGACTAACTCCTTACCAAAAGAGCTACTTAACAAATCAATGGGCCGCTTATCACTGAAAATGAACTTAGGCTTATAGAGCCATCGCTCAAACTTCTCGGAGCTACCAAAGACTTCTATGCCTTTCTGGACGACCTCTACAAATTCAAATATCTTTTCTGTGTATATGGGCTTTAACATGGTATTATCTTTTTGGTAGCGCTGCAATGTCCTGTATGGAATATTAGTAACATGACACCAATCTGTCAGACTGAATGGGCTCTCTTCTGTAAGCGTGAAAAAAAATTGACTACTTACTCCAGTCTCAATCAAGGATAGCAAGAGCATCTTCTGGTCTAAGAGCTTCTCCATAGTCATCCCATAGACGGCCACTGGCTCAGCTACCTGACTCTTTGATGAACCACTGATATTCTCTAATTCTACTTGTAGGGCTTGATTCACTTTTGATGTATTCATATATGCCATTTGACACAAAAATATTACATTTTGTCTGATTTTACAAGTTTTGCACCCCAAATACCTCAGACCATTGCGCTAAGTTGATCAGTCTCCACTTGACGGCATCATCGTTTATGGCTTTACTTTCTTTTTGATTTACCACCATAGGTAACTGTTCTATTGACTGCTGCACGAGCTCGTTTATTTCTACTTTATTTTTTAGGCTCCACATTCGCTGCGGTGTCTCGAAGCCCAGCTTATACTTCCGCTCATAGACCTTCTTGGGCAATGCTTCCTTCATCGCTTCTCGAAGTATCCACTTACGCACTCCATGATTGATCTTCAAATTATCCCTAAGCCCAAGACATAACTCTACGAGCCGGTGGTCTAAGAAAGGTAAGCGAGCCTCTATAGCGTGAGCCATACTGTTTCGATCTACATAGTGCAGCAGCACTGGCAGGCCCATCTGCTGGAGCAGATACCGACTGGTATCGCTGATTGATGTTTCATTTTTTCTATCTGGCAGATCTACTTCCGATTGTAACCACGCGACGGAATTATTATGTCTCTTGGATTGGTATTGCCTATATTTTCGCCAGGCCGAAACCATTCCATTATCATATTGCCTCAATATTTCGATGATAGTCGATATTATACCCATCGGATATGTAAGTAGACGCTGCTTCATTATGCTGAGGTAGAATACATCGTAGCCGCCCAATATCTCGTCCGCTCCTTGCCCTTCCAGCATAACTCTCAGTGACAGGTCATTTGCCTTTCGGTAGAGTTCATGCTGAGCATACACACTCGCTGAGGAAAATGGTTCGTCCTGCGTCCAGATGAGTGCAGGCAGCGCCGCAAGCATACCACTTAAGGAAGGCGAAATTTGATAATTCGTGCTCTGCGTATTCTGAATGACCGCGTCTACATAGCTTGCTTCATTGATTTTAGGATGATCATATATAACAGAAATGCTTACTGGAGTCTTCTTTGAAGCGCACATGATCGATGACGAATCCAGACCTCCAGAGAGGCAACTGCCTAACTCATGGATCGTTCTGTGTCGCAGTTTAACAGAATCATAGAACAAACTTCGAAACTGATGGATGGCTTCTGACTCACTTTCATATGTCGTGTGCTCAGAAACAAGATCATAATACTGAGTAAATGCCAAGGGTTGAAGCTGATCCACACTAATGCAGGTATAATTGGCTGCCGGTACCTGCCGGACATCAGCAAACATAGTGTCCTCACTATAGTCCTGCATCCCGTAGGCCAAATATGCTGATACTGTCTTTACATTGGCATCCGCTCTCCACGATGGCAGCTTAGTGAAAGCTTTGATCTCAGAAGCGAATGCCAGCTGTGTGTCTGACTGATAATAGTACAATGGCTTAATGCCAAAGCGATCTCTTGACACTAATATTTGCTTCGTCATGATATCATAAATCATGATGGCCCACATACCATTAAATCGATGCAGGCAGGCACTATCCCAACGGTCATAAGCCTTGATAATCACCTCCGTATCAGAAGCCGTCTTGAATGAGTAACCCTCAGATATGAGCTCTGCCCGCAGCTCCACATGATTGTATATGCTGCCATTGAAGAGCAAGACGTACTGCTTCCATTGGTACGGCTGATTAGCCTGATCGTCTTGATCCATTATTTTCAGTCTACAGGCAGCCAGTCCCAAGTGATCCTCTTGATAAAAGCCTTGCCCGTCTGGTCCGCGATGTTGCAGCAGTTCGATACCGTCTTCGAGTTCCATCTGATCGACTGGTCTTTTATCTATATTTATGATGCCGAATATTCCGCACATGATCTGTTAAATATGATGTTTTATTGACGAATAAGGAGATATATCAGCAGCATTGTAATTCAGATGAAACTATTTCAATGTTTCAGCAGCCGTGGTGGCTGGATGCCGTGTGTGGTAGCGAGGCTTGGGATGTAGTGATAAGTCAAGATCGCGATGGCAGGTTTCAAGGAGCGTTAGCCTATTATCACCAGCTGCGTGCTGGGTTTACACTGCTAAGGCAGGCCGTGCTCACCCCCTACTTAGGCATCATATTCCAATATCCTTTGCGCCAAACTAAGTCAGCCAGAAGGTATGCCTTCGAGAGAAAAGTAGTCGGAGACTTAATCAAGCAGCTGCCTGCTTACTCCTACTTCAATCAGCATTTTCATCCTGATTACTCAAATGGGCAGATACTGCACTGGGAAGGCCTTCAACTCTCGACGTATTACAGTTCTAAGATAGATTTA
>Ga0209093_1002100_pt1 | contig 11246 bp, 16 predicted proteins | sample SidtaG_4_FD_187450 | JGI IMG/M metagenome (GOLD analysis project Ga0209093, IMG submission 187450) | Marine algal microbial communities from Sidmouth, United Kingdom - Sidmouth_Male1 metaG (SPAdes) (version 2) | ecosystem: Host-associated > Algae > Red algae > Unclassified | place: Sidmouth...
GCACGAAACGAGCCGCCGCCTAACCACATTGGCTGGCTGCCCGCCGTGGCTCCATCAACACAGCGCAGGGACCTTGAATACGAAGGTCGCAAGAGGCGTGCAATCACTCGGAAACCTGGCGCCCGCAGAAAGTCCATAGAAACTGGGTTTGAGGATGACACGGTGCGATTTTTGTCGCACGTGTCACCAGAAAGAGTCCTTTGTGGTGTCACTGTTGCAAATTTTGGAGTGCTGGGTTTTTTGTGGATCGACTGAAGTTCGATTTCCATGGCCCGAACAAAAAAAGGGCTTCTTCGTCTAAAAAGTGGTGTTACATCGGACTTCAGGTGCTTAATGGGACACGTTGTGCAACGTGGCGTGAATATGGCGATAGCATCTCATTGTTAACAATGCTCTTAGGGTCCTTTGAGGGTGTCTGAGGGGGGTTTTCTGAGGGTCTGACGGGATCGGACGGGCTGTGGACGGGATAAGAGGGAGAGGCGTGAGTGTGACATCGAGGCCTTCGACGCGGGCAAGTAAGCTTCCGGTCACACATCTCTTGTTTGCCGCTCGGGGCGTCTTCCCCCGGTCGACGCCGTGCGTGTGTGCTCTTCGGGGCTTCTTTCCGGGGCAGGTATTCCCCGACAGGACTACCCGGCGACACGGTCTGGCTCGCCTCCGCCCCAACTGGGTGGGGTTGTCTGGGCGTGTTGTCACATCACAGACGTCCGAGATGTGCGCATTAGACGCAACTGCACATGCGCACACAACGCATACGAGTTGCCAAACTTTCTCCTGGAAAGCATCCCACATGAGAAAAACGAGTGCGCCAGGAGCGCCTGCAGCTTGAGAATCGGCGGCAAGAGTGAAGTTCACGGTCAAACAGCCCTCTCAAAATGTCACGATCGTCTACTGGTACGAACAGACCGTTCCCATAGCCACAGATAAGAAAGAGCAAAGCAACTATGTCCTACATCGCTGGTTCAGCCATTCCCCGTCGTGGATGTGTCCAATGTATGGCCCTCACGTGAGCTACTGATGGTGTAGCGTCCCAACAGCAGTCATCAGTGCGGTCCTCCGAGAGCGAAACGAACGAGGCACGGGTACTCTACCCATTGCATACGGCGTAGATGGGTTTTGTGCTGCCGTTGTTGTCCGTTTGTGTACACATAAAGTCCCTGTGAGGCTACCCGTGCCGGCATAAAGACAGGAGCCTGATTATGACGGTGTGGCGCCCCCTGCCACGCGCTACTCTTGCTGATCAACGGTTAAACACATCCAGAAGTACCCACGTACCATCAGAAAATAGCTCTAGAAATACGTATGCCAGTCTCCAGGTCGTCCAATATGTACGTACCTGCGAGCCTGCACGGAAAGGTGGTCCATGGCGCCGCGCCTCTTCTGCTGGCGCATGTCAAGAAAGCATAGAGGCCATCTGTCGAATACTCTCACTTTTCGTTTGTGGCATCAGTTGCCGCTTCTCGGGAGCGAGTACGAGGAGCTGGAGCTATATCTCGTCTGCCCCGAGCTTCAGAGCGACACGGAGAAGCATGGCAACGTTGGCCTGTCAAGTATGCTTGCGAGTCTCATTCTGCCCAATGATGACCAATTCTATGATAAATCCGAACAAATTGCCGATCTCCGGGTCTTCTATTAGTAGACGACATGCCACGCATCACCATCGCGGCCAGCACTTCACGGCGCCGAGCCGCGACGTTGCTGCCGCTTTTGTGAACAACGTTGACGTATGCTTGGCTGACAATCAGGAGAGCTGTCAGAGGCCTACAACGACTCGCAGCAGGGTGGGGGAACAGGACGTTTGGCTCCTAACGGTCGCCATGCGAAGGTAAGATGCCGTTCATCGATGCTGGAGGGCATCGGCTTGGGACTGCATGTTACACTGCGGCTTGATGGCTGACTCGGGCTTGCCCATGGCATGGCGCGTACTTCAAGCAGCCATTAGATGACTGCTGCGTATGCATGTGGCCGATGAGCCGGCGCGTGCGACTGACGGCCCGTCCTGCTCTCTTTCCTTGGCCACGTCCCTGGCCCCTGCTCCTATCTGCCATATCCTTGTTCCCCTCGTTTTGCGTACTGGAATGGACGCAAGCGGTGGATTGCAGGCCGGTGCCGCTATCACCTTGGATGCATCTCAGCAGCGAGCGGTGGAGCTGTTTGAGAGTCGCTCCAATGTTCCTCTGCTTGGGCGGGCGGGATGTGGCAAGAGTGAGGTGCTGTGGCGCATGATGGACAGCGCCGTTGCGTCCTACGGTCGGGACGCCATCGCCATCACAGCACTCGCGGGGTCAGCGGCGTTCCTAATTGGTGGCCAGACGCTCCAATCTTTGTTTTCAGTGGGCACCCGGCCGTTGTCACGCGAAGCGTGGCTGCGCGAGACGTTGCGACGTCCTGAAGTCTTCCGGCGACTGAACCAGCTACAAGGTGTTCTTGTTGAGGAGGTGTGTACGGCATCATCGTGTCTCTTTTCTCGTCTGGCTTACGTGATGCGGCGGGTGGCCCCACCGCACATGCATCAGCTACCGTTTGGGGGTTGTCAGCTGGTCGGTAAGTGGCCTCCCGTCCCTCTCGCCCTTATGTGTGGCTGCCTGTTCGTTGTTCAGCTCCTTGTGCCCACAGTTGATGGTAGTTTTCAGTGTGCAATGCGCTAGGAAACTGACTGGTGCGAGCCTTGTTTTCCCTTTTATGCTTCTCTTTATATGGCCTTCTCATTGCTCTTCTTGTGTACAGCTGCGGGGAATCCACTCCAGATTGTGCCCGTCGGCGTGTCGGACACCTCCCTGGACCGAATGGTGTTCGACTGCGCCGCGTGGCGGTCCATTTCTGGCGGCGCTGCGGGGAATCCCTTATGCCTCACAGGCAACCACAGGCAGGCGCAAGATGTGGACATTCAAAAGATGCTCGACAGGGTACGCTGGGGGCGCGCGGGCGCACAGGACGTCAACCGGCTCAACAGCACCTCGTCCAAAAACGTCTTGGGCCCGGTGACCCGCCTTCGCATTAAGAAGGTCTCCGTGCAGGCCATGAAACAGGAGCGTCTCGCACGCATTGCGTCTGCCTTGGTGGAGTTCTCGGCGATGGACGTGATCTTGACGGCGGACATGTCGCTGGTCAATATGGCCGTGGCCTCGCTGCGGTCGTGCGTCGACCTGGCTCTGGTCGTCTTGAAGCTGGAATCGTTTGTGATTCTGACGCGGAAGCTGGGAAACGTCGCGCCGGGCGCGCGCGGCGTCGTCAAGCGCTTCATCGTGGCGGGGGAACAGGGGGTGGACACCGTGACGGAAGTGGAGTGTGACTTTGACGGAGAGCTGATCATCTTCGACCGCTAACGCTTCTCGGCGTACGATTCGACCGGGACGGAGCTGGAATTCTGCGAGCAAATCCCGCTGCTACTGGGGTGGGCCATTACGGTGCATCGCGCGCTGGGCCTGACGCTGGATGCCGTGGAAATCGATTTTCAGCTCGACTCCTGGTGGACGGCCGGGCGCGTCCACACCGCGCTCTCTTGGGCGCGCTCCTTTTCTTTTCTGCGCGTGCAGGGACTGCGTCGGGACCTGATACATGCCAGCCGCTCGGCCGTGGCCTACTATGCGAAGCAGCTCGAGGAGGGAAACATCGACCCGGCAGAAGACAGGCGGCCACCAATTGAGTCGTCTGTAGGTACTGGTACTGCATTGGTGGTATAGAGCTTGTCTCTTTTCTCTTTCTTGGGTGTAGTAAATGCGTGCGCTCGACTCAACAGGACAGAAAATGGACCGGGCTCGAACGAAGAATAGGGACCTTAGCGGCAAGCAACGTGGAAACAAACTCTAGTATGCTGATAATCTACGCTGCAGAAACCAAACGCGCATTCCATAGCACTTGCAGTCTACGATGCTCACCATTCTCTCCCTCTTGCAGGCGACGCATCGTCTTGGGGAAGTATACGGCCTTGGCCACAAAGTGATATTTCAGGAAGTAGTCGTACGCGTCGGTCATGTACAGCAGCTCCATGGCCGGGTAGTCCTGCTGAATGCATGGGCCGTGCACCTCCACGCCGTACACCATCAGGGCGGTCATGTGCCGCGTGACGAGCTCCCTCATTTTCCCAAGGGAAGCAGACGGAGCCGCCACCCGGTCGACAGCTGCCATGCCAAACATCTTGGCCTCGGTGCTTGGGAGGCGATCCCGAAGACATATGCGCCGTCTGAATCATTCACAACCAGCACAGCCAAGATCATCAAGCGCAGAGCGGAATTCGAGTAAGAAACAATCCTAAACGGCGCACCAGGAACAAACACACCAAAGAGCCCTCAAATAAAGACACGGCGTACCCCGTCGTCCGCGTCTGCCAAACCAACGTGTGGAGTGACACGACGTTGAGCATGGTCTCTGTCAACTCGCCGTCACCCCACGCCCAGCACGGCACGGTGTCTGGGCCGGCGCCAAGCGAGCGCATTTTCACAGCAACGAAGCGAGAAGGAAGCACAGCCGAAGGCACTAAGGTGCAGTCGACGTCAGCAACCCCGCGAGCAGCCACGCGGCCGTCATGGTACAGTTCTGGACAGGGTGGACACTGGTACACAACGTCCTCGGGGGAAGCCCAGTTGTGCGCGCGGCCACCAAAAGAAGACTCGGAAACGTCCTCAGCGTGCGCCACGAGTTCAAGGAAGCACTGGTTCACGTACGGGCCACCAGCGGGGCGGGGAGAGGCAGCCGCGTCAGAGAAGCTGCCATCCCCGTCCATTTCGCGAATGCGGCGGGGGCGGGAGCGACCCAGGGCAGCAGCCACATCAGAATCGCCCTCCTCCCGACGAGCTTGTGCTCCATGTTGAGGGGACCTCTGTCGCGCACCTATTTGTCCCGCCGCAGGGGACGTAGATCCCGCGCCGCTCCGAAACAAGGAAGACGAGGGGTTTGTCGACGGCGGCCTACATCGCGGATGACCCAATGCAGACCGCGAGGAGCCCGGCCGTGCACCACCTCCACCACCGAGGCCTCCGCCACCTTGAAATGATAGTGGATGACCGGCGCCCCGCCCACCTCCACCGCGACCGACACCACAACGGCCGAGGCCGCCGCCACCGTGAGGGGGGGACGGCAGACCGGCACTCCGCCCACCTGCGGCCCCACCTCCACCGCACAAGCAGAGGCCGTCGCCGTTTTGGGGCGGGGGTGGAAAACCGGCGCCCCCCCCATCTACGCCCCCACCGCTGTAGTACCACGATCAGGGGGGTTACCTCAGTAGGAGGGAAGTAACAGCCGTCTAGGCCGCTCGCGCGACACCCGCTATGGGACTAGAGGTCCAGGAAGTCGGGCCGATCGAAACGCCAAGACATGAAGACCCGGTTTACTTGCCGGTGACGACGGTGCCTCCCACCGTCGTCGCCCTTCGTCCTAGAAGGGCGGAAACCGTCGCCCGGGCCCAATTCGCCGATAGGGACTTGAGCCGGGCCGTCACCAACCAATGCAGATAATTCCCTCCATGCATACAAAGTCCCCCGAAGCGATCATTACAGACGAGGGGGAGTGACCGTTCCGCGCGCAACGCGCTGCAACCGCCGCGTGGCGCCCGGTCGGTTGTCGCCTGCCGCGCCCTCCGGCCGCGGCCACTCGGACCCCGCGGCGGGCGTCTGGGCCAGGCGCGCCCCTTCGCGGGCTCGCGCCTGCGCTCATAGGCGGGCCCGCCGTCCCCGTTCCGCCCGAGCCCGACCTGGTCGGCGCCGCCGACCCCCCTCCGCGTCCGCCGCCCCTCGGGTGCTCCGCCGGCCGCGCCCACCGCCGACGGCGGGCTCCCTTTGTACTACATCCGCTTCGGCTGAGATGGAGCTGTCCCCGGCGACGCCCCCCGATAGCCCCGGCGGGGCCCCGTCCGCCGCGTCCCTGATGTGGCCGGGCACCGACCGGGCCGAGGTCCCGCCCGTCGTACCCCTGGCGAGCTCGTCTGCGGCTGACGCCGCGTCGGGGGTTATGCTCTCGCCGGCAACACTGGCGACGCCGGGACCGACGAGGGCCCGGCCGCCCGTCCCAGCGCGTCCGACGCTGCCGCCGGGCTTGCGGCTGCCGTACTACCCCAACGGTCGTGAGTGGCGGAAGCCGCCTTGCCAAGCGGGAGCGGCGGCGGCGACGAGTGGCGGGGTTGGGTCCGCAGAGTCCCCGGCCGCCGCCGGGGGCTCCGGCACCACCCCAGCACAAGGCGGGGTTCCCGCGGCCGCGTCGGCGGATCGGCCGCCGTTGTTGGGGCAGGCGGCCCCCGTCCTCCCAATGCGACCGGCGTCGCCCGCCGTCCGATCGTGGCTCGCCAATCTGGGGCCTGCCGTGGCGGTGGACGACTGGCCGCTCCTCAGTGACGTCTTCCGGTCCGTCCATCCCCAAGATGTCAACGGGGCGCAGGCCGTGTGGCGGTCCTTCCGGGAGTTCGCCGTGGCGGCGGTTTACGACGCCCGGCCGGCGGCCGAGCGCGATTTCGGGTCCTTCATCCGCTCCGTCGGTATTAGCGCCGCGTGGTTGCGTTGCATGTTGCGTTGCAACCCGGGTCGGGTGCTCTTCGTCCCGCACCCTGCGGCCGAGCTACCGTTTGTCGCCGGCGGCGAGGAGTACGCCTACCTCGAGGACTGGCACCCCCGACGGCGCCACCGCCCCGCGGTCCCATTCGGCCACTCCTTGGCGCTCGTCAACTTCGGCGGTGTGGGCCCCTTGCTCGCCCTGAGCCCGGTAGGCCCGCCGACCGCGCCGGCGGATTGGGCGCTGGAAGCCGCACGCCGTTCGCGCGGTGAGCTCATGAGCACCCGCCGGGCGGGGCACGGGGCTATCTTCTTGCCCGTGCGGTCCGGCATCGGGTTGGCCCCGGCGCGCGCTCTCTTGCCGCCGGCAATGGCCTTGCGGTGCGCGACGCCCCGGCTGCTGACGTACGAGTATCCGCCCGTCATTCACCAACAGCAGTCCCTGCTCCAGGTGTACCCGTGTCACCCCATCCAAGGGACGGCCTACGTCATGATGACGGCGGCTATCGTGTCGGGGTTACTCCGTGCGTACCGCGAGACGCACCGCGTCTTCGAGCTGTCGCCGTGTTACAACGCCTTGACGAAGGCGTTCTCGGTCGACGACCTGGCGTCGGGCGATTGCTCCGCCGCGCATGCCTTGGCGAAGTACGACGCCATCGCACGGGCGGTGCCCTGGGCAGCCGTCCAAGAACGGCTACCCTACCACCACGACCCCACCCGTCAGGCCCCCAGCACCCTGCTGCCCCACCAAGTGGGTACCGTCGCGGACCGCCGGCGCCAAAACGTCCGCATCGTGGGCGTCCCGCAGTCGCCGCACGCCCCGCTGGGGGTCATGCTGGCAGAGCCGCGGCTCGCGGATGCCGTCCCGCGGTCACTACCTGTGACGGAGGAGGCCTCGGCCGTGCCCGCCGGCTTCCCCTTGTCCTACCCGGAGGATGTCCCGCCATCGACGGAGGAGGCGGCCGCATCGGCCGCGTACCACGCCCGGAAGCGGCGGCACGCCGACATGGAGCGCGGCGGGCCTGCGCAGCCCGGGTCCGCCAATCCGGGGTCCCCGGTCGGCGCCGCGCCCGATGTCCCGGTTGGGCTAGCCGCCTTCCCCGCGCCGGGCGGTCTCTGGGACGAGGAACGCCATGACGACTACCCCGGCATGGCCGGTGCCGAATTCGGTGACGGTTGGCCGGCCGCTGCCGTTGGCGGCGCCGGCGGCGCCCGCCGAGACCCCGGGGACCGTATGGACGGAGGATGGGCCGCGGTGCCGGCGTGTGGGATGACCGCGCGTGTCCGGCGGCCAGTCAGGAAAACAGTCGCAGCCGTGCTGCTGCAGGCCGCGACGACCTTCTGAGGCGCACCGACGGCGGCCAGGGTCGGGGGCGCGACGCCCACGCCGGCCGACACTGGGACGCGGCGCCCCAGCACGACGGCTGGGGATACCCCACCGGCGGCGACGGGGCGGCCGCCGGGTCGCACCGCGACGCCCCCGCCGGCCGCCATTGGGACGGGGAGCCCCAGAACGACGGCGGGGGATAGCCCACAGGCGGCGCCGTGGCGGCCGCCGGGTCGCACCGCGACGCCCACGACGGCCGCCATTGGGGATCGGAGTCCCTCCGGGACGGTGGGGAGTACCCCGCCGATGCCGCCGGGTCGGGCACCAGGGGTTTGCGCTCCGCGCGCTGGGACGCCGGTCCCGACAACGACGGCCCGCCGGCGGCGCTGCTGGAGCTTGGGATAGTAGGTCCCGTCGCAACCCCCGTCCCGGGGCAGCCGGACGTCGCCTTCGTCTGGTGGCTGTCCTCGCTGTGGGAGCCTCCCGCTCCGATGACAGCCACGGCGTGGCGGGACTCTCGTACGTCCGGGAAGGTCGTAGCCCTCTTTGGGCACGACGGGGCCGTGAACTGGGCCGCGGTGGGCCCCCCGGAGCTCACCGCCGCCCTGGTGGAGTACGCCCGCATCGGGCTCGCCGGCGTCGTGACGGCCTGCCTAGAGACCCCGCGGACTCGGACGAAGCGGTTCCACGCCGCCTCGCGCCGTGTCCTCCGTGAGGCGGGCCGCCCGGTCCACGTTTGGGAGTACCGCGGCCGCGACTAAGGGCATCGCCCTAGCTCCGTAGATGCCGTGATCGCTTGGGCGGCATTAGGCCGTCGCTGCCTTTTCTTAAAGCCAAGGACTTTCTCCTTGTGTCCCCAGCGTGTGTGTGGGTCGACGTGGCGCTGCCGCGTGGCGTGGACGTCCCCCGACCGCGGGTCCGGGCGACCCAGTGGCCCGACAGCCCCCGAGGGCCCCACCGAAAAACCCCACCCCCCCCCCCCCCCCCCGTCCGCACCCGGCCGCCGCGCCGAACCAAGGGGTCAGGCGCGGACGGTCGGGGGCGACGGGGCAGCGGCGCCTGCGGCGGCCCCAACGGGGGGGCCCAAAGAACGCGACGGCGTCGGCGGGGGGTCGGCGGATGTATGGAGTATCCCCAGGCGCGCGGCGCGGCGCAAATAGACGCGGAGCGTCACGTGCGGGGCGTCCGCGGCGTCCATCCAGGTAGGCTGGGGGTACCCGGTCCAGTAAACCTGGACCCGCAGGGTTCCGTCGGGAAACGTGGCGTGGTGCGCGATCCGGTCTACGGCGCACCGCTGGCCATCGGCCTCGGCCCCATGGAAGGAGCGGGCCGTCCGCAACGCGGGGTGCTGGGCGGGCCCCGGGACGGCCGCGCCCGAGGCACGGACGACGTGAGCCACGTTTTCCCGGCGGTGCTCTCCATCCACGTCGAGGAGGACCGTGGGACCATCCGTGAAGACCACGCGATAGGGCCCGCGGGCTACATGTGTCAGCTTGCCGCCGGCGCCTTCCTCCTTGGCGTGATCGCGTAGCCACGCGACGCCTCCGACGGTTAGCTTCTCCGCGCGCAGCGCGAGGCGTCGGTCGTGGTCGCGCTTGTAGCGCCTTTGCGTCGCCTTGAGCGTTGCCCGCATCCGCGAGACGAGCTGCACGAGGCGGGTCAGCAGGTCGGCCTGGGCCCGCTTCTCTGCGGCTGTGCCGCGTTGCGCAGTGAGGGGGTACGCCCCTGTTCGGGAGACGTCCTTGAACGCCCAGCTCGAAACCCCCATGGGGTTGACCAGCTCCAGCGGGGCGACCCCGCGCTCCGGTGCGGGCGACTGTTGTACGCCAACGTCAGCGCCCCAAAGAGTTGGTCCCAGGACCGCGGATGTTCCGCCACGTAGTGGTTGAGGATGGTGTGCATGGTGCGGTTGAACCGCTCCGTCTGCCCGTTCGTCTGCGGGTGGGTCGGAGCCGTCACCTTCGGCTCGATGGAGACCAGGTTGCACATCTGGCCCAAAAAGTGGCTGGTGAACTGCCGTCCCCCGTCGGACAGCAGCCGGTCCGGCGGACCATGGGCGGCGACCCAGTAGTCTAGGACCGCCGAGGCGCAGTCCACAGCCGTGGTCCCATCCATTAGGAGCGCCCGCACCAGCTTGGTGAACCGGTCGGTTATCACCAGGATGAACCGGCGGCCGGCGGCCGTCCGAGCGAGGGGCCCGTAGAGGTCCACACCAATGTCCTGGAAGGGCATGGTGGCGGGGAACAGGTTGAGCGGCGAGCGCCGCGCCAGGGGGCGCACCCGCTGTCGCGCGCAGCTGTCGCACTTCCTAACGTTGGTGACGACGTCCGCCTCCATGCCCATCAAGTAGTTATACCGCCGCATTGCCGCGTACATGCGGGACTCCCCGGGGTGTCCCGCAAAGGTCGCGTCGTGCCCGAGGTGGAGGACCTGCTCCTGCAAGGAGGCCGGGACCACCACCTGGTGAGCGCCGTCGGGGGCCGCGCGGCGGCGGAGAATCCCTTCGGGGACCTCAAAGAACGGGATGTGCCGCCCAGCGTTCGAGGCCTTTACGACCTCCTGACAGTAGCCGTCCGCGGCCTGGAGGATAGCACCTCGTCCCGGTTGATGCCACGGACCGTGGGACCGCCAACGTAGTTGGCGGCGTCGAGCCCCCGGACCGTATTGGCCCGAGTGGCAAACACCGGGACGGCGTCAGCGAACGCCGTCGCGTCGCTGGCCCCGGACTCCAGGCGGGAGATGCTGTCCGCCAGGTAATGCGTCATCCCCGGTTTGTAGGCGACGTCAAACTCCAGCTCGCTTAGGCGCAGGCGCCAACGTGCCAAACGGGGGCTCCCCGAACCCTCAATGTTGAGGATCCACCGCAGGCAGTCGTGGTCGGAGCGCACGAGGAAGCGGTTACCCTCGAGGTAGGGGCGGAGTTTGAGCGACGCCCAGACGACCGCCAGTTACTCCTTTTCCGTGTCCCCGTAGGGGAGCTCGTTCTTGTCCAGCCGTCGGCTGATGTACGCGACGGGCTGGAGCTTGCTGTCGTCCTGCTCCTGAAGCAGGGCGGCGCCCATCTGCGTTCCGCACGCGTCCACGTCGAGGACGTACTTGCGCCCGCGGCGCGGGAGTGCGAGGACCGGCGGGGTCGTAAGGGCCTCTTTAAGCCGGTCGAACGCCTGCTGCTGCAGCGGCGTGGCGGCGGGTGTGAAGTCGATGATGTTGAGTGGGTGCGTTATTGTGTGCTAAGCACGGCGTTCCCAGGCCTGCGCAGGCGCGCCTGATATCCCGCAGGCCACCTCGGCCGCAGCGCCTTCCCAGGCACCCCCAGTGGCCTGGCCCACAAGGCCCGCACGGCACCTCCCATGGCAGCGCCCGCACATCCGGAGGGCGCCCACAGCCTCACACTCAAGACGCCGCTCCCCACACAAATCTCCCCCGGAGCTCAACCCCTA
>Ga0209093_1002102_pt1 | contig 11245 bp, 11 predicted proteins | sample SidtaG_4_FD_187450 | JGI IMG/M metagenome (GOLD analysis project Ga0209093, IMG submission 187450) | Marine algal microbial communities from Sidmouth, United Kingdom - Sidmouth_Male1 metaG (SPAdes) (version 2) | ecosystem: Host-associated > Algae > Red algae > Unclassified | place: Sidmouth...
GGGGGGGGAGGGCGGTGCTGTGGAGCGGAAACGATGGAGAGGGGAAAAATGTGCACGTGGTACCACCGGCGAGGTCCACGAGCAGGCGTGTTGTGGCAGAACGTGGACGGGTCGACGCCTCGCATCACGGACGGAGGTCCACCTCTGGTGTGGGCCCCGTTAAAGTGGCACAGCAGAGGCCATTGCCGTCGCCGTCGCCGAGGGGAGATGGCGTGTCTACCGCGTCGGCGCGCCGTGGCCACGGCTGCGGCGGTCCGCTACCCCTTCTCGCGACATCCACCGAGTCAGGCGTTGCGCGTTGGTGTCTGCCATGGTCGATTGGACTGACTGCCGCCGCTCAACTCGACTGGAGTGAGAGCGGGAGGCGGGACGGTTGGACGGCAGACTCAGAGTTCATGGCGGTCTCGCCGAGGGGTAGGGGGGCGGCACCCAGATGGGAGGTCAGCACGGGCAGTGGCAGGCAGCACGAAGAAGCGACCTCGAGACGGGCAGGTGGAAGGTTGGCCGACCCAGCCAGTGGGCGGGGGGACGGGCCCCTCTCGCAAGAGATGTCAGGAGAGGCCGCCGCCGCTGAGGACGGTGGGCAATGGCAAGCGGGTGCGGAGGGCAATCGTCTGAACACTATCCAGCAGCCACGGGCAACTTGGGTGTACAGCGGCCGTCCTGCGACGGATCCCGAACGAACCCCTGGACTTCCAGGATTCCGTCTCAGTGCCGTCGTGGTGCATGGACCCGGTCTCGAGACTCCTGTGACTGACGAAAAAGTTGCTTGGGCCTCAATACACCGACCCAGTAGTCGTGTCGCGTGACTGATACTAACAAACCGTACAGGTGCTGGCCACGGTTCTTAATGAGCTATGAACGAGGGAATAATCATGTAAACCAGATATACTCTAAGAAAACGAACGAGCTGCCGCACCAATACATGCATGAAACAAAGAGATGCACCCCACCCGGTCACGGAGCAGCAAGACAATGCAGGTCGTCGCCGGCCAGCCAGAGTAAAACTGCATCACGCCGAGTCACGTCGACAACCATCAACACAGCCAGACAACGGACGAGCTACGAGCGCCCGGGGAGAACGGTATCCACATCGCGCATCGGCGAGCCCAACCCGCGCGCCCCGTCGTTACCCACGGCACCAAAGTGGTACCAGCCCGCCGCCGCCGCGGAGCCCACCGCCGCCGCCGAACCCGCCGCCGCCGCCGATCCGGCCGTCGCCGCCGAGCCCGCCGCTGCCGCAGAGCCCGCCGCTGCCGCCGAGCCCGCCGCCGCCACCGAGCCAGCTTCCGCCGCGGACCCCGCCACTGACCCCAATCCCGCAGTCCTCGTCAAGCCCCCGGGCACCGCAGAGCCTCCCGCAACCGTCGAGCCCCCCGCCGCCGCGGAGGCCGCACGCGTGCAAGAGCCAGGCTCAACAGCTGTCCCACTGCCGTCCGCATCGCGACCGCCCACATCAGCAGTGTTCTCAGCCACGACACCGCCAGGGCCCTGCTGCGCATTGACGGGACCCACACCATACGGGCGAGACGTCGCGTAAGCGTTCCAAACGCGGTCGGCTGCACCAAAGGCCTCAAGTCCACTTGCAATCGACAGAGGGACGAGCGGCTCTGCCACGCTTGCGGGACGCACGCTTAGCGCACGGTACTCCTTGTTGCCGTCAATGAGGCGAAGGCCGTTGCGCTGACGAGCGCCCTGGCTCATGAGGTGCTCGTCAATAACCTCGAGCTCGGCTGCCCACGTCTGCCTGTGGCCCGTGTTGAAGTTAGACCGCGGGCCGGTGCCCAGAACACGCTGCCGGAGCTTCAGGTGCTCGCGCACCTTCGTGGTGAAGACAGCCAGGTGCGCTTGCAGGCACACAAGCGCGACAGAACCCGTCGAATGGCCGGTCGGCGTGCGGCATGGCTCGGAAAAGCGGTTGCCCTCGCCAAACGACTTGAAGACCTCAATGCCAGCGTGGAGGAGTGCAGTGCGGCTGTCGGCGTCCGTGATGAACTCGTCATCAGCCAGCAGATCTGCAGCCAGGTTGTTGGAAAGGAAGACCTCCATCTTAGGGCGGTCGGCGCGCGCGCGACGCAACACGCCCATCCCGGTCAAATGAAACAGCTTCATGGTGTAGGCCGCCGATACACGGTCCCCGATCCGCTGGAAGAAGTGTGAAACACGCCGGTTGAGATAGCGACATGCGCGAGTCGTGGCCTTCGCATGGCCCGTGTCGTCGCCGTCCCGGCCAGGAATGGGAGAGCGTGCCGGCAGCGACCACTTCTCTTGCAGGAGCCGGATGGAGGTCGCCGCGTCGACAGCCACGCGAGTCATTGTCCACCTCTGCACCTGCCGATTGATCTCAGAATGGTCCGGCCAGACGTCCGCTCCGCACACACCCGTGAGGAAGCGCACCTCAAGCCACTCATCTAGCGCTTTCTGATGCATGAAATGGTGGTGAAGGAGGCGCGTCAGCACAAGCAGACAGAACCAAAGAACGGGCAGTACATGACATCCAGCAGTGGGGCCGTGAGTCAGCTGCAGCCTCAGAGAGCACACAAAGGAGCAGAACCATGCAACTGACAAACAGTGGGAGCAAAGCAACTGTGGCGAGCATAGCCCCGCGAAAACAACGCGAGGAACATACTGCAACGTCAAGCACCCACGCGGCCTTTTCCTCCTCGGTGATGTCCGTCTCGACCGCAATCTCGTCCACCAACTTCTCATTCAGCATCGCCATGATGGCATCCATCTTCTCCTTGATGGCCTTCTCGCTCTCAACTGCCTCTTGGCGCGCCCGCACCGCCATATCGCCGTGCACAGCAATGCGGTTGAGGACGCACTGCACCTGGCGCTGCTGGTTGGAAACGATGACCGACTGCTGCTCCATTCGGTTGAGCACGCGACGGGTGCCCACCGATGTTGAAGTAATGAAGTAAATGAGGTCGGACATGGTTGCGTCATCCACGCGTTCGCCGGCGTCGTGTGTCCCCTCCCGGACCCGACCGGGGATGGCGGGCGCGCCCTCCTCGCTCCCGTCCCGCCTTTGGCGCGTAGGAGACCGGCTCGGAGACCGGCGAGTGTTGGCCGTCCTAGGCCGACGAGTTGAACGCCCCCGCTGCGTCCCTGGTTCCGTCGCCCAGGCAGGGATAACGCCGTAACGAGCTCCGGTGCGACGGGCATCAAGACCCGTCAGCCGAGCAGCCTCAGTGCCAGAGGAGCCATCCGTCGCCGCCGGTGAAGACGGGCGGCCACCTGGGCCAGCAGATACAGCCGGCGTCCGAGGCACCGGACGTTTGGCTGCCACACGGTAGGATGCCGCAGCAGCAGCCGAGGGGGCCACAGACGTGGCCGGCACTTCCAGAGTGCGCAGGTACACGCCCTGGTCGTTCCCAACAGCCGCAGCCGCCGACGCCAGGTCCAGGGTTGCCGCAAGCGTCTGGGAGTCGCCCTGCGCAGCCGCTTGCGCGGTGGCCGGGAACCACACTGGTCTACCGCCTGGCACCACAGTCTGTGCCATGCCGAGGGAACATGAGGGCGCCAAACTCGGAAGTTGATGGCTGGCTTCGGCAGCGGGCGGATTGGATGCAGGAGCCCCGGGACCGTGCACCGGCAGGCTCCAAGGCGTGGCCGCAGCGTCGTTGTAGGAGTTGCGCGCCGGCTGCTGCGACGCGTTGAGGAAAGTCCGCGTCGCGGGGTTGGTGAATGCGAGAACCATAGCGTCTGCAGGATGACTGAGCGCAACGATGGGGGTAGAATGGAGAAGAAGGATGGTCGACACGGAGATAAAGTATTAGAGGTGCGAGAGTAGCGACGGTGGACAGGTGAGACGACGGAGACAACGGCGGTGGCAAGCAGCAGGGCGGTGGAGCGCCAGTGAGGGACAGAAACTTCAAGAGCGAGTACTTATACCCCGATGGAGCGGTGAGCCACCCGGAGGTCAACACATGCGAGGAGCCGCTTCCCGCACCAACAGTGCATCTGGGGCCCGCGCTGATGGACCGCTGCCTGCCCTCCACGACGAGTCACGAACGCGTACCTGTGGCACCGGCCCATCAAAGGGTCACAAATGGCCGTGACAAATGGACCAAGGGTAAAGAGAGCGAGAGGGGCGAGAGCTCTGTACAGACAGCAGTCCACGGTCAGTTGTGTCTGTACATCTAAACAAAGCAGCTCCGCGGGAAGCCCGTGCTCTTTCCCTCAGCTCGCTCCTTTCTCCAGCATGACCCCCCTTATTCCCAGCTATCACCGACCAGTACATGGGCCGTGCAATGCGCCATAAGGTGTCCCTTCACGTGCCTGCCGCAGCATACCTCTCCGACTTCCATGAGCGGGTGTATGCGCACGAGTAGCACTGTAGCAGCACACCTGCTAGCAAATTCACAGGCGCAGGCACCATGGCAGTGCGACGTCGACGTCTGCAGTCAACCACGCAGGGGGATGCGGCGTCAACGACGTTGCCTGCGTGCCATGGCCAAGGACCAACCGCAAATTGCACCATACAACAAAATTGCTCTGGGGGCGGTCAGTATGTGAGATGACCACCTCAGGAAGCGGCGCAGGTGCCCAGAGAACAGGTACGGGGGCGCCCACCTCGACTGCAGACACTGGCAAGAATCGAGGACCAGTCCGCGCCGCGACTTCCTCGCATTGAGTTTGGGGGCAAAGCACTCCGCTGCGCACCCACAGCAGCCATAGAAGAAATCGTCCACCCGCCCCACATGCCTGGTAACGTACCAACGCGGTCGACCGCGAAGTTGCGTCAGACAATACGGTACGGCACCATGGCCGCAGTGGTGACGGAACCATGTCAAGCCGGAAACGAGCCGAGCGCAGGAGGGAGTTGACACTTGACGAATAGGCCGAATCGTTGGCCTCGTCGTCCCGCCCACCATCGTCGCCCAGCTGGGCGCAGCCGACGATGGTGGGCGGGACGACGAGGACGATGCTGACGATGGCCGGTAGCATTTCAGAGAGCGAGTTGTGCGAGGCGGACGCACAGAAAAGGTGCCGGCGGATTGGGCACGCTCAAGTCATTTGAAAGCCCAGGAGCTCCCGTTCAAGGCCGCACAGGCACTGCACGCCAGACGACAGCGAAATTGAAGATTCCATGACAGAGGGGCCACGATTTCTCAGCAGGGGATTCAGTTGGGCTCCTTCCAGTTCTGTAAAGAGATCTTGATCGTGGCCCCTGCGTCTTTGCGGATATTAGAAATTCATGTCGGGCATCGCTCACCAATTGAGGATTCTGGATCACGAATCCTGGACTGTTGATCCGCCGGAGACTGGTACTTTGAAGGGTCGTTGGTGGGACCCGGAATCTCACTCCCTCGTCTGCTTTGCCGCCAGATCGATCCCTAGGCGCACGACCGTCCCCCAGGAGGCACACGGTCCTCTATCATTGCGGCCGAGGTAGGAGACAGCGCACAGCGTCCTGGGAGGCCCTGCCGAACGTCGCATCATACGGCAGGCAGGCAGTACCTGGCGGGGCCGTGGCCGCAAGGTGCTGTGGGCCATTCGAGCGGATCGGGTCGCCGGCGGGCGACCACCGGTCCCCTTCTCTATGTGGTTGGCCACTTTGCATCGTCCGAGGCATCGCCGGGGCAACAGCCACCCCCGCCTTCTGGGTCGTCCGATGGTAAGTAGAATTCGTGCTGCTCTTTCGTCGTGTTTTCCGCGCGCGGCCTGCGGTAGTGTCAATGCGTAGGCCATGTGTGGCCCGGTCAGTGCCAAACTGACTGCCGGTCTCCTCTCCCCTCCTCTCCCGGACAGGGAGCGAGTGCTGGTGGTCCACTGCGTTCCTCTCCCTCCCGTCACCTTCCTGCCCCACATGCGCAGGGCCCCGGTTTCTCACAGCCTCCCTCTTGCGGCCCACGACGTCTCCGCCCCCGCCTGGAGAGCCAGAGGGCAGTATAAGAGTAGCTCTCCGCCCTCTCGTCGCTCCGCCGGCCGTCTTCCCTCGTCGTCACGCTCGCGCTGGCCTGCAACGGCGTCCTCCGCGCTTCCACAAGCCCCGCGGTGGCCGGGGTCCTTCGTGTTGCTCCTATCCCTGACCAGTTCTTTGCCGCCTTCCCCACGTCCGGCCCCTCCATGTCGACCACGCGGCAGCCACCCCCTTCGGTCGATGGGGGTGTGCGCGAGGGGCGTGTCACGCGGTCCGCGTACCCTTGTACTCACTGCCAAATGACGTTCACGTGCGACGCGCACAGGGGTCGCCACATGCAGGCATCGCATGCCTCTCTCAACCGGCTCGTGGGCACAAGCGTCGAGCCTTCCCGTCGCCACCTGAGCTTTGCGGCAGCTGCGGCCGCCGCCGCGTCAGGAGAGACCATCTTCGTCGACTCCGACACGCCTCCTGTTGGTGCTGGAGATGTCGGAGCTGCCGACGGCATCCAAGTCGTTGACGACGACGAGGAGCCGCCCGCTGATACGCCTGCCGCGGGAGGAGCCGGGTGGATGACTGGCCCCTACGTTGGTGCGGATGGTATGGAGCGTGGACGGATTGGGGCGGGCGGCGCGAGGCTGTCGGCAACTGGTGGAGACGACAACGACATGGTGGCCGAATACATGAGTATCGCGGCGCGCATCCGCGAGTACTACAACGACATGCCGGAGGTGTCCCAGGCTGTTCCTGTCGTCGACCCGGCGTGCATCGACCGCAAGTCTCGCTTCTCCACGAAGGCGCTGCGGCGCGCACTGGCGTTCTCCTTGACGGCCGGTGGGTGCGGTATGTCTGAGCGCGACCATCTGGCGCTCGCACACGTCTTATTCGACATTGAGGCGGCAGCGACGGTCGGCAGCACTGCTGGACCGTTCACGGCGACCTTTCCAACGGCCAAGAGCTTTCTCACCGAGACAAAGCACGAGCAGCGTCGCGTGCTGGCGCTGCGGCAGTGGATGCACGTGCCTATCATTATGGGCGAGCGCACCTTCAGCTTCTATTTTCGTGATGCGCTCGACGCCGGTCTGGAGGCGCTCAAGACCGCGACGGTGGTGTCTTTTGGCCCAGAAGAGCGGCAGGCTCTCGACGGTGACGGCATGCCGCGACTGCCGAGCGGCGACTCCCACCCCCCGGCGTGGGGGGCGGCGGGTCAGGGTGAGCCGGCGGGAGGCCCATCAAGCGCCGATGGTGCCACTGCTGGCGGCACCATTTATGGTTCCGGCGCTGATGTGCGCCGTGGCAATCCTCCTCGCAGCGGCGTCGACCCCGGTGCTGCCTCAGGCTCTCGAGGTAGCCTGGGTCTGGGTGGCACCGACGGCGAAAGCGACGACGACATCATGCCGGTGCCGCGCTCTCGGAGGAGCATCGCAAGCACCGGTAACAACTGCACCGGGACGGCGGCGAGGAGAGACCGTGCGACGGCTGCGGGATCCCCCGCTGCATCCAATGCCCCCGCCGAGCCGCCCGGGCGGTTCGAGCACCCGCCGGCGACATTGCGGCCGAGTGCGCGGCGGCAGCTTTGGCCGCGTCGCGGCACCTTGGACTCGGACCTGTACTGCAACGAGGCGAGAGACGTCAAGCGAATTCATGGGGAGGACACCCGTGTGATGGCCGTCCAGTTGCACGCCGACGAGGCGCTCGTTTCCTGGTCGGGGGCTCATCACATCTTTCCTGTGCGTGTCAAGTACGTCAATGTGCTCGATGGCGGGGGCGCTTGGGTGACCATCGGGTACATCGAACATGTGGCCAAGGCGGACAAGAGTTCGGCAGCGGCTCGGCTTGAGGTTTCGGACACCCGAAATGATCTGCTGCAGCGGTGCTTGGCGATGGCGCTCCAGATGTTGATTGCGGCTAGTGCTACAGGCGTCACGGCTGAGGTGGCCGGGCACGGCGTCACGCGCCTAGTCCCTCGCATTGTCGGGCTGGTCGTGGACCAGGTTGAGGAGCGCAACCTTCTTTGCCTTATGGGCAACCAATGCAACTACTATTGCTCGCATTGCATGATCAGCCGCCTGGCCGGCGGCGGTCAATCCGAGTCCTTCAAAGAACCGCGACCCGTTGTGCAAGTGCTGGAAGCGCAGCTGGCGGCCGCGGCAGTCCGTCGGGATGACCCGCGACCGGGCCTGCGCAAGGCGATTGGCGACGCGCACAGCGCGCTCGCCTTTGTCCCCGTTCTCGGTGCGATGCACGGCTTGAGCACTGGAGGCTGTAACTTGTACAACATCGTGTCTTTCGACGTGCTCCACGTATGGAAGTTGGGCGTGCTCCGTATGCTGGCCCAGCGGCTGCCGGCCTTCCTCGAGTCGGTGTGCGGCGGAAAGAACCTGCCTGCCAGACTCGGCTCCGTGCAGGCGACGACAGACGCCATCAACCAACGGGGTTTCCACCTCGGCCGCCTGTGCAAAGCCTCACCCTCCACTCCTGGGTACGTTCCCTTTCGCGGTCTGATACTCGTATTCCTGGTTGTTCACGTGCGGTCTTCTGGGGCATTGCTATTCTTTTCACCACTCTTGCCCCATTTCCTGAGGCTCCGAAGGGATAGCTGTGCTGACACACACACCGCCCCACCCCACCCCGTGCTGGTTGTCCCACTATGTTTGTTGGTCTCTTGTACGTTTCTCGGCTTCTACTCGCTGCCACTACAGGTGCTTTGTACCACCGGCGGTGAAACAAGCTGCCATGACCGGGCGCAACTGGCGTCACTTCTGCCCGTACTGGCCGTTTATGGTGGCGGGTGTGGTCGGACCGCCAAGCGACGAAGATGGAGACGACGCCGCCCGCATGGAGACCTCGACGGGTCACAACTCGCAGATGGCGGCGCCCGCGTCGGCCACAGCGAATGATGTCGCAGTCTTCACGGATGGGTGGGGCGACGTCGAGGGGGACGTGTTCGCTGTCGCCGAGGAGCCTATGGGCGCGCTTCCCGGGCCCAACCTGGCAACCTCGGAGCAGTACAAGAAGGTGTACAAGGACCTCCCCATCCACGACGCTGTTCTGACTATGTTTTGCAAAGCAGCGGAGCTCAACAACCTCTTGTTTGGGGACAACGTTCTGGACCCCAACGTCCTGTTTGACGAGGACATTGATGCCCTCGAGCGCGCGGCGACATCCCTCGCCGTCGACTACGTCCAGACCATCTACGGGGACATTCACACTACCAAGCTTCACCGCCTCGCGCGTCATCTTGGCGACGAGCTGCGAAACCGCGGGAATCTGTGGGAGGGCGACACGTCGGTCAACGAGCACCTTCACGGCGCCTGCAAGCGGATGTACCGACGCAGCAACAAGCGCGGCCCGGGCGTTGCTCTCCAGATGATGAGATGCGAGGAGACACAGTCTCAGGTTCTACTCGAGCTCTCTGAGATAGACGCTACTGAGCCGAGCGAGCGGCAAGTGGAAGGTGCCACCAGCGACGACGAGGATATGCGGACGCGCCGCGAGCTCATGACGACGGAGGGGGTGTCCGTGACCGGCCGCGGCCGAACGGCGGCCGTCGGCGACCTGGCGCTGCTGTGGGGACTGGCTGGTCTAACGGAGCTCCTTTCCCTCCGTCAGGACGACAAGGTCTCCTTCCACAAGACGGCGCGCATCGTCGCGCGCCTGGAGTGTGGTTACCAGCGCCAAATGCAGTTTGTGCGCGCCACCGAGAACTTCATGAAGAAGCCGTGGTTCTCCTTCGTGAAGTACTACACGGGCAACGGCCAGGAGGAGGGCTGGGGGCGCGCGCGCTTGATCCTACGCGCTGTGGCCATGCAGCGCACTTGCTGTGCCATCATCCAGCGCATGCGCATCGTGCCGGCGCGCACCAACTGCGTGCTCTCCAAGTTCAACTGTGTGCGCCTCGCCTGGGCCTTCGACCGGCCTTCAGATGGGTGGCCGGCGCTGGACGTTGTGGACGTCACTAAGATCTTGCGCTTGGAGGACGTGCAGCCAGACTGGTACCACCTTGGCGACAAGTACGGGCTCGACGCCATGCCCGAGAAGTTGGAGAAGACGGCGGCAGGTCGCCACGATGCGCGCTTCTTTACCAATGCCTTCTACCCGTGGATATCCCGCAAACTGTCACCAGGGCTGTGACTGTGGTGGCTGGGGCTTTTGTGTGGGCGCCGGGTGGGCGTCGTAGTGTCAGGCCATGATGTACCTGGTCGTGGGGTGGCCATCGTACGTCGTGGAGCGTGCGCGTTAGTACTCAGCGGCTGCCTGGCATCAGGTCGCTGCTCGTAGTGTAGCTTGGGTTTGTTTCTTGTCGGTGTGAGGGCGGCGAGGGGACTTGCTGCCCTGCTTTCTTAGTATAGTGGAAGTAGTAGTGCGTCATGTCCATTGCTCGTGCACATGTCAGGAGGGCTCCAGACGGACCTCTTAACATATGAACCCTGGACTACGACGGAAACAATGAAGAGACACGAACAAACCAACAGCAACCTGCGGCGGGGATGCGCGGGGAAACGTCCGAACCAGTGCCGTTGCTGCCCGACGGACAAATCGCGCGTCAAGCACAGTACCTGCTTTTCTTGTGTCCTTTGCGGATGCGGCTTCAGGTTTCCGGACTTCTCCGTGCGCATCGACCTCTGCTGCAAGGTATGGTCTGCGCTACTGCGACGAGATGCTATCTATTCTTCTGAAACGAAGGCTGAGTGAGCTCCGGCTAACGCAATCGGTCAGGTCTGTGGTCAACGCGCCTAGTAAGATTCCGAGCACCTCGTAGTGACCACTCATTGGCTCGAACAGGTTGGTGCCTCGAGGGACTCTCGTGTCCGTCTCGAGCGATACAAGGCATGCGAAAAAAGTCTCGCGTAGATCTCGTGCTTGTGTATTGGACCAATTCTTGGTCTGTTCAGATGGCCGTTCCCGAACTAACCTCGGCACGTGCTTTTGTCCGTTCAGCCCGTCCGCAAACGACGCGGCGGTTGCAGCGGCCGTCGCATTGCACAGGGTTCAGACGATGGTGTGTCGGTCGCCAGTGCCCCTCGAACGGACACAGGTGCCAGAGAGATTGGCTGTTTCCAAAAACAGACCAGTCTTTGACTTGTTCGAAGACAACTTTCAAAACCATTAAGAATGATAGGAACATTCATACATAAGAACGTCGCAAATGTCTAACGTTTTTTTTTCTTTTGTGAAAAGAAACAGGGGACTTTGTCGATATGGTGCGTGTCCCAAAAATGAGACATGCGCGTTTTCTGGAAGACTGACACATCACTGCACGGTGGCAGGCGGGGTGGGGTACGAGAAAATTCTCGACTGGCCTCCATGGAAAGAGCCTCTCCCGAGATGTTCTTGGCTGACAACTGCTTAGTACCTGCCTGTGGGCCCTGTTCTGTG
>Ga0209093_1002104_pt1 | contig 11239 bp, 18 predicted proteins | sample SidtaG_4_FD_187450 | JGI IMG/M metagenome (GOLD analysis project Ga0209093, IMG submission 187450) | Marine algal microbial communities from Sidmouth, United Kingdom - Sidmouth_Male1 metaG (SPAdes) (version 2) | ecosystem: Host-associated > Algae > Red algae > Unclassified | place: Sidmouth...
GGAAAGTCACTAAGACTTCCTAGATTTCAGGATTTACCCAAAACCAATACCTCGGGACTTATCCCAAGATTTTTCAATTTTCCCGGATAGAACTCCGGTGGGATTTTATCCCTGGTCGAGATCATATATCGGTCCGGCTTAGGCTCGGATTGCGGAAGCTTCCACAAGCTTCCCGGTCCCCCCAGAGGGCCCGGATTCGGGAAGACGTGTGTCTCCCTGGTGTGTGTCAGACCCCCCCAGGGGGGCCCGATCGGGTGTTCCCTGCCTCACGCCCCTCTAGAGGGGTCGTCTCATGTGTGGCCCTGGGGCTCCCTGGACACCCGCCCAAGAAGGTTGTCCCACGCTACCCGTCTAGGGGGGTGTTGCGTGACTGGTCACGACCCGTCCCCGGCTCATGCCGGGGGGTCGTGTCACCCCTGACGGGGGGTTTCCCCCACATATCCCCCACATCAGGGCCCGCGTCTCGCGGGACCGGGGGCGGTGTCTCGCCACCCCCTCCCTGGGCCAGGGGGAAACCCTTCCCTGTGGCTCCCAGACAGCGTGCCGCTGTGGGCTCGCTCCCGGGCGCCATACGGCGGGAAACCGACGGGTTCACCGAGCCGGGGAACCCTCGGGTCATTCCCATAAGGCAGTCACCGCCAGCTGTGACTGGGGCCTCGACCCTCTGGGTCGGCACCCGTGTTGTCACCGGGAGGACGACCCCGTCGGGCGCGACCGGGTTCTCCCCGCGTCCCGCGTCGTCCGTGGACCGCACCCTTGGGTGGGGCACCCTTATCTTCCCGGTCCCTGCCTCTCGAGGCGGGATGGCATCTTCTACGGCTCCCGACGCGTCGGCCGCCATGGAGGTCGACCGTGAGGCCGAGGGCGCGGGCGCCCTTTTGGGCCCCGAGGAGGACATTGATGAAGACGTCCTCGCCAACCTCCGGTCGGCCTCGTGGCCGACTCCCGCGGTCGTGGATGACCAGTACGGGCGTTACCCGTGGACCCCCCGGGGGGGTCCATCGTCGAACAGCGCTTTGACGCCATCGACAGCCGTCGCATGGCGTCCATATGGACGAACATCCTGGGTATGTATGATATCCTTTACGCTGTCCCCGAGGGGACGGTGACGGACTCTCCCTTCCTCCGTAGTCGGGAGGACTGGCGTGTGTGCCAAGTGCTTAGGTACTTGGCCGTCCGTGAGATCCCTCCCGAGGTGGGTGACAAGCCCCACTTCTCCTGAGAGTATTTCCCGTGGTCCCCCCCTAAGTTGGGGGAGATGGACCGCGGCGTCTATGTGCCGGGTGCGCTGGAGAAGTGGACGATCCGTCCCTCCCTCCGCGTCCTCACGCTGTATGAACAGCGTGAGGTGCGCGACGTACCTGTGGTACGTCCCAAGGCCTTGTATCCCACCACACCAGTGTGGTGGGAGCACATTGAAGTGCCTCGAGGCATGGCCGCACGGGTGCCCCAGATGGTGGCACTCCAAGAGAGCCAGCTCATGGGGGAACCCCTTGGGCGTCCCTATCATCTGATGTTGGCGGCCCTGTTGGCCATCGAGGTGGCTGATGTCTTCCTAGGGAGCATCCGCCACCATGGGCACCTCTGGTGTTTGCCAATGGCCATTCGGTCGGCTCTTGCCGACCTGACGCCCGAGCGCTTGTGCTCGGCCGACCCGTCTGCCCGACCTCTTCTTGAGGCCGGGCTGAAGCTCCTTCGACTTATCGAGGAGCCGGCGCCGCCGGATTGGCTGTCGTGGCTACGGGGACCCCGAGGGGTCTTCCGTTGTGCCAAGGTACTGGATGACGAGGGGACCTTGGTCCTCGAGGAGGGTCTGGGGGACGCCCGCCTCCCGTATGGGAGGGATATCCGCTCGGATCTCCGCATCCGAGCCTCGGATCGGGACCTGGCGGATGCTGGGTCGGCTCGCGCAGGCCTCGTGGTGGCTCCAGAGCCCCCGTCGGCCCCTGCCGCTTCGGCTTCCGCCCCTCTCGCCCTGCGCCCTCCCTCTTGGGGGAGGGTGTCACTCCCGGCCTACGTGTCTCGTGTGGCCGGTCGACCCGCGCGGACTCGTCGGGCCTACCCCCTCGGGGGTAGCGGTGTGACGACTTCTACTCTTGGGGGACCTCCGGGCTCCCCTCTGGCGCCCCTTCCTCTCTTTACTTGGGAGGGGTCGGCCCAGTTTGGCACCCCTCGCCCCGTCAACCCGGCCATATGGTCGAGTTTGGGGCGGTCCCTTGGGGAACTCCCGTCCATCCTTAATAACCGGGTGGACCATACGCTCATCATGGCGTTGAGCCGCACCTTGGTGCGGCTGCGCAACGAGGTTGCTACCATTGTGTCCCGCCCCCTAGAGGAACGAGACATCGGGCCTCTGTACCAACTTGGTACTGCCGAGACGCTCCGCCGTTATCTAACGGAGGAGTATGGTACTGCCGTCGTGGACACCATTACGGTGGTGGCCGGATGGTCACTTCGGCACTTGGCCGCCTCGTCGGCTCCGCCCTGAGGAGTGGCTTTGCCGACGGCGCCTCGGCGTCCGCCGTCTCCTCCCCCGCCCCAATATGGGGCGGGCGCCGGTTCTTCGTCTCACGCCCACTATGGGGCGGGCGCCGGTTCTTCCTCTCAAGGCCCCTATGGGGCGGGCACCGGTTCTTCCTCTCAAGCCCTATATGGGGCTGAGACGGGCCCCTCGGCGAACCCGCCGACGTACTCGAAGGCGCATTACTATGCGCCCGAGCCCGAGGAGAATCGTAGCCAGGAATATGATCCTGGCTATGAGACCCGTCCTGGGGGTTGGTGACTTCGTCACCCTAGGGTGATCAACGGTTCCTTGTGTCCCCCTCTTGCTTTGTGTGTCGCCCGTCGTCGCCCCCCTAAGGGGGTGGGCGCCGTCTTTATTACCATAGACTGGTCTCGGGCCCCGTAGGGAATAAAAGGCTTAGCCTCTCTTCTTGTGCTCTTCTTTTTGCCAGTGACTTGAAGTCACAGGGGTCCCTGAGGGCCGTCTTCCGACGATGTCAGAAATGAAAACACCTTCCCGCGTCAAGACGGAAAGCTTGACACGTTCTCGCAAGCAATATTTGCGAGTTGCCTCCCTGGGGAGGGAAGAAGCAAATTGCCACGTGGCTTCCTGTTCAGGAAACCCGAACCATTTGACCAAGACCTTCAATTGGCCGTCATCATCCCAACCATGGTTGAGAAATCGTTCGAAGAAGAACTCAGGGCCCTCCGTAACTTGGTCGCCCATCTTAAAGAGGGCTTGGGCCCTAAGGGCCCTGGTCCACTTGCCATCCCGCGCCGGTGGTGCGGGGACACCAGTGACATGGTCACTGCTCACCGTACGGAGACCCTTAGGGCTCTCCACCAGAAACCGATGTCCATCGGTTTGTACCACCATGTACGGTCCTTGGGTCTTAAACCCAAGCTTCTTCGGGGAGCGGGAGTGGGCATCTAGATAGACCCAGTCCCCGGCCTTGACCGAGTTGTTCTTTTCCTTGGTGCGGGCGTCAAACGCCCGCTTATACGTGGCCTGGGCTTCGCCCAGCTGCCGGCGAGCCGCCGGGATGAGGGCCTTAAGGTCCTCAATATACTGTTCCGCCGCCGTGGAGGCGTCCTCAGTTCTCTCCTCGGCTTGTCTAAGCCAAGGCATGCGCTCCATGCCAATATGCTGGAGCCGTCTTGGGCTCACGAGGGCAAAGGGGATCTCCCCCGTGCTCGCGTGCACTTGCGTATTATACGCAGTCCTAAGAAGGGACAGATGACTGTCCCATTACTTCTGATGCTCAGCAATATAGCATCGGAGTTGCCGCACCAAGGTGCTGTTATATCGCTCCACCTGCCCATTGGTCTGGGGGTGGTAGGTAGAGGTATAGTTCGAGGCTACACCCAGTAAACTGAGAATGCCCTCGTAATATACCGAGACAAACTGAGGTCCGTTGTCCGTAAAGACAGAGTCGGGGATGCCATAGGCAGCCACCCATGTGTCAATGAATGCTGACGGTACCGTCAGCGCCGTCGCATCCCGTAACGGGATGACCCGCGTCAACTTGGTAAACCGGTCACATATGACCAGTGCATGCACATGTACTTTTCTCGCAAAGCTCCCTCTGCGCACCACCCGGCCGCGGCCCCGCAGCCGCTTTCCTCTTCCTTTTTTTGTACACTATGACACCCCCACGGCGGCCTCATGGCATCGCCAAGCCCTGCCGCCCGCCCGCCGGCGTAGCTGCCACTTGGCCGCCACCGCCCGCGCGGCCACGTCGCATCCGTGCGCCCCCCCCGCCTGGTCTGGCGTGTGTCCGTATCGGGTTGCCGGTGGTGGCGCCCGCGACGGCCGCGTCGCCGTTGAGGCTGCCGCAACCGCCGCTGCCGCTGCACGGTCACGACCACCCCCTCCCGCCTACCACGACACCCTGTCGCCGCCAGTCGCCGACGGCCGAGCCGCCAGCGCACTGGGCGGCGCCGGCGCTGCTGCTCCGCCTCTGCGTCTAGGATGACATTGTCGGCGGGCACTGAAGCGACGGCGGCGAGTGCGGGGCCGGCGGCGGTGAGTGCGGGGCCGGCGGCGCCGAGAGCGGGGCCGGCGGCGGCGAGGGCGGTGAGCTCCTCAGTATTTTCATCTACCCCGTGCGGAGAAGGTGGTTTTCTCTGCCAATTGGGCGGCTGCTCCGGTGGCATCGCCGGATACGAGGGGGGCCGGAGGGGCCGCGGCCACCCACGCAGCTGTGCAGGCAGACAGAGCCGCCCCAGAATCGGGCGCCGTGCCGCTCGCTGGCATTGGGGATGGCACGCTGATGCGCCAGGTCTCCACTGAGGCCCCTCCACACCCGGGGGGTGCGACTGCCACCCCTGGGGCGCCGCCAGCGGCGCCTCCCAGCCCCCCTCCCACCTCCCACTGAGCCTGCCGTGCCAGATTTCCAGCTCTGCGTTCAGAGTAGTGCTCACGGCAGTGCTAACCATGGCGGAGCTGTGACGTGTGGCGTCCAAGCCGCCTCCACGTGCCTGCTGCCGGCAGCGGTGTGGGCAGGTGCGACGACGTCGCGGCCACGCACCGACCGCTTGCCTGTTGTTTTGCAGCTGTGGAGGAGGTGGGACGCCCTCGGGATGGCAGCGGCGGCGGGGGCGGACATGCACTGTTGTGACGCCTGCACGTCACCGGCAGACGTCTGCAGCTGCAGGGCGGGGCGGCGGCGCGGGTGACGGCGACGCCATCGGCGGCTGTGGCGGCTGCGTCGGGGTCCCGTTTTGTTGGTTGTGGAGCGCCACCGACGCCGGTGGGGCCGAAATGGCGGCCGCTCTGTCGCCTTTTATAGACGAGTTGTCCTTTTGGGATGCCCGGTGGCAGGACCCTGGACGCGCTGTCGGGGAACCGCGATTGACTGCTGGATTTGGGGGAACTGTTGTGATGGCGGCCGGTGTGTGCATCCAAGTGTGCTTGCAGCGCTCTGTTGGAGGGGAGAACTTGCCGAGGCTGCTGCCGATAGAGTGGACACTGCCAATATCCAGGTGGGAGGTAGGGGAGGACACGCGGCGTGATATCGTGGCCGCGTTTGCTGACGCTGATGGCAGGAAACGATGTGCGGGCCTCCCCCGTCCATGGTGTATGGCTTGCGCCGGTGGCGGCGTCTTCGTGGCTACCGCGGCTCGTGCTCGTAGCGGCGGCCGTCGACCGGCGTTTTATCCGGGGGTTTGCACTCTGTCCACGCTTTTCATACTGCTTGAATCACACTACGCGTGAGGGGGAATGAGAAAGAGATATTGCGCAGGCGAGAACGCGCGGCTCCCGGGCCAGTGGGCGGGGTGCGTCTCAGCAGGTCGAGCGAGTGTGGCGACGGCAGCGAGGGCGCCGTTTGAGTAATTTACGGACTGTGTGTCTCTGCATGTTTCCCCTCCCAATCACTCCATCTCCTCCATGACCTCGGTATCGCGCGGCTTGATCCGCTGGGTGCACGGCGGCCGCACGCACTGACGCTTCCCGAGGGAAAGCACTCCAGCCACAACGCGCGCGCATAGCGCGGCGGCGCTGCGGCCCATCCCCGCCGTATCAGCCCCAGCGTCGAGGAAAATGAGCATGACACACTGCCAATGGATCTTCCAGCCGCCTCCGCATGGATTCCCGCACACGGTTACGTCATGCCTCTCCACGGCCGGGGCGCACGGCGTTCCTCACCTAGGCGGACCGTAGGATATCACATCTTAACGTCAGCGTCGGTGGTTCTCCCCGCGGGCGGGATGATTCCGGTCCGGGCACGGCGGCGGCGAGTCGGAAAATTGGGCAGTTTGTCATGCGCGGTGGCACGACAGCGCCGCGTGCGGCCTTCCTGCTCCAGGTCCTCGTTGCGATCAGTGGAAATCTGGTCTGCGTTGTTGTCTTCGCTGTCGGCGCGATGCGCAGCGGCGGCCATCATCTCGGCGGCCGCCTGAGCGGCCGCCTCAAAAGGAGTGGACGGCGTCACCTCGGAGGCCATGGGAGTAGATGGCCACTCGCTTCGGCTTCCGTAGCCGAGCGTGAACACATGGTCCGTGGTGTCTTCGTCTTCGGTCGTCGAGGCGCTCGTGGTGTCTCGTCGCAAACGGGATAGTGAAAGCGGCGGCGACGACGACGTTGACGAGGATGCAATGGCGCTCGGCGCCGTAAGCACCCCACGGACTCGTGCACCAGCGCGGCCGTGTCCCCGGCCGCCTTGTGTGCCGCGGGCTCCGCGCGTGCCGCGGCCACACGCTTCTCTGGCCGCTGCTCTTTCAGCTGGCTCTTCAACGTCATCCGAGTCGTCAACGAGCTCATCATGTGCTCACTGGCGATGGCCTCGCGCTCCCTGGCCACAAGACGCGCTAGCCATGGCCATGAAAAGCTTACCGTTGTCCACTAGTCCACGGTCGTTGTGCTGATCCTCTTCCATGTCCTCGGACTCCTGCAAGCGCTGGCGCACCATATTGGCCCACCACTTGCGTCTTTCAGGCCAATTGGATGCCTCCGGCGTTGACCAAAATGCCACAGCCGTGCGCTGCGCAGCCGAAGAGGCCAGTGGCTCAAGGGCGGCCATGTTGGCGGCCGCCTCGCAAATGAGATGCGCCTCCGCCCGAGCGATGTACTTGGCGGCCTTGTTTCTCTTATGCAGCTGCTGAAACAGGCGCTCACAGCGCGTGAAAGCGGAAGACAAAGAGGAATTGCCGTCTCCATCATCATCCCCTGTGTCGCCCACACTGTTAGTAGCAACAGCGTCTTCGCTCCCAGTAGTGCGCCGCCCGTGGGGATACGGCACCGTCGACGGTGCCGCGCTTGCCAGAGCCCTCAGTGTGGCGCCACCGCCAAACTTGTCAGTGACCTTGAGGATGCGCCAGTTGATGAGCGGATCGAACTTGAGCTTGGCCGCGACGGCTGCGTTGACGCCATCGTATGGATCCAGGCAGTTTTAATCTGCCTTGACGGCGTTGATGAGTTGCTCGGCTGTCGGGTTGCCTGTCATCTTGAGGTTGATCACCACTAAGTAGCATTCTTTAAAGCTATGGATGACCGGGAAGATGTTGTATCGGAGCTCCTTCATGATGGCTTTCGTCGAACGAACACGCCGCCACTCCACTTGGCTCATGTCAGCGGGCAGGTGTCGGTGGAACCGGTCAACCACGTCCTCTTCAAAGCGCTCCAGGCTCCGGTCCACCCCGACCTCGGCGCTGAGAGTCGCCTCCTTGTACACGTAGGCACACTTCGCTCCATTCCGCTCAGTCTCAATGCAGGACACGCCGCGTGTACCGCGGGCGCGTTCACTTAGTACTCCTCGCGCTTTCCCTCAGTGTCCGGAAAAGACAGGGGACGCTCCCACTGCGGAGGCATTGTACGTGCCCGCTCCCCCTCTTCCTAGCGCCGCTGGGACAGCACCCGCTGGTGGTCCTCCAAGGACACTGTGACCTCGACACCGCGCTCGTCGGGGGAGAGCTTGATAAGGCGCGGGGAAGCCCACGGGCTGGATCAACACGGCGGGCACGTCGGGTGCTCGTCCCCGACGGTGAGCGCGCACCTACAGACGTACCACATACGACGATGCGGCCGCCGCTCAGCAGTCCGGCTCCAAAAGACGCAGTCGCCTTGTGGGATCCACTCCCAGCCCCAGCCCGGCTGTGCGGGGGGCCGGTCGGCCCAGGGGCACAGACAACCACGAGGGCACATAGCGATGTTGCTGATCACCTTCTGCGACCGCTTACACTCGGTGCAGGTGCTGCGCCTGCCCCGCTGCAGCTCGGCTTTGGAGATAGTGAGGACCCTCGGCCCATGCCACGGGCGAGGATTGTACGCGGGAGTGTCGCCATGTGCTCGAGTGTGTGACGACTGCGGCAGGGCCGCAGTGTCATCAGCTTCCGGCATGACTGCCGAGGCTGCAAGTCCCGCAGCACCACCGGTAGGCCTTGAGTGGGAAACGGTGTCCGCGCGTCGGGGACTGTCAGACCTATCGGCAGCTGCGCTGGTCGATGTCGGCGAGGGAGTCGTCGCCACGCGCACGCGTGCCGGCGTCGGTGGAGGCTTCGTGCAGAACGTACGGGAGCTTGTTGCCATCGCGCGCACCTCGGCTAGAGTTTTCGAAAGAGCCGGAAGGTAGCGCTCGCTCCGCTGCTCCCGAAAACCACAGCCGCACGCACAGCGCGCTGGCAGCCGGTCACAGCGAAGAGGTCGTAGGGCGCAAGGGAAGTAACTAGTCGGGGGAGTGACCGCAGTCAAATCAAAACGGCCGCTGCGCACGCGCAGCCGTAGTGGAAATGTAGCGCCGCTTTAGGGCACAAGCGGCAGCGCGGGAGCACGTTAGTGGGCGTGTTGGCGTCGGCGCAGCAGAGCGATGGTGGTGACGGTGATGCGATGGCGGGCGTGATGCCGGCCGACGAAGACGGCACTGCACTGGTTCGTGCAGAACGAGGCCGGCCAGAAGGGGCCTCTATGGGGCCTCTGCCTGCTGGTTGCTGAGGCTGCGAGGTGCCTGTGTGTCCCAAAGTATAAAAATGGATCTCCTACTTTTGAAACGATGCTGGGAACAGGGCCTGTGTCCCGAGGCCCCGGTGAGGCTTACAGTCAGTTACGGCCAGTCTCTGCTTGCGTGAGCGAACGGACAAAGCTGTCAGCCTCACACCCGCACCCGTCGATCTTGGCCTGCCTGGCGACGAGCAGTCGATTCTTGGCATCGCCACAGTGCCTGATGTCCATCTTCTGAGATTCTGAGTGACTGGTTGGATGCCGGGAGATATCCTCAAGGATGCCTGAATAGGGCCTCTCCAGGAGTAGCTGGTGAGGCGTCACTGGGCCCTTCACGAAGCGATCAGTGCAAGTCAACAGCGCATACGTGTCCGCCGTGTCATTGCGGCCATGCTCAAATTCCCGCCAAGAACAGCCACAGAATCTGATTGCTCGACATGACCATGAATGAAGAGTCATCTGACGCTTCGACAGGCACTGCTGTCGGGAGCCGGCTGACCGGACCGCCATAGGCCCACTACTGTGTCGCTGTCACTTTGACGACACGCGGAGGCGGGTCGCGTCGAATCCGGATGTCACTACGCACAGGCTCCCTGACAGCGGGTCACGGCGAAATATCCAGCACGAGGGAGTGGTTCTCGCTCGGCCAATCAAAATTGGCGCCGCCTTGATCCGACTCACCGGGCCACCTCGTGTCACGCGTGACTCATTCACGGTATTACGAAGCAGTCTCATATCTCGGGCCTCATCGGACGCCGACACTGGTCCGCCTGGATTTTCCGTGATTTGCGCTCTGCTGTCGGAGCCCTGGGCCAATGAAAGTGGGTCGCGTGCGGCCAGAGAAGATGTTTGGAAGAAAGCAGCATGCCTGCCGTGTGCTGCTTTGTCCCGCTTGCAACGTAACCGGGCTCTGGGGCCACAAAAAGCGACTGTGTGAAGGCCAGATGCAATCTGGTTGTACGGGTCCACTTCGGACAGGACTGAGACACGTGGTGACCCTAATTGTGGCTCCAAACGGCTCGAAGAGCGCCACTCTGTCTCATGGTATCAACTCAAGAAGCCGTCTGATGGAAGACAGTCGGCTTGAATTCAACAACACTCGCATGTGCATTGGGCAACGATCGCACTGTCAGGCCAGGACTCTTGAGACCATACACCTGGCAGCGTCGAAAGCCTCTGAAGTGACATTAGAGCTGGTTGATGCGGAAAGCCACAGCGATCAATGAGAGTTCTGACTTCCACATATTTTCACTTTGGAATGAAAATGTAGCCCCTCTTTTCTATCAAGTACGCTGTCGCTGTCGGCACCTTTTGGTTGCAGGTTTTGAACCTCCTCGACGCCCAATCACTCACCCACATGTTTCATACGTGGCGCGCCTGAATTGGATCGGATGCGGAGTCGATGACGCGTTGTTGGCTGTGCTCTCAGGAGCGGACCAGTGAATAGGCCAGAACCGGCCGCAACCGAAAAATATAGCAACCTGCCACCGAGGAATCTTCTTCTCGTGGTCCACCAGCCGAAACCCGGCATCCGATTCGAACCTTATCGCATTTTCCGGTTCTCCTGGAACAGGCTGAGTCGTTCTCTGTCAAAGTGTTTGTTTTTCTGCATGAGCGCAGCTTTAGATCCTGCTGTGTCACTGGCCACAAGAGGACTGCTGCGAGCACACGCGCGCACGAGCGCACCGGGGAGGGCAAGGCGGTTTACGTTTCCGCAAGGCCTGCCTCCGCCGACCGCAACACATCGGCAGATATCGCGGCGGATTCTGTGAAGTGCGCGAGGGGGGGCAATGGAGGAGGCCCCACCCCCACCCCGCCCGCAACCGACTGCAACCCCACCCCAGCGCCGCCGCTGCAGCCGTTGCCGTGGCTGCCCGCCTTCAGTGGGGACGCGAGCGGCGGCGGCGACAGGATGGTCAGGCACGCCATGACCGCCGCGACGACCCCGCCCCACCGTCTAGCAGCGCCCCAGTCGCCGACGCCAGCAGTCGCCTGTCAGCCGCGCCGCGATGCCACCGACGGCGGGCAAGACGGGAACGGCCATGGTAGCGACGGCGGCGGCGGCGGCCAACACAGCTCTTCGGCCGTCGACTAACACCTGGCAGCGGGAGGCGACGGCCGTGTGGGGGAAACCCCCTGACAGGGGAGACACGACCCCCCGGCATGAGCCGGGGACGGGTCGTGAACAGTCACGCAACACCCCCCTAGGGGGGTAGCGTGGGACAACCCCCTTGGGGGGGTGTCCAGGGAGCCCCAGGGCCACACATGAAACGACCCCTCTAGAGGGGCGTGAGGCGTGGA
>Ga0209093_1002107_pt1 | contig 11233 bp, 12 predicted proteins | sample SidtaG_4_FD_187450 | JGI IMG/M metagenome (GOLD analysis project Ga0209093, IMG submission 187450) | Marine algal microbial communities from Sidmouth, United Kingdom - Sidmouth_Male1 metaG (SPAdes) (version 2) | ecosystem: Host-associated > Algae > Red algae > Unclassified | place: Sidmouth...
CCTGAGATTCGGACAGGTCATTCCCTTGCTGGCCCGGATCGGGATATTTTGGGGCCGCCCCCGGGGGTGTGCTGTCCACAGCTGAGGGGCCGCGCCCCTTCCAGCCGTGGGACCCCCGACCGCTACATCTCCGTCATCACCATTCACTTCCTCGACCTCCCCGACACGGCCACGACGCCCAGCCTCGTCGGCAATGCCTGCCGTACCACCCGTCCTTCCAGCGCGCCCGAGTGTTGTGTTGACACCACGAACGAATTCGACGCCGGCCGGGAAGTTGGAGTCCCCGACGAGCATGCCGTCCACATCCAGGACGGGCACAGCCGACACAACCGGCATGTCCGGCGATGCCGCCACCACCGCAGCCGACTGCAACGCAGACAGCGCACTGCCAGCGGGCAGGCCCCGGCGCGCCAACGTCGGCGACAGCGCTGTACGTCCAGCAGATGCGGTGTTGGAGGGGCCACCGCTGCCGATGCCCCGAGATGACTCCGCCAACAGACCCGCGCGACGACGGACAAGGGTGTCGACAGACACCGCAATTGTTGTCAACAGCGCAGGCTTCATGGAGTCCGGCATTGTTGAGCAGAGCCAATCGGCCACTTGGGCGGCCGAAAGCGTGCCAGACATCAGCGTATACCCGCGCAAGTGCGACTGTATCGACCCCGCAATCAAGCTAGACGCCAGCTCTGGGTCCGCGTCGGCGACGGGGCATCGGCACATCTGCTCGATCACCAGGTGTGCGACCTTGAGAGGAGGAAGGGACCCAAAGTCCGAATCATAAAAGTCGGGCATGCAGGCCGACCACGGCTGGCGCGTGCCGCGCGGCCAGAGGCTCTCTAAGTCAACCGCATCGGGGAGCAGCGGCTTCACCTCGGCCTTCGGGTCCTTCAATGCCTTGCCCTTCCTCTTGCCCCGCGCAGCATTGCCCTTGTTTATTGCAGCGGCATAGAGCCCCATGCGGCCGCCGGGGGGGCCCCGCAAGGACTTTACCCGCTTGCCGCGACTCCCGAACGCAGCCGCGTTGACATCTCCGTCCTCATCGGCGTCCTCGTCGACGTCGCAGTCGAGCTCGTCGTCTTTCGGGGCCCCGTGGCCATCGTCGCCGTCAACGTCGCTCTCCACCGCGTCGGCAGCGCGGCGGTTGGCCGCTACCGCTCCCTCGTCGCGCGCGGCGACGAGCGCATCGAACGCGACCTTGTTGTCCCCCTGCAGCAACGCGGCGGGGCTCCCAAGTGACTGCATCAGGCGCACGGACTCGTCCAAACCGACTCCCTCGGCGCGCGTGTTGGCTCGCAGCCGGGAGACGTTGCGACGCCGCTCGATGCCGACCTGTGACGCGGCAGCAGACACACTCTGGGTGTTGTTAACAAGGTTCCGCACCGTAGCGTCCGTCATGAGGACGCAGACAAAGTCGGTCTCGTCCAGCGCCCGGTTTGACTTCTTGCGCAGCAGCCGCCCGTCGGTCAGCTTCCACCGGTCGAACGCGTACGTTTGTGTGCCGTACTGGTGCCCGGTGAGGCCGCAGACGCCGCAAATCTTGTGGTGCACGCACTTAGCGTTGCCGCACTGCCCCTTCTCCGAAAAGGGGTGGTCGCGCGGAAGGCTGCGGCGGCACAGCGTCTGCCGCAGAGGGCACGTGCGAGCCGTGTGGCCCGTCCCGTCGACTGGCGCAACGAAGTGACAAATGCCGCACCTCATCGCATATGGCGCGGCAACGTCAAAGGCGGTGCGCTAGCTGGACCCCCGCCTGGCACGCCACCCGTCGCCGCCGACGTGCTCCCCCCACAGCGACCAGCGACACGATGGTGGGTCACTTGCCGCCGTGGCTCGTGGTACCCGGAAAACGACAACACGCAGGCAACCCCGGCGGTGTTCTTTTGGCCCAAACCCGCACAGCCACGGCCCCCCGGCGCCAAGATCAAATCGGAGTGCCCTCCATGCAGAGCAAAAAAGGCGTCACGGATCTCAGATGGCGTGAGGCGGCAGCGCCGCTTGTGACGCGGGTGCGACGGTGAGATATCACCAAGGACCGCGGAAGAGGTTGCAAACACGGCAAAGTGGCAAAGCCGCTGCACAGGAGCCCCCCGAGAGGCGCCACGGGGACGTCGTGGAGCGGGGGGGGCCCCAACAGTGGCGCAAACAATGCGTCACAGATCTCAGATGGCGTGAGGCAGCAGCGCCGCGTGTGAAGCGGCTGCGACGGTGAGAGATCACCAAGGACCGCGGAAGAGGTTGCAAACACGGCAAAGTGGCAAAGCCGCTGCACAGGAGCCCCCCGCGAGGCGCCACAGGGACGTCGTGGAGCGGGGGGGGCCCCAACAGTGGCGCAAACAATGCGTCACAGATCTCAGATGGCGTGAGGCAGCAGCGCCGCGTGTGAAGCGGCTGCGACGGTGAGAGATCCCCAAAGACAGCGGCAGAGGTCACAAACCCGGCAAAGTGGCAAAGTCGTTGCACAGGAGACACCCGTGAGGTGCCAAAGCGAATTCCTGGAGAGGGGGGGGACCCAGCAAGGGCGACTGCTGCTCGCCAAGCACCAGAAGGTCGGCAACCGCCGACACGAAGATCGACCAACATGGGGCCGCCCCCAGCGTGTCGCAGTCGCCGGGGGCGCGACGCGTGTCACACGGCAAAGTCTAAGACCGTGGGGGAGGAGGGGAGAAGGGCGGTCAGCCGTGTCGGGCGGTCGACGCCGCCCGGTCGACCACGGGCCCAGGCGCCATTGCGCCTATCGTCATCTGCGGCATTGAGGAGGGCGCTTGCCAGACGACTCGTCGTGTTGCCATTGAAGGCGGCGCGGCAAACGCCGCGGTCCACGTCAAACACGCAATCCACCTGACGCGGGAGTGAGAGGCTTCACTGCTGCTGCAGAGCGGGAGAAAGCAACTCAGTGCTGCAGATGAGCGGGAGAGAGGGGCTCACCGCTGCACGCGAGCGCACCATTTATCGAATTTCATTGGCTGTCGCTCTCACCTCACTCTCGCGGTGAACTCGGGACTTAGTGGTCCAATGCGTCTTTGGGCAAACATGCCGTCGACCTAACATTGCAAAATATAGCAAAGCACCATAAGAGAATCGTTTACAAGAGAATATGGGTCGCGAGTCATCCATTCCGGACCATGTAGGCCACTTTTTACTCATTTTGAGCTGAATCAGCTGTCTCTTATAACGAGAACACACTGTAGCGCTCCAAGTATTGCTGAAACCCCCAATATTAGAGAGTTTTGGCATGTAACTCGACGGTCGCTTTGACGGTCTTTCGACTGTACATCGTGCCACGTTGCGGAGATACCGTCGAGATACAGGAATTTCCGACCGTCCCCGACGGTATTCTCGGGATATACCGTCGGGCCCAAGTCGAGCGGACTGTACATCGGCGGTGCATTCCGACCACGTGTCGAGCCTGCGGGGCTCCCCTGGGGGGTAGCACGGCCGGAACACGTACTGGTACGACCCGATTCGGTACATTGCGGGCCGCCTGGCAGCCTCCTTCACAGCAATACAGGTGATCACATCCAGCCGGTATATAACTTCGCGGCCAAGAACAGGTGTTGCGTTGCCGCGTGGTGTCCTGTGCCCCTCGTACCCTGCTCCGCCACCCATCCTCACCCCTGCGATCTTCTGTTTTTACCACCACCACTCACGTCGTTGGGGCCGCGATGCCGACTCCCAGCCCAACCCCAGCCAACGCCGCCCCGCCCTCCCCCCCTTTCCACAGTCTTTTTGTTACACACTCAGCGTGTTGCTGGTCTGTGCGGACAGACTTCGCGCCACAGCACAGCCTCCCCGTCCTCCTTCTTGGGCTTGTATTCGTTCCCATGCGTACGGTAGCCGCACCTGCTGAGCGGCAGGCCACGGCCCCTTCGCTATAGGCCGCTGCTTCCCAGCTGGTCGTGTGCTCCCTCGCCTTCGCATTTATCTCCCGCGATGCTGTCTGTCACCGCGGGTCATCGCCGCGTTCACCGCTCTCTCTCCTGCCCCCCCCCTCCCATACACACCACAGTACGCTGTACGCACACCGATGCTCCCAACGCTCTCACTCACCAACAATCCAATCGCACGACCACACGTCTGGCTGCATCACCGCACCGGCTGTGTCACAGGTGTGTACAGCACCGTCGAACTACCGGGATTTTACTTGCCAAAACTCACTTGAGTCCCCGACGGAAGTAAAAATCCGGTGCCCCCCGTCCATCCAGATACAGTCGAGATACAGTCGAAAGCGACCGTCAGATTACATGCCAAAACTCTCTATTGTCCCACTGGACATTGTCACGCTGTGACAATGTCCAGTGCGATCGTGCAAAACCATTTTATTCAGACGACCGCCCCAACTGTATGAGCTCATCACTTTTGGTTGAATGACCGCCTGTCGGGTGCGCTCGTCGCCGCACCGACGCTGCTTTTCCGCATGTCCCAGCCCACAATCAGCGTGCGTGATCATCGCGTGCGCTCGCCGCGCTGATCCCCACCTCTCTCCCCGCTCTGCACCCCCGTTCATTTTCCACCCCTCCAGACGTTGTGGCTGTTGCAAATATGGCCAACGTCCCCACCCCATGCCTAAGCTCTGTCGATGCGGCCGCAGCCGTTGCCCGGGAGGCTTTCTTTCAAGCCGCACCCGATTTTCTGTCCCAGTCCGCTGAGGCTGCCTCTCGAGCGTCTCGGGCCGCGGCCATGGCAACCCACGCCATCCACTGCGAGGGCACTCGTATCGACGGACACGGCCGACCGCCGGCGGCACCCGTTGCCGGAGCGTCCCCCGAAGCGCAACCGGCTCAAGTACGGGGCGGTGTGCGACGGCCCCTGCGACGAAAGAGGGACCAGACTTTTTCTTTGGGAGTCAAGATTGCCCTTATCCAAGCTCACGAGCGTGGTGCACCATATAGCGTGATAGCGAGCCAGGGGCGCAGCTCCACCGTACCAACCTCCGAGGTGCGGCGCACCCTGAGTTGGACAAGCGACTGTACCAGTGGTTTTGTATGCTGTCAGCGCGGGGACCGAAGCGAGTCCCTATGACCTACGCGCTTTTGGGACGTAAGGCGGAGGAGATTGCGTCAGAGATCGGCATTACCGGGTTTTGCGGCTCGCTTGGCTACGTCCAGGGATGGGCTGGCCGGCACGGTGTGGTGAATGTACGTCTTCATGGGTCTGCGGGATCGGTGGACCTGGAGGAGGCGCGGGAGCGCATGGCCGACGTGCGGCGGCGGCTGGAGGCATTTGACCCGGAGCACATCTACAACATGGATGAGTCGGGCCTGTTTTACATGGCTGTCCCAAACCGCTCGTTCGTGCCGACCAAGGATCGACGCCGTGTACGTGGCAGCAAGGCCATGAAGGCGAAGCAGCGTGTCACGCTTGTGCTTGCGGTGAATGCAGCGGGGACACACATGCTACCAGTCGCTCTGATTGGCTCGGCGAAGCAACCGCTCTGCTTCCGGTCTTCCCCCTGCCCCCTCCCCTATTTCCAGCAAAAAAACAGCTGGATGAACGGGGAGGTTTTCAAGGCCTGGGTGGAGAAGGTTTTCATTCCTGCGGTGCGGGCACGCACAAGCGAGCGTGTGGTTTTGGTGGTGGACAACCTGTCTTCTCACGAGACCGTGGAGCACGACCATGTGGAGTTTATCACTCTACCGCCAAACACCACGGCTATATTCCGCCCGCTAGACGCGGGTGTGATCGAGACCCTCAAGCGGAGGTACAAGAGGAGATTCTTGCGCCGCCTCGTGGAGCACTTGGAGCGCCCAGGCGGTGCCCGTCAAGCAACGCGGGCCTCTTCCTCGCTGTTGACCAGTGGGCGCGCCAACCTGATGGACGTTGCGACGAATATACGGGAGGAGTGGGCGGCAATGACGCAGGAGCATATCGTGCGGTGCTGGATCAAGGCGAACTGCCTGCCCGCTGGTGCTGCCGCCCAGCTGCGCGCACGGCACGCGGACTACCACCAGCCCAACACGCCCGCGATGGCCGCAGACGTGCAATCCATGACGGGGGCGCTGGTGCGCTCGTCTCTGCACGCGACTCTGTTTCCCTCGGCCCAGGCGACAGAAGTTGCAGAAGGCGTGGCAGGATGGCTCAATGCGGAGAGAGACATGCACGCGATTGAGGACACTGTTGACCTGGCCCTGAGTGGGCAGGATGATGATGCTTGATGTGGTTGACTTTTTTTTTCGTGCTTGATTTTGTAGTGCACGGGGTCTTGGTCACGGAGCGTGCGTTGTAGAGAAAGCTCGACCAGCCGCGCAGTACAGAAAAGATATGTGGCGGTGGTCCGTCGGCACCAAGAGGCAGGAGTGTCAGCACGAGGGGTCGCGTTCGACAGATGCCGGAGTGCCCGCATCTCTTGCAAGACTGGTCTTGATCGTTTCCAAATTCGAACGAACTTCCAGTCGAGCGACTCTGAGTCCGCCACGAGGCGAGACGAAGAGTCAGGCCCAGTCTACACGGCGCGTGTACGGCGTGCTCAGACACGTGCTAGCCAATGGCAGCGCTTCGTTCCAATCACACCCCAATCACGCTAATACTTTTAGACCCAATCCGGCCGACCGTGCGATCCCGCACACAAAGGACTTACGAGCCGAAACAGGCTCATTCGGCGCATTCAAGCCGAACACGTTCACGTGCGCGAGATTTTTTTTTATATCTCGCGCACATAAACGTGTGTGGAAAGGAATGTGTCAGTTGCGTCTTTTGGCTTTCGCAGGAATGATTGGCCGAGAAGGCTCCTCACGACTGCACCACTCGGATCAAGAGATGGGAAACCCGTCAGTTCTCGAGAGAAGCCTGCGTAGCCAGCTTGGCCACCCCTCGTGCAGCGATGCACCACCGCTTGCCACGATTTGAGTCGCGATTCACCCACGGTACGATCTGCCAGATCTGACCATGAACTTCTGGCACAGTGTGTTCGTGCGTGCCGTGAAGAAAGACGGCGCCACAGCACGTGTTTTTTGGCGGACTTATGTTCATATTGGCGCCGAATCACGTTCACGTCGCTCGCCGTGTAGACTGGGCCTCATTGCTGGTGCTTTGCAACGGTCGAGACAAAATCGAATAATGACTGTATTGCGTGCTCTACGGACACAGCCACAGCGCGCGGCGATTGATGACCAGTGTCAGGAACCAGTTTGGTCCCAGTCGCAGGGATGTCCAACCTGTGCACTATCGTTGATGGAAATTGGATTATGTACATTGGGCAAAACAATGCATATCGCTTGCAAACCGGTTTGGGATGAAAAGCGTTGGTCAAACTATTTAAAGAATAAATGCGTCAGAATGATTGATAGAAACCTCAATATAACTGGGCACAGTCCGGCAGAGAATATAAACGCACGTTTTTTTCTGTTCTCCAAAGAAACCAGAATGTGCCAAGTTCACTGCTGCACGCACCAAAAGCCCACATCTGGTCGGATCACCGAAAAAACAGCCGCGGCGTGTTGCTCTTGTCATGGCGCTTCCAGCTGTGGTTCATTCTCTGAAAATGTGCAATGCCAAATGAAATGAGGTTTCTGTCGTCGTGTGGCACATATGATGGGAATTGTTCATGTATTTAGGAATTAAGCTCATGACAGTGCGCACTTGTGACGCGTGCTCGACCCAGAGGCACAGACATTCAGTCTCATGTGTGGTTGGCGCTCGGCCGCGGTCAATTGTCTGGTTTAAAACCTATTTTTGGATACCGAAATGATCAGTTGAACCAGTTCGGCCTCGCGAACCAATTGAGCCTCCAGATCAAGTCGTCAATGGGAGCCCCTCCATCCTGACAAGCCACAGACCAACAGACAGTCGCCGCCACCAGACTCCATTGGCCTCTGCCATACTGCCCCGTTTCTGTTCGTCCCAGTGAAGCCGACGTGCCCCGTGACAGCCCGAGTGAGAGAGCCTACACCTAGGCGGTGGGGGCGCCGTGACGGGGGCGCCGGCTGGATGGCATCCCGCACCTCCCGCGCCCCGTGCCATGCCGGTGCCTTGTCAGCACCCGTCCGCGGTCACGCTGCCATGCGCATCCTTTCCGTCCGCCGTTGAAATAGCCAGCGTAGCGCGTAGCGCCGGGTGCGCTCCTACCCCAAACCGCCGTTGCCGCCCGACCTCGACCGCCGTTGATATAAAACCACAGGCGCACGGCACCCGGCACTCACCGCAACCGACTGCGGCAGCGTGCAAGACTTGCGCCCGACAACCGCGGCGGCTTGCCCGCCCAACCGCTGGCGGACGACCCCACGCGAACCGCCGCGCCACGACGACAACGATGCAAGTGTGGCGCGCCCCCGCCTCCCCAGTTGGGGCAGCAGGCGGCGACAGCGGCGGCGTTGCCGCGACCACGGCCACCGCCTGGCCATCCCCGGCGGCGGCGCGGCGGTGGCGCCGTCTCCGCCGCGCCGGCGTCGTTCCGGCGGCGGCGTCGGCGGCAGCGGCGGCGGCGACGGCGGCGGTGGCGGCGGCGGCAGCAGCGGCGGCAGCCTCAGCGGCGTCGTCAGCGGCGTCGCCCGCGATGGCAGGGGTGCCATTGGCGGCCGTGCCGGCCGACACCGACGACCTGGAAGAGTGCCCAATAGACGCAGCGGAGCGACCGATCGTGGCGCCGGCGGTTGCGTCAGCACCAACCCCGCGTCGACGGGGTCGCGACCCGAGGGGCGTTTGCCCCATCGCGCCCGTGATAGCGACGTCGGCTGCGGCGATGGCAACGGCGACGGCTGCGCCGGCAGCTCTTGGGCCCGACCCGACATTTGTCCCACCGACGCGGCTCGGGTCGCTTCAGGGAGCAGCCGGTCAGCCGGCGGAGGTCGGCCGCTCCCCACCAGAGCGGCACAGGCGGGACGGTCCACCGCACAGTCCCCCCGGGATGTGGTACTACACACGACCAGTGGCAGCCACCGGCGCGGCAGCCGCCGACCCGGTGCCACCCCCACAGCCCCCCCCACCTGCTACCCACTCTTGTCCACATTCGCACATCACCGACGCGGTCGTCTGGCGCGACGCGCCCGCCTCCGCCACGCCACCACCTCCACTGCCGAAGGCACCGGTGTGCTTTGTGCGCTTCCGCGCGCGCGTCCAGACGGACCGCGGCGCGCCGCCGCGGATCGCCGCGCCGTCGGCCGTGAGCACCCCAATCGTGCGCCAGCGGCCGGCAGCGGCGGTGGCCGACGCGGGGTGGTGCCCTACCGCCGCTGGCCCTTCCGCAACCGCGGCGGCAGCCGCGCCCGTGCCCGTTGCCGGCATGCCGTGGACGCCACCGCCTCACCCCCCGGCGGCGCCACCGGTCCTCGCGTGGCCGCCGCCCGCCTCGTCGGCTGCGGCGGGCCGCTGGCCGCCGCCGCCGCCGTTGCTGCCCTTCCCGTCGCCGACTTCCCTCTGGTGACCCGCCGTCGCCACGGCTGACGCTTTCCCCAACCGGCCGGGCGCCACCCGGTACCCTGCAGTGGCTGCGGCGTCAACCGACGAGGCGCGGGGGTGGGCCACCCCCGCCTCGTCGGCGGGCCCCCGCTCCCCGTACGACTCGGCGGTGAGTGGCGTGCCGTCTGCCGGGGGGGGGGGGTCCCCGGGGGCCCCGCGGATCACGGCGGCAACGGCCCCACTGACGGCCACCGAGACAGCGGCCGTGGTGGTGGCGGCGGCGAACGACGCCGCCGCAGCCGGCTGGGGCGGAGCGGCACTCGGCCGTGGCGGGAGCACCGCCACCGCTCCTCGCCCAGGGGAGTCGAACCAGTACCCCGCCGCAGCTGCCGCTGCCGCTGCCGCCACCGTCGCCGCCTCATGGCTGCCGCGCTGCGCGGCGGCACGCGACGGTGGCCGCGGTGGCACCGGCGGCGGCGGTGGCCGCAAGCGCGCGCGCGCCAGCGAGGCCGATGACCCGGACCGAACATCCGTGCGGTGGGCGCGGCAGCTGCGCAACCGCATGGCTGCCGCGCGGTGCAATGAGGCGCGGCGGCAGGAGCGGGCCAGAGCCAAGGCCGCCGCCGCGGGGGCCAAGGAGGCGGCCACGGCGGCCGTCGGGTCTAGCGGATGGGAGTGGGCCAGGGGCACACGGTGCGTGTAGCGGGCATACGGTGGAGGGGTGGCACTCGAAGCCGTGAGCGCCGCCCCACGTGCGGGCGTGATAGGGGGGCGGAGCGGCCGCGTGAAGCAGCGGGCACCCGTCCGTGCACAAGAAAACAAGACAAACGCTGTACACATCCGCGCGGGCAGCTAACAAACAAGGAAACCAAAGGCGGGGGGGCGAGGAGCCCCAGCCGTGCACTACTTGCCGTGCCCACGCGCAGCGGACCAAAGGGCCACCCGCCCTACGCCGGCCGCGCGCCGCCGCGTAGGGCAGCTAACAAACAAGGAAACCGAAGGCGGGGGGGCGAGGAGCCCCAGCCGTGCACTCCTTGCCGCGCACACGCGCAGAGGACCAACGGGCCGCCCGCCCCACGCGGGCCGCGCGCCGCCGCGTATCCGGAGCTGGAGGTCACAGCGCCGTCTGGGCCCGCCGTGGTCCGCCAGCCGTGCCCGCCGGCCGAGCCGCCATGGCGGCGGCCGCTGCCCCACCGCGCGCCAAGCACCCGCCCCCCCACCACTGCCAATTGCGGGCCACTATGCCACCGGGAGCAACCGGCACGCGCGCGAAGCGGGTAGAAGCGGGCGTTCTCGACTGGGGCCACTCCGTGCCAGCCGCATGCCGCTATGGTGACGGCCGCTGCAAAGGCCCCGCTCGGGCGCACGCGTACCTGCCTCTCCAATGACTGCCGACAGCCGACCACGGTTGCCGCCCCCAACGCCGCAGCAAGCCACACCTTGCCTCTCCCCCCACCCCGCGCTCCCTAGCCCGCACGCCCAAATATAAGTTCAAGTACACGGCACGCCCACTTACACGTTCAAGTACACGGCGGACACAGTAACAGCCCGGTAACACTCCCAGTAACAGCCCGGTAACATCCCCGAGTAACAGCCCGAGTAACAGCCCGAGTAACACCCTGAGTATCAGCCCGGCAACATCCCCAGTAGCAGCCCGGCAACACCCCGAGTAACACCTCGAGTAACACTCCCAGTAACACCCCGAGTAACACCCCCAGTAACACCCCGAGTAACAGCCCCAGTAACATCCCCAGTGTAGCGGTTCTCGGCACCACCACGTTGGTTCGTCGTCCAGCCGAAGTGACCTCTTGATCAGCTCGGTCCGTCGAAGGAACTGCCCCGGAAATCGACCCACAGCCCAGCCTTCCCCCAACGGGAGGAGAGGATCACGGCAAAGCCCAGGGGG
>Ga0209093_1002110_pt1 | contig 11225 bp, 15 predicted proteins | sample SidtaG_4_FD_187450 | JGI IMG/M metagenome (GOLD analysis project Ga0209093, IMG submission 187450) | Marine algal microbial communities from Sidmouth, United Kingdom - Sidmouth_Male1 metaG (SPAdes) (version 2) | ecosystem: Host-associated > Algae > Red algae > Unclassified | place: Sidmouth...
GGCAAGAGAGGCCGATCCTGCAAGAAATGAGATCCCAATGGCGGCAAGCAGGGCCGTTCGTGGTTAACGTGGCATACGTGGCGGTCAGATATCCCGCAAACGGTACCATAAACTGATTGCCAAAAGTCTCTAGTGCCTTTCCTTTTCTGCTGAGTTCATCCGCCCTCTCAGCGTCGTCGAAGTCAGTTGTCGCTTCGTTGGGGTCGTCAAGAGCCTGTCGTGCGGGTTGATAGTTCCTGGAGCCCCCGCCGCAGCCTGGCCTGGAGCGTCTGCAGGCAGTGCACGTACAGCGGGGGTGGTGTTGGCCCACGGCTCTAGCAGTTGTCTCCCTCCCGGGATACTGGGAGCTGAGAGATGGTCTGGGAGCGTCGGCTGGCGTCGGTGGGCGCAGCCCAGCCCGCGGGACGTGGTGTCAGTCTTGGCCTGGAGGGCCATCACAGTTCACGCCGCCCGGGCTAGGCTGCGGCCAAAGCCGCGAGCCAACACCCCCCCATCGACAGGTCATCACCCGTATCCCCCGGGCTAGGCTTTGGCCGGAGCCGCAAGCCAACAATCCCCGATCCAAAGGTCAGCACCCGCATCCCCTGGGCTAGCATGCGGCCGGAGCCGCAAGCCAATGCCCCCACCTCCGCAGGTCAACACCTGTCACCACAGGGCTAGGCTGCGGAAAGATCCGCAAGCCAACACTCCCCCATCCACAAGTCGACACCGGCATCCCCCCGGCTAGGCTGCAGCCAAAGCCGCAAGCCAACGCCGTCCCAGAAAACAACTCAGTCCACCTCCCCGGGAAAGGCTGCGTCGAGAGCCGCGAGCCAACACCCTCCGGGCCAACACTCAAACCACATCCCACGGGCTTGGCTGCGGCCGCCGCTGCCGGCCAGAACCCTTCCCGCCTCAGATCCCACCGCAACTGACACGGCTCAGTTGCGGCCAAGGCCGGCAGACAGTGCCCCCGGACACAGAATGCAATGTCCGCATCGTCCGAGCTGCATTGCAGCCAATCCGGCGAGCGCATCGTCACCTATGGGTGCATATCCGCTTGCGGGCCGAATGGAGAGAGGATGCGATGGCCATCCACAGAGCGACTCTGAGCGATTAGAGATGGAGTTAAAGCTCTCTCAGGCTGCCGTGGTGTCCGACTAAAATCGAACGAAATTCTGCTGCGGCGGCCCCCACTCTATTTTAATTTCGAGAGTGCTGCGGACCACGGCGGGAAACGGCAGCGGTGGGCGCGGTCACGAGAAAAGCTCCTCTGGGGCGCTGCGGTGGGCCCGGGGATGGCAGTTATATGTTCTTTCCCAGCCCACTTACGCGTCCCACGCACGGCATAGACACTGCCGCTCACCTGGAGAGTCTTCTGTATCAACTAGAAAAGCGCTACAGAGAACAAGCTACGAGAAAAGCCCACGAGAACACTACAGAAACAACCAAGAAACACGGCACGCACATGGGCGGGGAGCTCACCCCACCTGCACCAGTCCCCCGCCTCTACCACTGTTGCCAATGCAGCCACAGCAATGAGCCGGGGGCACCAACAAGGTACGCTCAGTCAAAAACCCACAGCGGCGACAGCTCAATCCATCAGGGCGTGAATAGCGGCCTCCTAGGCATCGGCGGCAGCCAGCAGAGCCGCCGCTTCGGCCCGCTTGGCCGCTGCGCGAGCCACCGCCCCGGATGCCGCAGCTGTCAGCGCCGACGCCGGTGCCTGCCCACGTTCCGGCGCCGTCGCCTCGGCAGCCCAGCGCGCCGTCATTGCCGCGCAGGCAGGCACCTCCCCCCCTACCACCGCCGTGATGGAGGGCACCCGCCCCAGTGCCGCCGCTGGGCTGGTAGGCATTACCCCCATCGCTGCTGACGCTCCAACCACCCCTCCGCGCACAGCCGCTGCTGCTCCCGCAGGCACCTCCCCCACCGCCTCGACGGAGCCGACTCCCCGCCCCCGAGTTGCTGCCGCCGCACCGTCGGCCCCCCCGTGCATCGCCGCCGCTGCGCCGACAGGCTCCCCACCCACTACCGCCGCCTAGATGGCGGGCTCCTCGCCTTCCTCCTCTCCCGCACGCTCCCCTCCTTCCGGCGCCAGCTTCGTTGGCACCACCGACTGCGTCGGCAGCACCGGCATGAGCTCCTCCTCAAACACGGCGCGCATCGGGTCGTCCCCGCCCGTGAGGATTACCCCACGATCCTCGATGCAGCTCTTAGGCAGCTCCTTGTCCATCTTGATGACCGTGTCCACGTACTTCCGGTAGCGGCTGGGTTCGATGCCACCGTCTTCATTGGTGCCGTCCTTGATGTTGGTGCGCACCTCGGACATAAACTGCACGGCGAGGCAGAGGTGGCCGGTGGCCATCGTCCCGACCAGCTCCTCGCCCAAATTGACGGGCTCGCGCAGGCGCCACAAGCAGCCCAGGTACTTGAAACCGCGCGTGAGCCCGGTGACAATGTCCGTACGTCCGAGCGGCAGCTTCCAGAACTTGTCTTCTTCCAATCAGTAGGCGGCGCTGGTGAAAAGCATGTGAACGCGGGAGCGGCTAGTAACGAGCAGGAACCACCCTTGGACGACGTTACGCTTCTGGTTACCGATGACTGCATGGATGGCTTGGTGCAAGGCCGCGTTCACGCGGGTAGTGTTGCTGGTGGAGCCGGCCAGAGCAACCCTCGCGTCCTCCATCTCCTGCTGCAGACGCTGTTTCGTCGGCTTGCTGACGCTGGATTCCAAGAACTGCTCGGCAGCTGCCTCGTCCATCTTCATCGTGTTCATCGCCGACTCGATGATGAGATTGTGGCGGATGTTCGGGGACGGAAGCACGTTCATAGTCGTCGCGGCGCCGCCAACGAAGGCCTTCAACCTCGGAGTGAGGTCATCGCGGATGGTGCACATGAGCAGCATTCCTTACACCCGCTTCTTTGCCAGCTCAGAGGCATGACGGATGGTTGCCTTTTGAGTAGTCGGCAGAGGCGGCACCCGCAGCGCAGGCGTCGGGTGGGGAGGAACACTTTTCTTGAAGGAAGCACCCACCCACACGCCCTCCGACCAGTTGGAGAACTGAGGGCGCTCGGCTTGCGGCTGGGAAGCGTAGCTCGGCGCCAACAACGCCTGGGTAGCCGTCTGCGGCATCGACTTGTCGTCGGTCTGCGCCACTGGTCGGGCGACCTCTGACGTCACAGCGCTCTGCCGCAAAATCGCATCGCCGACGGCGTGATCCAGAATGTCAAGCGCATCGTCGTGGGTGGGCATCTTGGTGGCGGCAGCCTTCAAGACCACGTCGAGGTTGGCCTTGTTGGCCGTCAGCCACAGCAGCCGCGCCACAGCATCAGCATTTGCCATTTTTGCCTCAGCCGCCGCGGCGGATGTCAGATGGGTGGCGCGCGTAGCGCCCGCGACGCTCTTTCCACGCTTTGACGTCTGGTCAGCTGTGTCCACCGCTCCACGCTTAGTGGCAGCGCCACGCTGAGCAGCAACGATAGCGGCCGCACGGGCAACAGAGGCCGACCGCGCGACAGGAAGCGGATGCGCACAACTGCTCTTCGGGGCGGCAGCCACCACATTGTCGGCTGCGGCCGTAGAACCTGCCGACATCGGCACGGCGCTCAGCGAGGGATCCCTGGCGGAGCCACAGAGCAGCGACGGGGTCGTGGTGACGAAGCCAAAGCCCGGCACCGACGAGAGGCGCAGCGCCCTCGCACCATTGGTTGTGCAGCGCGGAATTGGGCGGCGCGGGAGTTTTCCGCTGCGCTTCTCAAGGCTCGAGTGCGGGGAGGCCTCGGCGTGCTCCTCGTCTTCGAGGTTGTACGTTCCCACAGAAGGCGTCTGCTGCATGTGGCCCAGCAGCTTCTTCGGTGGCTGCAGGTAGGAGGTCTGCGCCGACGAGTTGGCGGGAGCCTTGATCGAAGCGTGCATTTGCGTCAGGATGGCGCTGTTGTAGGTCATGGCGGCCATCTTGTCCTGGGGCGGCTGCACGGCGTGGGTCAGAGACACGTGCGGCGACACCTTGGAGGCCATCTCCGCCAACTCCCGCAGCTTGGTCTTCTTGTCCTCATCAGCAGCCGTCGGCGCTGGGGTCATGGAAACAGTCCAGCGGTCCGTCATCGCGAAGGAGGCCACGGCCGCAGATGTGAAGAGGGGGGTGGTGTAGCACGGGAAGAAAAGTGTTCGCGTCGTGAGCGTCTTGTTGGGGGGGAGGGGATAGTGAAGGCTGTGGCATGGGCGGTGCAGCGAAGAGTCCATCTCGCTCACAACGCCCAAGCTTATGTACCCTAGCTCCCGCGCGCGGGCGGTGGGCCGCGCCGGCACCCACAGACGGCTTAGAGGGACACGGGGCCTGCCTCCGTCTCGCCACGAGACCATTGAGCCGATACGCCCGGTGATGGGCTCCACCTGCTCTGTGTCCGCGCATTGGTGGTAAACGCGCGCGCGACAAAATCGAGCACCACAGCAGTAGCAGACCAGCGCAAAGCAGGCTCAGTCATGTTGGCACCAGCCCCAGAAAACGGTCCCTCGTGCTTCCGCGTCCATTCGTGTGTGTTCGTCACCCCGTTGAGCCCCACCACAACCCAAGTGCAGTGCATCCCAAAGCCCAGGCCGCGCCGCAAACGGCGGGTCTTTGCGGAACCTTCCCAAGGGCAGCTGCCAATTCTCAAGAGGTGGCCGAGCGAGGGCCCGTCAGCGAGGCACCTGCTCCCTGCCGCATTTTTGGGAGGCAGATGGTCGACTGTCATAACCTAGACGTGAACTTCCTCGGGAACCTGGGGCGCCCAGCGCGAGGCGCAGCCGTACAGACGGTCCCCTAACGTACCAATGATCCAGATGGCCGGGACACGTCCCAACCTCTCCCGGGCGTGCCAGAAAGCCGACGGCGGTGGAATCTCTCGTGGGGTGCGTCAGCGACCGCCAGCAAACTCATCGCAAAAACGCTCCTAGGTGGTACACGCAGGGAGGTACTAGGCGTGGCAGCGACGACGTGAACGTAAGGCGTGGCGGAGCAGTCGAGGCAAAAGGTGGCACGCGGGGAACAGGACGGTCCCAGCGCACAAGCGCGGCGTCACCGAGAAGGCATCACGCGGGAAGAGCCAGCGGACTGATCGTAAATATAAATTCTTACCTGAAGCGCAATGACCGGGATGCGGACAAATTGGACTAAAGCAGGGCCCTGTTCACAACTCCTGCAACGCCGCTCATTGGAGAAAGTATTCGCCCGAGTCGAAATGAGCGCATTTGAGCTGCTTGATCCGCTGTCGCTCGGTACTTTGGAACCATCTGAGCGAACGGTGCGGCCGCTCACCGCCGGACAGAACCTCCTCTGACCCGTGCGCCCTGCGGACCTGCGCTCACTGGGGTCGTGCTCCCGTGCGCCGTGTCCGTCCGTTATGCGGTCGTCCCTTCGGCCAGTCCTGCCGTCTCTGACCAGGTGACCGACCGGTACCCCTCGGGTGCCGTCAGTGCTCGGGAGGTACGCAGCCACCTCTGCGACAGTGGTACGTTGTCGTTGATTCTCTGCACAGAGGGACTGACGGCACCGACCTGATGTTCTCCATCGGGCTGCTGGGAGAGGAAAAGCCGTAACGAGTGGGGCACGGCGCGGCGGACGTGCAGCCTTACTCGTGACGCACACCGACCGAGACGGGGGCGGTCAGGACGCACGCGCGGCTGCTACTCGGGGGGCAGCCCGCAGGCGTACTTCACGTGTCTCGTGCTGACACAGCCATGGGCTGCCGACTTTCGTTTCCCTCTATTCCTGGTCTTCGACTCATCCTCCGGATGGGCAGAGAATGGACCACTGGCTGCTCCCAGGCCTCTCTCTGGGTTGGCTTTGACAGCCGCTGCGGGCGCTCAACCCCCGTCTTGAGCAGCGCACGAGCCGTTTTACCTGGGCCCCGTGTCCTGTTCTCGCACATCTCCACGCCGGCCATCCCCCCTCGGTGACGCGTGTCGCCTCCCCCAACCTGTTCGTGGGCGGCACCCGGTCGCCCCCGTGGCCGCCATGTCGGGCACACCGCAAGAACCCAAGCCACTCCAGTATGCCGTCTGCTGTGCTCGCTTCGCGAGGTACGAGAATTTGGCGCGACACTGCATCGCAAAGCACGAGGACGTTTGGCGCCAGCCTGGCGGCGGTCTTGCGGGACCGGCTGCTGCCGGAGGACCGGCCAACCGTGACCGGTCGGCCAACGGCGTCGCGTGTATCCGACACGGGCCACCACCGCGGCTACCGCCGCCAATGCCTCCACCACCACCACCACCGCCGTTTTCGCCAAACGTGCCTCCCACGACACAGGGAGGCGGCGGCGGGAGAGAGGCTGTGGCGGGCTCTCCCGACGGCGTGTGTGCGTCACCGGTGGCCGCGGAAGCGGTGTCGCACGCTCCGGAGGTCATGGAGGTGGCTCGCTCCCACATACCGGCCGCGAACGATTTGGATTTGGCGGCACGCGTTCGACGAGGCCGTCGAGGCCATGGACGCGGCCATCCACCTGACTCGCCATCCTAAGTCCTGTGACAGCCCCGCGCGGAAGAGGAGAAAGGCGGCGGACGGCGGCGCAGCGCCGAACGCCACTGGTTGGGATTACTCGAAGCTTTCCGCGGAAGTGCGGCAGTATTTTGAGCTAATGCGGGACTCGGACGGCCAGCTGCCCTTGGTCACGGCGCGAAGGGGCTGCCGTCCCGGCCGTCTCAGCTCTTGCTGGCTTCGGATGCTGCAAATCTTTGCGCTGGAGTGCGGCGGCGGCGGAATTTCGTTGGCGGACCAAGACAGGTTTTACGATGTGATCGACGCGTGGGATCGCACGAAGCCCGCCATGCCCGTGGACGCAGGGCACTTCCTCGGGTTGCGGGACAAGATCGGCTCGCAGACCTCCTTTAAGGACGCGTTGCGGGATGAAATCGACACGGCCATTGAGGACGAAGGGTACATGAAGTGCACCCTGGAGGAGTGGGGGGAGCGCTATCAAGATATATTTTGCCCCGAGCTCGAGCTTGCGCTGGAGCGGATGCGGGCAGCCGACGGTGTGAAGCTGTGGAGTGGCGGGAGCATCCCAGCGCCGCCCACGAGTCGCAGAGAGTCACCAATCGACGGTGACGCTTTCCGTTCTTTTCAGCCGGCGGTACTCGAGGAGGGAGGCGACAACGACTGCTTTGTTCTTGGCATGCACGCCTTCAGCGACGCTAGTCGCCTGTAAAGCTCTGGGGTTACGTGAATCGGACAGGGGTGTCCAACGCCTGGAGCAATGAGAGGGAAGCCAGCACGTGTCGCAGTGGCGGCCTACTCTTGTGTGCTCACTGCAAGCCTGATGCTGACGGTCCGACCTGATCGTGTTGCTCCGTTCTTATGCTGCTTTGTTCTGGTCTTCATGCTGCGCTTGAGTGCTACTTTGCCACGCTCAGCACACATGCTGTGGCCCCTCCGTCTGCGATTCTTGAAGGCCGAGTTGGGTGACGCAGAATGGCACACTGCGGCGTACATTCCGGTCGTCCGCAAGAGCAAAGAGCCAGGGGCGGGCCGCCGCGTGCAGCTCCGCCGCTCTGCTCTTCTGCAGAGAAGGCTGTACCTCGTCTTCCGGTCGACCATCGCGGCCAGCCATATGGGGGTCAAAGTGAGGCTGGGTGAGCGCGCGTTGCGCGCCTTCCCCCGCCTGCTGTTGTACATAGGCGACATCCCCGAGGAGAATGCCATCTTCTGCCTTAAGTCGGGCGAGTGCATGCGGCCGTGCTCTATGTGCGACGTCCACGTCAAGTCGGCCGGTGCGTCCATTGCGCTCAAATCCAATGACCGCGATGCGCTCAAGGGAATCTAGCGGAAAATTGAGTCAGCCAAACTTGGGGCAGCGCGCAAGAACCCCAGCCGCCGGCTGATGCTGAAGAAAAAGGACAGAGCCCACAGCATGAGGCCCGCGCTCGCCGCTATGGCTGGTCTGTCGACCGACCCGCTCCTCATTTACAAGATGATTGGGGTCGACACATTGCACGTGAGTTACCGAGGAGAGCTCTCCTTGCCTCTCTTTTTCTCCGCACCGCATCGACCGCAGCTCGGCTGAGTGGTGGAGTGGCGAGGGAGACTGACGTACTCTGCAACGTGCTCGAGCTCCTTGTCCCTTGCTTTCGTCGTGCCCTCCACACCTCTGCCCGAAACCGTCTGTTTTGCGGTTGTGTGCATCGTCACTTATGTCGCCCGCCCCCACCTGCCCCCCCCCCTTTTTCATGCAGGTACTAGACCTGGGCATCACTCGCATGCTCGTGCACCGGCTTGTGCGAGTTTTTTCTAATGTTTGAAAGGACCACATCCCCGCGAGCGGTACTAATGGAGCAACACGCCATACGGGGACGCTGTCACGGCGCTCTTTTCCGAGCACGCTGTGCTCTATGCGCGCATCGCCCGCTGGACGACGGTCAACACCCCCCCCCCGATGACACTCTCCGAGGCTTCGAGCCTCCAAATCCAGTCGGCAGAGTTCATCTAGCTCTATGTTAGCCCCATCCTCGGCGATATCAGCACCCCGAAGATACACAAGTTGTTGCGCCACATCCTCGATGCCAAAAGGCTCCATGGAAATCTAGTAAATGGAAACACGAGCAGCAACAAGTCGAGCCATAAGAAGGACAAGCGCTTCTATCGTCGCACGAACCGGTCCTCTGCCTCCTTCACGGCGCGGATCGCGCGCCAGTCGCAGGGCACGCAGGTGAGTTTGGCGCGCAACGCCAAGATTGACGCCGACGCCATCAACAGGGAAAAGGTCCGCCGCGCGCGCCCCTTCCCCACTCGCGGTGGGCAGGTGACGGCGTTGGGGGCCCGCTCGCTCCGCGGCGTGTCGCGTGTGGCGGTCGGATCTCTGTCGAGGCGGCCGGGGCTGGCGAGGCTCAGCGCGGTACTTGGCCTTCACCCCGACACGCACGTGCCAGTTCTCGGCCGCATCGTCCTCAGCGCCAAGCTAGACGATGGAACGCCTCTGCGACAGCTTGTGCGGGCCTAATCCACCTTTCGCCACCGCGGCGCCTGGTTGGACGTTATCCGGTGCACCGTCGCAGGCGAGGCACCGGGTGCCGTCAACGGCATCCAGCTGAGTCCGCTACGGCGAGGTCCGGGCCCTCTTGCGCTACCGAGAGGAGGATGTGGCCGTCGTCTGCGAGTTTACAGAGGTTGAGGCGGAGGGAGACTGCCCCTTGGCAAAGCGTGGGTGCCAGCGCTTGCGGTGGGCGGTGACGCCGCCGGGGGACGGGGACTGGGCACTCCGCGTGGTGCCAATGTCCCATGTGCTCCGCGTGGCGCACATCGCGCCGGACTTTGCTGAACTTACCCTGCGGTGCGGCGTCAAGGCCTTGCCCGCCCGTCACACCTCCCCGCTCGTTGACCAGCGGGCGATGCGCTTCCTTGACAACTTTTTCTTTCGGTGGGATTTAATGGCAATGTCTGCCCTGTTTACGTTCTATCACTTTGACCACTGTCCGCCTCGGCAGCCCCGTCCATGAATGTCGCTGCAGCGGAAGTTCAGGCAGGCGACGGGGGGTGGCGGAAAAGGGGGGTTCGAACGCCGTGCACCTGGAGCCGCCGCGTCGACAGTGCCTACTTCTCGCTGGCGCGAAGAGGCTCGGGACAGAAGAAAAGCGGCTACGGGCGGTCGGAAACCAACGAGTGCGTGAGGTCTCAGCGCGCTCCAGATGCCTTTGGAAGCGCAGAAGTACAGGGCAGAGCCGAAGGAACAGGGTGCCCGATCCACCTCGCTTCACGTGCATCTGCCCAGTGCAAGCGCTGAAAGCTCTGGCCTCTCGTGTTCCGAAGCCCACGCAAGACTAGTTCGTCAAAGTAAAGTGAGAGTTTGCACCTCTCTCGGCCAACGAGAGGTCCTTCCTAACTGGTTCGCAATGAACCCTGCAATGGAATCGCGGCGATCAGGCGATGGTCCCTCTGAACGCTGCAAGTGAGACGACACCCAAAGGTGACAATGCACGCCATGATACGATTCCAAGAACACTCACCAGACAAGTATCACACAGTGACACTGCATGAACGGGCGCGGCACTGTTGGCGGTCTGATTGGCTACCATCTCTCATTGAGAAGAACAGTTCACGGTTTGATTGGGTACCAACTCTCATTCTGCAGAGACTGATGTTCCATTGGTACTGAATGAGCGTGTCACGCGTGCTAGAGGAGTTCCGGGACGGAGAAAACCCATATACAGACTGTCCTTTCCAAATCGGGAGATCTCGCTCTTCAATGACGCTGAAAAGCCCATGTGCGGTGGCAAGCACGTCAGAGCTGGTGTGTGACCACATTTGGTCCCAGAAGTGCGTCTTATTGTTTGAACACGGTCGATCATGGTCCCAATCCGGGCCTCCCAGAACGACATGTGGATGTCAGCCAATGGCAGCGTGCCTCGAAAGCGTCGGAGAACGGTCAGCCGAGACCGCCTGCCATCGCCTGCAGTCACGCTGTCTCTCCGACACCACCCATCCTCATGCTGCCGCGTCTTCGCCACACGACGCACCCGCGCGGGCAAACGGCATCTTCTACCTCTTCTGCCTGCCGTCGTTGGTAGCAGACCCCCACCTACACTGCGTCCGAGGCTCTTTTTTGAGGCAAGCGGCCGCATCGCAGGTGTTGGCGCTGCGTCTGCGGCAGCCGCACGGCCTGTGCGTGCGGGAGCCGGCGGGCTGCCCGTGCGCGGGAGTTGGACTTGCAGCTTCGGCCGCCGCTTGGCCAGCGGCGGGCGGTGGCGGTGCGGGACAGTGGCGAGCGGCCGGACTGCAGGCGTTGGCGGTGCAGCTGCGGCCGCCGCTTAGCCCGCGGGGGGGGCTGGTGGTGAGGGACGATGGTGAGCCGCAATCCAGCACGCCCTCAGCCCCAACTCTCTGTCCACGCCCCCGGGGCAGGGCTGCGGCGAAAAACGCGAGCCACCACCCCCCTAGCTCGAGCTCGCAGGCCACGCCCCCGGGGATAGGCTGCGACGAAAGCCGCAAGCCAAAACCCCCCCAGCCCCAACTCACTGTCCACCCCCCCGGGGCTGGGCTGCAGCGAAAGCCACGAGCCAACACCCCCCCAGCAACACGAAGACACCCGCATCCCCCGCGGCTACGCCGCGGCGAAAGCTGCGAGCCACCACCCACCCAGCCCCAACTGTAGCATATCTCCTTAATATTCGGATATTGGGCCCGGTAGCCCCCCTGACTGGTCAGTATTCACGTGGAGGATTGAACTGACTTGTGGCTCGCCCTTTGGGAGGTTACTTCCGTCTTGTATATCTG
>Ga0209093_1002111_pt1 | contig 11223 bp, 10 predicted proteins | sample SidtaG_4_FD_187450 | JGI IMG/M metagenome (GOLD analysis project Ga0209093, IMG submission 187450) | Marine algal microbial communities from Sidmouth, United Kingdom - Sidmouth_Male1 metaG (SPAdes) (version 2) | ecosystem: Host-associated > Algae > Red algae > Unclassified | place: Sidmouth...
CCGCCGCCGCCGCCGCCGCCGCCGCCGCCGCCGCTGCCGCCGCCGCCGCTGCCGCCGCCGCCGCCCGGCGCGCCCCCTGGCAGCGCCCGGCTGCGGCCCCGCCCGCCCTCGCCGCTGCTGCCGGCCGCGCCGCGGTCGCCGCCCCCGCCGCCGCCCCCCTCTGCGGCCGCGCGCGGCACCCCCGGGCGCGACCCCACCGCCCCCTTTAGCGCTGGCCTCTGGCGCCCCCGGCTTCCGCGACGCAGCCCTGCCCCTGTTTCCGCCGGCCGCGTCCGCCCCCGCTTGCATTCGCCTCCCCAGGCGTCGGTGGCTGGCCTCGCCACCCGGTGCACCCGCCTCTGGCCACCTTGTTGCCGCGCTGTTGGTGCCTGGCTGCTCTCGCTGCGGCGGCGGCGGCCGCTCCGCGCTTGTGCCCCCTGTGCTGCTTTTGCTGCAGCCCCTCCTGCTTATCGCGTTGCTGGTTGTGCCTGGTGGCTGGGCCGCCCCCCCCCCCCCCCCCCCCCCCCCCCCCCCCCCCCCCCCCCCCCCCCCTCAATCGTGACCGTTCCCCCCTCCGGTCGCCGGCATCTCTGCCGCCGCCGTCCAGCGAAAGGGTGCCCCCAGTGGTGCAGCGTGTGTGCTCTGCCATGTTTTGGCTTGCAGACCACATTGCCTCGCCTCTCATCTTCCTACACACTATTTTCTCCTCTCGTTCGGCGTCGCTTTTTCCTCACTAACAGTGTTCCCCGCTACTTTGCCTGTCCACGGCACCCCCCCCCATTCGGCACTCCCTGAACACCTCATTGTTAGATATGCTCCTCCAAGGTGCGTTCGCCGTCATCCTCCGGACGTCCGATATCCCCATTCGCCGTTGGCGCCCAACCCCATGCGCCGTGCACGTGGGGCCAATCAACGTGCCAGCCGGTGTGATTGCATTATTCTGCAGAATTGACAGGTATCCGAGGGGGACTACAAAATTCGGTTTGGGCGGGGCGGTGAAGGGCAGTTGCGCGCCACTAGCGCGCCACACGACCAAGTCAATGACCCTCTCCGAGACGACGCAGTCGTGCCGGCAGCCCGATAAAGACATAACCCATCGACAACCGCAGTCGGTACTAATGAGCCCTCCCCGCCGCGCACGTTTTCAGCGCCATCGACCACCACGAGTACTGAACTGCTTGGTGGAAACACACGGAAAAGAAAGGAACAGGCAAGCCGTTTATGAACATGAGCAACCTCGACGCAGGCACTTGGTGTCACGATAGGAAAAATAAAAAGCGTTGAAGCGCACCGACTCATTCTCTGCCTTGGCCTGCGGGTGCTGCAGCTTGTACGCCACGGCCAAATTCATCAGTGACAGCTGCACAATGCGGTGCGCCATGAAGGATGCCGGGGACATGTATGCCAAGTGTCCCCGGAACTTGACCGACACTGAGTGCTGTACTTCCGCCGCTTGCGTCGACACCCCGTTCGTGACCGAAAGCGACTCGTCGGGGAAGTAGAGGCACGAGCAGGTGTGCCCCTTGGCGTGGACGCGGTCCAGGCAGAATCGGACGCCGTGGTGGGAGATGATCGAGCGCACCCGCTGCATCGCGTTGCGGTCGATTTTGCAAGCCACGTCGTAGAACACGACCTTTGGCAGCTTGGGGAAGCGCTCCAATATCACCGACAGGGCGTCGGCTACGCTCTCCGCCTCAAACATCACCCGGAAGCCCATGGTGACCACGTGCGGGCAGACAATGTTGAACACCCCAGCTGTGAGGTCCTTGTGCTTGGGGAACGACTTGGAGCAGCGGTCGCCAGCGTCCTCCAGCGCCGCCTGCGCACCCTTGTTGCGCCTCGAGCGCGCTGTCGCTGCCTGCCGCTTCTGCCCCCTGGCACGAGGAGTGAAGATCGCCGGTCGCACCCGCCGCAAAAAGCCAAAGAACTCAAACGTCGTGAAGGGCGAGTCGAGATCCTTGCCTGCCAATGTTGGGTCGGTCTTGGCGTACGCTTCATACTCCGCCGCGGACGTCTCCTTCCACTTCTCGCAATAGTCTTTCGTGGAGGTCTTCCCGTTGGCAGCAGCACGATCGGCCGCCGCATCAAAGGCCGCGTCCGCCACGGCCTCGACCTCAACGCAGAACTGCAGCAGCACCCCAACCGCCTTGCGCATGACCGCGTCCGACGTCAGCACCCGACCCAATCGCCCAAAGAAGTTGGCGACAAAGCCAACCGCGTTGGCCGCCTCGGCATGCTCAACCCATTCCTTGTCGTCGTCGCCTTGCAGAGCCACCCCCAGGGCGCGCACGGGAGGGAGTGCGTGACCTTGGAAAAGGTTCACAACCGGGTCACCCCGATTAGCCAACACAAACGGCCGCACGGAAGCCCATTTTGTGCTGGCAGCGTCAAATTGGGTGAGGTCGGGGCGACAGGTGCCGACTCGGGCATGCCAGGGTGTGACAGGGGGACCAGCGGCGCGGCTCTTTCGCCCACGGGGAGTTGGTACGGCCTTAACGCCTGACCCGAGACCGTCGTCTTGCGACGCGTCACCCCCGCCCCCACTTGACACACCGTCACTGCCGCTGAGCGACAAAGCCGAGTCGTCGGATGTCAGAGCGCCCGCGCTGACCGAGGCGCCGGTAGCCGCCGCCGTCGAGGGCTCACCGCCAGCTGCCGCATCGGCAGCCCCACTGGCACCATGGGGGGCTTGATCTACCCACGGGAAGAAGGTGAAGAGCAGTGATGCCGCGGCCTTGGTGAGTTTGCGCTTTGCAATCGTGGCGGCTTTGCGCACGCGCGGCGCCATGGCGCTGGCCGCCACATGCAGGCGCCGTAACGACCCGAGCTCGTCCTTGGTAAAGTCTTCGCCAGAGCGCACAGTTTTGCGTATAGCACTCCGTAAACGGGCTTCAGCCAACAAGGCCAGCGCCGACGTCGAGATGTTCATGCCCGGGAGGTGTTGGGCGGGGCGCATGACGCGCATTCCCGACCGCCTCTTGAAGCCGAGTGCTTGACCGTCGATTACAATGTAATCCGGGTTGTCGCCACATCGTGGACAGACGAAGAGGTCCGGCGACGGCTGCAGGCACGCGGTGTACAGGCGCCCCAGGTCCACTACGGTCTGGCGGTCAATGCCCATGTCCGAACGCAGCGACCCGAGGAATGCCGTGGCGGCAGCGTACGACGAATGCGAGTGGAAGACAAAGGAGACCACTGAGTCACACAGGCCCCGGGTAAAGAGCAGCACGCTCCCCGTCTCTTCGCACTGCTGCAGCGAGAAGAGACCCTCCGCGCTTCCATCGTACCTGACGAGATGGTCCGCGGGGCATGTCCACGTCCCCACCTTCAGCTGCAAGACAAAGTGTAGCAACCGTGAACAGAAGAAGAGCAGCATGTGGAGAAAGCAAGAAGTGAAGGATACGCACAAGCAGGGCTCATTGTCAGCGACTTGAAAAAACTCAAAGACAGCGAGGCACAGGCAAGGCGCACATGGACACCGATGTGGGAGAACAGGGCACACAATGCAACAAAAAGCACCGCTCAAGCATACCTTCAATGACCGCCCGCCATTGCCGTCAGTGTACAGTAGAGCCGGCTCATCAATAACTGGAGTAGATTCTTGCCCCTCGGCCCCGCACTGCTGGCACCACTGCTCGACGAGGACACGGCCGGGGTCAAAGACGAGACCGAAGCGAGCGAGCCGGCCCATTGGAGACAAATCTGCACCGTGCGTCTCACTCGCAGCAGAGCCGGCAGCACCTGCCGGCAATGTACCGAACACGTCGGAGGCGGTGCCCCCCATTGCAGCCCAGTCGGCCGACCGTGCCCACTTCTCGCAAAGCTTGTCCTCCTCCATGCAAGCCACCAGGTTGCGCCGTGCCCGCAACAGGGTAGCGGCGACGAGCTCCTCGTCGTCGACGGCGTCAGCGCCGTCCAGGCTCTCGCAGTCTCTAACACCGGGTGTATCTCTTGGATCCTCGCCCGAGTCGTTCTCGGCTCCACCTCCGTCGGTGCGGTCACAAAACCGCGGCAGCGCCCGCACCAATATTGCGTGCTGGCACCGGCGCTGCGTTGAGCGGCAGCCCACAGAGATGCACTTGATGTACCGCTTCTTGGACGCCACGACCGGCGAAAAGATCTCGCCGTCGTAGGCGACGGCGGCGCAGCCGGTAGGCAGCTCCACCAGGACAGCGTGCGGCTCGACGGTGTCCTTGACTCGCATGGTAGATTCCAGCTCCTCCCGATGCGCTTCCAAAGGCTCCATCGCTTTGGAGAAGCACCGTGCGTGCCAGCAAGAGCTCCCTTTCCCTGTGAGCCGCAGCAGCGCCACATTCTGGGTGTGCTCCCAGCAGGAGCACAACACAGAGCCGTCTTCTGAGAACCACAGCGCCGCCAGGTCCACCGCCGACGGGCCTACCACACAAAGCATGGACCGCACCTCGGAGGTGGCGGACCCAACCAGGTGCGCCGATAAGGAACCCGCCGCAATCGAGTCGGCCCGCGTCCGCACGCCCACGGCGCGGCGCAAGCAGGAGCTCATCAAGTTGTTCAAGGCCGCCTCCCGCTGCAAAGCCGTTTGCGGCACGCGTCGCAAGCTCCGTCTTGCCGATCGGTCCTTCCGACGTCTAAGGCCACCGTCCACGTCGACGCCACGCGCGTCACCCGGAGGTGAAGTCCGAGGACCTTCTTGCGAGGAGGCGCGGTCGCCCGGTCCACCCCCGCTTGGCAGGCCGTCAACATCCCCACCGCCCGCACTCTCGACACAAGCCGCGCTGCTGCCGCGATCCGAGTCACTTGCACGTAGAGCAGCGCCGCGCCCTTGCACCGTCGGCACACAGCGCCCGGGTTGTCCAGTGGCGCCGTGCTCCGTCGCCCGTAGCTTAAGTAGCGCGATGGTACCGACCTGCGTCGCGCGGGAGCCGTGTACATGCCCCGCTCCACCAGACGATAAAGCAGAGGCATCAAACAGGTCCATGTCAAGTGCGCAGCCCAAGCAGGCACCGATCAATCGCGCCGGTGACGCGGCGGCAGCCGTGCGTCAGGGAGAGCGCCACCGCCAGGAGGTGAAAGAGACGCCAGCAGCGCACCGTCGTTTGGAGACCCCCCTTCCACGAGTGGCGGGGAGGGGGCGAGGAGACGGAAACAGCGAAGATGTGGGGGCGGAGGGGTTGGTTAAAGAGCCGCCGCCTCCCAAGGAAGCAGAGCAGAGATAGTCCGGAGAGCGACTCCAAGATACCTCAGCACAGCGAGAGGGGGGGGGGGGGGGGGGGGAAATCAGCGGCCGGCCGTTGATGGCGGGGGGAGGGGGCAACCAGTGCGGCGACGGCCGGCAGCCCTGCGGCGGCGAGTGGCGACCGCAGGTCGAGGGGATAGGCAAAAGCGCAAAGGAGGCGGGAACAGGCCGGTCGGGACGTGTGGAGGGCGACGACAGACACTGTCCCACCCCCTTCCGTTGGCCTTCCAATGGGTGGAGCCACCCCCTTCCTTTGGCCTGGAAATGGCAGGTGGCCAAACAGGTCGCCGGGGGGCGTACCCCCCTCCATTGGCCTGAAAATGACGGGTGGCCGAATTTGTCGCCGGGGCGAGCGCTTCCAACGTGATTGATCTACTGGCGGGGCCCATGTCGTCATCATTGGCGTCATATCTCGGAATGCTGCCTGTCAGCTATTGGCGGAGGGCCACCTGAAGTTGAAATGAACAGCTGCTCTCTGGAGGATGATCCAGCTGGTACACGTCACCCCCCGTCGAGTCCTGCTTGACGGGTACCCCCCCAGACGCACTGTTTTGCGGTCACCCCTCTCAGCCGCTGCCTGCGCGGTACCCCCCCCAGTGGCATCACCCGGAGGGCACTCATCGCACCGCGCTGTGTCAGCGCCTAGTGGGCATCGTCTTTGCCGCGGCCTGCACCCGTATCGCCGCTGCCGTGGTCACCCCGGTGTGTAGGGTGTAGCTGTTCTCACTGGCCCCCTCCCGTTGCATGGCTCCCTTATCGTCTCCCCATACTGACAGCCCCCTGTCCGCCCGAGCATCCATGGCGGAATAATCAGCCTCCCTCACCCGGCTCTGGGAGCCCATTCTGCACCCCCTACGGCTCTCTACCACCGTCCACCGTCGCTCCACCCGCGCACCCCTCCTCGTACCCCACTCTCCACGCATATTGGCAGCCCCTGCTGCGCCCAACCTTCCCTGGATCATCTTCCGCCCCCCCGACTCGACCCTGTAGCCTCTGCTGTGCCCCCTCCCGCTTACTACCACCGTCCACCGTCGTCCCGCCCGTGCACCCCGCCCCCACACCTCGGCCGACCCCACCCTCACCCTGCCCACCCTACCCTCCCGAACTCGATCAGTCTGCCCCGTTCACGCCAGCGCCCGTGAGGGTCGCGTCGGCGCCAGCACTGACGGCCGACGTGACGTGGCTGCCGTACGTGCTCGTCAAGATGCACGCGTGCATATCCCGACACGCTTGGTGGCCGCCGCGCCCCCCAGAACGGGACGGTCGTCCGCTCCTTCGTGAGCCGTCCACACCCGCCCTCACACTGTAGTGGCTGTAGCGTCCCCGAACCCCCATCTCCCCAGTGGCGCACCCCAGGCCACCCCGTGCGCTATTACGCCTGTATGTATGGAAGCTGCGTGTCTTTGCCTCTCTTGTGAGGGTTGTAGTGCTCCGAGACGTATCGAAGGGACGAACTCGCCAGGAAGTGAGCGCGAGCCCACTCACACATCCGTGAACCCTCAACCCAGCAGGTGTGGGCAACGATAGTTCCTCTGGGCGGCTCAACCAACAGAGTCCCGCACCGCTGTTGCGGCTGCCAATACAACTGGCCATCATCACGGAAAAGCCCAGTGACACTCTGGCCAGGTTCGCATCTGTGGTATTGCGAGGGGGCATGATCAACTACAGGAACAGTTCAAAAGAAGCACAGTTGTGGTCTTCCTGGCTGTTCAGGTTCTACATTGTGTTTCATCGTGCTATCCTACGATTCCAAGTCACTGAGAACGATCTAAAAAGTGTTGCTCTCATCAGAGTCGCACTTGCACGGGATACGCGACGCTCGGGACTCACTTGGGCATACACGGCCAGTGCCCGGCACTGGCTCACGGCCAATGCAACATCAGCTGCGAGCATTTTTGAATGGCGCTCGATTTCAATGACTCACCCAGATGGTTGCAGCTCATTGAAGGGCAGCTACACAACAACCCATGAACAACAACATAAAGAACATGCACGGCAGCGAAAAGGGCTTGACGAGCATGTGATACTGAACATCCTGATCGACCACGGAAAAACTCCCTCGCGACATCATGTCGGGCACTCTGTCATTGCTCTGATGATCAGAGCAATGGCAGAATGCCCCGAACACCGCCTAAAACTGAGCGCGCTTGGAGTGCCTGGTGCAGCACCGCAAATGCAGTGTCCTGGAAGTGTGCAATCGAACTCCAGGGCGCTGGCTGACGGGACCGAGGAGAAAAGGCTGAGTTGGCCACTGACCAGACAAAACCCAAGCAGCTCCATGGTCGGGTAGGACCAGATGCAGGACAGTATGGGCTGGCCATGTACTCTCCGTCTGGATGCAGCAAGCCAAAAAGATGCTGGGCTGGAAGCCCCAATTTGTGCACGCGTGTCCCCCTTGGACCTAGGCAATGCAGTTGCGGTCGTTTCCGTCTCCACCTATACAGCGCAGTGGGCGCTCCCAAGGAGCCAGGCGCACTGAGACCTGTAACCCGAGCCTCGTTTTCTGCGGAGCTCCGTAACCCTAACTGAGCCGAAGGAGGGCTACATCATCCACTGCTCATCTGAGGGGGGCTATACTGTGCAATTCTGCTGGGGCATAAATTCATCGCAGGAATTGACATCAACCGGAACAGTGGACGAGCGTCCCCTCCCACGACAACAAGAGCCCGCCCAAAGGGCTTTGCCGACAATCCACCACGATACACACTGGCCGCTTGTCAGATGGGGGCTGCTTTTCTCTCTTCCGCAGATCATGCGAGGCGACGTCCCCCCCCCCGTCCGTGTCTTCTGGTATGGGCGCGAAGGGGTTCCGTTTTGCAGCCACCGACAGTCCCTTGCAGGGGCTCTCACGCGGATGGCTGTAACAGCGGGCTCGTCACTGTCTGACGGGGGGGCGCTTATGTTGCTGCAGATATATCCGCAGTGCTCGTGTTTCAGCAGGCCCATGACCGCCCTGCTGTGTACTTCCTGGAAGCGTCTGTGTCTCTTGGGCCATAGCTAATCTGAATAGAACGCTCTTTCCGTGCCTCACGCCGGTCGCTGGCTGCCAGTAGAGTTTGAACCGTAGAAGAAAACATCAATGAGGGCGTTTATCGAAGTAGGAGTATGGTCAAGAAACAAGCAACGAAGGAAAAACAATAAACTAGAACAAGTCACTAGCGTCGTCCAAGCACAAATCGTCGTCGTCGGTCGACGTACAGTCAGCAAAAATAGCGCCGAGGTGGGTCTGCTCCTCATAGAAGACCGTCACCCGAGCGTCCGCCTGCACCTTGGACGCCTCAAACGAAATGACATGTACGCCCGCGAGCGAGCGCACACGTGAAAGAGCCACGTACACCATACCGGCAACAAAGCACAGTGCCAGGTCGAGTACCGCCGCGTCCATGCTCAGCCCCTGACACCTGTGCATGGTGACCCCCCAGGCGAGCACCAGCGGTACTTGGAAGCGCGTCGCGTACGGCCCGTCCTTTGCGACCGCCTGGAGCGACATGGCGCACGGAGGCACGAACACCTCAACCTCCTTCTTGGAAGGCTTCAGGAAGGAGACGACGGGTACCGCATACGAGCCGCCGTCCTTGCCTTCCCCGAGGGCAACGCGCTCAAAGCGCACCACCGTACCAACCATCCCGTTGGCCACGCCATCCTGCTTGAAGGAGACGCAGGAAGCAACGCGCGCACCGACGCACAGCTCGAGCTTCTCGGGGGCCATGAGCCCACGGTTGAGCTGCGCGGTGACCTCCACCGGAGACAGGTTCACGCCCACAGGTGCGTCCTCCGCCTTGTACGTGACGCGCTTGCAGCAGGTGATGACCTCCATGGAGGATAGGCAGACCTCGTTGTGTTCGTCCACCTTGGCACGGTGCGGGAAGATGTGGGTGATGTCCATCTGAGATGCGCCCTGCGAGGCTCCACCCACTCGTGCGTACACATCCTGCCGGCGCTCCATGAAGGCCTGCAGCTTGGGCGTGACCACCCCGACGCGCAGCTCTTTCAGCATGCCGATGAATTGCAAGTCCTCCTGCCGCCAGACATAGTTGAGCTCCAGCATGGACGTACCAAACAGCTTCCTCCACCACGGCGACTTGAACGAAAATGTGCCGCGCGTGTCAAGGACGTCCTCGTCTGCCCGCCACACCGGCGGCAGCTGGTAGAAGTCCCCGAACGCGACAAACTTCCACGAGGCGCCGGGGTTGAGCTCTTCGTGCGCTCGAGCGACTGCATACGCCAAGAGGGTGAGCATGCGGCTCGATACCATCGACACCTCGTCCAGAAGCAGCAAGGAGGTGAATGCCAGCCGCGCTTTGGTGGGGCGGCCCATCTTCTTGTAGAGGCGAGCAGCATCCTCCTCCTCCGAAATCGACTCGTTGAAGCACCCGGCTGCTTGGCGGAGGTACGCATGCAGCGTGACGCCTCCCGCAATCGAGGCTGCCACGCCGGTAGGGGCTACCACGGACAGGCCCGTCTGTTGGCCGCTTTTAGCCAGACGACCTTGGCGCACGAGAAGATGGAGCAGCCGCGTCTTGCCGACGCCCCCCCCGCCTGTCACGAACAAGCTGTCCTTGTGCTCAAGCACCCGACTGGCGAGCTTGTCCATGCAGTACTTCACGCGGGGCGACGGCTTGGGCTTCCTGTCGCGGTGGTGCTGCTCAGCATCGACGACGACTACCTCGTCGTCGTCGCCCTCACCGGAGCTCGACCCGTCGAGGTCAATCACAGGAGGAGGCGGCTTGTTGGCCCGCATCTTGTTATTAAAGGTGACCGACGCGACCCCGACTGGGGCAGTCAGCGACACGGGATGGGCGCCCACCGGCGCGTCACGTCGACGACGCCGACTCGAGCCAAACAGCCGCGCGTCCGAAGCCGCCGTTGCAGTCGAAGAGTATCTGCCATCGGGAGCCTTTTGGCTCTCTGCAAGTGAAGAGGAAAAGTCGCTGCCCGGCCGGAGCGGCTCATCGATACCACAGCGACCGCTGGTCGCCTTCGACCCCCCGGGCCGGCAGGCCGCCTTGACCTGCGAGTCGCCCTCGTCGACGTGGATGGGGGTGGCGCGTACTTCTGGTGTAGCCCAACCAGTGAACGCGACAGAGCGTCCGACGCCTGCCCCCCCTGGAAGCAGACCCGTCGTGGGGTTGCGTACGAAGGCCATGGGCAAAGGCATACTCTCTTGGATGGCGTGGTGAGAGAAGATGGAGTGCGTGGGGGTGGGGGGCGCCAAGCCTGCCGTCAGCGTGGAGACCGCGTCAGGTTGGGAGCCCCCATCCTCCGACGACGACACGAAGAGCACCCCGTCCGCCACTGCCCGATCATGCGCCGGTGCCGCCAGCGACTCGGAGAGAGGGCGCTTCCGACGCACGAAGGGCGCCACCCAGGCGAATAGCACAGGCGATAGGAGCCACGCGCGGGCCGACAACGTCGAGGAGAAGCATCGACCCAACGCGCACTCCCCGTTCAGCAACTTGATCGTGTTAATCAGGCGGGTCACGTCCATCGGCTTAGTCTCTTCGGCCACGTGGGCCCCGTCCTGCCACAAGACTCCAAACACCACGGCAGAGGGCTCGGACTTGGGCGCCGTGACGGTCTCATTGCCCGGCGGCGCACACGTGCGATAAGCCCACCCCGGCAAAACAGGTTCGTCCAGCCACGCCTCTGCAGCCGCGCGCGTGGGCAACGACTTGAAGATTGCCATGTCATTACCGAGGGCAGTCCACGACAGGAGCATGCGGGTGACCGCCACAGGGTCCGTGGCCAGGAAGGCTCGGCGCGTCTTCGATGAGCGGAACGCAACCCACGTCTGCGACGTAGGAGAAGCCGCGGAGACGGTCGTCATGGTGGGCGGGGGCGATGGAGCCGCGCACGAGGGGGGGTGACATCCAAATGGGAGGGGATGGGCGACGGGCAGTGACGGCGGCAGGTGATGGGTGGACGCAGGAGATGGGTGGACGCAGGTGATAGGTGATTGCAGGTGGTGGACGGCGCCAGGTGGTGGACGGCGCCAGGTGGGGGTCGGTGGCAGGTGGGGGACGGTGGCA
>Ga0209093_1002117_pt1 | contig 11206 bp, 12 predicted proteins | sample SidtaG_4_FD_187450 | JGI IMG/M metagenome (GOLD analysis project Ga0209093, IMG submission 187450) | Marine algal microbial communities from Sidmouth, United Kingdom - Sidmouth_Male1 metaG (SPAdes) (version 2) | ecosystem: Host-associated > Algae > Red algae > Unclassified | place: Sidmouth...
TGGCGGGGGTGTGCCTCCAGGACGTTGAGAGAGGGGCACACGAGGGGGGTAAGAGGCCTCTGGCCTCGCGCCTCAGACCGGTCTCGAGTAAAGCAACGCATCCACCCACTTACCTCCCGCTTCACAGCGTCTTCGGTCCTGCCCGACTGGACGGTCGTGCCAGGTACATCTTGGGAGGGGTCGGCTGGAGTCGCTCGAGCGCCTTAACCTGTTCATGCTTGCTCTTGGTGAACGACGCGAGCTGCTGCAGGGTGTGCTTCGTGAGCTGGAGGTTGCACTGCTGGGCGTCCACCTGCAAGTGCTTGGATACCAGGGGTTGTCAGGATATGTATTTCGGGCCGTAATAGGATACGGATACACGCCGATGCTTCGTATTTGATTACGGATAACTCTCGCAGCTCAGATCCGGATACGGAGATCTGCCTCCGGAACCGGATTATTAAGTAGAATATATCCGTATCCGGATACGATTATCGTATCTGAGAATGTTCCCTCGAGTCCGACAGACAGCACAATTAGAGCTAGAGAAAGACGCCATCCAGACACTGTTCGAGTGCTAAGCAGCCGTCAAGTACGAATTGAATTTCACATTTGATTTGTGCGCCCCAACGGGCGCGGTTCAGGCGGTTCACCGCCGTTTTTGTAAACGGACGTCAGAGGGACGATTCTGAATCTCGTGTCACACTCTGATGAAAACGCAAGAGGGCGCAGTCACGCGATTGAACGGTTCCTTCCGGGTCGGGCAGGATTGCCGTTTGTCGCCGCAAAATGTTGGCACGTGAATCCCCCGATTGTCGGAACGCGAAAAGAGAGGTCGACTGCCTTGTTCTAGAATTCTGCAGGCTTGAGAAGTTTCATAATCTTATATATCCCTGTATCCGGACTCTCATATCTGGGATACGGATCAGATATAATCTCGCACTTTTTGTCGGACAGGATAGATATAACCTCTCCTCTCTTTCTCATATTGCAGTTAGGATATGCGTCCTCGGAACGTATCCGAAGTGGATACGGATATATTGCATGGAAGTTTTCCTCACGGATATATCCATGACAACCCCTGTCGGATAGCCCCTGGATGAGCGCCATCTTGAGCCGGCCCTCGCCGTACACGTTTTCGCACGCTTCCCCGAGGTCCCGCAAACGGGCCGCGAAGGCATCAGGTACCTCATGGGCGCCCAGAGAGGCGCGGTTCACGTCCGACACGGCTTGGTTCAGGGTGATGGAGTCCGCGTTATTGACCAGGGGCCAGTTCACCGCCTCAGGGAAGGATGCGACAGTCCGGCCTGGGATGAGCCCGGCCGTGTCAGGGAGGCTCCTGTTGAGCAGAGTGGCGGCTGCGCCGGGCAGGAAGGAGCCGAGCAGGTAGAGCTCCTTGCCCTCCCGGACATTGCTGGCGTTGCATGCCCGGACACACCGGCGCAAGAAGGAGAAGAGTTCGGCCGGCTTGGTCACGTCAAAGCGAACCCGGTCCATGGAAGCCCGTAGCTTCTTTCGCTCTTGTGTAATCCGTAGACGCGTCCGGCTAGTGAAGGTCTAGTTCTGGTTGTCCAAATGGTAGGAGTGCCAGTCGGTCACCGTGTTAAGCAGGTTATCCCTGACCTTGTGGACAGGGATCTGGAAATCCACCAGTGTCCTCCGGACCGCCTCTCCGTCACTCCGGGATGATGAGTCACTCGAGGAAGACCGGGGGCGACGACGCCGATGGCTGTTCCGGTTCCGGCGCAACCGACGGTCCCGGCGAGAGTCCCCACTGGTCGTCCCGTCCGGTCCCCCGTCGTTATCTCCGCCTCCACCTGTCACCACCCGGTTCCCAGACCGCCCCATATCAGCGCTTGGGGAAGCCATCCGGCCGGGTGTTCGCCCCGTAATCAGCGTCTCGACCGCCCCAGCCATGTCCGCCCGGAGCCCCTCGCAGAGGGATTCCAGGAAAGACATATCATCCGGAGAGGAAGCGACATCAGGGGTGACACCGCCCGCATCAAGTCGACCCGGGCTAGCTCGAGTCGGGGTCCACTCCTGCTTTCCCTTGGACGCGCTGGTGCCCGCCACCGCGGGTCTCGGCATCTCGGTATTGATGGTCGTTGTCACCCGGGAGGAACCACCAGGCCCAGCCACGTCAGCCGGCGTCGGCGGGGTCGGAACCAAACCCGAGGAAACAGGTATCCCAGCCTCAGCCAGAGCTGGGGGCGTGTCCGTCGGCGTACGCCGGGGCGACGTCTCCCCCGGAGAGGACGTCAGGGTCGGCATAGTGGTATCTGGCGCTAAACAACTAGGCGAACCGGGAGACACGTACGACCAAGAAAGAAGGGGTGGCAACGAGGTACAAGGTAGGAATCCCGATACGAGTCGGGAGATTGTAATCCCGTCCAGGCAAGGCCACGCACACGAGAGCTCACCCACTACACGGGAGAGATCGCCCGTTACACGCGTACCGGCACAGGATGTCAGCCAGAAAATCCCCTGCTGCTCCACTAATTTGTCGCATAAATCGCCGTGTCACCCCAGCCCACAGAAACAGATAGAGACACCTGCCCAGCTGAGGGAGCCCACCCGCACACCCTTGCTCTACTCTCGCCCGGTGACACGGTCACCTAGGAAAACACCCGAGGGCGCAAAAACGGAGGAAGGGAGTGAGAACGCACTTATTTTTTTGTGGGGAAGCCGGGCCACGGGCGCCCCGCTGTCCCCTTAAACTAACCGAGCAAGCGGGCCCGAATGGCCCCGAATCCCACACACTAGCCTCCCCATAGGAAGATCTGGGGATCCATACCAGTGGACCCCGTTACTGTAAATCAGATATTTCACGCAATTGACGTACAAATGCAAACGACCCACAATCAATCAAGATCCCAACCAGCACCGACCGCGCCACCTGACCCAACCGGGGCGTGACATGTCATCCGCGCCGCCCGGCGCTCCACCGACCTCCTGGCCGGCCAAGGGGCGTGGCCCGGGCCGCATAATGCGACAGTTTGTGTATGCATCCTAGGAGTGGGGGTGTCTGCGGGTGCTGAGAGCGTGGGAGCGCCTGGGTCTTCTCAAGCTGCCCCCTTACGGCTCACGCCACCTCGATGGTAGAACCTTAACGCACCCACCCACTGTACTGCCCGATTCACACCGTCTCCGGGTTTGTTGGACTGTGATGCTCACGCCGATTCCACTTGCAGTTCGCGGATGGATGATGGTGGGTGACCCCTATGGTACCCTAGATGGTACATTTGCAAGACGTGGTTAAGTTGCACACATTCGTCTTGGGTCATCTTGGGGCGTTACTTTTGGCATGCTTGGATTGATCTTCGCTTTGCTCTACTGGCCTTTGATTTGGTGAGTGATTAGATTTGGTGCGAGGGCTTGGGCGTCGGTGTGGGCGCGAGAGGGGGGAGCACTTGGCCCGGTGGGGACTATTTGAGAGGTGCTCTCGGTTGGGAGAAGTGGGCGAACCTCAAAACAACCAACAAAGCACGTTCGCACAAACACACACAAGCTCAAGCCAGTCAACCACTCCACCGTGGTCCCCCATCCCCTATCCCCACTGCGTTTCAGCAGGTTACGGGCCCAGAGCCGGGCCTGGCACAAGGGAAAGGTGTGCCAGACGGTGTCGCGGCGGTCGCGGCAAGTGTGAAGAAGACGAGGTCAAGGCGGTTCAAGGACGTGACGGTCAAGGCGCAAGGCTTGGCAAAGTCGGGCGCTACGAGAGGCAGGCATCATGGACGGTGGCGCTGCCGGCATGGGAGGCATAAAGATCGACAAGTTGACGGAGACGAATTTCCACGAGTGGCGTCAGCGCATCAAGATGGTCCTAGCGCTGCGCAGCCTGGACGACATGCTTGACGAAGACGGAAAGCCAACGGACGCGCAGGACAGAGATTTGGCGTTGTGGAAGCGTGGAGACACGAAGGCGAGCGCCATCATCGGGCTCACCCTTGGGTCTGAGCAGCTCGAGGACGTGTCGGGGTGCGAGACGACGGCGGAAGTGTGGTTGCCGGTGCAAGGTGTCTTCCAGCGCAAGAGTTTGATGAACAAGATGAAGGCGCGACGCGAGTTCTACACCGTCGAGATGAACATCGGCGAGGGCATGCTGGGCTACATGAACCGCATGCGCAACCGCGGTGAGAACCTCAAGGCCATGGGCGGCAAGGGGACGGTGATGGACGTTGCCATAAGCGTTCTCAAAGGGCTGACGTCAAAGTATGAGAGCCTGCTGGTGGCTCCAGACGCCAAGGGCGAGGAAGAACTGTGCCGCAACTTTGTCAAGAGCCGCTTGCTTCAGGAGGAGCGGCGTCAGGCGGACAAGTCACCGGCGATTAAGCGCATTGGTGACATGGCACTCGTAGAATCCAACTATCGAGGTCAGGGCCGCCGTGGTGACCTTTCCAAGATCGAGTGCTACTACTGCCACAAGTTCGGGCACATCTCTCACGATTGCCCCGTGCTCAAGGCTAGGAACAAGAGCAAGGACAAGGTGGCCGAGATTGCGGCTGACGACTGTAGAGACAGCGACGACGCCTTCTGCCTTGTCGGCAATGCGTCTGAAAACGATGACATCTCCAAGTCGTGGCTCGTCGAATGTGCGGCATCTGCACACAAGTGCTGGATGCGCGCGAGCTTCAACGACTAACAGACGACCACGAGACGGAGCGTTATGATGTGTGAAAATGGGTCCGTGGCCACGGCGGGCGTCGTAACTGTCGTCCTCAACGTCATCGTTGAGGGCAGTACGCGCAAGATCAAGTTGGAGAAGGTACCTCATGTTCCTTTTATGGGCTTCAACCTCATGTCGGTCGGCATAATGGAGGAACTCGGTGCGGAAGTGTCATTCAAGGGCGGTAAGGCGATCATCAAGATTAGCAACAAGGTCGCTGCGTGCGGCACGCGGAAGAGCGGGCTTTACTACCTGTACATGGCCCCACTGTCGGATGTTGCTGCGGTGGCCTCACCCCAACTCTGGAATGAGCGCCTTGGGTACGTCAACGTCGCTGAAGTTTAGCGGATGATCAAGAATAAGAGCATTGACGGACTCAAGCGCTCTTCCAAGGCGGTGAAGGACGTCTGCGAGCCGTGCGTGTACGGGAAGGCGGCTATGACGCCTATACCTAGTGCAGCAGGAGGTCATGTGACCAAGCGCCTGCAGCTCGTGCACTAGGACCTGGGCGGGCCAAAGTCAGGACCGTCGCTCGGCGGTGCGCTCTATTTCGGCACCTTCACCGACGCCTTCTCCCGCTGGATAGACGTGGTCTTCTTGCAGAAGAAGAGTGGTCTTCTCGCAGAGTACGAGAAGTGGCTGACTAGGGCCCAGCTGCACATCGGAAGCAAGATCAAGATCCTGCGCTCCGACAATGGCGGCGAGTATGTGTCGAACGCATTCAAGGCTGTGCACGATGAGAACGGCACGACGCACCAGACGACGGTGCGGGACACGCCGCAGCAGAATGGGGTTGCTGAGCGACTCAACCGAGTGCTCGTGGAGATGTCTCGCACCATGATGCGACACAAGGACGTCGATCAGGATCTTTGGGCGGATGCCATCAAGACGGCGGTCTACATAAAGAACCGCGTTACCAGCCGAGCGCTTCCCCTAGGCAAGACGCATTATGAGCTGTGGACCGGTAACAAGCTCGACGTAAGCCACTTGCGGGTGTTTGGGTCGACATGCTGGGTGGTGCTGCACAAGAGTCACATCGACGGCAAGCTTAGAGACAAGGCGACGAAGGGCGTCTTCTTAGGCTATCCCGACGGCAGCAAGTGGTACAAGGTCATTCTCGACGACGGCAAGGTCGTCGAGGCACGAAGCGTCGTCTTCGCCGAAACGAAAGTAAACGAGGTCGCAGAAGTTGCGGAGAAGTTTCCCGGAGACGAAGTCGTCGAAGGAGAGACGGGCTTGCGTTCTGCAAGCGACGGCGAAGCCGTAGATGCTGACGATGAAGACAAGGATGTCAGGCACGACGATGGATCTGTTACGTCGGCGGACGAAAATCAAGGTTGTGGCGGCTCTCGAGACACGCTGCGTCGGAGCGGCAGAGCGCGGCGACCACCGGTCGAGTACTGGCGCCCGATGAGCCTGGTTGCACACGAGGCGCCCATGACGTACGTGCAAGCAGTTCAAGGGCAAGAATCGGCTCAGTAGCAGATTGCGATGGACGAAGAGATGGAGGCCATCTGCCAGAAAAAGACTTGGCGCTTGACGGATTGCCCGGCCAGTCGACGCGAGCTCAAGGGCAAGTGGGTTTACAATGTCAATAACGAGGTGGAAAAGAACGGGAACAGCACCACGCGGCACAAGGCACCCCTGTGTTTCATGGGTAACCTGCCGATCAGAGGGCTCGACTTCAATGAGACGTTCGCGCCGGTGGCCAAGTTAACTACCATCCGATGCATCCCGGCGATGACGGCGGCGAACGGGTGGGAGCTACATCAGATGGACGACAAGACGGCCTTCCTCAGCGGCGACCTTGACAAGGAGGTCTACATGGAGCAGCCAGACGGCTATGTAGATCCAACGTATCCTTGCAAGGTGTGTCGTCTCCTTCAAGCGCTGTATGGGCTGAAGCAAGCCCCCAGGATGTGGTACGCCAAGCTCGACGACTTCCTCAAGTCGCAGGGGTTCGATAACATCGACCCGGATGCATGCCTCTACCTCCTGATGAATGACGGCGAAATCATCATAGTCCTGGCGTACGTCGACGATCTTCTTTTGTTGGCATCAAGCCTGGCGGAGATCGACAAGATCAAGAAGGCTCTCGAGAGGCGTTTCGAGATGAAGGACCTGGGTGAGGCGAAGGTCATCCTCGGTCTAGATATTAGACGTGACAAGGCGTTGGATACCCTTAAGCTGTCGCAGGGAAGGTACGCGGCGCAAGTGCTGGAGAAGTTTGGAATGGCGGAGTGCAACCCGATCGGAACGCCGCTGAAGGTGGGCCTGCAGCTGGTCAAGGCCGACGAGAGCGACGACGCGCTGCCCTACTGTGAAGCCGTCGGCAGTCTTATGTACCTGATGGTCGGGACGCGTCCTGACCTCGCCTTTGCCATCGGGAAGCTGAGTCGGTTTGTCTTGTGCTACGGCAAGGAGCATTGGGCGGCGATCAAGCGCGTTCTACGGTATGCCAAGGGCTTGTTGGACAGGGGGCTGGTCTTCGACAAGAACTCTTCTTGTGTTCTACAAGACTTTCGTGATGCGGACTGGGCGGGCGACCACGAGACGCAACGTTCTACGACGGGCTTCACCTTCATCTTTGGCGGAGCAGCCTTCAGCTGGGGTTATAAGTTGCAGAAGACGGTGGCGCTGTCGACAATGGAGGCCGAGTACATGGCTCTATGTGAGGCCAGCAAGGACGCTGTTTGGCTCAACAAGCTCGTGCAAGGGGTGGCTTCTTAAGGGCCGCGGAGGGCGATCTCGGGCGGGCCGATCAACACCCAGGTCGACAACAGCGGGTGCATTGGCTTCTCCAAGAACCCCGTCGATCACAAGCGCACCAAGCACATCGATATTCGCTACCACTTCGTGGGCGAGGCCATCACCACGGACAAGGTGACACTGAGAGATTGTGCAACAGACGACATGATGGCGGACCCGATGACGAAGGAGCTCGGCAAGACCAAGCACGACCAGCATTGTGGCGGTCGGGGGGTTCCGCGGCTGGAAGGGGCGCGGCTCCTCAGCTGTGGACAGCACACCCCCCGGGGGCACCCCCAAAATATCCCGATCCGGGCCAGCAAGGGAATGACCCGTCCGAATCTCAGGGAGATCGGATCTGCTCGGGGGCGGGGTTCTTCTCTCGTGGTTTTCCCAACCCCCCTACTACTTGTTTGAACTTTTCGCTTTGGAGGGATTCATCTGTTTGGCGCATTTGGGGTGGCTACTTTAGCCGCTGGCGCTCGGGTTGGGGAGGGGTTTGCTGACAGTGGGGAGGTGGTCCCCGTCGCCGTTTGATAAAACCAACAGTGCTTTAGACTACGATTCCCCCCTGGGCTTTGCCGTGATCCTCTCCTCCCGTTGGGGGAAGGCTGGGCTGTGGGTCGATTTCTGAGGCAGTTCCTTTGACGGACCGAGCTGATCAAGAGGTCACTTCGGCTGGACGACGAACCAAAGTGGTGGTGCCGAGAACCGCCACAAGCATGTCCAGGCCAGGGAGCCTCGCTGGAAACAAGAACAGCCGCGTCAACGAGCAAGGAAGAGTGTTGTACTATGATGCTCGTCGCCGATTCCACGTGCAGTTCGCGGATGGATTATGGTGGGTGACCCCTATGGTACCCCAGATAATACATTTGCAAGACGTGGTCAAGTCGCATACATTCGTCGTGGGTCATCTTGGGGCGTTACTTTTGGCATGTTTGGATTGATCTTCGCTTTGCTCTACTGGCCTTTGATTTGGTGAGTGATTCGATTTGGTGCGAGGGCGTGGGCGTCGGTGTGGGCGCGAGAGGGGGGAGCACTTGGCCCGGTGGGGACTATTTGAGAGGTGCTCTCGGTTGGGAGAAGTGGGCGAACCTCAGAACAACCAACAAAGCACGTTCGCACAAACACACACAAGCTCAAGCCAGTCAACCACTCCACCGTGGTCCCCCATCCCCTATCCCCACGTCGTTTCAACAGGGTATCCGCCGATGTCGACCGAGAACGTGTCTTCCCGGCGGCATAGCACCTTGTGGGGTCCAGCCGCGTGGGTCCCGAGCTTGTGCTTGGTCCTCGCGTGACCATTGACGAACACCCAGTCCCCCGCTTTGACGTCCTTGTTCCCGGGCCTCACGCGGGCGTCGTAGCTCCTCTTATACCGCCGTTTTGCCAACGAGAGGGACCGCCGCACCTTGTGGATGAGGTTACGCAGCCGCGCACTGATGGCCTCGCGGATACCCCGCGGGCTACCATCCTTCTCCTCTGGGGCTGGGGAACCGAATATGCGTTCCACCGAGAGGATCCGTCCCGGCTCGGGCGTAAAGAACTTGAGTGGCGCCACCACTGTGCTCTGATGCGGCTGACTGTTGTAGGCCAGCGTCAGCATCGACACGAGATCATCCCATCGGTCTTGATGATCTTCGACGTACGTCCGCAGTTGCCCCAAGATAGTCCGGTTGTAGCTCTCCACTTTTCTTTTCGTCTGCGGGTGATTCGTCTTGGAATACCAGTTCGTGATCCCGAGTAGCGAGCAGACCCCTTGGAAGAACGTGGAGCGGAACTGGGGGCCATTGTTTGACATCACCGTCGCCAGGGGTCCGTACGCCGCCACCCAATGATCTAGAAAGGCCGCAGCGATGGATTCCGCGTCGATCTAGTGAAGATGGATGGCCCGCGTCCTCTTGGAGAAGCGATCCACGATGACCAACAGGTGTTCGCTCCACGCCTCGGTTCGGGAGAGGGGACTGAGCAGGTCCATACATACATCCGTCAGCTGTTCCGTCGGGGGCAAGGTCATGAGACAGTTCGTCTTACGTTGGTTGCCGGCGCGGTTCCGCGCACACTGCACACAGTTGGCCACGAAGGCGTAGACATCCACCACCATAGATTCCCAATGAGACCACCGTCGCATCCACGAGTACATCTTGTTGGCCCCCGGATGTCCGGCTTTCGGGAGGTAGTTCTCGCGCATCATTACCCCATATCGCATGTGGGTCGGCACGTAGACTTGCGCGGCTCCTTCCAACGGTGCCGTGAGGACCAAGAGGCCGTTCGGATCCTCGCGGAACCGGGACTTGTTGTCGCAAACCAAGGCCGCCCGGACCTCCCTGCACCGGCCAACCTCCGCGTGCCCCTCGAGGAACTCAGAGAGCGTCAAGGGGGACAGCCCCCCTTCCTCCGTCTGCGGCTGCAATTGCCACGCGCCGAAGAGTTGGGTAGGGCCAAACAGGGCACCGGGCCGGGTACTGGCCCGTCGTCCCAAGCGGGCGGCGAGATACGCGACATCTTGTCAGCAGCGTGGTGTGATGCACACGGGGGCTTCTGCACCACGTAGTCGAATTCCGCCAAGTGCAACCGCCACCGCGCCAGCCTCCCGTGGGCCCCGTCCATATGTAGCGTCCACTTGAGCGCCGCGTGGTCCGTGCGAACCGTGAAGCAAGTCCTCTCGATGTAGGGGTGCAGGAGAAGAGATGTCCGTACCACCGCGAGGCACTCCCGCTCCGTAGTGCTGTAGCTCCGCTTCGCCGCGTTGAGGGAGCGACTCCAGTAGCCCAGGGGCTGCGTGGATTCGTCGGGCTGTTTCTGTAGTAGGACCGCGCCGACCTGCCCCGCGCTTGCGTCGGTGTCCATCTTCGGCGGTTCTGCCATCGCGCTTCTTTGGTTACTTTCAAGCGATTTGAGGGCGACACAGTGTGGTGCCCTATCGAAACCGCAGCCTACGACTTGGAATGGCCGGTCGGGGATCTGGCGACACAATTGTACGGTTTGGATGGCATGTCCAACGGCTAAGACAACGAGAATCAAGCTGACACGGCCAAGTCCCAGGCTTGTGTATCACTGTAATGATGCAATTTCACGAATTCAGGAGGGGCCTCGCCCCTGGTGCACTCAGGCGAGATCACTGTCAGCACGGAATTGTGAGGACAGCAGCAGACCGGCCTCCGCCGTCTATCATAGCAATTGTGCCGGTGAATTCTGCCTCTGATTGGCTGGTGCCGCACTGCGATGACAGTATCAGAGGGACTCTGACACTGATCGTGTTTTTGCCCTGCGGCGAGGTGCGCTGAGACGATTTTCATGGGATAAGAGCCAAGTCCTCATTTTGCTGCTCGTTTACCCTTGTGTTTTCAGCAATATGATTGGTTGGCGGTGACATCTTCTACCATAAATGCCCCCAGAGCACTTGGGGGTGCGGGAGAGGCTCCAACCGCCACCACCGGCGGCCGCGAAGGGCACCCCTGGCGGCCGGTGGCCATCCCTCGCCCCCGCCGCCCGTGGGGTTGCCGCGACTCAGAGTGCCGGCGCGGTCCGCCGCCGTCTGCGATTAGGCGGCACGTAGCGGCGGCGGCAAGAGCAGGATCGCGTCCGCGGCCTCCCGCCGCGGGGGGGGCGGGGGGGGCGGACGTGCGGGGGGGGTGCGTGGTGTCGGCGGCGGCGGCTACAAGCCGTGGCGGTGTCGGTCGTTGCGGCGGCGTCGGTCGCCGCCGCCACGCGTCGTCGCCGCCGCCGCCAATGCACAAGGCGGCGGCGGTGGCAAGGGGCGGCAGCGATACGGTGGTCGGCGGCCGCGGCTGCCGCGTTGTCGGCGCGGGG
>Ga0209093_1002119_pt1 | contig 11199 bp, 19 predicted proteins | sample SidtaG_4_FD_187450 | JGI IMG/M metagenome (GOLD analysis project Ga0209093, IMG submission 187450) | Marine algal microbial communities from Sidmouth, United Kingdom - Sidmouth_Male1 metaG (SPAdes) (version 2) | ecosystem: Host-associated > Algae > Red algae > Unclassified | place: Sidmouth...
GGGGGGGGGGGGGGGGGGGCGAAGGAAAGCAGAAGAACGCACAGTGGCCACACTCCGGTGCGGTCAATCGTGAACCCTTCGGCGGGGCGGAGATGAGCAGCCGTCAGCAGCGCCCACTGTTTGAATTCGGCAACCTGATGCATGCGAGTCGGATCATCCGCCCCGCCAGCGATGACAAGTGATAGGGAAATTGTATTCAAATCCCCACGGACCACCTTAGAGACGCATAAGAGCGATAGAACACACAACAGGAGCATGTTCGCATCGAGCGTAGCAGTCAATGGATACGACAGACACTTGCAGCAGTGGCCTCTCCCGTACTGTGCGCATACGTATACCGCACTCACGCTACCTTGTTCCCGAAGTATATTCTGACGGCCTGCACGGGGATGTGAGTGTATTCTCGGACCCGGCAAAGTCACCGAGTTAGGGTGGCCTCGTACTCATACTCACTAAAATACTAAATGGGAAAATACCCATAGCAGGACCTGATCTTGACGTCCCCGCCGTTCATCGACGCGTCCGACTCGGAGAGTCCCACGACGGCCCAGTTGACGACGGCCCGCAACCACCGGGGCGGGCTCACCGGCCACCTCGTGGGTTGGCACCAAGCGGAGTACTCGAGTTGCGCCACGGCGACCCGCTCGCGTTTCTACCTGCCGACCCCCGCGTGGTGGTCCGGGGTGGAGGTCCCATGCGGCTGCATGGCGGCGCTCCCGTGGGTACACGCGTACGCCGCGGACGAGCTCCACGCCGAGCGGCGTACCCCGTGGGCCATCTTCCGTAGCGAGTGGGCTCTCGAGGCGGCCGTCGTCCTCCTCGAGACCTTCCGGAACCTTCGGGTCTTGTGGCGGTACCCTTCGCAACTCCCTTCTCCCTGATCATCCGTGCACTGCAGTACACAGCCCAGACCTTGGAGTCGTCTTCCAGCTGCGCGAAGCGAGGGCCAGCGCAGCGGCCGTACACCGACATGAAGATTAAAACCGCGCCACGAGGCGCTACACTGAAGACGTGGGAGGCTGTACCCGCCTGGCCGACGCCGGAACACACAACAGCCTAACGAGCGCCGTCCCGCAAGCGACAGAGCGGAGGACGACGATGAACAACAGCAGCGACACTGGGCCCATAACCTGTGAAGTCCATGATGTTGAGTGGGTGCGTTGTTTTACTAGGCACGGCGTTCCCAGGCCTGAGAAGGCGCACCTGATATCCCACAGGCCACCTCGACCGCAGCGCCTTCCCAGGCGCCCCCAATGGCCTGGACCACAAGGCCCGCACTGCACCTCCCAGCGCAGCTCCCGCACCTCTGGAGGGCGCCAACAGCCTCACACTCAAGACGCCGCTCCCGGCAAAAATCTCCCCCGGAGCTCAACCCCTAATGGGTTCCCGAGGAAAGATCTACAAACAGGTACATGCAGTGTTACCAGACAAGTACAAAGACTTACGGCATACGCAAGGGCCAGTTGTCCCTGGGGGACTGCGGAAGTACACTTCACTCGTTCCCGACGTTGGATTTTTTGTTTCTGAAGAGATTGGCAGCTCTATGTGTTCTTCGTGATTTTGTAGGACGGGGCGGTCCGCCGTTGATCTCCTTCCCGTCACCATCATCGGCGACCGCGTTGGCGTTCCACTAGTCGTCGGTGGTTTGGTCGTTGCTGTCAGCCACCTCTTCCGGGTCCTGATGCCAGTCGCTCTTGTTCATTTCTCCCGCCGCCACAGCCTCCATCCACGCATGACGTTCCGAGTCGAATCGTTCGGCGATCGACGCGCTTCCGGACTCGCTGATATTCGCCGCACGGTCGAGGAACACTAGTGCGTCCTCTATAAAGCCACAGTGTAGTGCCTTCGAGCGGGCCGGCGCCGAATCGTCTTCAGAAATGGCGAGCAGCCGTATATTCCAATGGTCGTCGTCGCTCTTGGGGGGGAGCAGTCATCAGCGTTCAGTGACGCGGGCCACCGTACATGAGAACCGCAGGGGTGTGCGTGGCTGTAGGGGTCCTGGTAGTGACGCTAGTGACGAAGGGCATGGCAGCGCGTAGGTGAGGAAAATTGGGGCGAAGGCGGCCAACGAGGCGGGGCGGCAGACCGCATCTGCAAGCGGGCAGGAGCTGGTCGACCGCGCCGACGAGCGGGGCATGGCGGCCGACCGTGCAGCAGAGAAAAGCGAGGCGACCGACAGGGCCGCCGAGAAAAGCGGGGCGGCTGACCGTGCCTCCGAGCGCGGCAGGGCGGCCGACCGTGCCGGCGAGCAGGGGGGGGCGGCCAACCGTGCCACAGATCAAGGCGGGGCGGCAGGCCCCGCCGCCGAGCGCGACGGGGTGACCGACCGTGCCGCCGAGCGCGGCGGGGCGGCCGACAGTGCCGCCGAGCGCGGCGGCGCAGCGTGTCGTGCCGGAGAGTGGGGCGGCGCGGCGGACCAGGCCGATCAGCCCGCGACCACGGCATCATGTGTTGCAGGGCTGCTTCCGGGCCCCTGCTGGCCAGGCGATGGCACTTGAACCGGAACACCCAGTGCCGCGAGCTTCACACGGTCTTTGCTGTGGCCTGCATGGTGGCGGATTCGATCGGCGCCTGAAAATTGCACGGCACCAATTCCTCGCATGGACAATCCGGTGGCGCCCAATCCTGCGGTCATGAATGTGCAGGAAGAGTGGTGTACAATGGATCATGATATTTTGTGGCGCCCAGACCTGCGGTCAGGAAGCCGACCGATTCGTTCAGGACGAGGGCGCAGAAATCCGGGTCTGATTTGGACGGCTAATCAGAGGCAGGGTGGCTTTATGGCCATAGGACCGTTGAATATGACCGTGACGGCTGACAATGGCCAGCGTCACTCTAAGAATCGTGAGCCAGCACCCGGCCGTAAAACCCCGCCAGATAAGCTGTATTGAGGTGTCGTTTCGGTTTCTGATTGGCTGATGGAGTGACACGGGAACTATGGCACGAGAGTGCCTGTGCCAAAGTGCGATTCCAGGCTGTGGAGGCCGCCATTGGAGCGCCTCAAGGTCGATGCCCGGCGCTTGCCAGTGGATTCGAGAGGTTCCTGTGTGCTGGTCTATCCAGATCTGGACAGGTGACTAGGGTAGATGGCATACTACCAAATTCGTGGCAGCGGGGCGCTGAAAAGACGCGCGTTGTGTCGCAGTTTTGCAGCACAGGGACCAGCCACGTGGGGTGGCGGCTGTGAGCGATGGAACCAGGAGGCCGCAGGAAAGGGCAGGGGGTGGTGGCAGATGCTGGACTCCAGAGATGTTGGCTACCGCCGACGGAAGGACGTCGCGGCTGAGCCGACATCGAGATATGGTGGGTGGGGGTGATCACTGTCGTCTGCGCGTTGGGTTGGCGTCGGAAGATGGCCACTGGTGTCAGCGGCACGGGGTCGGCGTACCTCCTTTCTTGGCAGTGTTACACTCTCTGCCCTCGATTCCTGTTGGTTGTGTGTATTGGAGCCCTGTCCGTCCTTAGCCATCAGAACCGTGTCACCGCTCGTTTCGGTCTGTATGCCTTCTGACGCAACCGACTCTTTCAGCTTACGATCAGATTCTTTCCCCGAGAAACATTTCATACTGTCGGACGTTTGCTTTGCTCGTTTGGTATCTCAGATCCTCGTTGCGTGACGCCCCTATTTTCTGTTGAACAAGAAAGCACGAAATGTAGGAGAGATATGATGAAAGGAGCGCACTGAAGTTCTCGAAGGAAAAAGCGCCTCCGTGGACCACACTAAGACCGTTCCGACTGCGGTGTCGAGGTCCGCGGCCGGTTCTCCGGATCACAGGATTGGGTAGCGCGCACTGTAGGGGTACGCCAAGGATGCGTCCAACACCTCGACCAACTCGACGGCCACCATGTCGGAGTTGATGCAGCGCGAGAAAACTTTATTCATCTCTTTGACGAGGCGCCCAGTTCCGAGAAGAGAGTGTGCACAATGACCTGTTGGGGATGGCCTTCAATTACTTTGCCGTATTGTTAGCGCGCCAGCGCCACTTAGGGACGAGAGCATCTTGGTAGCAAGTCTCCGGTAGTTCTCTACCGGCGGTGCTGTCGAGCGATCCGGGCCAACCGCAGCATGCCGCTTTCTCACCGCGACCGGCAGTACGTTGAACGACCGAGAGGTGGAGGACGCGGCGGCGGAGGCGGCGTCGGCGGCCGTGCCAACGGCGGCAGCGGAAGCGGCTGTGAGCGGGGCAGCTCTATTTTCTCGTGTTGACCACCTGGTGCCCGAAAACAATCTAGTGTTGGACGCCACTGCAGCGGCCGTCGACGGTTGCTGCATGCTGCTTGCCCAGATTCCCAATATCCATCAGTATCGTCGCCCCAGCTCGTGTAGACGCCCCGGTTCGCCTGCGGACAGCTTGCAATGCCTTGCAGTTGCCGTCTGAAGTTCCCTGCCCATTCCTGGTCATGGCATTGGCGCCTTCGCCATTCTAAACAACAGTCGTTGGTGTTGCATTTGCAGGGACCAATTCCAGTACTCATGCCCCTGCCGGAACTGGCGTCCGTCTCTCCGTACTTCGGATTGCGGGCTATGGGACGGCTGTCCCTCGCTAAGTAGCACCCCTACTCGGACCCGGGTTACTCTTTCGTCTCTCTTTTTCGTATGTTTTCGTCTTGTTATGGCGGCGCCGGCCCCGGCCTGCGTCGCCCCGTCTTGCTCGCCATCTCAATATTGGCGTCCCTCTCGAGTCCTAGCCTTTGCGCGCCTTTGCGCCGTCTGGGTCCTCTCGGTAGGTTGACCATTTGGGTCGTTCTCCTTGGTATTGTCAGTGTAGGTACAGGGTATTTTTTCGCGCCTTCTTTGTTTCCAAAGCTGGCGCGGCGGCGGCCGACCCGTTGGCACGCCTTCTTCGCCCATTGCCGCCCATTCCGCTCCTGCTTGGCGTCTAGGACAAAAGTTCGTCTTCGCTGGGGGTCACAGTGTTCTCGTGCCCCGCCCTCTCCCTGAAGCGGAAGAGATTCGGCGGAGGCGCGCTCGGTGCAGGCAGGGATGGGAGTGCAGGTCGAGGTGGAAGTGGTGGCCTGCGGGAGGAAGATGCTGCGGGCGTCACCAGGCTGGTCTCACCGGCAGATAAGCCGCAAGAGAATATTGAGGATAATGCCGCTCGCTTGCTGACCGGCAGAGGAGTAGATGAGGCAGAGATGTGCGTTGTCGTCTTTTTGCTGATGGCCGCATCCGGTGGTGACCCCTCGGCGGAGGACCGACTACCGGAGCGTGCTACTGGCGCACAAGAGCACGTGGTCATCGAGGGAATCGACAGCGGGACGTAAGCATGTGGAGAGTATCCGATACACGCCCCGACGGGCTGATATGGGGTGGAAGAATCTTCTGCAACAGTGGGAGTTGCAGAAAACAACGAAACCGCTTCAAACGTCTCGGTCGAACGAGCATCCCGCGCGACATGGGCGGTAGAAAGGACGGCTGCGTCGGGCAGCTGCTCGAGGCGATTCCGTTATGGCAGAGGGAGCACCATCAACAACTGCTGCACCAACATGTATTGCTACATCGCGTAAAAGGGGAGGGAGAGGCTTCAATAGCGGAGCTCCGGGTACTACGACTCGCTCAGGAGGCGTAGGTGATGGAGGTGGCGCCGGCCATGCTCCAGTGAGAAGCGACGTGGAACTCGAAGGAGCGGGTAATGTTAAATGCGGAGCACTCGTCGTCGGCGGTTCAGCCCCAGTGCGGGGAGCACTTAACGTGCTTCCAAGATCATACGGAGAAGCACATGTCATCGGCGTCACTCTTGCAGATGTCGGGAGAGCATCTGGGGGAGCATCTTCAGTCGAGGTGGGTGCCTGCGGGGTGAGCGTGGTCACTGCACCCCGTGGATATTTGCACGTCATGGATGCCACACCGACCATTGGCGTAACTCCAGACACCACGGTAGCCCCACCCGACGCTCTGATTGCCGAATTCTTCTTGAGCACCGAGCTTGTCTTGCTCGTGGCACTCCGCTTGCTTGCGGCTCCCCCCTTTGTCGCGGCGTTTCCATTTCCCTCCGCGATCCCTTGAGTGGCGGCACTAGCCTTGGCGGCGGGGCTTCCGTTGGCTGCGGCGCTCCCCTTGGCCGCGGTGCAGCTCTTGGCGGCAGAGCACCCACTGCTGGCAACGCACCCCTTTCTGGAAGCACATGCCAGCAGCGCCGCACGGATGCTCGCATTTCTAGACGAGGCATGACCGCCGGTAGACGGGGAAAACATCGGAGCAGCAGTCGATGCAGCCGCCGGGCGCCTGTCGGCATAGTGCGCCGGAGGGAGTGGAGCCGGAAGCTCCTTGGGTGGCTGCCACCTGTGGTTCGCTGGCAGTTGCGACCCGGTGACACCCCAGCCGGAAGGGTGGCTCCGCCTGCTGTAAAACCGGTACTCTAGCAGACGCGGGTCCGTATGCTGCCTCAAGAACAGTTACGGCGTCGTTGTAATCATGTGAACCAACCGCAGCCCCGACAGTTTCCTGAGCCGTGGAGCGCGTCCCGCTTCCGACAGAAACGGTGGAAGGAAAAAGCCATATATGTACCTGGACATCGCCAGGTGCGCCTTCTGCGAACTACCAGAGATAAATAGTAACTCTTCCAGCCGCTGCGCGACCTTCGAGCTGCGCTTGATGGTGGCCTTAGTCAGGACCGCCCTCACCGGCGCCGTTGTGATCCTGGACGCGCCCCTGGCACGCGCTGCCACCAAACGCGACTTGTCCACAATGACCCCACGCGGCCACGGCACTTCATGCGACGGGGGTATCGGAAACCAGTGGATGCATAGGCGTAAACACCTTTCAGACATTCCGTCATCCAGGGCGGCGCTGCCCGTGGTGAGGGCGACACGCAAGCGCATCAGACCGTCGTTCGAGGAACCAAACATTGTCTTGAGCAGCTCCTTGGATGCGTCGGTCGGGATGTAGTCGGCCGGCTGGAACTCCTGGATAGGGGCCCTAGGGCTCCACCGCAATCGCTTTGGCTCTCCGAGATGGCGCCGATGCTTTCCCCACCGCTTGTCGGGCGACGAGTCGGGCGAGCTAGTGTCCGTGTCCTCGCCGTCGCTGCAGCCTGCTCTCCACGTATCGCTACAGCATGCAAAGCACCTTGCGGGTATGGCTCTTCAGCACGTGCGGATGCTCAAAGACGGGCACCCAAAACCTGTACAGTAGTGTCGTACCCCGACACATTAACGTGGGAGCTAATTTCGGTTGTTCTTCGTGAAGACCTCAATCAGCCGCAAAATCTCCACACGCAGCATCAGCGTGACAAATCCCAAGAGCCGCGGATCTATTTCAGTCTGCCCAATTTTGGCCGATCCGCACAGGAACACGAACACAAGGGGAACGAGAACAAGAGTGCTAAGTACGGACTGACGACAATTAAGGACCAAATCAAACTACAGCTGAGGCCCTGTGCTGGGAAACTTCTGACTGAGAATCAAACTGTCAGAGAATTGATCAAAGGGGGGGTGCCCTGGCTCCCCTACCACGGATGATTTGGTCCGACGGTGATTTAAAAACATTTGAATCTCGCAAGAGGTGCACCGCACTCGTATCGCGGTGCATGTCGCTGAGGCCATTCTGCCTGGATCGGGCCTGCTTTGCACGACCGAGGCGGCAAAGAGCCGGAAATCGACGCGGATCCAAGCCGGAACGCCCGAGAAACGACGAGCGACGACGAGAACCGGGGGGAAACGAGGGGAAATGACAGGACTACAGTGGGGGCCGGAGCGACCCTGGTCGGGCCGCTGGACACGCCCAGTTAAGGCACGTCTCCTGGCTTGAAAATCTGAAAAAGATTTCTGTAATGCCCGATTATTTGGAAGCGCTTTCTGGCCAATCTGCGGCCGCTGGCCGCAAAGCGCAGGCGACGCACCGTGACGCTTCCTTCCACGCCGCCGGCCGCTGATCGCTGCGAGCAACACCGAAGTTGCCCGAGCTCGCCACACTCGACACCCCCCGGCACCTTCCTTGTTGCGTGACACCTTTCGCTCGTTGCGTGACACCTTTCCCTCCCGGATATGGCCGCGGAGCAGCCCGGTTGCGACGGCACAGACGACCTGTACGTTCACGGGGGTGACCGCCGTTGCTCTTCGAGCGAAAAAAGCAACAAAAAGCATCGCGCTTCTGGGGGATCTGAGCATTCCGCCATGGTGGGCATGGCGTGAGGCATGTTTTGCGATATGGCTCATGTATTTTTTTTTACGGGCTTCCTTCCACTGTGGCACTGTGACTGTCTCTGACGGGAAAAAAGAGCGACAGAAGTGTCTTTCTCTCCTTGTTCGCCCCACGCAGCTCATTGGATGCATTTATTGGCATGGTAAAAGACATCGTCAACCCCTCCACAGGAAGTCCGCTGGTTTTTGTTTGCCTACCGTGCGCGCAGGCTTTCCTGTACCCCACGCAAGCCGTTAACAGCTACCTGGGAAGCTTATGTGCTCATGCGGAGGACGCGCGACTACATTCAGTAGCTGTGACGCTGCGCAGCAGTGCCAATGTTGCTCATCGGTACACTCACTCGAGCGGCGTAGTCGTTGGGACGTGCACTGGGTGCCGGGCGCCCTTGACGGGGCGGGGCCCTTCGGCTTTTGAGCCCTGCGTGTCGATGCGCCACCAGAGTGGCCGCGCATTCCGCGCACGGTACATCCCAGGCCCGGCCGCACTGCAGTTTGTGTGGGGCCCCGAGGAGGCATCAGCGCAGCTGGCGACACCAAGGACCAATAGGCGAAAAGTATGCGCCGACTGCCGGTCGTCGGTCGAAAAGCAGTCCCGCATGCAACCCTCAGCGCCTTCCACAAAATCTCCTAGCCGTGGGGGCAGCGCTGCTCCCGCGGGCACGGCACCAGACAGGTCGGGAATGGAGATTTTGAGCTTTGCTGCTGCGGCCCAAGAACCCATGAGCGCCCCATCCCGCCCCCTCCCCCGCCCCATACCTCGCTGCCAAACGCCGGAACTGGTGCCTCCTGGACCCACCAAGGGCCGGTGGCCAGAACCGTGTGCGCTCTTCCGGGCATTTCGGTGACCCCAAGGACACGCGACTCAGACCAGGCGACACGCGTCAGGGCTGGTGGACTTGTGCCGTCGGGCTCATCCGCGGTCGGTGCTGCGGCGGTGCCATCGGAGGTCACCGACGCGGCTGGTGCGTCAGGCTCAGTGGTGGGCTGCCACGTCGCTGCGCTTCTACCGGGGTCCATCCACAAGCATGTCGCCATTCCATCCCCCACGATTGGGGTGTCACCGGGCGTCTCTGGTTGGTCCACCGAGAATATGTTGGCAGAGCTGCTAGGCAGGTACGACAGCTTTGACTGTGCCTCTCTGTCCCGGTTTGAGTCGCTGCTGACGGCGGACCTACGAGCGACGCGCCCCAGCATTCAAGAACGGGGTCAACCGACGCTACTTTCTCGCAACGGCAGTGGGAACAGGGCCTGTGCGCTCGCGGCAAATGCAGCGCCGTTTTCAGGACGGCAGAGACGGTCATCCAGGGTGTATCGACAGCTGCGCTGTCGGCCCACCAAGCCCCCGTGCTGAAACTGCTGAAGGCGGCACGTGTCGGCAGAAGCGTGGCTGTCGTGCCTGTGGGGGGCTCTCTGCGGCTGTCTCCTCGGGAACAGGCCCAGTTTGCTGTCAGACACCAGCTTAGAGCGGCAACTGTGTCTCAGCTTCGCCAGGCGGGTGGCGCCAACGCCAGTGGGTTGGCCTCGCGGGAGGTCTTCCGCAGTTCCATGTCGGCGCTATCCCACGAGCCTGGGAGGCAGGTGTGGTCGGACGACAGGGGAGCGCACCTGGTGAGCCTACGCGCCGCTCTGGAGAGCCTGTTCGAAGACCTGTCTTTCAGCGGTCAGTTCAGCGAGCGCCTCGTGTGGGGCCTTGATGGCCTGCCCGTGCCCCACACGAAGGCATTTTGGCCGTGCCCTGAGCTGCCGTATGAGCAGCGCTGCGACTCGACGGCAGACGTGCACGTGTGCGTCAGCCTGGACAAGGGGGGTCGCGGCACGGCCACATCCAAGCTTATTCTGACAAATCCCAATCAACAGCGCCCCATGGCTCGGGCGAACTCCATCGTCCTGTCAACGCTGCCCTGTGTCAATGAAAGCAATGAGGAGCTCCACAGGATGATTGGTCCATGGGCAGGGGACCGGAAAGAACTATTGGACCACGGTCTGTTCGTTGGTGGTACGTTGCGGGCGGTGCGTCTATTTTTGGGCGGGGACTTGGCATTCCTATCGGCGTTTTTGGGCCACAAGGGTGCATCCGCGCGCTGCTCCTGCCCGTGGTGTGCAGTCGTGGCCCGCTCGGGCGAGGCCAACGAGGCTCTGGCGCTGGAGTACGGCTCCATACAAGCCGTGGCTGTGGCGCCGACACAACTACGGACGCAAAAACAGTTGAAGGATGCGATCCTGGCCTACGAGACGGGTCCCAATGCATCGTTTCCCATCCCACGAACGCTGACGGAGCACCTGTCCATTGAGTCGTGCCCCCTTTTCGACATCTACCCGTGCCATATCGTTGCAGCACCACTTCATTTGACGTTGGGCGTTACACAAGTATCACTGCGCCTGGGCATCGAGGTCACGTACGCAGCTCTCGGGCGGGCATCGTCTGTGGCAGCTGCCACGGCTATTGGACGGGTCCTGCTTCACGAGGTGCGCGTCCGACCGGTCGCCTATCACGGTAGTGGCTTTGAAGGGCGGGCTTCCCATCGTGTTGCGGAGCGGTCACATGTCGTGTGCGTTGCTCTCGCACCGTAATTTCCAGCAAATCAACTGGAAGCCCTGCGCGGTGCGTGGGTGACATGGGCGGCACTCACCAAAACCCTCAACGGGGACCAGGACGTATCCGTGGAAGAGGCAGCTGCCTTTGAGTTGGGGGCGTTGGTCCTGTGCCCCCCGCTGCAGGCTGCCTTCCCGTGGCTGAGCATTACACCAAAGCTACACGCGCTGGCGCACCAGGCGCCAGTGTTCCTTCGCCGCTTCTGTTCCCGCGGCTCCTACGGAGAACAGGCCCTTGAGGCGTGGCGCGGGTGGTTTGACCACACGCAAGCCCAATGTACAGCCGACTCATTCCTGGGGACGTGCCTACAATTCGTGCAGCGCGCGGCGCTGGAGCTCCAGCCCTCCGCTGACGTGGCGCTGGACAACGGACAGCATCGGCGGCCGGCTGCAGCCGGCGCGCGGAAGGCGACCAAGCCGAGCGACGGACGCCTCCGACAGAACAATGCAGGACCCCGGCAAACG
>Ga0209093_1002121_pt1 | contig 11198 bp, 15 predicted proteins | sample SidtaG_4_FD_187450 | JGI IMG/M metagenome (GOLD analysis project Ga0209093, IMG submission 187450) | Marine algal microbial communities from Sidmouth, United Kingdom - Sidmouth_Male1 metaG (SPAdes) (version 2) | ecosystem: Host-associated > Algae > Red algae > Unclassified | place: Sidmouth...
CCCCCCCGTTGGCCCCACCCGCAGTCCCCTCCTACCACCCTCCCCACCCCCCCTCCCACAGGTCCTCTCCATACCTCCCCAGAAAGACCTCCGCGCCGGATGCCACAAACGTTCCGCAGCACCCGCAATCCCCCTCGCGGTCTGAAGGGACGCAGATGCCTCTCGGTAACCAGTACAGCCGCCGTCACTTCTGCCAACGGGGATGCCGTGGTCCGTCCCCGCCACGAAAGCAGCGGCCCCGCACCTTATGTCCATCACCAACGCAGGCGCCGCCTCGGCCGTGAGCGCCCCGTGCCGTCGTCGAAAGCGAAAATTGAAGCAGGTCGACAGAGTTGGAGTCGGCGGTGGCGGGGTAAGCGGCGGCGGGTCCGTGGCGGCGGGGCCGGCAGCAGCGGGGCCGGGCGCGGCCGGGCCGGGCGCGGCGGGGCCAGGCGCGACGGGACCGGCGGCGGAAGGGCCGGGCGCGGCCGGGCCGGACGCGGCAGGGCCGGGCGCGGCGGGGCCGGGCGCGGCGGGGCCGAGTGCGGCGGGGCCGGGGGCGGCGGGGCCGGGGGCGGCGGGGCGTGATTGGCGAGAGCACTGTCGGCGCGTGCATGCTTGGAAAGTGCGTTGTTGGCGTGAGCATGGTCGGCGGGGGCGGCGTCAGCGCGGGGCCAGTCGGCGGGGGTCCAGTTGGCGGGTGCGGCGGTCGACACCATGTCGTCGCCGTTGTCCAACAACGCTCGTCCCGGTCGTGCCACAATGGAGAACTTGAAGTCCGTCTCTTTCGCCGCGCGGAGTTGCGTGACAGCATGGGTCGTTCAGAGTTGGTACTTGCCGCAAACTAGGCAAGTCCAACCTTGTCGTCTAGACGTAACAGGGAAAGGAAAGGAAAAGGAAAGGAAAGAGAAAGGTAAGAAAAGGAAAAGGAAAGGAAAGAGAAAGGTAAGAAAAGGAAAAGGAAAGGAAAGGGCATGGAAGCGGAAAGGAAAGGAAAAAGAAGGAGAAACGAAAAGGAAAAGAAAGGGAAAAGAAAGAGAAAGGACCGGAAAGGGACTGAGAAAGAAAGGAGAACGGAACGAGAAGGAAAGGGCAATGTAAGGAACAGAAAAACAGTCGCCGTGGTAGCCACACATTGACTGCCGCACCAACCTAGCACACGACCCCCAGCCCCCTCCCTGCCCGCCCACAAAGCATAGCTGTTACTGGCCGCCGACTGCCCCACCATCGGCAGGATTACGAGCGCCCACGACATCGCCTCCCTCCGCAACAACCCCGACATCACTCTCTTCCGCCTCAACAATGTCCTTCCCATCCACACCAGTGCCGCCCGGTGCGCCGGCCACCTCGCCAATGGGGGCAAGCGCCAAGTACTGCTCTACGCTCGGCGGGTTGCAATCAAAAGAAGAGGAGGTGGACGAACCATGGGTACAGCAATGGAGGTTCCAAACAAAGGCCGCCGTGCTGTATAGCCAGCCCACCGGGCCCTCGCGCAGCTTCAGCTTGCGCGGGTAGTCGAGGGCGGCGCATGTCTACTTGACATCCTTAAACCCCCACTCCACCGCCGTCCTGGGTACAGCCATCGTCGTGCTGCAGGCGCTTTGCTCATCTGTCATGACCCGGATAAACGCCGCCTGCACCCATGGCCGCACCATGTAGGCGGCATCCCCGTAAATGTAGTACTGCACACCACTGATCACCAATGCATGATACAAGACAGCATCCAAACCAGACTCAAAGTACGATATCATATCATGGCGACGTCCCTCCCATAGGACAAAAAGATGGAAGATGAGGCCGTCCGGGATGAGTATACTTTGAATATTCACTGCATGCTTGCGCTTGTGGCCGCTGCAGCAGGCCCGCTGCCAACCCCCACCCGGCCGCGCGATAAAAATAGCAGTGCCGTCGGTGAACCCAACACACCGGTCGAGATATGCCCCAGTCCCCTCGATCTTCTCTGAATACAGAGCAGCCCTCTCCCTCACAAACTCCACACGCCACTCAGTCAAATTGGCACCCCATTCCTCCATCATCATCGCAACAGTGGCATAGAAGATGTGGCACAAAACCGACGCACTCCTCCCAAACAACTCTTCCAGGTCCACCCACCGGATCGGCGAGGCCAGGCTACGCAACTCGATAGCCAGGCAGTCAATGGGAGGCACGGACAAACGGGTACGAGGAAAAGAAATGTTTATGGCCAGAAGGTCAACCAGTCGACGAAGGTGTTGGGGAAGAAAACAGAAAAGAGAAAGGCATTCCTGTGACGAGAACACGTTAAGGTTAAAGGAAGTCGCGCCGATGCGACGACAGCGGTCCAAGGAAAGAGCAACCTCTCGCTGAGCCCGACGATGCTTCCGCATCAAAGGAGCCAAATCGACCAGACAACGACCCGCTGCGTGGCTCGCAAGCAGCGCGTGCCCCAGAATGCGGCGACGAGCCCGCCACCGTACAAGTCGGTCACCTGAAACAGATACCATGTCTGCAACCTTGTGGGGGGGGGGGGGGGGCACAGCCGCTTGCGTGCGCCGGTGGGTGCGGCAGCGACGCGAACGGCGACGTCAGGTGGGTTGCCAGCCGGGCGGACGGGCGGCGGTGGCCGGCCGCGCGCTGTAGCACTCTTCTCACGACGGGTGCTGCCAAAAGCAAGAGGCCGATTCGACGCGACCGGAGGTGATGGGATAACTGACCGTCAACGGGCCGGAAAAACAATCTCACAAGCTCCTCGCCGGCCCCGTCTCATGCGCGTTGCAAAAAATCTCTACTGACGGCGATCCGATCGGCGGATCGCGAATCACGAGTCGGCCGGTCGCGCCCGAGGCTGAAGCGTCTGATCCCACAGGAACCGAACACGAGACACCGTTCGCACGACGACGCTCCAAAAAACGCGTTCTTGTTACCAGAAGTTGGCAGGCCTCGACGCCGCAGCTCCTCCTTGAGGTGTTTAGCAGTGACTAGAGAGGCCATGCTGGCACAGATGGGAGTGTGGCACAGCAACGATTGGGGTGGTGGTTTGGTCAGGTGGTCGGTGCGAGTTGCGGTGTGATGACGCGGTGAGGTCCGTGCCAGACGAAGGCGGGTGCTGGATCGTCCGACCGGACACCCGAACAGACGCCAGTACAAACTTCCTCATGTAATCGGTTGGCCAACTGTGAACAGAATCGGACTTGTATAACGTTATAGAACGCCTGATCCGTGATTGACCAATCAGAGCGGCGTTATGTTTATGCGAACCAGCGTTATGCGAGTCTGCGAACGGGCCTGAAAAACGCAGAACCTCGTGGACCGCGCCTGCGACGCTTCATGGCGACCAGGAAAGGGGGCCCGTGCGTGCGTAGCACAGTATCCGACACTGCACGTTAACACCGCATACGCACGCCCGTAGGAGCACCAAGAGGGACACAGCCCAGGACCTGTTTGACGGGGGTACACAGCGAGGCCAAGGGCCCAAGGCACAGGACGCCGGCAAGATGCGACTGCGGTGTGGCACCTCAAGCATCAATGGAGGCTCACCTCGGTGTACCTATGGCGATGGAGGCTCTGATCTGCTGATCGGCACCAGTTGGAGCTGCTCGCCAGATTCCCAGCTCGGACACTCTGCACCGATCCCCCTTTCTGACAATATGAACTGTATGAAGGTCATGTCCTTCAAGGTGGACCACCGGCGGACGGCCTCCGCGCGCTCATTGGCCAGCCAAACCTATCCCCACTAGCGACCAAGGCGCCGATTGGTGTTCCATTCGATCCGGCAAACCATCTGCGGAGGCCCCCATACCATGCACATACCAGAGTCCGGATACCGAGAACGATTCCAGTCCAATCGTTAGCGAACCGGTGCACGTGACTTTCGCTAACGATAGGCCATCGTCGCGCGTTGCTCTGCGCTTCGGTCGACCATAGCCTTTCGTGAGCCACCTCACGTGCACGCCGGACTGCTCTCAGCCGCGCAAAGTATCCGCTTCGGTCGTAGCATGAAATAGTTCAGGGCCCGTCCGTTTTCAAGCCATCTTCAGCACATTTTCTGCAACCTTTTTTCAATTCTCACTTCGTTGTTCTTAGATAAGTGTATTGGAACCTGCCCTCAAAGCCGAAGAGGTATAGCCCCGTCGGAAATCCCAGCACAGGATGCGGAGCGCAACACAGGAGAAACAAATCGAACGCAGGGATCACCGGGCGCGAAGCGCACCAGAACGACCGAAGTAACGCAAACGCAACGCTGATTTATTCGAATACGCACGATGACCCCAAAGCATACACGCATATAACCTCAGAAACAAGACGCAGGACGTGCACAATCCCGACCCCGGGGCGCTACCACGGGGGCACCGGTGCCCAACGGGCCACGGTCTCAGGCCCGGGCATCTAGTGGCCCCTGCCCAGCATCCTCGATTACCCTTCCACTGGAAGAGGACCCCCGCCCGTCTCGGGCGGAAGCAGGAAAGTCACCAAGACTTCCTAGATTTCAGGATTTACAGGAAATCAGTACCTCGGGACTTATCCCAAGATTTTTCAATTTTCCCGGATAGAATTCCGGTGGGATTTTATCCCTGGTCGAGATCATATCTCGGTCCGGCTTACGCTCGGATTGCGGAAGCTTCCACAAGCTTTCCAGTCCCTCCAGAGGGCCCGGATTCGGGAGGACGTGTTTCTCGCTCGGCTGTGTCAGACCCCTCCAGGGGGGCCCGATCGGGTGGTCCTCGCCCCGCGCCCCTCTAGAGGGGTCGTTTCGTGTGTGGCCCTCGGGCTCCCTGGACACCCGCCCAAGGGGGTTTGTCCCACGCTACCCCCCTAGGGGGGTGTCACGTGACTGGTCACGGCCCGTCCCCGCCTCATGCCGGGGGCCGTGTCACCCCTGAGAGGGGGTTTCCCCCACATATCCCCCACCTCAGGGCCCGCGTCTCGCGGGACAGGGGGGCGGTGTCTCGCCACCCCTCCCATACGCCAGGGGGAGACTCCGCCCTGTGACTCCCTGTCAGCGTGCCCCTGGGGGCTCGCTCCAAGGCGCCATACGGCGTGGGACCCATGGGTTCACCGAGCCGGGGAAGCCTCGGGTCAGTCCCATCAGGCGGTCACCGCCAGCGGTGACCGGGGGGTTTGGCTCTCCTGGCGGCACCCTCTTCGTCACCGGGAGGACGACACCGTCGGGCGCGACCGGGTCCTCCCCGCGTCCCGAGTTGTTCGTGTACCCCACCCTGGGGTGGGGCGTCCTTATCTTCCCCGGTTCCCCGCCTCTCGAGGCGGGATGGCGTCTTCTGCGGCTCCCGACGCTACGGCCGCCATGGCGGTCGATCGTGAAGCCGAGGGGGCGGGCGCCCTTTTGAGCCGCGAGGAGGACATCGATGACGACGTCCTCTCCAACCTCTTGTTGGTCTCGTGGCCGACCCCGCCGGTCGTGGACGAGAAATATGGGCGCTACCCTTGGACCCCCCTAGGGGGATCAATTGTCGAACAGCGCTTTGACGCGGTCGACAGCCGCCGTATGACGTCCATATGGACGACCATCCGGGGGATGTACGATTCCATTTACGCCGTCCCCGAGGGGACGGTGACGGACTTCCCCTTCCTACGCAGTCGGGAGGACTGGCGAGTATGCCAAGTGCTTGGGCACTTGGCTGTCCGTGAGATCCCCCCCGAGATGGGGGACAAGCCCCACTTCTGCTGGGATTATTGCCCTGGGTCTCCCCCTAAGTTGGGGGAGATGGACCGCGGCTTTTATGTGCCGGGTGCGACGGGGTACTGGACGGTTGGCACCTCTCTCCACCTTCTCACGCTGTATGAACAGCTCGAGGTGCGCGACGTACCTGTGGGACGCCGCAAGGCCCTGTATCCCACCACGCCAGTGTGGTGGGAGCACGTTGAAGTGCCCCGGGGCATGGCCGCGCGGGTGCCCCAGATGGTGGCACTCCAGGGGATTCAGCTCATTGGGGAGCCCCTTGGGGATCCCTATCACTTGATTTTGGCGGCCCTTTGGGCCGTAGAGGTGGCGGATGTCTTCCTAGGATGCATTCCCCACCATGTACATCTCTGACGTCTGCCTCTGGTCAGTCGGACTGCTTTTTCCGACCTGAAGCCCGAGCGCTTGTGATCGGCCGACCCTTTGGCCCGACCTCTTCTTGAGGCCGGGCTGGAGCTCCTCCGACTTATCGACGAGCGGGCGGCGCCTACGTGGCTTCAGTGGCTGGAGGGACCCCGAAGGGTCTTCCGTTGCGCCAAGAAGTAGGATGAAGAAGGAATCTTGGTCCTCTTGGAGGGTCTGGGGGATCCCCTCCTCCCTTATGGGAGGGATGTCAACGCCGCCCTCCGCATCCGACACTTGGATCGGGACTTGGTGGACGCTGGGTCGTCCCGTGTTGGCCTCGTGGTGGCTTCAGAGCCCCCGTCAGCCCCGGCCGCTGCGGCCTCCGCCCCCGTCGTCCTGAGGCCGCCCCTGTGGGGTGGTGTGTCGCGCCCGGCCTACGTGCCCCGAGGGCCCGGCCGGCACGCGCGGACTCGTCGGGCTTACCCCCTTGGGGGAAGCAGTGTGACGACTCCATCTCTTGGGGGACCCCCGGGTCCCCCTCTGGCGCCCCTTCCTTTATTTCCTTGGGAGCGGTCGGCCCAGTTGGGGACCCCGCGCCCCGTCAACCCGGCCGTATGGTCGAGTTTGGGGCGTTCCCTAGGGGAACTCCCGTCCATCCTCAATAATGGGGTGGACCATACGCTCATCATGGCGTTGAGCAGCACCTTGGTGCGGCTGCGCAACGAGATTGCTGCGATTGTGTCCCGCCCCCTTGGGGAACGGGATTTCGAGCCTCTGTACCATCTCGGCACAGCCGAGACGCTCCGCCGTCTTCCGACGGAAGAGTACGGTACCGCCGTGGCGGACACCAACACGGTCGTGACCGAATGGTCACTACGGCACTTGGCCGGCTCGTCGGCTCCGCCCCTAGGGGCGGCTTTGCCTGCGGCGCCTCGACGTCCGCCGTCTCCTCCCGCGCCCCACTATGGAGCGGGCGCCGGTTCTTCGTCTAAAGTCTTGTATGGGGCTGAGACGGGCCCTTCGGCGAACCCGCCGACTTACTCGGGGTCTCATTATTATGCTCCCGAGGAGGACCGTAGCCAGGACTATCATCCTGGCTATGGGGCCCGTTATGGGGGTTGGTGACTTGGTCGCCCTAGGGTGATCAGGTGTTCCCTGCGTCCCCCTTCTGCTTTGTCTGTCGCCCGGTGTCGGCCCCCCTAAGGGGGTGGGCGCCGTCTTTCTTACGATCGACTGGTCTCGGGCCCCGTAGGGAATAAAAGGCTTAGCCTCTCTTCTTGTGCTCTTTTCTTTGCTTGTGACTTGAAGTCACATGGGTCCCTAAGGACCGTTTTCCGACTTGGTCAGAAAAGAAAACATCTTCTCGCGTCAAGGCGGGGAGCTTGACACGTTTGCGCAAGAAATATTTGCGAATTGCCTCCCAAGGGAGGGAAGAGGCCAATTGCCACGTGGCTTCCTGTTCAGGGAACCCGAACCATTTGACCAGGACCTTCAATTGTCCTTCATCATCCCAACTGTGGTTGAGAGATCGTTCGAAAACGAATTCAGGGCCCTTCTTAATTTGATCGCCCACCTTAAAGAGGGCTTGGGCCCTAAGGGCCCGGGTGCACTTGGCATCCCGCGCCGGTGGTGGGGGGGCACCAGTGACATGGTCACTGCTCACAGTACGGAGACCCCCAGGGCTCTCCACCAGAAACCGATGTCCATCGGTTTGTAGCACCATGTATGGTCCTTGGGTCTTAGACCCATGCTTCTTTGGAGAACGGGAGTGGGCATCTAGATAAACCCAGTCCCCGGACTTGACCGAGTTGTTCTTTTCCTTGGTGCGGGCGTCGAACGCCCGCTTATACGTGGCCTGGGCTTTGCCCATCTGCCGGCGAACCGCCGGAATGAGGGCCTTAAGGTCCTCAACGTATTTCTCCGCCGCCGTGGAGGCGTCCTCAGTTCTCTCCTCGGCTTGTCTAAGCTGAGGCATGCGCTCCATGCCAATAAGCTGGAGCCGTCTCGGGCTCACGAAGGCAAAGGGGATTTACCCAGTGCTCGCGTGCACCTGCGTATTATACGCGGTAGTAAGGAGGGACAGATGACTGTCCCATTTTGTCTGATGCTCTGCAACGTAACATCGGAGTTGCAGCACCAAGGTGCGGTTATATCGTTCCACCGGCCCATTAGTCTGGGGGTGGTAGGGAGAGGTATAGTTCGAGGCTATACCCAGCAAACCGAGGATGCCCTGGTAATATACCAAGGCGAACTGAGGTCCTTTATCCATAAGGACAGAGTCGGGGATGCCATAGACAGTCACCCAAGTATCAATGAACGCTGACGATACCGTCAGCGCTGTCGCATCTCGTAACGGGATGGCCCGCGTCAACTTGATAAACCGGTCACATATGACCAGCACATGCTTGTGACCACCCCTAGAGGTGGTCAATGGGCCTAGAAGGTCCATTGCGAGCCCCGAGAAGGGCTCGAGAGCTGGAAACAGCTTCATTGTGGATGTATGCCTCCTCTCGGAGAGGAAGTTCTTAGCTCACTCGGGGCATTGCTCCACGTGCTTATATACGTCTACCACCATGGTAGGCCAGTAGACATACCGGCGGAGGATGTCGTACATCCTCCGCGAGCTGCGGTGCCCGGCCAACACCGACTGGTGTTGATATCGTAAGAGGCGCTGTTTCAGCCCCTCGGGGATGACCACTTGGGTCTCCCTTCCATATACCGAATGTCGTCATAGGAGACCGTTCTTCTCTCGAAAGAACAAGGCTTGCCGACTACACTTGGGGTCGGGTGGTGAAAGAACATCCAGTTCTTTCAGTCTTTCTTTACAGAACGCATCCTCGGCTTGGCCGAGGAGGATCTCTTGGGCCGTTAGCGCCCCCATGGGGGCTTTGGCTGGCGAGGCGGCCTCTAAGGCGTCACTCACCCGGGTTTCGATGGCCAGGACGGGAATATCCTCGTCCAAAGGAGTCGAGTCGAGTCCCTCAGTGGGCAGGCGCGATAACGCGTCCGCGACCTTATGGTCCTTACCCGGCTTATGACGTACCCCGCCGCTCGTGGAGTCACGGTCTTGTTGCCACGAACTGTCGAAATTATTCATGAGATACATGTAGCCCCTATCGGGCTGTAATGCAATGCAAAATATGAGGCAGGTCGCCTCGGGTGTGCCCGGCCTTGCGGTCGGCGCGCACCGTCAAAGTCAAAGACAGGGAGAAAAGGAGGCTGGCACGGCAGCCTCCACGCGGCCATGCAATGGCCGCGGCGCAGCGTAGGAACCGAGCGCAGCGGAAGAACAGGTGAGGTCCCGCGGCAGTGGGGGAGAACACCGGTGGCAGGAGGGGAGGAAGGAGGCAAGCGCGACACAGGGAAGTGCTTGCCGCTCCTGTGGGGAATGCGGGGGCGCCACGGCCGCGGCGGATGATGCAGGCAGGGGCTTGCTGTGCTGTGTGGCGCGGGCGTGCCGCTGCCGCCGCCGCCGCCGCCGCCGCCGCCGCCGCCGCCGCCGCCGCCGGCAAGATTTCAGGAATTTTCCGACGGCCGTCAAAGGTCCACAGTAGCACCTCCCCCTCGGGCGCGGGATACCCCCTGGCTCCGCTCCGCTCCAACCGGTTCAAATCTGACTCATGAAAGAAGGCTCGAAAGAAACACTGGACAGGGTCAGCCCAATCTACATGCACCAATGTGAACAACTCCAGTATGGAAATAAATCTTCACACGTATGGTGCAGGGTGGTTCACGTTCCTCTTCAGAGTCTCATCTCCTGGTAAACGAGGTCAACAGAAACCTTTTCGAATCCCTACTTTCAGAGGTCCCAGTGCCAACATGTCAATCTTCCACCTGCCCCTGAGAGGTTCTCAGAGCAAACATTTCATCTTTCAATTGGAAAAGCCGGATACAAACAGTGGCCCCCTACTTTCCATTCTGCTGCATTCAAAAGCCGAAACGAGGTATGTGCATGGTATGGGGGCCTCTGCGGAACAGTCCTCCAGTGATCCTCGTTTGATCTCAAGGATGATCCTGAGTAAAGTCCGAGCGCCACCGTCGGGACTGCTTCCTGGACGGTCCTGCGACATAGATCTTGCCCTATCCTATTGCAGTCTGCTCAAATTTGCCGGTCTGAGTCCGAACAGAACGCAATTAGGACGGAATCCTATTGGCCATCAGCACGTATCCGGCTGAATGGATGGCTGAGAGTCCGTCGTGATTGCGTTCTATTCCGACCCAGACCGGCAAAAATGAGCAGACTGCGATATTCTAAGTTTGAGACTAGGCCAGGACGGTCCACCGGAAAACCCCGGGGACTTCCTCCACTTGATCTGAGGATCACTGGGGGACGATCCCAATTTCGCGTCACGCCGACCTCCAGAATCGATGTGGCTGCGAGAGCAAATCGGGCCGAAGGCCTATACTGTGAATTCCTCGATTTTGTGGCTAGGATTACATAAGGACGAGCATCCGTCTGCGTAGGCGGCCGGTCCAGCTCGCTGTCGAGGTATGGTGTCCACTCGTTTTCGGCACGCCGCGAACACAATTGGGAGGGCCGGAGGTCACAAGTAGTGGGCCCCTACAATGGCACGCCGCGGCGACAGCGGCAAAATCGTGAGCCACGACCACGCCACAGACCGAACCAGCGCGGGGTCGATACCGGCATCTCATTGGTGGACACGAGTGGCACGGTGGAAATGGCACGCAAAAGCGCGTGCCAAAGTGCATCTGGAGGCCGTACAGTCATTATTCAGTTATATCCGTCCCGGTTATATCCACAGTGGATGCATCCGGGACCACGGAGGCACCACAGAGCCCGAGAGATCGAGGAATTTGAAATTAAAACGCACTTGCCACCCGGTTTTTGTACTTGATTTAACACAAAACGATTTACTTGAACTCCACGGATCAGTATATAACCCCTGCTGTTTGCGATCGGAGATCCGCTGACGGCCAAGCCGATCCAGCCGACTTAGGCGTGATTCGTCTGCACCGACCGCACCTATGCTCCTCTCCCTACCCACCGTACCGCACCACTCGTACCCACGGCGATCCTCATACCACCATGACACTCTCCAATGCTATTGACGCCGCCGCTGCCGCGGCTGAGGCGGTCTTGGCGGACCATAGCCAGGCATTGGCTGCGGAGCACGCCGAGAGCGTGAGGGCGGCCGCGCGGGCCGCGGCCGTGACGGCCAATGCTGTCTTGGCATCC
>Ga0209093_1002129_pt1 | contig 11185 bp, 6 predicted proteins | sample SidtaG_4_FD_187450 | JGI IMG/M metagenome (GOLD analysis project Ga0209093, IMG submission 187450) | Marine algal microbial communities from Sidmouth, United Kingdom - Sidmouth_Male1 metaG (SPAdes) (version 2) | ecosystem: Host-associated > Algae > Red algae > Unclassified | place: Sidmouth...
CCCCTCCCCCACCCCCCGCCATTCTCATGTGCTCCCCATCACCGGCGTGACATCCACGGCCACTGTACCGTACTCAGAGGACCGTCACGTAGGACCTAGCACAGAACGGCGTTGACCACGCTTGACGTCAGGCGGCGATGGCGTGACCGACTCATGGTGCCGCACGCGGAAGAGGTCCCGGTGACCTTCGCATAGAAGCGCAGCAAGGCAGGTGTTTTGCAAGCGTGCGGACGTGCCGCCGCAAACGTAGGTTGACGGTAGGGAGCGGGTGGGCCTAGGGCTTGGGGTAAGTGAGCAATGGTGCAAGGAACAGTGAACGGGTGGAGGAGGGCGGGGGGGGTCACCCACGGACGGGTGTGCGACTGGTAGCGAAGTGGTCACTGTGGTGCTCGGTGGACGAAGGACGGCGAGGATGTCCCGTGCGGCGCCACCCACGACGTCACCCACGAACAAGGCACAAGGCCGAGTGATCAGCACAATCTTCACATGGACTTAATGTGAACCACAACAACTTTTTCAGATTATGCGGCAGTCTACTTTGAGAGAAGGACCCCCTCGCGATTTGTTAGCACCAATCGGAGGCTTCCAACGCAGTATTTGACGTTCACGTTTTTGCACGAACGGGCGGTGCAGGTTCCTCGTCGGCATTTGGTTCGCAGTTCGCGAAAGAACTCTACCAGTTTCTTCACCCAGAAGGCCCCGCAACGGGCGCCTAAGCGCCGACCCTTCGTTCTTGTGGTGTCCGATACCAACCGTAGTCTGCCTGCGCGGCGTTCTCGTCCAGGACCCTGTCGAATGTGCCGAGTTGCCGTCGTCTCGGGGCAGCCGCTGCGTCTGGTGAAAGCTGTTGTACACGCGGACGTGTGGCCGTCCCCCGTCCACCCTTCCCCCTCTGTCCACTGTGTAGAGTTTCCCTCATCAAGGGACAGTCGCTGCGTCTGTGGCGGCAGATGTACACGCGGGTGTGTGGCCGTCCCCTGCCTACGCTCACCCCACAACCCCCAACGGACCGCACCGCCGCCACACACTGGTGAGGTGGGCGGTAGTGGTGCCTTTACCCGTGGCCGACCAGCGCGAGGACGACCACCGTGCACCCGCGGTTGACAGGCGTATGGTCTGCCTGTCTGTGGTCTCATTCATCCGCTGTACTGTGTACGTTGCTGGTCGTTTTCTTACTTCTTCGTTTCGTCCCTTTTCGCGCAACACGACAGCACGAGCGCCTTAGCGAGTCCACCAGTAAGCTACTGTCCGACTGACACGCCCATGTACCTTCTTTTTATCTCCATCTGTACGCATAATCTTGGATGTATGTCATTGGGTGTATTTCTTTTCTGGACACAGGCCATCATGGACCGTGGCGGCCGCACCACCAACGACGATTGTTGGCTTTGCTGGTACTGCCCACAGCTGTTCGTCTCCCATGCCTCCCGCATGCGCCATATCAGTACGCGACACCCGCGATGCAATCGGCTTGTCCCTCCTGTCGGATTCACTGAGCTCCACCACCGGCAGGCAGTGGTCGAGCATCGCCCCGCTGCTACCGGCCCTATGTTGGCGGCGTCCGCGGCGACTGGAACGCATGTACCCCGGAGTGCCGACACTACTCGTCCAGCTGACCACTTGCCGCGCACTCCTGCCTCCCAAGATGGAGGTGACGCGCATGTGGACCATCCCCTGATTGGTGGGCTCGGTGTTGTGCGCCTGCCGACCGACGCTTTGGCGCGAGGGTCGCTGTCCGTACCTCGGCGTCGCAACGTCTTTCAAACGTCTGTCGCCACAAGGATCCAAGCCTATTACGAGGCGATGCCCGAGGCGGGACAGACGCGGCGGCTGGTTCCGCCGTCCGCGGGGCAGCGACCGTCCCGGTTTAATACGCCGCTTTTGCGTCAGGCCCTTAAGTTTGCATTGAGCGCTGGAGGGCCGGGCTTGTCGCAGGCGGACCAGATGACCTACGTCTCGGTGCTGCTGCTTGCAGAGGACGGTGGTCGCTCACGGCGTCGAGCGCGCAACCGTGGCGCACCAAGGCGGAGACGCGCACCGGTGCACAGTCTGGTAACGGACCGTACCCTTTACAGTGCAGCAGGAACCCGTTCATCTCCACCAAGCAGCGAGAGCAGCTCTGAAGATGAGTGTGGTGAGATTGCACGCGCCTTCCCCAACAAGAACTCATTTGTCGCCGCTGTCCGCGAGGAGCAAAGGCGCGTCCTCTCCAAGTTACGATGGGAAGAGACTCCCGTGGACGTGGAGGGGGTGACGTACCATTTCTACTCTAGGGACCTCCTCGTCGCTGTGCTGGACATGCTAGTCAATGCCACCCATGTGCAACTGTGGGGTGAGGAGCTTGGCGTTGCGCTCGACGGCACGCGCTTGCGCGCTGACATGATGGACAGTAACATTTTTCTAACTGAGGAGGTCATTGTTCGCCGGCGCCACGGCTCTCTTTCCTTTGTCTTGGGTGTACAATTGTTTGTTGACGAAGCTGTTGTGTCTTGGTCGGGTGCTCATTACATGTACCCCATCAGGGCACGTGTCGTCAATATCCGCGACCGGGCGGTACAGTGGGTCACTGTTGGGCACATCCCGCATGTCGGAAAGTCTACCACTCGATCGGCATCCGCTCGACGCCGCGCGAGTGACACGCGCAACGCGCTGTTACAGCGCTGCATCGCCATTCTTCTCCGCAAATTCGTGCCTGCAAGCCAAACAGGGGTACCTGTTGAGTTTCCCGGTCGCCAGAAGCTGACTGCTGTGCCGCGGATTGTCGGTCTTGTGGCGGACCAGCTAGGGGAGAGGGCGGTGATGTGCCTCATGGGCAATGCCTGCGAGTACTTTTGCTCGCACTGTATGGTCCGGCGCCACGAGGCGGGGGGGCCTGCGGGGGTCGGAGCCGCTCGTCGTGATGTGACAACCTTGCTCGACGCGCAGCTGGACGGTGCCATCGCTCGCGACCGTGACCCACGACCTTCGATGCGCAACCTTTTGCGCAAGGAGTACAGCTCCCTTGCGTTTGTACCTGCCCTCGGTGCGGTCTGGGGACTGTCCACTGACGACAAGAGGCTCTTTGACATCATATCTTTTGACCTACTCCACGTGTGGAAGCTGGGAGTCGTACGCATGGTAGCTCAACGCCTCCCCTCTTTTATGCGCGTTGCGTGTGCTGGGAAGGGTGCTCGCCTCGGGCCGCTTTCAGATACCTTGGATGCTGTCAACTTGCGTGCCTGGGAGATGGGGCACCTTTGTGTGCCGTCTCCCACTCCACCTGGGTACGCTCCTTTGCATCCCCATGTGACCTCGAGCTCTTAGACCGCCTGTGACTGTTACCCGTAGATGTATGCCGCCCGACCGACGCACACCCGGTGGTCGAGGCGGCTCCGTATCGTACCTTAGAGGGAGCCCATTACCGGCGAAGTCTCACGGTGGCCGCCGACGGTCGCCCCTGGCATCGTGCTCACCACAAGTCAAGGATGCTAACCTGCAGCTCTCTGTCTCGGTGTCGGTGTTTTGTACGAACGTGCCCTGCCTGTGCGTCCCATGTGTCAGTTTTTTTGTTTCGCCCACGGAGAAGCAGCTACAGATGACGGGGCGCCTCTGGCGTCATGGCCTCGCCATGATGCCCCATCTGGTTGCTGGCGCCTGTGGGCCCGCAGAGCAGTTCCCTGGTCGACATGTCGACGTTGCCCCAGCGAGGATGATCGACAACCGCCGTGTATCGTCAGGCGACCACGAGGAGCTGGAGGACGGACTCGGCCCGGATGGTGGTATCCTGACTGCCGCCGAGGAGGTACTTCCAGACCCGGTTGTCCCTGACGTCGTCTCCTCTGACAAGTATGTCCGGTTATTTGGTACACTCCCCCTCCACCGTGCCGTTCTGGACGTCTTTTGCCGCATGGCGGTCCTCGGCGGGCGCCTGATGGGCGACAACATGGCGGAGACGACCCGCATGTCCGAGGAGCAGATGCGTTCTCTCGCGGGCGAGGCCACTGAGTTCATCATCGAATACGTCGATCTGCTCTTCGGCCCCGCCCACACTACTAAGGCGCACCGGCTCGCCAACCACCTTTTGGCCGCGCTACTCGACAACGGCAACCTGTGGGAAGGCGACACCAGCGAGAACGAGGCCTTGCACGGCCCTTGCAAGCGCATGTACGCCCGCACCAACAAGCGCGGGCCCACCATTGTGTTGCAAATGATGAGGGCCACCGAGACGCAGTGCCGTGTATTGTACGAGCTCCAAGGTCTCGATAGTGCTGATGTTGAAGACGACGAAGGGGTGTATGACTTGTTGGGGGACGTGCGTGAAACCGGCGACGTGGAGATGGCCCCGACTCCCGTGCTGTCAAGGTCTCATCGTGGTTTGCGGATGCGCGTGGCGGATGCGGAGCAGCTGCCGGGCATGACCGGCCTCGGTTCGGTGCTTGGCAAGGACGCCGACTGTTCTTTGGTCGTGTCGCCATCTGTTACGTTCTACTGTACATTTGAATGGGGCGTGGACCCGGTGGTGCAGACTGCGTGCGCGACCGATTCTTACCTGGGCAAGCCGCGATACGACCATGTCTGGTACACTGGCGCGTGTGGTGAGAGGCGATTGGGGTGGGCCCGGTTGGTCGTCCGTATGCTTGGCGGCGTCGCGGTCGACTTTATCGTGGTGCGACGTATGGACGAAGTACCCTCGCTGCCCAACTGCCCTCTCACGCGGTCGGGCTGCAAGAGGCTGGCGTGGTCCTTTGAGACGCCTGACGCGGAGTGGCCCTCCCTCGCATGTGTGCCACTATCGAGTGTGCTACGAGTTGAGCACGTCGTCCCCGACTTTGAGGACCTGGGCAACCGCCACGGTCTGCGTGCTGTGCCATCTAACACGCCGGACACTGCCGCCGAGCGACACGCGGAGCGCTTCTTTACAAACGCTTTCTACCCCTTCACTTCCCGCGTGTTGAACCCCAGCAGCTAGTGCGCTTGGGGTACAATGGGCTGCTGGGAAGTGGTTCCGCGGTGTCGTGACGGTAGGGTGAGGGGTACGGGCGGCGCGGTGTTGGTTGGCTGTGAGACGCTCCCGCGACAGTGGTCGTTGGCGACAGTAGGTGCTGGAACGTGGTGAGGGGGGGGTTGTGTACAAGAGCATATCAGCGGGAATGGGAGTTTGAAAAGAAACAAAACCGGCTTGGGTGTCGCGCTGCTTGGTTGGCAGAGCGAGAGACTCTTGTCGTGGAGTCACCTGTTCGCCAGTCGCGACAAAAAGAGGCTGTCTCTCTCAGGTTCGTCGACGGCATACGCACACCAAGTCAAAACGTATGTGAGAGTGGGGCCTGTGTCGTGGTGACGATGGCTCGTGCTTTGTTGTTGGGTGACCATACAGACCCCCGAGGCGATGTGTACAAGTGTGCTATCACTTGACTTGTCCGCTCGTGGTTTGCTTTTAAGAGCACAGTCGGCGGGTTCAACGGCATTGCGGATCGTGCTTGTAAATGCCATGGCAGTGCTCGGCGAAATTCGCGTGTTGTGTTGCATGCACTCCCCTCGGGCGGGCACCCAGTCCCGGTAGCCCATTGTTTAGGAGCTGCTAACCAGCTCAGTTCCTTATCATGTCAGTTGACCCGCCTAAACCATCCGTTGCACACACGAGATCCAGAAATGAGCAGGGGCAACCCTCGAGAGAAGCCAACAGCGGCGCCGAACAGAATGGCGTTCTGTTCGGCGCCTGTTCCCGAACAGACGGCCCCTTCTGTTCGGCTGTTGCCCAACAGCGATTCTGTTCGGCGTTCTGTTGGGCTGCCGCCTGCAGCGACGTTGACGTGATGATCTTTGCCGACTGTGGCCCCCGTCCCGCGGTCCGCCGCCCGGGCGTGCGACCCGGCGCCGACGGGCGAGCCGCCGCCGCCGCCGCCGCCGCCCGCCGTTGCGGCCGCATCCCGCGACGCCATCCGTTGCGGGTCCCCCACGGCGGTCGCGGCGATGCAGCAGACGCGGCCCGGCGGCCGCCCGGCGACCGCAACGGCGCCTCGGCCGTCCTCGCCGCGGGCGGCGGCGGGCCAGACTCGGCCCCCACCCGACCCGTGGCCGCCCGCGCCGCGGGGCGCCCCCCGTTTGCATGCGGCCCGCCGTCTGCGCGGGCGCTCTGGGACCCCGCCCCCCGGCCGTGCGGGTGCCGCCGCCGCGCCGCCGAGGCGGCGGGGGCGGGGGTCTACCCGCCGCCGCGCGGGCACGACGGCCGCCGCGGCGGCGGCGGCGGCCCGCGCGCGCCCCTGCCCGTGGTGCCACCGACGCGGCCGGCGCGCGCGGGGGCGCCAGCTGGCGCGGCGGGCGGGGCGCCACCGGGGCCGCCCGCCCGACCCCGGCGGCGGCCATCGGCCGAGTCGCTGCTGGCCGCGGCGGCGCACCACCGCCGGCGCGGGGGGGGGATGGGGGGACCGACCGCGCTCGGACCGTCCGCACGGGCCGGCGGTGGGGACTCACCGAGGTTGGCAGCTGGCCATCCCCGCTGGCGGTGGCGGCCAATGACGGCCGCCTGACTCGCGCAGACGGCACTCCCCCCGTTGCCGCCGCCCGACCCCTTCCCCCATTGCCGCCGCCCGACCCCTTCCCCCGTGCAGAGTGCCGGCACGCGACGGCGCGGCCGCCCCTGTGCATCGTGCCGGCGCGCGGCGCCATGGCGGCCCCGCCCGCCCCCGTCGGGTCCCCGGCGGTCGGCGACGCTGGCAGGTCGCCGGCGGCGCCCGCCCCCGTCGGCGGCGCCGACGCGGCCATGGCGGCGGGGGCCCCCGCTCCGCGGCGCCCCCCCCCCCCCCCCCCCCCCCCCCCCCCCCCCCCCCGCCGGCGCCGTTGCGGCGCGCGCGCCACCGCTTCCGCCGCGCCACCCTGTGGCTCGAAACGTGGCTCGAGTCCAACGCCTTCCTCCTCTCCACGACCGTCGTGTTTGCCTTTCTCAACGTTGCCGTCTTTTACTCGGCGTCGACGCCCGAGTGGCGGCGGCGGGCGGGCGGGCCGCTCGCGCCGCAGTGGTTGTTTGCAACGGCCCGCGGCTCGGCGGCGGTGCTCACCCTCAACGCCGCCGTCACCATCCTCCTCGCGGCGCGCTCCCTGGTGACCGCCCTGCGGGGCACCGTCCTCAACCTGTTTTTGCCCCTCGACGCGGCCATGCCGACCTTTCACGCGGTCGTTGGCGCCGCGACTGTCGCTGCCGCCGCCGTGCATACGGGCGCGCACTTTGCGCGCTACGCCGCCGCCGGCGCCGTCGAATGGCGGGGCGGCCTCAATGGCACAACGTGCCTCTTTGTGACGGGCGTCAGCCTCGTCGCCGTCCTCGGTTGCCTCGCCGTCGTGGCCACCCCGCGCCTGCGCCAGCGCCACTATGAGCGCTTTTACTTTGTGCACGTGGGCCTCGCCACCCTCTTCTTCCCGCTCCTCTTCCTCCACGGCGTGCACCGGGGCGTGCACGTCACGTACCGGTACGTGGGGCCGGCGGTGCTCGTGTACCTCGCCGACAAGGCGTTTCGCCACCACCGCACCGTCCGCGCAACAGTGACGGTGCGGCCGGGCAATGTCGGCGCCGTGCCGGGCGCGCGCGGCGCGTTGCGCCTGCGCCTGCCGCGCCTCTTTTCCTACACGGCGGGGCAGTATGCGCGCATTTGCGTGCCGGCGATTAGCCGCACGCAGTGGCACCCGTTTACGATTGCGTCGGCGCCGCACGAGGCGGACATGACGTTTTACATTGCCGAGTCTGGCGACTGGACGGCGGCGCTCGGGCGGTTGCTCACGGGCGGCGGCGACACTGCGGGCGGTGGTGGCGGCGACGCGGGCGACGGCGGGGAGGCGGGCGGCCACGGCGTCGACGTGCGCGTGCGGGGGCCGTACGGGGCGCCGGCGCAGCACTGGGGGCAGTTTGAACAAATCATCCTCATTGGCGGCGGCGTCGGCGCGACGCCGTTTGTGGCCATCACCAAGGACATCCACCACCGCCTCAAGGCCGTGGAGGCGCACGCGCAGACGTGCGCGGCGACGGCCAAGGCGGGGCTGCCGCCGTGGTTTGCCGCCCCGCCGCGGGGCACGGCGGCGGCGGCTGGGGGGGGGGGGGGGGGGGGGGGACGCCCGCTGGGACCGGGACGTGACCGTGCCGGCCGACAGCAGCGAGGAGGACAGCGACTCGAGTGCAGACGGCCTTGCGCCCATCAGCAAGCGGCACGCCGCCGCTGCCGCCGCGTCAGGCGGGGGCGCGTCCGACTCGGACGGGCGGGCCAACGCGTCGGACGGGACGCTGCAGCGGCTGTTTGACGACACGCCCCCGCTGTCGACCTCGTACATCAAGGTGGTCAGGGGCGGGGCGGCGGCGACGGCGGCGGCCACCGCCGCCGCCGCCGCGTCGGCGACGACGGCAGACGTTGGCAACGTGCGGTCGATTGCGGCGTTGCTCGCGGTGAGCGCCGCCGACCAGTCGGTCGACGCGTTGCAGGGGGGCGGGGCGGGGCCCCTGCGACGGCCGCGGCGGCGGGACGACCGCCGCGTCGGGCCCGCCCGCCGGGGGGGGGGGGCGGCTCGACGCGGCGACGCGCTCGTGTCGGTGCACAGCGCGGCGGGGAGCAGCGGCAGCAGCGGCAGCAGCAGCGGCAGCAGCCGGGCCGGCGCCGGCGCCGGTCGCGGCAAGGCGCCGGCCGAGGTGCCCGCCCTGCAGCTACCCATTCCAATGGATGCAAGCGACGATGGGGCGGGCGACCGCCCGCTCGGCGGTGGCAGTGGCGGCGTGGACGAAGCGTCTGGCGACAGCAGCAAGTCGGACGGCGAGGGCGACGATGATGGCCTCGACGACGCCACGGGCGGCGGCCAGTCGCGCCCGCTGCGGGTGGTGGCGTTGCAAGTCCTCCACTCGGTCCTCGCGTCGATGCTGCTCGTGTGGACCGTCGCCATCCGCTACACGCTCGTGGCCATGGCGCTCGTGCTCGGTGGGTTGGACCCGGCGACCACCGGCACGGGCTTGTATCGCCACGCGGGGCTGACGGTCGTCGACTTGGGGCTCTCCCTCGTGTCCGCCGTGGCCCTCACCCTGAGCGTGCTGCTCGAGGGGCACGAGATTGGCCCCGCCTACTTTTCCCACTGGGGCTCCCTCGTCGATTGTGCCATCCTCCTGCCACTCTCCTGGGTCAACGTCGTCGTCGACGTGCTCTACCTGGCGGGCCGCCACGGGGCGAGCCTCACCTGGTGGTGGATCCTCAACTTGGCGCTGCTGTGGCCGGCGCTCTTTGCCGCCTACAGCTTCCGCCTGCACCGCGTGATTGGCAGCCGCGTCTCCCTCGCGGAGCGTGCGCCGTCGACGGGCGAGGCGGCGACGCGGCGGGTGGATTTCGTGTGGACGGCCAAGACGCCCGCCGACGACAGCTGGCTCGTCTCAGAGTTGCTCCCGCTGACGATGGACGAGGACAAGCCGCTGTCGTCGCCACTGTCGACGCCGGCGACGGGCGTCGCCGACGCGTCACTTGGCCGCGGCGCGAGCGGCTCGAGCGGCTCGTGGGTCCGCTCCCGGGGCGCCAAGGCCCCCGCCGGCGGCAGCAGCGTCGCCCCCCCCCCGTCCCCCCTGGCGGCGCCCGCCAAGGCGTCGGCGGCGGCGGGCGGTGTCCCCCCGAGCGCCGCCGCCGCCGCCGCCGCCGCCGCCACGGAGCGGCGCGCCCGCACCGGCGACGGCGCGGTGCACCTGCACCGGTACCTGACGCGCGCCCCCCCCGCCGTGGAGCCGTGGATGGCCGACCTGACGGCCATCCCCCTGCGCACGCACTATGGCCGCCCCGACTGGGCGCGCCTCTTTGCCGACACGGCCGACCGGACGCCGTCGGGGTCGACGGTCGGCATTTTTTTTTGTGGGCCGCCCCCCATGGCCGCCGCCGTTGCGCGCGCGGCGGCGGCGGCGATGCGGCGGTCCATGGCCGCGGGGCTGTGCGCGGGCGTCTTGTCGGCGGAGGCGCTGCACGGGAATGGGATTTCGTCCAATTTGGTGCTCGCACGGCCGTGCGGCGGCGGTGGCGGCGGCGGCGGCGGCGGCCTCGGCGACGGCGGCGGCGGCGGCGGCGACGGCGGCGCGACCGTGCCTGACACGTCGGCCGCGTCGACGGCTTCATGTTTGGGCGGCGCGACCGACGGCGGTGGCGCGGCGGCGGCAGCCGTGGCTGCGGGGGAGGGGAGGACGGCGGGGGGTGCCCTCACCCGCGGCAGCGGCTCGTGGCGCCGCTGGGCGTGGGCCCCCACGCCCGCCGACGGCGGCGGCGTGCCGCCGTCAGCGGCGGCGGCGGCGGCGGCGGCGGCGGCGGCCGCCCGCCGCGCCGCCGCCGTCGTGCGCAAGGCCGACGCGGACGCGGCGGCGGCGGCGGCGGCCGCGTACGGGCTCAACGTGCGGTTTTGTTTCCGCAAGGAAAAGTTTGGCTAGCTAGGCACCAGTGTTGGGGGGGGGGCTGCCGACCCCCCTCCCCGCGTGGGGAGGCGCGTGGAGGGGGGCGTCCGCGTGCCCGCCGTGGCGTGCATAGGCGTGGGTATGGGCCCATTGGTCGCCGCCGAGAAGACAATACAGACACAGCTCTCTGATGGGCCCATTGGTCGCCGCCGAGAAGACAAGATAGGCACCGCACCCTGCGACGGCAGTCCCAGGCGCAGGAGGCACGGGCGGGCGCCTTTGGAAGGATCGGGTCACGGCGGTGGTTTGGAGGCGGCTGACAAAGGATCAGCAGGGGGCGTCGCGCTCGTGCCCCATCGCACCGTCGACGGGTCAGCGCCGCGCCGGCGGCGGGCGCGGCGCCTCCCCACGGGTCGCCCGTCGCCCCCCTGTGCACCTTGGTCAGGCGCCGCGGCGCCTGCACGGCGGCGCGGCGCGCCCGTCCTCCACCTCGACCCCCGTCAGGCCCTTTGCAGACGGCCCACCGGGCGGCCGCCGCCGCGCGGAGGGCCCCAACCGGGGGGCCGCTCCGGAGCGCCCCCTGTTGCACGCAGGTCCCTGCTGGCCACGTGGCCCCCCTGCGGGTTCCACCGCGCGGTGATCCCGCCGCGGCTGCAGCAGCGCGCCGCGGGGCCGCCGCTGCGTGGCGCCCCGCCCGCTCCACCGCCGCCCGCCGTGGCCCGCCGCGCGCCGGCCGGCGGCGCAGGCGGTACGCTGCGCGCCGCGCCGCGGCCGCGCCCCCCCGCCATGACGGGCGGTGCCCCGCGGGCGGCGGCGTGG
>Ga0209093_1002132_pt1 | contig 11182 bp, 9 predicted proteins | sample SidtaG_4_FD_187450 | JGI IMG/M metagenome (GOLD analysis project Ga0209093, IMG submission 187450) | Marine algal microbial communities from Sidmouth, United Kingdom - Sidmouth_Male1 metaG (SPAdes) (version 2) | ecosystem: Host-associated > Algae > Red algae > Unclassified | place: Sidmouth...
TGGGAGGGGGGGTTGCGGCGCGATGTCGCCGTCAGCGGGGATTCTGGGGGGGGTGATCTAGCGGGCCGCGCCACCACCAGCCGGTGTTTTTGGGGCGGGGCTGCATCGCGCTGGGCCACCGCCGCTGTGCGTTTTGGGGGGTGTTTTGGCGCACCGCGCCACGGGTAGCGGGGGTTTGGGGGGGGGGCGTCGTGGCGCTACGCCGCCGCCGGCGGGCGTTTTGGGCGGGGTTGGTTTTGGCGCGCTGGCCACGGCTGGCGGGCGGCCTCTCCTGGGGCTCTGGGGGGGGCCGGTGGGCGCACCACTCGCGCGGCACCGCTTCGAGCGGGGGTTCTGGGGAGGTGGTTTGACGCACCGCACGCCGGCTAGCGGGGGTGCTGCGGGGGGGGGCTGCGGCCCAACGTCGCCGCCGGCGGGGGTTTTGGGGGGGCGTGGTTTTGGCGCGATGGCCACGGCTGGGGGGGCAGCCCCTGCAGGGGCTCTGGGGGCTGCTCGGCGCGCCGCTCGCGCGGCACCGCCCCGGGCGGGGGTTCTGGGGGGTTTTGGCGCACCGCTCCGCGGCTACCGGGGGTTTGGGGGGGGAGGGGGTGCGGCGCCGCGCCGCCGCCGGTGGGTCTTTTTGGGGGGGTGGTTCTGGCGCGCTCGCCTCGGCTGCGGGGCGGCCCTCGCGGGGCCCTTTAGCGGTGGTTATGGGCTTGTTGCGCTCACGGGGAACGTCGGTTACGGGGGGGCGGTTCGGTGGCTCTCGTACTGCAGCTGACGGGGTGCGCGGCTGGGTGTCAGCTGGGCGCTGGCCGGACCGCAGCGATGACCAGGGGGCGTCGCTGAGACGTCCCGTACTGCAGGCGGCGCGGGTCGACGGGGGGTGGTGTGGTGCCCGACATGATACAACTTGGGGGGTGCGTGGGGGGTGCCGCTTTGGCAATGTGGGCGACGGCGCTTCGGCGCCGTCTGGCGGTGGATATAAGCCGGCGCCTGCAGCGGAACTCGTTTCTCGGCTGATCGATACCCATCCACCACTCCGACACCCGCCGCTGCACCTCCTTTTGTCAACGCACATCTCCTCCTCCTGCTCTTTCCCCCCCTCCCTTGCTGGCATCCCCCCGCCCACTCCTCGTGTCCCTAACACCCTGCTCGTCATTCGGTCGCCTGCACAGGGTCGCGCCATGGCAGTGCGAGGTTTAGTTGCAGCTGTTCCTCCCCCTTCCCCCATCACCTTCTCCCCGGCCGCCACCTCGAGGACGGCCGTGACGCGTAGCCGAACTTCGGTCGACGCCACTCCCGGCTCGGCGCCAATGGCTGATGGCGACATTGTGCGCCTGAACGGCTACCTCTCGGCGGTCGCCGGGCTGCCGCGGGTGCCGACACGTTTGGGGCGCGCGGCGCGAAGGCTCATAGGGGCTGCGCGCGTTGTCGAGCGCGACTGCCCGCGCATGCGCGTGAGCGTGTTTGTCCCTGGGGTCAACCCAGTCGGTGACACCAAGTGGATGGTGCTCCACGGCACGGGAATGGCGGACGACCCCGAGATTCTGCGGCTGGAAGGGCAGCTGCAACACGCCCGCCGGGCCCGCGAGGGCACTGTATACGGGGGCGCGTCGATGCTGTGCTCCCCCGCTGAGGTCGTCTGCGGCGGCGCGGCCATCGGCGACACGCTCGCGGCTGCTTCCTCGTCCTCTCTCCCGCCCAACGCCCTTCCTACCCCCATTGCGGGCACGGTGGCGCCATTGGTCCCGGCCCTAGTCGGATCGGGCATCGGCGCCAAGGAGCTCCCCGCCGACGCTGGCGTCGACAGCCACGCGGGCAACCCTAGCTCCCCCGCGGGTGGCAGTGGGCACAGCTTCACGGACGAGGAGCTGCAGGAGATCTTGGGAGACCCCAAGGTTGATGCCTTGATGGTCACACAGAGGGCCTCCGCGTCTGAAGGCGATGGCCGCCCCGATGGGGGCCATGCTGGTGACGCGCCACCGGTTGTCGTCAAAGACGGCGAGGAAGGTTATTGAGCGGGCAGCGACGCTGACGTGCCAGGAGGCCGCAACATTGACGCTGACCGCGGTGTAGCGAATCCGCAGCCGGGTGTGGGCGCGCCGCCCCCCCCGCCCATCGGCGAGTCGACGCAGGCGCCGGAGTTGGTTAAGCCGTCCGAGAAGGTCATCTGGCAGCTCACCAACATGTTGGCCGTGCGCGGACGGAAGGCGCAGGTTGTGCGTGACGTTGTCAAGGGGATAGTTGCCGCCGTCGCGGCGGAGCACAAGTGCGGCATCAAGAACGTCCAGTCGTGCCTCATCCCGTGGTGGCCGTACGTGCTGTCGGAGGACCCGGACGAGGTCTTCCTGCCGGGGGCCATATGGCCAATCAAGGTGCTAGTGCCCAAGCGGTTGGCGCTGGCAAACAAGCGCAGCCGTGATGACGACGCGGACGGGGACGAGACGATCGTCCTCTCGGCGCTGCCCGCGTCTTCGGGGCACATTGACGACCTCGTTGCCTCCATAATCCTCCTGCATGACAACGAGAAGGTCACGCAGGTGGCCTTGGCCAATCACGTCTTCTTGGTGCGCAAGAAGGCGCACCTGACCGCCGCTGAGGCGTCGGCAGCGGTTGCTTCCCGGCTGGTGGCAGCCAAGGAGAAGCAGAAGGCGGCTGCGGGCGGGGGCAGCTCAACACAAGCCTCTCACATCGCACCTGCGGCGGTGGCTCCCAAGGTGGCATCGGTCAACCTTTTTTCCGCGGCTGCACCTCGGCCAGCGGAAAGCCCGCTGCGCGCACTTGGCAACCTTGCTGCTGCCGCTTCGGCTAACGGCGGGAAGCGAGGGACACCCCGACGGGCGTGTAGTGTTGCGCGAGTTCCAGCGTCCGCGGCACGCCGAGCCGCACGCTCAGCGGCGGCGCATGTCGCAGCCTCGGCGACCGCCAGACCTGCCGTCGCGTCTGGACCAGAGGGCAGTGTTGGCGGTGGTTCGGCGACCAAGCGCCGTCGCTCTGGTGTTGAGGGGGTGAGCCGCGCGGTCTCCTCCGCTTCGGACGTGGCCGGGGAGGATGTGGGGGCGGTCACAGGCCCCGGCGGTCGCAAGGTGTGCACGACCTCTGGGCCGTGTCTGCTTGTCGGCCCTGCAGGCGACACTATCGCGCGGGCCGATGCGTTCTTTGAGCGCCGCGAGCTACACGGCCACGCTGTCTCGGCCAACATGGTTGTCGTCTTTGTGGACGTGGTGGTATCGGGCGAGTTTGTCTACCGGCATGAGCGGGCGTTTCCCAAGGAGCGCCCGGCATTGCAAGACACACGGCAGATGTGGGAAGTGCAGGATGCCTTTGTCGTGTGGGAGAAGACGTGGGTAGTGGAGACTGATGTGATGAGTGACTAGATAGCGGCAGTGGTGTGACGGTGTGTGTTTCAGGCGCAGCGATTGTATGAGTCTTCTTCTTTACTGTCGTGACAGCTTCTTTTGGGTGGTGGAACACCACGAACACGAATGCAAGCATGGACAGGGTGTGTCTAAAATAGCATAGCATCGTGGATGTTTGTTCGTCTTGCTACCGTGACAGGGCGGGTGGCACACAGAACGCCCTCACCGTCTGCGAACAAGCGCATGTCAGCCGTGTCGTAGGCGCCCATCCGGCAGGCTACCGCCGTCTGCGTTAGTCGACACAATCACAGGAGCATACCCGCCCCGACGTGGCTACCTCCCGCCGGGCCGACGGAGCCGGGTAGCCCACGTCAGCACGCCCCACCTCCGGTTAGCGACCCCACTCAACCACTGCCACGGCATTCAAGCCTGCGCACAGCATCTAAAAACCAGTGGGTTGCATTCCCTCAGCAGGGTGTCTCAAGGTGCACACATCCCCACCCGCTATCCCTGCCCGACACCCCGTCCCCATCCATCGCTGGCGCGGCCACCAAAACCACCGATAAGGTCAATACTCCCGCAGGCACTGTCGCTATGGAGTCGGCAACCCCTCTGGGCGAGTAAAAAGAGTGTGGGAGACAGCCCTGGCCGACGCCGCTAAGCGTCGGCCGGACTGGCAACAGCCACCGGGACGGCAGCTGCGGGACACCGGAAGCACACAAGACCGTGCCGTTGGATCTCAGCCCTACAGGCAGGTGTCCTGGCGTCGTGATCCTTGCCCCGGGAGTCGACCACAGAAGGCGCCCATTGATTGGCTAAGCGGCAGAATCTCCGCAGATCCACGATGGAGAATCAATCGCTAACCAACTCCCACATGACCATTATAAGTATGTGAAAAGCGCTCTCAAGTGCAGTCGAGAAGGTACTTTGGTGCCGCCGGGATGACCATGACAGCGGCTTGAAAGAGCCGGCCGAGGAACCCTTTGCCCAGCAATAGGCGCCCTCGCAAAGACAACGGGCCAGCAGGCAGTGACTATCGCATGACTGCGTGCCGGTGTCCGGGCGCGTAGCTCCACAAGCAGTTCACCAGAAAAGCTCACGGCTGTTTTTGTGCATGACCCACGTCGCTGGCAGGAGCTCGCGTCACTGGATGCCGCCCGGTGTGTGAAACCCATGTGCATACGAGGTGCTTGGTTTGCAGTGAGCCACCGGCTATGATGCGCGGCGCCGTCTATCAGCACTTGGCGGTTCAAACTTGATTGGCAGCCCACGCGCGCATACGGACCGTGCACATCATGTGCCAGACTACGACCAGGACGCAGGGAGGCCAACTGACTGGTACTGTGTCAGTTCTGCGACGGCGGTTTCCTGGGACAAAGACTGACTGCCTATCTGTCCATGTCCGGCCGTCCCGGTTTCCGACCGTCATACAGAGGAATGGTTCCAGTGGAGCCCACCAGCCCAAAACAGGCACGGACAAAGCTGACCGAGCATCTTCTGTATTGGTTCTGTATTATCTTTCAAGAATAGACTGGGTGGAATGGCTGCCGTTCAGTGGTTTGCTACAGGGAGTGTCCTGCTGGCACCATTGTATCAGACTGAGGGGCTCACGAACGGCATGCACAGGACGTGTGGTGGCACTGGAATACCTCGATGGCAACGTCTCGGTGTTCTCAGTCTTCATGTCAACCGGACATTAACGGTTGCAGCAAAGACCAGACGGGCATATCCCCATCCGCTCCTGCCTCGAGTGCGTGTGTGCGCTCCCCTCCATAGAAGCGCATCCAGTTGCACCTACAGCTTTCACCTACAGAGCACAGAGTCACATGCCGATGAGGCTTTGTCCCACTGGAGCTGGGGTCAATAACAGTCCTCATGTCAACTGGGCATCAGCGGGTACATCACTGCCTTGAGGGGCATACCCTCATATGCGCATGCCCTGACTCCGTCTGCCCGCTCCCGCGCCAAGCAACTACGTCCAGTTGCACCTGCAGCCTGTCCCTTCAGTGCAAACAGTCACAGAGAGGTGAGGTTCTGTCCCAAGGGAGCGTGGCCCAGTGGTCCCTCTGTTTGGCTGCCCTCTGACATGGCCAGCGCCGTAAGTACAGCCGATAGTTGCTCTGTGGCCACCACAGCATTTCACCGCACAAGCACGGTGTTATCTGTGCGTGGCACTGTCCTGTGACACCTTCGTCTCGGCCGTCCTCCCTGCCAGCCATCACTGTCGCTGTCTCCTTCTCTCCCCCCCTTCTCGCTGTCACCAGCCCGTCCCCACTACCTCCACACCCACTCCCTTTCGCCACCTGCACCCCCCCCTATTTTTGGGCACTACCTTGCTTGCAGGCACGATGGGGTCTGATGAGGACTCTGGCAGCGCTGCGGTGGACCCGGTCGTCATGCATTGTGGTGCAGGCCATCCGCTCCATTTGCCAGCACCTCTGCACGACGGGATCGCTGCGCGGTTTGTGGAGGCCGTCGACCAACCACCTCTCGAGGACAGAGTCGACAGGCGGCCGCCTCGTCCAAGGCGACCACGTCCCCCATCTGGCCGTCCGCGCCCGTCTCGCGCTCGCCGTCGGCCGGCCGTGCAGCAGTCCTCGTCGAACGTGTCGTCCAAGGACGGGCCGACCAACTTGTTCAACGACTACGTCGGCGACAACCTAGGCGGCGGCGCGGGCGGCGACGCGCACGCCGGCGGAGATGGTCCCGGTGGCGGCGAGAGCGGCGGCGGTGACGCCGGAGGGGACGGTGGGGATGGCAGCGGCAGGGACGGAGCTGGTGCTGCCGCTCCCGCTGCTGCCGATGCAGTTGGAGCTGCCGCTCGACACGCAGCCGCGGCGGACGAGCCAGACGACAGGCCGGGCGCTCTGGCGGCAGTGGACCGCTACGCGGACCTGATGGCCGTGGAGCTGGCCGTTGTGCTCAGCGGTGAGGAGCGGACGGCCGGCGCCCTGTCGACTATCTACCGACTGGCGGCGGTCGGGGGGGGGGCTGCGGGGGTGGTAGGGGAGGGGGAGCGCGCGGTCGTGGTGTGGCAGACTCGGTCTCGCGGCCGTCTCATCTACCTGTGCTCCTGCGGCGGCCGCAGCGGCGCCGAGTCGCTGGAGATGCGCCAGTGGATGAGAAAGTCAACCAACTGCTTGCACGCCCGCGCCCTCCGCCGCGCCATCGCATCGCTGGTCAGGCGCTTCAACAAGCCGTCCCTCGATGTCTTCCTGCAGCGGTACCCTGTGCTCGACAACTCTGCCACGCCCGCCACCTCCGAGAGGCAGGTCTTCTACGCCACCAAGACACAAAAGAAGCGGGGGATCTTCGCGGTGCTGTGCAGCGGGACGTGGAGCGCCGTGTCAGTGCGTCCCCGCGTCGGCAAGAAATCCTCCAGGAAGGGGCGTGTCATGCGCGCCGCGTGCACGCACCTCAGCTGCAACGACCACTGGCTGTGCCGCCACGCCAAGGCCGTAAACGACTGGTGCGAGAAGGCACGGCACGCAGCCGAGCTCTCGGGCGGCACGGGCTCCCCCGCCTTGGTCCAAGACGCGGACGTGCTGCTGGACGAGCCAATGGGCTGAAAGCGCCGCCCGCCGCCGACTGACGCGGCCCGTGTGGCCGCCCAAGCCGAGGCGGACGCACGATTCTCGGACGAGTCACGCTGGCGTGGTGCCCGGAACTTGCTGCCGTGCACGGGGGAAATCAACGTCTGTGAGCGGTACGACGTTTTAGCCGAGCAGGCGGTGGCCGGCGGCATCCCGCGGCTCGCGGGCGTCCTCTACGAGGATACCTGCTTCAAGTGCGGAGCAGGCTACCAAGCCGCGGCCGTCAAGAACACTGGGGGCATCCTCCACACCCTCCGGGTTCGCATCTCCGTCAGCCTGCAGCAGTGGCTGTGCGCGTGCGGCACCGACGTCTTCTTCGACGGCGCCCAGCATGGGCTCTTTGCGTCTACCACGCAGACGGTCTTCACGCGCACGCTCGTCGATGTCGTTGCCCAGATGGTCTTCTCTGGGCACAGCACATTGTCGTCGGCGTCGAGTGTGCTGTGCTTCTTGCTGGAGACGACCAAGGCGCTGCCGGCCGGCAGGAACAGCCTCTCTCGCCAGACGATCACGGCGGTCGTCCACCGGTACTCGCGCACCGTCGTCGTGCCCGCCTCCCTCTTTCGCTGCAGCCGCTGCTTCTCGTCGCCTCTGCGGCCGTACAAGGCGGTGGGCAGGACGGCCAAGTCATCTCGGTGATGAAGAACAAGTCGGAGCCGCTGCTCAAGACCACCACCGACCTGAGCACGACAAGGATGGACGTTGACATTGGGTGCAGCCTGCACCAAGCGGCTGCGCGATCCGCTGTGCGCAAGCGTAGCAAGGCCGCGTTTGATGAGTCGGTGCGGCTCACCAAGGAGGAGTACAAGGCGCTCTCCCACTTGAGTATGGCCGGGATGCTGACGCCCGACGCCCAGGTCGTCGGCAGCGTCCACTTCCAGCCGGCCACTGTCCGCTGGGCGTGCGGTGCCATCTTTTTTTCTTTTTTCAAGATCTCTGTTGTTGTGCGCCGGCCGGGTGACGCAGCAGACGGGGGCGATGGCGGCGGCAACGATGCCGACGTTGACGGCGAGACGCTCGCGGCCAACGGCGCCGGCACGGTCGAGCGTTTGCGGGCGGCAGTCGCCGCGCGCCACGGCACGGTCGTCTACGAATGCCGCGGGGTGGAGGAGGCGGTCGAGGGCTCCGACGACAACACCATCACCCGGGACCGGTGGAGCATCGTGCGGCATTTCCTCCATACCTTTTTGGCGGAGCCGCTGGTCGGGGCGTTTGCAGGACTCGACCGCCCCGCCATCAAGTACTTAGCAATGCAGCTGATACTGGCCCCCGGCGCCGGCGACTGGCTCTCGGATGCTGGAGCCTTCGAGTCTGTGGCGGTCGCGTGGCCGTTTTTGCGGCTGGTTGGCACGGACGACGACGCCGACCCGCTGCTCTTGCGGGCCATTGGAGAGCTATTACTCTTCGCCGAGGGCGTCGACACGCTGTGGGAGACGCGGTGGCGCTCTTTGGCGTCCCCCGCCTCGTTGGCATTTGAGACCGCGTGGAAGGACACGTCGGTGGCCAAGTACAACGCGTGGGCGGCGTTGCAACCGTCCGCAGCTGTGCCTCCGTCGCTGCTCAGCGCCGGCCGTTTTTCGGCCAAGCGGGCGGTGGCGCAGGCGCTCGAGACGCGCACCGGCCACGTTTTCCCCGACCTGGACGCCGTGCGGCCGTACGTCACGGACGCCAAGACGGAGAAGGTCAACGCCGACAGAGCGGCCAAGGCGGCCGCCGGCCCCAATGCGCTCGAGCGGGAGCTCAACCGCGTGCTTGGCGATGACGACTGTCGACACGCGTCCATCACGTCGGACGTCTTTATGCCCGGCGTTGAGAACTTCCTCTGACCATGCGGGCTGCTCGTAGGGTTCGACTTTCTCGACCAAGCGGAGAGCCCCGCGCACGCGCTGGCAACCCTGGTGCAGCGGTTCCCCCTCTTGCCCAACGTCGTTTTTTTCGACACGGCGTGCCAACTCGCCCGCAACGCGCAGCGGCGTCTCCCGTGGCTGCTAAACACCTCGAGTTGCCACTGCTTTGTGGACCGGCTGCACAACGTCAGTGACCAGCACAAGTGCTCATGCATCTTTGACGCGAACAAGTACCCCTCGTTGTGCCGTGAGCACCGCTCGGCGTGCGCGGAGAGCAGACACTCCCTCAACAAGGCGTTCAAGACGCACCTGACGCATCTGAGGCAGGACCACTTCATCGTGAAAATGAGGATCCTCGCCGCCATCATCAACCTACGCGTCATGATGAGAAGCGCGCTCGGTTTGGAGACGAGCCACCGCCCCATGTCCAAGTTCTTCCACAGCACGGTCGTCACCCACTGCGAGCTCAAGGTTTGTTGCTGTGCCAACTGGGTGGCGCGGTCGGCGGAGACCGACGCGGGGGCGCTCTCTCAACCTGCGGCAGATGTGGCGGGTGCGGTTGCCGGTATCGATGCTGCGGAAGCAGCTTGGAGCAACGGGGAGGCGGGCGGGGAGAGTGGAGTGGGTACCGAGGGGGAAGAAGGTGATATTGGAGGGGGGGTGGTAAGCGACGCCGGCGGCAGCCTCCATGCACAGGGGGGGATGGCGGCCGAGGAGGTCCTAGGCGGTCCTCCTGTGCTGCCTGGCGTGGCATTGGTGAGTGCTGGAGAGAGCGAGCCCAGCGAGGCATCAGACTCGCATTCATCAGCATGGGAGAGCGAACGAGACTGAGAAACAGAGTGACACAGAGGCAAAAGTAAATGACTATTACTATTGTGACTCATTCCAATGCGGCGGCGGCTGTGGAGGTGGCCGACGGCGGCCACACGTGCCGCGTCTACCGCGGCCGTGGCAGCTGCTCCCCAAAAGAATCAAATTGCGTCGACGCCACGAAGGAGAGCGACGGCGCCCAGGGCAGCGCATGTGGCGGCGGCGGCGGCGGCGGCGGCCGCCGCAGCGACGCGGGTAGCAACGCCTGCCACGCGTAGCCCGAAGCGCAGCGGGGGCGCTGCGCGCGGCCGTGGCCGCGAGCGCCCGCGGGGGAGCGGCGCCTAGCATGGGCGGCAGCGCAAGCGGCCGCAGTGGCGGCGGCGGTGGCGACAGCAGCGGCGTTGCGCGGCGGAGGCGGCGACAGCGGCGACAGCAGCGGCGCGGCGGGGGCAACACCGCGAGCCACCCGCGGCCGGATACGCAGCGGGGGCTCGGCGCGCGACCGTGGCCGCTACCGCCGTCGGGGTCCCGGCGCCTGGCGGGGGCGCGGCGCCTAGCGGCAGCGGCGGCAACAAGGGCGGCGGCGACGGCGGCGGCAGCGGCAGCTGCGTGCCGCGGTGGCGGCGATAGCGGCGGCAGCAGCGGTGCGGCGGGGGCACCACCGCCAGCCACCTGCAGCCGGAGGGGCGCGGCGCGCGGCCGTGGCCGCTACCACCGACGGGGGCGCGGCGCCTGGCGCGGGCGCGACGCCTACCGGGGGCGGCGGCGACGACGACGGTGGCGGCGGCGGCGGTAGCGCCAGCGGCGGCGGCGCGCAGCAGCGCGGCGGCGGCGGTGGGGCACCCATCCGTGCCGGTGACGCGGGCAGGGACGCAGCACGCACGTGCGGGCGTGCGGGGGGGGGGGGGCCCAGTGGCCGATATGGGGGGGTGGCGTGGCCGCTGCACGGCGGCATTCCGATTGCCCCGCGTCAATCAGCGGTCGCCATTCTGGCGCCAAACGACCACCCAGCGTCCCGTAGGAGGCCAGCAGGCGGTGCTGCGGGACAGGTGATACTCATTCTCACTGTCGCAGCAAGCTACGCTCGAGCGCGAGGGTAACGCAAAAGGTGGGCGGAGTACGTCGGCCTCATTCTCGGCAGATCTGTTGCTCAGTGGCGGCTGGTGGCGCTACCTGGAAGATCCGGGCAGCTGTCCGCGAAATGGAAGTCAAATGTCACATTACATGCAAATGTGGCCGTCGGAACCCCCCTCCTGCGGCGCATTCAGGTCTCCACTGCCATTGGTCGGCCGCGAATGCCCGTCTCCGACATTCGCACCTCGTTTACGCACTCGTCCGTGTTGTGGCCGGCCGGTCCTCCGCGCCGAAGAATCTGTTTGAGGTGTCTCACTCCATGGTGTCTGCATGCCACGGGTCACGCATCCTATTGGCGTTGGATCGCCACGTTCGGAACCGTGTGTTGGCAGAGCGTCTCCACCAATGGCTCCAACCGTCCAAACAGCCAAACGTGGCACCGTTTGGCCGTTTGGACGGTTGGAGCACTGGTGGCTGGGATCCGCTCCAAAACTAGGGTGTGACGGGGCTGTGACGA
>Ga0209093_1002135_pt1 | contig 11178 bp, 4 predicted proteins | sample SidtaG_4_FD_187450 | JGI IMG/M metagenome (GOLD analysis project Ga0209093, IMG submission 187450) | Marine algal microbial communities from Sidmouth, United Kingdom - Sidmouth_Male1 metaG (SPAdes) (version 2) | ecosystem: Host-associated > Algae > Red algae > Unclassified | place: Sidmouth...
AGACGAAAATATCGTATCCGTCTTCACGCTAGAAGCGATCAGACTGCACGATGCTTCACACCAGATTGGGTCTCCATATGATTCTGTTGTATTGATACCACATAGCTGCACCTCGCCCAATTGAATGTCGATGTTTTCAATTATTTCTAAGTCTCCTGCAGCATCACATTCCTCATTCTGGCCTTTTACTACTTCACCAGTATAATGTTTAGGCCATTTTATAGTATATGGATCCATACCTGATCCTTCTTCTTCGATCGTGATAATTTGCTTACAATAAGGATCACCAGATGAGAACTCCCCATCTTCATCTCTATCGATGTACCATTCTCTGATCAGTTCTTCTGTTCCACAGTAACCATTGATGTCAGTTTCATTGAGTAGGATGGCGCTGCGATCTTCTGATTGACAAAATTGGCCAGTTGCCAAGGGGTCTTCTATATCATTCATATCATCCAGACAACTCATCGTGATAGAAGGGCATGAAAGGATACTTTGTGTCTTATCGACCACTGATACATCTACGATACAGGAACTAGAATTTCCGGCTTGATCAGTGATTAAAAGTTCTACCATGACAATTTCCCCTACGTCTTCACAGCAGAATTTTACGAAGTCTGCATACTCAGTAGTATAACCCACGACAGTGGAATCTGTACAGATTCCTGTCTTAGGATCAGTAGCGGTACATTCATATTGATCTATGCACTGTGTGGAGCAACAGCCCGTCACTCTTTTGACTTGTATTCTAGTTTCGCCACATCCTGAATCATGACTTCCTGCATCAAAAGACTCAGCAAAGACTTTTCCAGCGCCAGCATTGACATCGAGCATTGCAGAAGTAAGCGTAACATTTAGATTAGTCTGGCAGACAGCTACAGGTGCTATCTGATCTTCTACTATGATATTGAATGTGTCTAATGTCGTATTACCACAATCATCTGAAACAGTTAAATAAACTTGAATAGGATTATCAGCTAACCATAGATCAATCGCATATCCTTCCTTAACCTGACCATCTGATAGTTGCCATGATTCCGTAATCAGTGCTGTATTACAGCTATCCGAGTGCTCACCAATAGGCAGTTTATATTTTCCTGCGCATGTCCACGGATCTATACTGATGATGACGTCATCCATTTTTTTAATGACAGGCGGATCAAGATCTTTGACCTCTATCGTTTGTGATAGTTGTAATTGTGAACTGTTATCGCACCAGTCTATGATGGTCCAGTCTCGTATCACTTTTTTACTTCCAGCACACGCTTCTATGACTAAATCAGAAAAGTCAACTATGATGTTACACCGATTCGTGTCAAGTAAAATTTCCTGAAACTGGATATCAGGGTTAGGGCCTCTTCTAAGGCACCTGGTTGAATCCCGAGCTTCTTTTTTTACGATGTCTAATAATACCCATAGTCCATCTACCGCTACAATTTCCTGGACTGTATCAATAGGGACTGCATAATGTATGACAACCTCTTCTAAGCAGATGGTATCTTTTTTAATTTGCTCTAAATTCAGGTAATACGGATATGAATGAATACCACTTCCGGTTTCTTTTAATATCGCTTCTGGCGATACGTCAGCTCCACACTCTAATTCTACATAAAGAGGAGCTAGAATCTCTGTCTCACGCAGGTCTATGGGTTCTTCTACGTATGCCTGAGTGATGATATCTTGTTTGATTAGTTCTCCATGCAAACTAAATCGACCTGCATAGGTGATGACATGCAGGATACCTTCGCACATATCTCCGCTCACTGTTTCATTTACTATGATATCTCCGATTAATGTAGCGTAGCAGTCCTGATCAAGAGTATCCATGATCTCTGCAATGGTGATAAATTCTTCTGGAAAATCGCCTCCACATATAGCAGTGCAAGTGGGTAGACATCCTGTTACTTCTATAGATATGCTGTACTCACCAAAAGCTCGATGATCAGCCGCAGCTATGAAAACATCATACTCTCCAGGATTAAGAGAAAGATCTTGTAGTGATTCCATACTGATAGCTCCAGTAGGAAAAGGGTAACTGAAGAGTGTACCATCTGTTTTATTCACCAGATAAATTATGACATCTACATAGCGTATGTCCAATTCTTTACCGTGTGGTGCTGCATTGTATATAAATTTTGAATTTCCACTGATGAAGGCTTCTTGGCATGATCCATCAGTTAAAGTGACTGTACCTAAATAATCAGTGGTCCGACTTGGATCTTCATCGATCTCGATCATATCATTCAGATTCAGTACATCTTCATCATTGATTTCACCTGAACTGTCGAGATTGAATCCCGGCTCGTATGTGCATGATGATTCGAATTCAGGTACGACATTCGCTTCTATGAGAACTTGGCCCCAACAGCTATTTCCACAAAAATCTGTAATGGTGTAGGTGATTGGTTCTCTAGATTCGATGTATACTGACCAATCTATGCTATTAAATGTCTCATTGGGGTCTAAAGAAAAACCAAACTGCCCATCTTCTAAAGAGAGAAAATACTTTGTGTCAGTAGGGGCTTCAATCAAGAAGTCTGGTGTAATGCCTTCACAATTTGGTGCTAGACTGACGTTAATTTTATCATTACATGTGATGACAGTATCTTCATCTCCAAGGATAGAAATGGTTTGTACATAAATTCCTTCATTTCCACAGGCGTCAATTGCCACGAAAGTTCTTACAATAGATCCAACAATACCGCCTACTGTAGAACCGCCACCAAAGCCTACATATTCATCGGAATAGGTCAGTGTCACTGTATTGATACTGCCATCTATGGGCATACAGAAGTCGGTGACAACTGCCAATCCACCTGTCCCATCAGGATCACATGCGTCCAGACACCCTATTGTAATATCTGGTGGGCCTTCAAGTGTTGGTAAAATATCATTAACAATCGAGATGATCTGAACATAGACTTGTTCATTTCCGCAATCATCTAAAACAGTAAAGGTCCGTTCTATTGTAACATCTCCAGGACACGAGCCACTAATCATTTCATCATCAATGCTTAATGTCGATGGACGTGTACAATCTGTTTGGCTCAGTAATGGCAATCCAGTAGCTGCAGTGCTAAAATCATCACCACAACTTAGTATCACATCATCAGGAATTGATGCACTTGGCAAACTTGGTAACAGGTTAACTGTTTGAGTACAAGTCGAGCGGTTATTACAAATATCGAATGCCTCGTAAACGATTTCTATGCTATGAACATATGGACAGAGTCCAGGTATGGTATCTAAGGATACTTGATTTATTGCTAATACTCCACAGTTATCAGTTGCAGTCCCACCAGCAGCAAGAAACTCACTTACATCGTTATAAGTCGGAATAGGCTCTCCACAATTTATATCTGAAGGAACTGGACACACTAATACAGGTGGCTCAGAATCAGTGGTAAACGAAAATGTGAGTTGATCTGAATTACATGCAGGAAAAGGTACCCTAGGATCAAGGATCGTCAAAGTGATCGTACCCACTGATGCACAGTTGGTAAATGTATATGTACCAGAGGCTGTGCCTGACGTCGAACCATCACCAAAATCCCAAGTATAGATTAAATCACTCGGTGCGGCATTGTCTATTGACCCACTTGCATCATATACAACTTCTAAGGTGCATGGATCAAATACCGCGGTGGCGATTGCTACAGGACCTTCATACACAATGACAGAACCAACGACCTGCTCATCTATACATCCAAACTGATCCGTAATCATTAGTGTTATATCATAGGTTCCTGATGCGGCATATTGATGTGTTGCTGTTGCCGTGGTATAATCACAACCAATTGTTCCGATGCCAACATTCCAACAATATGTTAAGCCATCTCCTATGCTGGCACTTGCGTCCAAGGTAATTATCCCTCCTAAACATATTTCTGGTGTGATGGGTAGTGAGTTAATGTCAGCAGGGTTATTGACTTCTACGTTGATGATCTGTTCACATTCATTTTGACCACAATTATCTGTGATTGTAAATGTTCTGGTAATAATTTCTTCAAAAGGACATGTGCTAGGAACTGAAGTATCAACACTCGTTATATCAAATGTTGGGTTACAGATATTGGTGGTGACTTGTGGTTCACCTAAGGTTTGAGTATCCAAAGGATCACCATCCACAATCGTTACCATTGCGGGTGGGCAGACAAATGCATTCGTACCACAAATGATCACTTCTGTAGATGTTGTAGAACTTGGGCAAAAATCCCTGCTGTCAACAACTGTCACGAAGGCTGTATACGTGCCCGGGGTTGGATACGTAAATGTTGCCGTAGGGACGGTTGTCGTTGCATCTATTGTACCGTCTCCGTTAAAGTCCCACTCATATGGTGATAGTAGACCAACTGATGCTGAGGCATCAAATGTGACTGTCGTACCAGCACAGGCTGGACCTGCTGGTGCAAGCATTGCAACAGGAGGATCATAGACAATAACAGTCCCAACAATTTGCTGATCTGTACAGCCAAACACATCTGTAATCATCAAATTGATATCATATGTTCCTGAAGCAGCATATTGATGTGTAGCAACTGCAGTCGTGTAATCGCAGCCAAGGGTACCAATCCCGACGTTCCAGCAATAGCTCAATGCATCTCCTGTACTCGCACTCGCGTCAAGTGTGATGATATCTCCTAAACAAATTTCTGGAGTTATGGGTAATGAGTTTATTGAAGGATCAGATACAATAACAGTCCCGACAATTTGTTGGTCTGTACATCCAAACTGATCAGTAATTACCAGACTGATATCATATGTTCCGGGTGCAGCATATTGATGCGTGGCTGCTGCAGTTGTGTAATCGCAACCAACGTTTCCAATATCGACATTCCAACAATAGCTCAAACCGTCTCCTATACTTGCACTAGCGTCTAGTGTGATAATATCACCTAAACATATATTTGGAGTGATAGGCAATGAGTTAATTGAAGCAGGATTATCAACCTCCACTTGAATCAATTGCACACATTCTTGATCACCACAGTTATCTGTAATTGTAAACGTACGGGTGATAATCTCCTCTAAAGGGCAAGTGGCTGGTAAAGCACTATCTACGAAGCTAACTTGTGGATTTAAATTGCACTCGTTAGTCGTAAATGTTGGTTCACCCAAAGCCGTTGGATCCATCGGATCACCGTCTACAATTGATACAGACGCAATTGGACATGTCACTGCAATTTGATCACAGATTATGATATCAATCGATGCTGTTTCTGGTGCTAAAGGACAAGGACTCGTCGGTGCCGTGACAGTCACTGATACTGTATAAGTACCTGGATTCGGATAACTATTTGTGGTAGTTGGAGTTGTTGTTGTCTGATCAATAACTCCATCACCATCAAAATCCCAATCATATACCATATCGGTAAAGCCCGTAGAACCTGAAGCATCAAATACAATATTCTCACCAAAGCAAACTGGATCAGCCTGAGCTAAATCTGCGACAACCATCGGCGGATTTATGTCTTCTACATTTATAATCTGAGTACATTCCGAAACACCACACGCATCGGTTATTGTAAAAACTCTGCTTATGATTTCTTCTAGTCCGAGTAAACAATCTCCAGGACCTGGCGTATCAACAACAGATAACTCGAAAGTTGGATTGCAATCAGAAGTAGTGACTGTTGGTTCTCCAAGTATAGTTGGATCAATAGATTCGCCCTCTAATACGTCAACAGGAGTTGGCGGACAAGTGACAGCTGATGCACCACAGATAGTGATCATAACAGTTGCTGTGTCTGGCATCGCATCTGGACATTGTGGATCTGAATCAGACACGCCAACGGTGACTGTATATGTGCCTGGTGTTGTGTAGGTCGTTGATACAGTAGGCGTCATCGTCGTCTGATCTATTGTACCATCTCCATCAAAATCCCACTCATACACTAACGATAAGCTTCCAGAAGAACCAGATGCATCAAACGTGACGACATTATCTGTACAAGACGGATCAGGAACTGCAAGATCTGCCATTACTTGAGCTGGTACAGTTGTCTGCGTAGACTCGAACGTCACATCACATTCTTGGGAATTAAAGCTTCCTCCTGCAAAGGTTAAAAAAGTAGTCAGGTTTAAAGTACCACAATTTGAAGTGGGATCACATACATTTAGCAAGTCATCAATCGGAATCTGCGTTTCTACAAATGCTTCATTTGATCCACTGCATCCATCTGTAAATCCAGCTAGTCCTAAAATGTTATTTGTACCATTTGCAACCCATCCAGTACCATCCCAAGTCTCTACTTCAGGGTCATTCACATTATCCCCTTGAACGCAAACTAGAAATCTGACTTCTGCTCCTTGTGCAGTAATTACGATTCCATCAGAAGGATCCAAGAGGTCTTCATTTGATCCCGTGGTGGCATCACAATCAGTATCAAAATAAAAAGAGTAACAGGCTTGACCTTGGTTAGCTTGTATAAAGGATAAGTAGACATTTCCATCAGGTTCGTAATGAATGAAAATTTGGAGAATATCGCATGTTCCTCCTGCACCGACATCCGTACCAGGATCTAATACAAAATCTACATTGCCATACTCATCTGTTCCACCTGTACCGCAACCATTAGCCGTTGGATCAGCTGGATATGTTGCATCGCCTGGGAAGGGACAATAAATACCGTCGAAACAAATATCTTGCGAATATGAAATTGTACATAGAAATGAGAGAACGACAAGCTGTATAAACTGTATAGATTTCAGTCCTAAGCGATCTGTAATCTTAAGATCTATTTTTTCTGTTAATCTATTATCAGATTCTTGGATTGGGACTGTATCATAAAGAGTCCTAATCGCTAAATTAGTTATGTTCATAGTTGGCATTAATTGCTTGATTATCAGGCATTTAAATTAATACTTTACTTACTAAAAAGTTAATTTATGTAGCCTTAAATCAGAAGCTATAACTTATGTTAAATTGTCTATATATATAAACAATTACATATCAACAGTTTAGATAAAAGTGAATAACATAGGAGATTATTCAGAATAGTCCAAAATTCATTCCAAAAGGTATAAAGTTATCTCTAATTCAATAGATTTTATTCAAAGTCGAAATTAGGAAGGTGACTTATTCTGTTCATTAGCCGTTGGAATAAAAACCTTTTTCAGCAAAAATGGAATTATTTCAAAGTCAATGTAACTACTCAGTCGGTATGATATATTATTAAAAATTTATATATTAGGGTAGAAAAGCCACTTGCCAGAGAGATAATAGAGTAAAAAGACTCATTATCGAAGACAATAAATACATATTAGATCGACTATCTTCATTAGAAGGAGAAGTAAATTTTCTGCGCAAAGAGAATAAGAAGCTAAAGGCTCGCATCAAAGAATTGGAACATAAAAAGACAAGTAGAAATAGTTCTAAGCCACCATCAAGTGATATGTCCAAACCAAAACGAAATACAAGTTTGCGAGAACGATCAGGGAAAAAGCCAGGAGGACAGAAGGGGCATAAAGGAAGCACTTTAAAAATGGTTGAAACCCCTGATGAAATCATTGATCATATTCCCCAGTATTGTAACGGATGTGGTACATCTTTGTCTGTACAAACCGAGCAATTCAAAGAACGTCGTCAGGTAATTGATATTCCACCAATAAAACCAATAGTAACAGAACACCGCATTTATTCAAAACAGTGTAGCTGTGGACATTGTACGCATGGGGGTTTCCCAGACGGTGTTATCAATCATGTCAATTATGGTAATCGGATAACAAGTTTGATAGTCTACTTAGTAGCCTATCAATATATATCATGGAATAGGGTAGTTTCTTTTTTTGAACAGGTATTCCAATTATCACTTAGTCAAGGCACAATAGTTAATAAACTAAAGTCATTTACACGTAAGTGCGAGCCAGTTTATAAAGAAATAAAGAGGCGAGTGGAGCTAAGTGATTGTGTGGGAGCAGACGAAACAAGTTGTAAAGTAAATGGTAAAAAGAATTGGATATGGACTTGGCAGACAAACTGCCTAACTTATATAGTAAACTCAGTAACCCGCGGTTATCAAACGGTAGTTGACAATTTTGAGCAAGGCTTTCCACAAAGCATTTCGGTCCATGATTGTTTGAGTGCACAGTTTAAAACCCCAGCTAAAGGTCATCAAATCTGTATAGCTCATTTACTGAGGGAACTGAAGTTCTTTATCGAAAAAAGAAATTCTATTTGGGCTTATAAATTTGCTCAATTATTAAGAAAAGCATTAAAAGTCAAACAACAGTATGGGCAGAGTGGATATGAAAATCGAGTAAATCAAATTATCCAAGATGTTAAAGCCTTGATTGAATTACCCATTTACACAGAAGACAAAAAGCTCAAAGCTTTTAGAAAACGAATGGTTAAACGCCAAAATAATATTTCCCCTTTTCTCTACTATGAAAATGTGCCTCCAGATAATAATGCTTCCGAAAGAGCTATACGTAATGTCAAAGTAAAACAGAAAGTATCTGGATTTTTCAAAACATCCAAAGGTGCTGATCAATTTGTAATGATTAGATCAGTTATTGATACCTGTCTCAAAAATAACGGAAATGTCTTTGATGCTCTTTCATCTATTCAACTATTGCCGACTGAGTAGTTACCTTTTTTTTAAATATTGGTAAATATTTTGTTGTATTTCATGATTTTGGTTGACTTATTTCAAATCTGTTTCTGAATGTATATGACTTGCATTAAATAGAATCGATGATGTCTAAAATTCGATCTATTATTATATGAGACTAAAATCAAATCTCTACTGCAGTAATATCGGATGAGGAAATATCTTATGCTCTTGAATGATATAAAGTATGAATTGGCTTTATATTAAGAGGATAGATCAATGTCTTTCTGAAAGCGCCTATTAAAATTATTCAGTGCCTCTTTTAAGACTGTCAGTCCTTTTTTATCTATGAGCTGTACTACTATAGATATACTTTTGCTTCGAATTGGATATTTCCGATGCCATCTGTCGAATTAGGAAAAACAATATTTTCCTCTAAAGAGAGTCGCTTACTTTTCGATACTTCTTGCAATACTTCTAACTGGACAGGAGCTTGCACTTCTTGTTTGACTGCTTCTACAATATGATTTTCATCATGGATGATTATTTTTTGATCGTTCTTCTGAATTTCCAGAGATTGGATTGAACAGAAGATCAATATTGTAGTCAACAATCATAATCTTAGTATCGCATTTCTGTTCTACTTTTAATTCTCATTGTTTTCTATGATGATGATTCTATTCGTCATCTTAAGTTCTTTATCCTGCCGCTATTGTAAGGTCGCGATGATATCTTTGCTGACTCCGTCTCTGAGGATAGAGATCTTTATTTGCTCGCCCACTTTTCTCAGTGATATGAAATTTTTTAATCGCCATGGACTTACCTTGCGATCATTAACATGAGTGATGACATCACCTGCCATTATACCAGCCTCAGCAGCTGCAGTATTTTCTAAGACCTCTGTGATATATGAGCCAGCTTCATGGTTGTCTATGCCCACACCGAGCTGCGGTGTTATAGCCCGAGCAGGCTTTTCTCGACTTATTACAGCACTATATTTTTTAAAGACCGCTTCCATAGCTTCCGGTGCTTCTCCATTACCAGTCCATCGAGTTGCTGTTAAATCACCATTTTTAGATTTGTGTATCACTACATTCTGAACTCCTTTCGTTCCGTCATTTGTTTCATCTAAATAGACACCAGCTTCTTTCAAGAGTTCGGTTATATCTGATTTAAGCTTGCCCTCACCGTATGTTCTATGTACAGTTATCGGTCCCTGATCACTGACTCTATCTACGATTAGGCCATTGTCATCCGACTCTACGAAATATATATGATCATCGCTATCATGCTCATGATGACCTAAATGTTCATAGATGTTTATTCCCAGCTCATTTAGTTGTTTCTGAATCTCTTCAGGTATTGTGCCATCATCTTGCCACTTAAGTTTAGTATGCTCTCCATCTGCCTCTGTGTCTAGCTCTATGGTTCTTTCTATGATACCGTTTTTCTCATTTTTGCTGACGTTGACATTGATATTATTTCCAGCTGTTATTTTTTCATCTGCATTGTTTATGATGCTGACATTTATACCTTGCTCTTCCATTAGCTTTTGAATCTCAGGGGGTATCTCTCCTTGATCTTCCCATTCTACTATTCGTTCTGCGCCATCATTTTTAATCGTTAGTTTTATTTGTCTTATTTTCTTTCCATCTACTATTGCAGAATCTATATCTATGCTGATGTCTCTGTCAGATTTGCCGTGCATGCTACCATCATGTACATCTATGTTTATTTCATTCTGGCCTGCTGACTCCTTTTCTATGACGATGATTTTCTTTTCTATTTTCTGTTGCTTATTCTGACTGATAGCAGGAGTAGAGGCTATGATGAGTAAGATGCAGGTGGATATGATAATTTGTTTCACCATTGTACTATATGTTATGATAAATTTAGACTAATAAAAGCAGTATGACAATAAAATTTAGGTTGATGGACCCTTACTTGTTTCGATTTAGAAAATTCTAAGTTTTGAGATGATATTTTAAATTCTGATCGTTCTCTTATTTTTTCATTATTGATTCCATTTTGTCTACTTGAAATTTTATTTTAGAATCATGACTTAATTCATGACCAAAGACTGCTTCATATAGCTTCTTGTATTTCTGATGAATATTAGAGGCTTGTTTCTCACCATTGATTTTTACTGTGGTAGATAAAAGTTACTTTCAGTCATTTTATTTAAAAGAGAATCTATCTCTTTAGAATTAATACCCAATTTATGAAGCGATTCTAAATCTGGAAATACATCTGCAAAACCGTTAATGTCCAATGAGTCAAAGAAATTATGGTTATCACTTCCTTTAAAGAAAAACCGATGTTGATCTTCCAGTGAATTCATATGATCTTTACCAAACTCAAATTCTTTAAATCGTTCTTGCATCTCTTCTCTTAATTCACTTATGTCAAAGTCTTCAGTGTCAAAATTGAAATGTTGAAATGACTTAGGCAGCTCCAGTTCAGGCATGTCCATATTAAATTGCTCTATGTAAGCTTCATACTCATCTTTGAGGCTTCCTTAGGAGTCTTGGCAGAGAGGATGCGCTGCATGTCATAATTAGGGGCAGGACCAGCAAGACTTTGGATGATACCTTTAAATAATATCATCATGAAGAAGGCTGTAAAT
>Ga0209093_1002136_pt1 | contig 11170 bp, 11 predicted proteins | sample SidtaG_4_FD_187450 | JGI IMG/M metagenome (GOLD analysis project Ga0209093, IMG submission 187450) | Marine algal microbial communities from Sidmouth, United Kingdom - Sidmouth_Male1 metaG (SPAdes) (version 2) | ecosystem: Host-associated > Algae > Red algae > Unclassified | place: Sidmouth...
GGGGGGAAAAAGGGGGGGGGGGGGGGGGGGGGGTGGACGGGTGTCGAACACGATCTGCCAGGCGTCGGCAGGACGAGGGAGAGCAAGGCGGAACCCAACGGACAGATTGGGGGCCAGTGAGGGCGGGTGCTACTGTTACGCGGCTCACGAGAGCAACGATGCTGGACACAGTCGCCAGATTGGAATGAGATTCCTGCAAGTGCATCTTCCCGATGTGCATTGTCGACAAAGGATAACTCTCGTATTTACATCTGCTTCAACAGAAAGACCGTCCATCCGCCCGCCTCGTCTCCACCGTCGTCGTGGCCATCGCCGCCCGCCAGTCCGCGGCCTGGCTGGACGCCCAGGCTCGCCGGGAGAGGAGCTGCTGCAGGAAGGCGTACTCCGCGGGACGACGGAAGCACCACGGCCCGCGCCGCGGCCACACCGACCCGCCGTCCCAGGAGCAGTGGGATTGCGCTTACAAGATGGCAGACGGTTCACGACCACAGCGTCGGCGGACGATATCCGCATCCGCCATTGTGCCGGTGGGATGCGTCCCACTTTTGCTTTTCTTTCCCCTCCTGCCCGTCCAGACAGAGACGATCTGCTGGACGGGTGCTCGCCAGGTCAGTGGCGACTCGTGGGGGCGACAGCTATTCAGCGGTGACTACCGGAGGTACGAATCACCCCCCGACTGACACACGCAAAGGAGTCGGCGGCGTATGCAAGCAGGAGGGCGGGGGGGGGGGGGGGGGGGGGGGGGGGTGGCGGGCTGGGACGCCAGTGCCCTTGTGCCTCACTGTGTGCCACGGCGGATGTAGGTCGCTAGTAGCTACAGGGAAAGGTACTGTCAGTGTCAGAACTACACATGAACCAAACCAGTACTGCATATGAACGGCACAGGCATGGTCCCCCCTGGTAGTGGTATGCTCGTCACAAGCTTCCAAAGCCGATAGATGTCTGCCATGTGTGCAGGCAGTGTGTGACACAGCAGTACTTGTGCGGTCCGCGCCTCGAGCCCGGTACCCAGAGTGAGTGCGCAGGCAAATCTGGTCTCAGCCGGAAACTACGAAGGAGTGACCTGGTGGCTCGTGTCTGGGGGGTACTGGCACAAGCACGATGTGCGTCGACTGACGGAGTACACTTGTCCGCTGTATCGACCGACCGTTGTTGCTGCTCCGAGAATACGTGTTCTGCCATTCAGTCTTCCCGTTTGGAATCGAGTCTGGTCCTCGTTCGTGCACGTGCACCACGACACGTCACGGAGCCAGAGTCGGACAATCGGTGTCGCATCCATGATGCAACTGACGTGCCCAGTGCAAGATGGTGATTTGTATCATGCACTGCAAAACGCACAATGCTACCTCCCAGCACAGGCCAGTGCCTGTATGTAGTGTGAGGAACATCTGTCCGACGCCCCCCCTTGCCCGCACGTGCACAAGCCCCCGACTGCTCTAACACGCTTCTGAGCACTCAAAAGTCTACGACACCTGGCCGATGCCGCTTTGACTGCAACTACAACCGGACGGCCGTGAACGGCTGCTAGGCCACGGCCACCCGGCACGCGACACCGTCGACGCCGCCGCGGGCAGCGTCGGGGTGTCCACGCCATCTGTCGGGCCGTGGGCCACAGCGGCAGCAGTGCCAACGGCATGTCGCTCGTGCCCGAATTGCCACCCCGTTTGGCGACCAGTGCAACAGCACCACGCCGCGTTGTCCGCCACGACCGACCGCTCCGCCACCGCGCGCGCGGTTGCCGCCCGCTCTGATGCCCGCCTCCGTGACGCAAGCTCGCGAAGCAGCGGGACGTTGCCACCCGAGGCAGTTTGGTGGGCGGTGGGATGGTGGAAGAGGTAAAGCGAGAGTGGTGGAGGACCAAGTCGTGGAGGCACTTGCACCTGGCGAGCCTGAAGTCCCTTCCTCAAGTCTGCTTCTCCTTGCTGTACACGGTGTCTTCATGCATGGTTCTTCTGATACACCGATCGATGGCGAAGACCGCCGGATTTACATTGAAGGGAGCCCCCCCCGCCTGTGCAATGTCACTTCCGACAGTGGGGGTTCGCTCTTGCCCGGTCACCTTCTTCGACCGCGTTTTTTTGCTATCCCGCCAAGTCGTGGGCTGCTATTATCCCCCCAGAGGAGACCTTTATCATCATGCTACAAGCCAGTCAGTCGAACGGGGTGGGTGCTTGAATGCGCCTGAGGTGACATGCTTTCCGTGGGCGCGGTTGGTTGGTTGAGTGGTCGTTTTTATCCGCGTGGCCCACTTCCATCTTCTCGGCGCACCAACCATTGCCCGCGCGAGAGGCGCCAGCTCTTGGATGTTTGAGGCGTTTCTATGCATCATCAATGGGTGCGTGTACATCGCTACTCCTCTGAAATAAGAAAAGCACTCGCATCCTCGTTCCCCCCATCCCCCCAGACATCATCCACACCCGGGACGGGATCAGCAAACGGGTGGTCCCCCAGTAGGTCAAGAGGGCAGTGCAAGTCATCAAAAAACAATGCGAGTGCAACACGACCGCGCAACAAGCCCATCTCTCTCTGAGAGAAGGACAATGGGCAGCCAAGGGAGAAGCAATCTGCGGCAGCAAGCACAAAGACGCCACAGCTACCCGAGTCCTCTTGCGCCGGAAGGCCCGCGTCCTCCAACACCTGCCAAGTGTCCACCGCCCATTCGGCCGCGGCGTCCTCCCCCAACCGGGTGCGCACCTCGTCGTGTAGCCACCGGCGCACGATGGGCACGACGCCGGACGTGTCCTTCACCGACAAAGAGTCGTAAAACTGCAGCACACGCTCCTTGACGTTCACGTTAACGAGGACCCAATGCGACCGCATCAAGTTGATGGGGATGAGGATATTGTCGACGGCATCGAGCTGCAAGCCAAGCTTCATGCCCCACCTCGAGACGCCCTTGTAGTCGTAGCCATCTACTGTCGCCGACAGCCGCGAAAAAAAGAACGTGTTGAACATGCGGGTGCGCCGCCGTCGTGGCGTCGGCGCTTCCGTCGGCGAGCGGGCGTCCTCCTCCATCACGTCCGCAGCTTGGCGGTCGCGGTGGTTGATCAGAGCGACGAACGAGTTCATGAGCTCGTCGTCCAGCCACCCCGCGCCGATCAAACGCTGCAAGTCCGCCGCCACAAGGTTGATGTTGGCCCGGTTTGTGGGACGCAGAGCGACGAAGCTTTGTAGCTGCGACAGCGCAACCAACAGGCGCCCCTGCGCCGAGGAGAGGGGGCGCGTGTCCATGGGCGTGTAGTTGGACTGGGGCCTGCCGCAAGCCCATGCCGCGTGGTTGACCAGAAGCTGCTCAATCTTTGAGCGCCTTGGCGCCTCGGCAGCGCGCTCACGTGCATCTCCATGTCCGTCAACCTCGTGCATCCCCGCCCCCCTCAGCGGCTGGTTCGCCACAGGAACAACGCCAAAGAGCTCGTCCAAGCCGCCATCGTCCAGTTGGTCATCTTGTGCGCCACGGTCCTCGGGTTGGTGAGCTCCACTGTTGTCGTGGGCATCGCTGGGCTCTGCTTCTGCATCGTCTCCACCGGAAGGATCTCCACCCGTACTGTCGCCGCCAACGAGCATGGGGATCGAGGGGGACGACCGAACGCAGCCGACCATCGCCTGGGGTGCCTGCTCTTGCTCGAGCGCCTCCTCCGCCTGCTTGCCCCCGCCATCCGCGGCCGAACTGCAGGTGCAAACGGCCACCCGCTCGCACTGGTGGGAGACCTTCGCGTGGAAGAAGGGTGCAAGCGGCACGTGATCGTTCTCGCCCGCCCCGTTGACCGAGTGCATGCGGGACAGCTTCCGCAAGTTCATGAACGCCACTTGAACCATGCGGTGGGACATGTACGTCTTGGGCGCCATGTACGCGAGGCTCGTCCGGTTGACGACCGAGATGGAGTGTGATACTTCTGCCGCCTGCGTGGCAACGCCCGCGGTCGTTCCCAAACACTCATCAGGCATGTACAGCGGCGAGCAGGAGTGGGTGATCGAGTGCGGCCGGTCGAGGATGCATCGGACGCCCTGCTCCCGGAAGATTAGCCGCACCCGCCTCATCGCATTTTTGTCGATCTTACACGCAACGTCGTAGAAGACCGCCCGCGGCAACTTGGGGAAACGCTCGAGCAAAATCGACAGAGCCTCGCCAACGCTCTCCGCCTGGAATAGACACCGAAAGCCGAGAGTGACCACGTGCGGACACACGACGTTAAACACGCCCTGCGTGAGTCCCGTCTTGACGGAGAAGGCCTTGCCACACGCGTCGCCCTCGCCCTCCACGTCCGCGACGTGGCGGTCCTTGCCGCGGTACCCAACGCGGCGCTTAGCCGCCTCGGAGTCCCGGATCCCCGGCCGCACGCGCGGCAGGCCCGCAAAAAACTCAAAGGAAAGGAGGGGATCGTCCTCGTCCATGTTGCCAACGTTCTCCTGCTCAGCGCGCCACCTCTTGTACTCCGCTGGTGACGGCGCGTGCTTCCACCGCGTGCAGTAGGGCATGTTCAGCCACCCCCTCTCCTTGTTCCTCGCCGACTTGGCCTCAACCTCGAAGGCCGCGTCGACAAACTTCTCAATCTCGATGACCCGCACGAGCAGCTGCCCCACTGCCGCGCGGAAGCGGCGCTGCTCGTCCAGCTCGTCGGCAAACCGACCCAAAAAGCTCGTCACAAAGCCGACGTCGTCCACGGCCCGCATCAGCGGCCGCCACCCCGTGCGGGAGTTAAGCCGCATGCAGTCGCCGAGGAGCTTCACAGCGGGCTCGTCCTTGCGGAGGAACATGCCGGTGACGGTCTCCGCGAGAAAGGCTTGCAAGAAGGGGCGGACGCAAATCCACACCCCGTCGTCATCCCTCGGGAAGCTAGCGAATGCGGGAGCGCACAGCCCCTTGCGGTCCCGCCACGTCTCAGCCGGCTTCTTGAAGGGCGCTCCCTTCCCACCGAGCACGGCGTTGCCGTCGCCATCGTCCCGAAGCGCCTCCTCGAGCGTGGGGCCCAACTTGGACTTTTTGCGCTTTGGCACCTTGGCGGCCGCCGGGGCAGACGAGGCAGGCGCCGCCTTCTTGCCGGCCGCGTCCGCGCCGTCCCCACCCGCGGCGGGATCGTCCGCCTCCTCCACCCCAAGGGGAAAAAAGTGGAAAAAGATCAGAGCCGCAGCCCCCTCAACCGAGAGCCGGCCGGCGGTGGTGGACGTGGCATGCCACGACCGCACAAGGTCCGCCTGCGTGGAAGTTAATGGCGACGACGTTCGCAGGATCTTGTTGATAGCGACGCGCAATGAGGGCTGTTCCACCACACAGAGCTTGGAGGCGGGTATGTCAAGGACGGGGCAATCCTCTGTCAAACGGTCGGGTTTGACCTCGTCTGGATCTGTACAGCCGAGCGACTGCGCGTCGATCACAACAAACTCGGGGGAGGGCCCGCACTTTGGGCACCGCGCCGTCTCGGGCGGGATGCGGAAGGTGCGGATGGCGGCGGTGCCAAGCTTGACCACGTCTTGGCGACGAAGGCGAAATGAGAGCACATCGGCGGAGAGGTGGCGGGTTGCAGCCGTGTAGGTCGTCCGCCCCGCAATAATAAAAGAGATGAGCTTGTCGAGCACCCCGCGCGTGTAGACGAGCCACTCCTTGTTCTTGTTTCGTCGGCGCATGGAGAAGAGGCCATCCGCGTTGCCGTCATACTCCACCGCGAGCTTGCAGTCGGCTGCGTCGCACGTCCACCGACCAATCCACACCTGGGGTCCATAAGAATCGGCGGAAGGGAGAGCAGGACGCAGAGAGACGAGACGTACAAAAGTGGCAGTCAGTACATGGAAAGGAGGAGAAGAGACAAGTGAGGCCGATGCATCACCGCAGCGCGGACGCAAAGTCGATCCGAAATCCCAAGTGCAGGAGCATACCTTCATAGCGGGAGCAGACGGGTGGTGCGTAACCAGCAAGCCACGCTCCTTCTCGACCTTGTGCTTATCTTGACGTTGCAGTCCACACGAGCCACAAAAGGGCTCCACAAGCGTCCGACGCAGATCCTCCACGCTACCTGTGGACATGGCAGCCTGGAACAGTTGACCCGCCATCTTGAGCTTGGCCGCGTTGGCGGCAGTGGGGCCCGCGCACAAGCTCATATACATCCCGCGGAGGTCCGCCGTCCTGTTCCATACCTCCCCTTGGTGCAGTTCCCCGTCGCACGGTAGCATGTTGCGTCGGGTGCTGGTGGAGACCTTGGAGGGATCCGCGTCTTGCGGCGCGCGCACTGTGTCGGATGGTTGCTTCTCCAAACCGTCATCCTCCTCCTCACAGTTGAGCACTCGGGCACGAGGCGCCGCAGGTGGGCGGCGCGCATCCTTGCGCGCCATGAGCGCTGCAGGCGCCGAGCCGTACTCACTGTCCGTGAAGCCACCCGGTCCTTGGAGATCCCGCACGACGCGGACATGACCGCACCTGCCACGAAAACGCCGACAGCCCGGCGCCAAGCACGACGCGACGTTGGCGCTGCTGAACGTCACCAGGGAGTACACCGAGTGGTAGAGGACGGACCAAACGACGACAGGCCCGTAGTCATGGGGGACGGCGAAGGAGGCAGCGTCGGCGCGCAAGCACATGCGCGACCGGAACTCGTCGCGGCTCACGCCCGAGGAGACCAAGGCGGCGCCAAACGCGGCGGTGTGGACACAGGACGTGCTGCGTGACGATGCCGAGAGGAACAACGCGTTCTGCGTGCCTCCAAAGCATGAACACAGAAGCCCCCCGCGGCAAGACACCCACATGATCGCGAGGTCGCGCTTGCCCGAGCCGGAGCGCAGCACAATCGCACGGGAGCGTGACTGCGTGTCGCCAATGACACGAGCAGTGACCGGGGACGCGTGGGACCGGATGGGGATGGAGGAGGAGAGCCCACACGCCCGGCGGATGCACAACATGAGCGCCTCCTGCATGTAGTCCTCAGTGAGCAACATGGGGTGCTTGCGCACCCGCCGAGGTCGCCGAGCCATCGGCTCCGCGTCTGCAGGGGTATCTCCTTGTTCATGCTCAAAGTCCAGGCTGGCTTCTTGACTGCCGCCGACGCGATTGGCCTCCCCGCCAAGTGAAGCATCCGCCCCCTCCCCCGTACGGGCTTTGCGCTTGGATCCTCGTCGAGGCGGATTGTGGCCGCACCCGTCACGTACGTCTTGGTCTTGCCGTGCGAGAGCGAGACGGCTGCTCCACCCGCGCCCTACAAGACCGCCAGCAGACGTTGTAGCCCGCTCGTGCACGACATGTCCAATGCCAACAGAGGAAGGAGCTGTAGAGACACGTTGGAGGGCAGCTCGGGCCTGGTCGTGACCCCCGACAAAAGGAAACTGCACGGGACGAGGCACAGGTGGTGCATTGCCGCTGTCGTCAGTCATGCAGTGGTCGGGCAACGCCACGAGCTGGCTGTTGCCGCCCCCGCCGCGGTCGCCGCCGAGCGCAGAGGCGCCAAGACACCGCAGGGACGATCACCGCACCGCGTGGAGGGGGGGGGAGGCCCCGGGGAAGCCCCACGGGCAGCCGCCGACCAAAACAATGCGCCAAAACGGCCCGCCAAGGGGCGCCACGCACCCGCCGCCGAGCACAGAGGCGCCAAGACACCGCAGGGACGATCACCGCACCGCGTGGAGGGGGGGGGAGGCCCCGGGGAAGCCCCACGGGCAGCCGCCGACCAAAAAAGTGCGCCAAAACGGCCCGCCGAGGGGCGCCGCGCACCCGCCGCCCCCACCGCCGCCGCGGTCGCTGCCGAGCACAGAGGCGCCAAGACACCGCAGGGACGATCACCGCACCGCGTGGAGGGGGGGGGAGGCCCCGGGGAAGCCCCACGAGCAGCCGCCGACCAAAAAAGTGCGCCAAAACGGCCCGCCGAGGGGCGCCGCGCACCCGCCGCCCCCACCGCCGCCGCGGTCGCTGCCGAGCGCAGAGGCGCCAAGACACCGCAGGGACGATCACCGCACCGCATGGGGGGAGGGGGAGGCCCCGGGGAAGCCCCACGAGCTGCCGCCGACCAAAAAACAGCGCCAAAACGGCCCGCCGGGGGGCGCCACGCACCCACCGGCACCACCGCCGCCGCGGTCGCCGCCGGGCGCAGAGGCGACAAAACACCGCAGGGACGATCACCGCAACGCGAGGGGGGCGGGGGAGGCCCCGGGGAAGCCCCACGGGCTGCCGCCGACCAAAAAACAGCGCCAAAACGGCCCGCCGGGGGGCGCCGTCCACCCGCCGCCGCCGCCGCCGCCGCCAGGCACAGCGGCACCCGACGGCGTCGCAGCGTCAAAACTCGACCGAGGGAAGTGCCGTAGTGGTCATGTGTCGCAGATCGCGGCAACGAGGGGCGTGCAAGCACCGAGGGGAACGGCGGGGGACGATGGGGAGGGGTGACCGTACATGCGAATGCGGCACGGTGGAGCGGGTGGGCGCCAAAACGAAACGGACGCCACGACGGTGGCAGCACGAGATCATGTCTGGGGCCCCGGGCCACAGACAAGCCGCCGACGTCTAGCCTCCCGTGTCTGAATGACGTGTCGGTGGCGGTGATGTCAGGGCTCAGGAACGCTCTGCGGGCCTGACGCAAAAGCTCGTCTGAACGCACCCTGGCGGGTCAGTATCCCGGAATTCTGCCTTCTGATTGGCTGATACAGCTCTCACATCAGCTCTCACTTCCAAAATCCGTGAGAGGTGTTGCGCCCGAATCCTTTACGGGCGAGCAGCCCGTTGGGGGTCTCGCACGGCACCGCGGCGGACACGCTGGCGCCCGATTGGTCGGGCGCCCCTGATTCCATCGGCGGCCCCCACGGCGCCCCCCGTTGCCGGGCGCGGCCCGGCAGCGGGCCGCCCCCGCGCGGGGGCGTGGGCGGCCCGCGCGACCACGCGCGCGACGCGGGGCGGCCGTCGGGGTCGGGCCGCGACGTCCCGCCGCAGAGGGGTGCTGGCGGGGGGGACTGAGTGTCAGCCGCCGCCGCGCGCGGGCCGCGCCCGCCGGGCGGCCACGACGCGGGCGCGGCGTCGGGGTCCCCCGCGGCGCTGGCGGCGGGGCGCCGCCGCCCGGCCGACCACCCTCCCGGCGCGACGGGTGCGTGGGGGGGGGCGGGCGCGACGGTCCGCGCCGCGCGCTGGGGCGGCGGGTCGGACGGGACGACCTCCCGCCCGCCGGGCCGACCGAGGGGTGCGCTCGGGCGCGGGCGGCCGGGTCGACGGTGCCCAGACTCGCACCACCCCGCTACGGGTGGCGCGGCGGTAGGGACGCCGCCCGCCGGCGGTGGGGCCCGTCGCCTGGTCGGCGGCGGCGGCCAGCACGCGCGTGGCACCCTGTCGGCCGTCGTCTCGTCCCCCGTGCCAGAGGTGCGGCATCCCAAGGGCAGGCGTCGGGGCAGCCGACGCGGCAACAGCGGGTATGGTGCCCTACTCCCCGCTGGGTGGCGCGCCGCCTCCGTCCCTCCCCCAAAAGGACAGGTATGACGGCAGCGGCGCATCGTCGTCAGGTCAATGACCAGGAAGAACTTGGTATCCATGCTACCCCCTACGTTCACTGGCGGGTGTCAATAGGTCTTTCTCACGACCAACAGGGGCGGTCGCGACGGCGGCCTAGTCGCTCGGGCGATGCGCCGGGAACGCATCATCGCAGCGCCCCTATCGCCGACCGTCCGAGGGTCAAGAAATTTTAGAGTGGATGCGCTCTACTGTTACACACCTCGGCGGCCCAGCCGCTCCTTCGTGCGCGCTCGCGAGGCACCCATCGCGCCAACGCGCGGGAGCCCGACCGCCGCCCTACAGCCGACAACGTCCTGCGCTCCTGTGCGGTCGCGCAACGCCACCCAGCGTGAGGGGCATGGCTGACCCAACGCTTGCGGTCGGCCGAGGCGCGCTGGCGGCGCCGCGTGGCTGGGTGGTGGTGCGCCAGGTCGGGCGAACCGCCGCGTACGCTCTGGTGCTTGTGTTGTGGCGGTGCGTGGGGTTTCTTTTTTTTTTTCCTTTCGGCGTGCCTGTGGATTGGCAGGAGGTGCACGACCGGCCCCCGCCGCAGTGGGGGTGCCATCTGACGGCACGAGCATCCCAACGACGTTGGCGCCTCGTTTGCGAGCGCCGCCCCCGTGGGGCCGCCTCTGCTCTCCCGCGCAGAAGGGTGGTCCCACATCGCCCCCGCGCCGAGGCCCCTGCACGCTGCGGCCGCCGCCCGACGCGCGCTCCGTCCACGGGGCGGCCCGTCGACCGGGCGACGCCCACGCCGACGCCGCCCACGCCGCACGGGGGTGGGGCTCGGTGGCTCCCGCCGCGCAGCGCCGCGCGCTGCGTCGCCGCGCGTCCCCACCCCGCGCTGACATCAGTAAAGGGGGGTAGGAGCACAATGCCGCTTTCGCTGTCCAAAATTTGTGGAACAGACTTGTTGGACGTCCACTTATTTCTGCAGCTGGACCCACAAGGCCCCCCACAGTGGCGTTTCAGAAGAGCCAGATACACCATCTGGCTCGAGCCACCACAATTCTGTTCCGCATGTCTCCACAATCGGAAAGTGCTGATATCATGCAAGTATCCAATGGGAGAACGAACACGAGAAGCAACTGACCAATGGGTGTCCTGCGAGCGATGTCATCTGTGATGGCACTGCAGCTGACGATGATGGAGCAGTGTATCATACGCTTGCGTACTGATGGAGATTTTCCTGCCGCCTACACCACGAAAGGACCACATTTTGTTGCGGAAGGGCTCACAGAAGCAGCCGGAGGCAGTGCACAAAAGCTCCACAATAGGGCTGTACGACGGCTAGGCTGCAACTCGATGTGAAGCGCAAGCGGGCGCCTGTTGATGTCCGGGCTCGCCATGTCCTTTCTCGTCCTCTTGCGGAGCTCATGTGGGTGTAAAGCGCTTCAGTCAACTGCCAAACGAAAGTCTTGTACAAAAGTTTGCGTCGAAAACCTTCCTTGATTTCCCCTTGTGGGGGTTCCACAAAAGATTGCGGTATCCAAAAGAGCCAAAGCACAAACTGACCTCCGACCCCCCTTTGGAGGGAAGCGCCGGTGGCGGGGGCGCCCGCAGCCAGCCGGCCCGCCCGCCGGCGCAGCGCGGCGCCGACGCGCCCGGCCGGGCGGGCGCCCGAGCCGCCGCGCGCGGCTGCAGCGCCGCCCCACCCGCCGCCCGCGGCGCGGGCGGTCTGAGCGGGGGGTGTTTGGCACCTGCCTGCCGGGGGGGGGAGGG
>Ga0209093_1002140_pt1 | contig 11159 bp, 13 predicted proteins | sample SidtaG_4_FD_187450 | JGI IMG/M metagenome (GOLD analysis project Ga0209093, IMG submission 187450) | Marine algal microbial communities from Sidmouth, United Kingdom - Sidmouth_Male1 metaG (SPAdes) (version 2) | ecosystem: Host-associated > Algae > Red algae > Unclassified | place: Sidmouth...
GGGGGGGGGGGGGGGGGGCGGAGGCGGTGGCGGCGGGTACGGTGGCGGCAGTGGCGCGTGCCCGCCGCCGCCGCCCACTGGTGGGGCGCTTTTCGTCACGCCGCCCCCCGCCGACACGTGGGAATAAGATGCCGCCGGCGAACTGCCGCCGCTGCCGCCGCCGCTTCCGTCACTGCCGGCGCGCGTGCGAGGGCCACCTCCCGAGCGACGCCAGGACCCTCCCCCTCCCAGCCGCTGACCGTGCCCGCCAGCGCGTGCAACGCGCACCAAAACACGTGGATGGGGTCCTCTTCCGTGAGGGAACACGCGTCGGCAACAGATCCGCCGTACCCCCTCCCGATTCCCAGCCACACCGCCCGCGGCCGCTGCACCACGTCCCCACCAACCGCCGCCGGGCGTCCAAAAGTCGACGCGACCCGCGTGACACGATCGCCCGCGGAGCTGCCGTCGACGGTGCCATCAGCGGCGCCGCCTGCCACCGTCGCTGCCTCCAATTTAGACGCCTCCACCACCGCCCAGCCGCCGGTCGGCAGCGTACACGCGGCCATGCTGTGCGCCGTCGGCGCGTCGTACACCCACCGGAAAAGGCGGGTGGTGGCGCGAGGTGGGCCCTCGGTGGAGTCGTTTGCCGTGACCGTCCGCGCTCCGACGACCGTGGCCGTGCCGCAGACGAGCGCGCCGCAGACGACCGCGGGCACGTAAACGGTCGACGGCAGGCGCGCGCAGCCATAGGCGACGACGGCGGGCTCGCGCAGCCGCCCGACACCACCACCGCCACGACGGCTGCCATTGCTGCCGCCGCCACACAGGTATGCGGCCGCCACGGCGGCGGGCCCGCTGCCGTTTAGCCACAGGCGCGAGCGGCCCGCCCCTACGCCTCGACTCAGTCTCCCTTGCGGCCGGGTCGAGGCCGGCCATCCACACCGCCGCCGTCGCGGAGAGGGTGACGATGGAGCGCTCGCGGAACCTCTCCCGAGCGCTCCAGGTGTGCGTATCGGGCGGACGGAGGCGCGCCAGCGTCGGCGGTGGCGGCGGTGGCAGCGGTGCGCGGTGTGTAGAGCCGTCGCCGGCCACCGACGGCGCTGCGCGCGGCGGGACGGGCCTCGCCTCGGCGGCGGCCGCCGGCGCGGCGCCGGCCATGCCCTCAAGGGCGGCCTTCGCCGTCCCGCCCGCCATGTGCCGCATCATGCCGGGGAGGGGCACCACCCCGTGGGGGTGGGGGTGCGGTCCGAATCCGGCGGGCGGCCCCAGAGGCGAGTGGTGCATCCTTGCGGGCCAAGCAGGGCACCGCCGTTGCCGACGCGCCCGGCTCGAGCGCCTCTGCGCGGCGGCATGGGGGGGAGCGTTGGAGGAGGTGGGGGGGTCGACGCGCTGCCGCGCTGGCCGCGAGCGCGACAGAAGAGGCGAGCACGGCGGACAACTCCGTGGCCGAAGTCGGCGTCGTTCCTTGCGGGGAACCGTCGAATACGGGAGGGAATGACGGCGCCAACGGCGGTAGGGGCGTGATGGCGCCGACTGCTGGCGCGCCGACATACCGCGCGCGCGCAATGATGAGCGCCAGCCGCGCGACTGCAATGATGACGGCCGACAGCGCGCGCGCCGGCGGGCCCAATTGTCCCCGCCGCTGCCGCCGCCGCCGCCGCCGCCGCCGCGGCGCCGTGGTCAGCCATGCCCACCCCCGCCCGCTGCGCGTCGGCACAACGCCAGCGCAGCCGCCTCGCCATGAATCGTGCCGCCGCCACCCCTCTGCTGTGCGACGGATGGCACGCCAGCGCCCAAGGTTTCAGGACGGAGTCTGGAGAGGGGGGCAGGGGGGGGTGCGTCTAGACGCCAAATCTCCAAAATATGTGGGCGAGCGCGGCGGGCACGCTCGCTATATCATTCCCCCGAGGCCCTCCCCTTTGGCCGATGACGATGGGCCTCGCCACGCGAGCCCAGCGCCTTGTTATCGGCGTTGGCGCCGCCACCTGTTAACGGCGGCACGTTGCCCGTGTCGGCGCGGGCGCCTGCGTTTGTCCCTCGAGCAGCGTACCTGGTGTTGCCGTCCGCTGTCGACGGCGTGTCGCCATCTTCGGCGGCGCCAGCCAAGAACGTCGGCAAATTGTCGCCCTTTTGGTGCGCCCCCGCGGTCTGCAGAAAGTCATCGCTCTTGCCGCTGTCACCCACACGCTGCAACGTGTCAGCGTCGTGCGCGCCGCCAGCGGGAAGCCCATAGTTGCAGTAAACGCCACCGCCGGCTGCCCCCGGCGAGTCCGCGGCGTTGGCGTTGGCGGCCGGCGGCCAAGACGCGTTGTCGTAGGCTTCTGCGCCGCTCGCGGGCAGCCCGTAGCTGCCAGCGCACTGTCCGGCGCCTCAAAGCAGCGCCGCGTCGTCCACAGCTGTGGCGCCACCCGCGCGTGGTGACGTGCCGTTGTGAACGCCACCGCCGCCGGGCGGCGGCGAAAAGCCGCTGCCCATCTCTGGCGGCGTGTTGTCGGTGTTGTCGCCGCCGTCTCCGTGCGGCGTCGCGCCTTCGGCGTCGGCACCGCCGCCCGCTGGCGCAAGGTGCACGTCAACGATGAAACAGGCCGCCCTAGAGCAGCGGCGCGCAGGCTCCCGTGCCGCCGCCGTCCATGCGGGGCGTCTTGCCGTCCGCCTCGGCGCCGCCACTCGCGCGTGGAACGTCTTTGGCCGTGTCGGCGCCTGTGCCCGCAGGCGGCGGCTCCTGGTCGTCGTCACCGGCGCCGCCCTCTCGCGGCGGCTCGTTGTCGGCGGCTGTGATGCCGCCCGCAAGCACCAGCGTGATGCAGGCTTTGCCAGCGCGGTCAGCGAGCGCCGACGCGTCGACCTTGTTGTCGTCGCTGCCAGCTGACGGCGGATACTCTCCGTCACGGTCGCGGCGGCGCACAGGCGCAGGCTTGTTGGCGTCGGTTCTTGCGCCGCCTTCCAGCAGCGATGTGTAGTCGTCGGTGCCGCCACCGCCGGCGTGCGGCGGTGAGTCACCGACATGAGTGGAGCTGCCCGTGGGCTGCGGCGCGTCGTTAAGGTCGGCGGTGGCCCCCGCCGGCGGCTGTGTGGCCGCAACCTTGTTGTCGCAGCCCACGGGCAGCGACGAGATGTCGTCGTCGCCGCTACCGCTCGCGTGCCACAGAACGATTGCGGCGTCGAATCCGCCGCCTGCCGGTGCCAGCGCGCTGTTGGCGTCGCTGATGAGCCATCCGATTCCTGTCGCGCGTCGGCGCCGAGCTGGTCTGGAAAGCAGGCAAGTCAATGCAAACGGCTGGTGTTCTCTAACCTATGGGTGCGACAAAAACAGAAGCCATTGCTGTAGCACAACCAAAACGACCGACAACACGGCTAATGGAGCCCACACATAATTCTGCTCACTCCTCCTCATTGGTGCTCTCCAAAAACGTGTCGCTGTCGCTCGACGTCGAATTCCCCGACAATGCACCATTCACAGGCATGTCAAACGAAATGGAACGCATGCTCTTGCGTGCTTCTCACCGGTCCGCTTGGGTCAATACAGGAATAGCCGACAAGTCAGAGGAAACGAAGTGGGCGTTGAAACGCACGAAGCAATGCATCTCTACGTGTGCAGCGAGAAGCGTCGAGCGGTCCTTGCGCAGTACCATCCCGGCCGTCGCGAAGTCCCGCTCCGACGCAGCAGACGACCCGGATGCCCCAAGCAAGGCGCAGGCCACCAGCATCAGCAATGGGTACTCGTCCCCGCGCGCCGACCAGAACGTGAGCACCCCAGTGTTGACCGAGGCAGAGTACGTAGCCAGGAAGCTGTCGAGCTCTCGCTTGACCAGCTCAGCTGGCGCGCTCTCGGCCGCGTCCCGGCTCTCGTTCGAGTCCCATTCCACAAGCGTAGTGCGGCATCTCTTGCGCTCGTGTTCGAGCTCCTGTTGACGTGCGGGCGCGGAGGCGCCTGCCTCAATGAGGCTCTCTGCCGTGGCCACGACAGCTGCGTGGGCGCGGTCGATAGGGTCATCTTGTCCAAGGCGCGCAGCGGCCTTGCGCATCATCGCGGCCCCGACAGGTGTGACTAGCGTGGCAGCCAACACCGCGTCGTTGGCAAGCCAGTTTTTGCTCGTATGCGCCGGGTTGAAGAAGCGACGGTCCAACTCGTGATGAACGACGGAAATGAAGGTTGCAGCCCCGCTGCGGAGACCGTCGACGGTGCGCGTTGACTTGACTGGGACCGTCTGGTGCTTGTACAACCGATTGTCAAGCTCCATCACATCAGATCTGCGCGCATCCTCCTCAAGGAACTTCAGGATGTCGTCCCGGCCGACAGCGAGGGGCTTGTCAAACGCCGTTGGGCACAAAAACTCGGGAAGCCGCATCGTCCGCCGGAGGCTGCACTCATGCTTGAATGCGTCCGCAACCGTTGAGGACGAGCTCTGGAGGGCGATGCAGGCCTCGTACGCAGGCTGGACGACGCCGATCAAGTGGCGCAGCTGTCCCGAATCCTCACGTCCAAGCCGTTGACGCCGCTGGGCCACCGATAGGTCTCGGAGGTCTCCGAACCCGATCACTCGGGGCATGAGGGTGAAAAGTCGGACGAGTGCCAAATACGTTGAGCCCCAACGACCTGGAGACTCGGTGATCAGCTTTCGTGGCTCCGCATCACCGGGGAACGAGACAGAGTTCAGCATCCCAAAGCTAGCCGACGACTTGTGGAAGAGGTTAGAAATCTTGCGCACACGCCCAAGGAGGTCGGCGGCCGCTGGATTCCCGCTGCTTGGTCGCGTTGCTAATGATCGAGAAGGCTCGCTGCGACGCTCAACCCTTGCGTTCGCCGTCTCGCCCGTCGCCCCGAGCGCCGCCTTGACCGCAAGGTGCAAGGTGTGCGCTGCACGGGGCACCCAACGTGGCCAGACGCTAGATAACGCCTTCTTTACGTCCGAGCCCGAGTCCGAAGTGGATGAGGAGATGTCGCTGCGACGAACACCAAAGCGACGAAGAAGGCGGCTCGTCCAGGCTTGAATGTTGAGGTGGTCGTGGCGCCCTGCAAATGGCACCACGCAGAGGTGAAGATCGACGATGAAGACACTGTGCGGGTCCACACAGCGTAGCACAAGGGAGCCGTAGAAGCCAGAGCCGTGTCTCCCTGTCCAGAGGTCCGTGACATGGCGGAAAAATGGTAGACTACGCTACCGCGCCTGAAGGAGCTTGATCTTCGCCTGAAGTTGATCCGTCAGGAAGACGTAAAGATCGAGCGGCACATCTCCGACGGCGGACGCCGCCGGCGGATCGTACGGAGCGCCGAGACCCCGCACAAATTCCAGCAAGTATTGATTGCCGGCCAGCGCAAAAGGTGAAAGCGACATCACCATCAGCAGTACAAAGCGTAAGTGATGGGGCCGAGCTTGAGCTGGCGTCATGACACGGGAACGCGCAGTCCGTAGGAAGCCGTCAATCGGCCCCGCCGTCACACCTGCTGCTGCCTTGCGCGGATGAGTCTTAGAGGCGCGGTACACCATAACCGCCGCAAGCTGGCGCCGCTGCAGGTCACCGACGTGTGCCGACGCCGCATAGTTCTCGAAGTGACGCCATGCGTTGCTTGACTTGCCGCCACGAAGAATGTACGTGGCTGTGTGGCCGTCGATCGCACACACGCGGCAGCGCACCACAAAGTCGCCCCCATGGGCGCCTCGGTCCCCCTTGAATGTGTCAAAAAAGCCCGACGAGTGACCTTGGGAGGTCCAACTTTTCTCGCCGACCTTGATGGCGTGCCACATTTCCCCGCCGTAGATGACTGTGGGAGGGCAGCTCAAAGCCCCAGTAGGCACGAACGGGCCCACTATTTCCTCCAAAAAGGTCGTGGTGCGCCCCGACGACGACGAGGCTGGGTCATCAGCTTCCTGGGAGCTTGGAGGCGTCAGCTGCTGCTGCAGCAGCGCGCCAGAGTGGCGGACAGGTGCAATCTCATCCTCAGACGTGTGGGGGCGCCTGCGTTCTGTACTGCCGGTGCCCGTCGACATGATGAGACGGGCCGGGGCGTGCTGTGGAGGGGCGCCAAAGGAACTCGCGGGGGAAGGTGGAGAAGATGGCACAAGAGGGGTTGGGGTTGGGGCGGACTCGAGGGGCACGCCTTCGTCCCCGGACTTCGGCCGCCGTTGCCAGCACATCCGTCCTCGACGTGCCTTCTCGAGCGGGAAGGGTCGGAGAAGCCGACGGTATCTTTCTGAAACGTTCCATGCCGCCACAGAAGCTGACAAAGTGCTCTAGACAGCGGCCGCCTGCGCCGCCGTGGCCAGCAGCTGGCGCGGAGCCGGATATAGACGCAGACTCTAATTCCATTCCGATTTGGATATACTCTGCGCCTTGAGCTCCGATACAGATCAGTATACTCATATGATCGTAACAATAGTAGGATAAAGGATTCAAGTTTTGGGACTGATTCCGGAAGAATAGAAGTACTCTGCGCGGATATATCCATCTCATGTTTATTCAAGTAAGCCCCTGGTCCCGACACGACCGGTAGATCTCGTCCCGGGCGTAGTACGCCACCAACGAGGCCCCAGTGGTGAACCCAATCGGGGTCTCCATCTGGGCGAACCAAGTGGGCACCGCCGCGAAGAACTGGGTGCGCATTACCGGAGGAAGGCGCCAGAACTCTTGGTGGTTCCAGCTAACCAGGAGGCCCCGGCGACGCGCTGGCTGCTCGGAGTTGGCGTGTGACGACGGGGGAAGGATGGGCAGCCCACGCAAATACAGTCCCGGAATCGGCATGTAGAGAAAGTTGGGGTAAGAAGGCGGGGCGGCCAGGGCCGTGACCAGAGACACCGTCGCTACCAACCACCCGGCGTACTCATCATCAACCGGCGCGCGGATGACCGGCGCCGAGATGATGAAGTCTCAGTGCACGGCAGGATCCCGGACCAAGCAGTCGGGAAGACCGGCACGATGGGTCGCCCAAGCGCTACCCGGGGCCCCAGCCGCGCCATCAGCCCCAAGGGAGAGACCAGGATCAGAGTGCACGACATCCCCCGCTCCGAGGTCCACCGAGACAAGCGCCGTCGTGTCCAGACCAGGGGCTTTGGAATCTGCCAATCTTCAGACCACTCGGATATACTCAACACCAACGTTTCTGGAATCAAATAAGATTTTTCCCGCAACTTCTTGATTGCGGATAGGATGTATTTCCGCAGACCTGAAAAGAAGGATATGAATATGAATACGGATTCTATCCAGAATACATCAGATTCTTAAACAAGTATGCCCGACTTGATATACTTGCAAGGTACGTTGCCACGAAATAACAAAGAGCGCGTTGTGGTGCAAGTTCTGAACGCGACACGCACGAGACCATGCTTAGCAGATACCTCGCGACCGTGAATGAGAGGCCAGGGGCATGGACTTTGGTGTCCATCTTGGTATGTTGGTTAGCCCCATGTCCTGGGTCTGGTTCTGATGGTTGTGGGCCTCGCATGAGCCACCGCGCGCGAAGCGAGACGGGGCCTTGCCGCGTTTGACACAAGCCTTCACTGGCGATGATCGGCCTCGAGTTGGCTCACTCCTTTTCATCACTTTTCGAGCAAATACTGCGATCCTCCAAAAAATGGCGGTTGCAGAGAGAAGGGAGGTAGAGCCGACGACAGGGAGTAGAAATGAAGTCGAATTGGCTGTTCGACAAGCCACGAGCGAACGTTTGGCGAAGAGGTGCCGCCGTTCATCTTGCAATGCAATCACCGTGTGTTCTAGCAGTCACGGAGAGCCATTGCGACCCACAATGAGATTTTCGGAGACTTTTGCGAGGCTTGGTTGTGCCTGAGGAGGGCATGGAGAGGGTTCAGGGCCAGACTTGTGATTTCTCAAGAGATCCTCAAATCTCTTGAGATTTTTCGAGATCCTGATGTGAGCACCAGTGTGCAAAGCTGCATGGGGAGACTCTGTAGGGACATCAGATGATTCCTATCCTTTCTAATGGTCCACATACGCTGTTGAATGATTGCAGCCACTCTGCAACCGCCATTTTTTGGATGTCAGCAATACATCCGTCCTCTGTCACGACTTCGAGCGTTCTGAAGCGCCTCTCAAATGAAGTTTCCAGCGGTAGTTGTATGCCTGCATCCCACGAGTGCTAAGTCATTGGACTTGCGTTTATCCACTTTGGAGCCACTAAATGGATTGTACCCCTCAAATAAGAGTGCTTAAAATCGGCCTCAATGTTTTTTGAATCTGAGTATATCCGAACAAAGCTATTCATATTATCAGAGTGCCATTTATTCATGAATGCCCCTTGTCCAGACGCGACAAGAACCCCCGCGGCTGCTCACGGGTCCAGCTCGTCGCCAGGTCGGGGCGCATGGCCAGGAACTTCTGGAAGCGCTCGGTCGTGTTGACATCCGCGAGCGGACCCGGCACGACACCAACGACAGCCCTGGACAAGCGCATCAACATGGTGGGTGCCAGGAGAGTAGGCAGGGGCGCGTCGTCCGCCTTCGAGGCGGGTAAGGCCACACCCGGGATAACCCCACCGACCGGAGCCGGGCTACTACCCGGGGGGGCACCAGGCTCCCCATACTGGTCGGTCGACGCTGGCGCAGTACCCTCGGACCCCGACGACGACATCTTTACCTTGGTCTGGGACGCCTTGACCTTGTCCTTGGCCTTGGTCCTGGACGCCTTGACCTTGCGCTTCCGGCTCCCGCCGACGCAGGACCTCCTCCAGGGGACAAGCTGGGAACTGGGGATGACGGCCCTGGTTTTGCGTCGCACGGGGATATGGTGCGCACCAGTGGAACAAGACAACGGAGGGGGACTCTCGCGCGGCATTTCCTTCAACGGAGTCCGCACCCTCCTCCTCCCTCTTACCCCGGACAACCAGCCCACCAAGACGTGGCGACCCTCCTCCCGCCACATTTCACACACACGCGGGGTACCGGTCGGCCCCTAGACTGAGGTGGGGGTGATCTGCGCCCCCACGCCACCCCACGACACTCACGGGACACCGAAGGGTCGTGACAAGGCGCCGGTTGCGGAACTTCCTGGGCTGTCCTGGGACGGTCCACGCAGAGAAGGGAGCTATGTCGCATTACGCGGCCCGGCCCACACCACTTTGCTGGCCAGGAATTCGACGGGGCGCCAGGCGCCGCGGATGTCGTGTCACGCCCCGGTTCAGACAGGTGGCGCTGTCCCTGCTGGTTGGGATGTTGATTAATTGTAGGTCGTCTGCATTTGCATGTCAATTGTCTGAATTATTGCAGTCTGCCCAATTTTGGCCGATCCGAACGGAACACAAGTGCTAAGGGCGATTGTACACTTCAAGAATTGCTCCAAAGTGTTGTGTGCGTGCCGTGAGTAGTTGCCCGAGAACTCAATTGAGGCAGGCAGGGTCCTCGTTCTTGCCTCAAACTCTGTCATTTTGAAACCAAATCGTACAATCTTGGGATACAAGTCTAACAGCTGTCCGACTGATCGCCCACTCATTGGCATGTAGTCCATCCTTACCAGCGTCTAACTCCACTCATGGTGGTCTTCATCAGGAACATCGGTGCTCCTGGGATCGTCTCCCGTTCGCAGTGCTGTTCTGAAGCCGCACGAGCCGAGACCGAGCCCTTCTGAAGGACTTTTGGCCGCCTTTCGGTGTGCCACAAGCGCAGATGGAAGGAAATTGACGGCAAACGCCCTGGACACGACGGCGTCAGGGGAAATCGCAAGCGCCTGGCCTCAGTCACTGAGGCGTCGTCACTCACCTTCACGGGCTGGCGCCTTTACAGCCTCTCTTGTCTTTGTGCGCGTCCCTCCCTCGCCCCACGAGGCTCCGTCTAGACCCCATCCTCCGGTGCACCGTTCCGCCCCCCCCCCCCCCCCCCCCCCCCCCCCCCCCCCCCCCGCCGCATGAGACAATGATTTCCGTAGAGACGAAGGAGCACCTCGTGAGGATGGTGCGCGAAGACGATCGCAGCGTCGCCGCCGCCGCCCGTGACCTCCGCATTTCGGTACGGTCGGCAACGCGCTTCCTCCGCTACTTTCTGGAAACCGGTGGTGACTTCCACTACGATCCTGCTCAGTGGAACCGGCACTTCGACAACAGCGCCGACGACCTGCAGCTGCGTGATGCGGTGCTGTCGACCGCTTGTCGGGAGCCGGAGCTGTTTCTGGACGAAATGGCGGACGCCGTCAACGACAGTGCTGCACAGATTGACGGGGCGGTCGAGGTGTCTCCTGCCACTGTGGCTCAAGAGCTGGGGCGTAACGGGTACACGCGCAGGGTTGTCGAGCGGGCCTTCATCACGCGTAACAAGGCGAAGCGAGTTTCCTGGGTTGCGGATCAGTGGCGCATCCCGCTGCGCTGCCGTGTGTACGTGGATGAGGCGCACCGTGCGGGGCGGGCGGCCGAGCGGAGGTGGGCCTGGTTGCTGCGTGGGGCTCGTTCTGAGTGCGAGGTTACGTCATCGCCTGGGGTGCGCACGAGCGTTTTTGTGGCTATGGCGCATGATGAGTTGTTGGAATGGATGATAACGCGCCCCCCACCGGGCCAGACCTCTGTGGACATTCTTTTTTTCATGACGAACTTTGTGTTACCTCGCCTGAGCACTGATGAAGAGGGGGGTGAGTGGGCCCATCAGCCCGAGCGGTGCGTCCTCGTCTTGGGTAACGCCCGCGTGCCCGATGAGGTTGCCTTGGCAACAGTCAGAGACGCCGGAGTGGTTCTTTTGCTTTTGCCGCCCCACTCGCCGGACTTAAATCCTTTTGAGGACGTGTTCTCTGTTGGCAGTAGCTGGCTGTGGCGCTACTCCCACCCGGAGCAGTTCAACGCCTGACCCATGCTGACAATCAACGCAATGCTGGCTCACATGCCCTGTTACATATGTCGTGGGTTCGTGAAAGCGGCCGTACGCCGCTGTAAAATGTACGTCCCGTGAGGCAAATGAACACTGGAATAATGTACAAAACCGACCCCACGCGCCGACGCCACAACAGCATGCGGACGATGACATCACCGCCGACTGGCGGCCACGCCAAATGTCATCGAGGTAGCCGCCGCCGCAGGGGGTGGTGAATCCAACGCGGGCGCGGCCCGCCGCACCCCCCACCAAAACACCTCCCTCGCCGCCGTCGCCGCCGTCGCCGCCGCACCGCCACCGACGCCGTCGCTACCCTCCGTTACGCGGAGGGAGGTCGGATGCAGATTTCGCGGGGCGCGAAAGTGGGGGGGGGGA
>Ga0209093_1002141_pt1 | contig 11150 bp, 6 predicted proteins | sample SidtaG_4_FD_187450 | JGI IMG/M metagenome (GOLD analysis project Ga0209093, IMG submission 187450) | Marine algal microbial communities from Sidmouth, United Kingdom - Sidmouth_Male1 metaG (SPAdes) (version 2) | ecosystem: Host-associated > Algae > Red algae > Unclassified | place: Sidmouth...
ACAGCACAACGTCCTGTGTCGTTGTCACGGTCTCGTTTTACGTGCACAGCGTCCCGTTCTCAAGTACTCCCGCAACGTGCACTGGCCTCAGAAAAAATTAAAAGGGGCTCATGGGGTGGACGGTGGTTAGTGTTTGCTCATCTTGAGTAGTACCCTGAACTAAAGTCCAGGGAATTGGAGGAGGCTCTGAGGCGAAAGCTGGACAGCAAAGCTTTTTGATTGGTCGGCATTTGCATGGCACATGCCGCCATTGAGACGAATCAACAAAAAAGTCTAACAAACAAGAACCGCACACGAGTGGCGACGGCTGCAGCTGCGTTCCCGCTGGGCGGCAGCAGAGGCGTCGGTCCGCCTGAGGCAGGCATCTTGCCGACGGCCTGCTCGTCCGGCCCGCACTCCTTTTGCAGCGACGTGCTGGTGGTGTTGGAATGGGCAAATGGCGAGCGGATGGGCGCTGGGGGGCGGACACGAGTGGCACTGTGTTGGTGGCACCGCTCGGCCAAGCTACTTTGGTTTCCTGTATTTTGATGCTCATGAGCGGGGTGGTACACGCAAAAGCACAACAGGGGCACTTGTCGACAGCATTCTGGTGCCGCCGCAGCGGGCTCGCCACGAGCCGGCCGCGTGGCCGCCCCCCGAACGGCCCAAGGCAGACGCACTCAACCCATCGGCGGAGGCAGAGGCGGCGCGCCTCGACGTCGACTCCACTCCCCACGATTGGTCTGTCACGCTGTTCCACTCCCCCTCCGTCCCGCATTCGGGTTGCCATTTATCCCTCCCGCACAGAAGCGGGCAAGGGCAACAGAGAGCACCACTGGGATGGAGTGAAGTCCCCGCACAACGCTCGTATCTCGTCCGCGTTCGTCCACGGTCACTCGTTCCAGCAGCGGCACGCCGCAATCGTCAACAACTCGGCGAGCAAACCGGCGGCAGAGGACGCGCACGACGCCCACAGCGGTGGGCAGCTAGAACGGGGGTGTGGGCTCTGCCAGCGCCGCCTCGTCGTCGTCCGCGTCAACACCAACCACCGCAACTGCATCGAGCAGCCGCACGTCCGATTGGAGGCGGCCGTGCTCGGCGCCACCGCTGACCAGCAGCGCGCCGCGAGTCATCGCTGACGGAGAGGGCGCCGCGCCGCACACCGCACACACCGCTCCTGCCAGACGTCCCCAGCGCACGCCAACGCTCGCCGCTGCACCGCCCGGCGGCACCCACCCTACCCCCCCTCATAACCCTCCCGCCGCCGGCGCGGTGTATGGCACCATCTTATCCATCGCGGCGTACGCGCGGCGGTACGACGGGCGACGCATCACGCGGTCCAACCAGCCCCCGACGCGGTCGTCCCCCCCCACCACGTCGGCCCGGTCGACGCCGAGCCACCCCAGCAACGCAAAGTCAAACGTCAGGAGCACGTCGGCCGCCGAGTAGGCGGCGCCGAGCACGTACGGCCGCCCGTCGGCGAGCGCCGCGCCGACGGCCGGCACGACGGTCGCCACCCAGTCGGCGGCGACGGCCGCCAACAGGTCGGCGTCGCGGTCGGCCGGCGGGATGCCGACGGTGGCCACATACGCCCGGCTGCTGAGCGCGTAGGCGGTCGACGTGGCAAAGTGGGTCCACATCAGCGCGTGCGCGCGGGCGTCGTCCGACGCGCCGGCGGCGGGCATCAGCCGGTGGTCCCGGTCGTACCGCTCGAGGAGCAGCTGCGCAATGGCGCCCGTCTCGAGGACGACCGTTCCAGAGGGGAGCAGGAGGATGGGCAATCGGCGGAGGGGGTTGAGGGCGACCATGGCAGGGTCGCGCTTGAGCGCCGCGTACGTCGGCACCCGCACCTCGACTTGGTCGGGGGAGAGGGACAGCTCGTCAAGCAGCTGCACGATGCGTATCGACGTCCACGTCGGGTTCATGTGGAAGAGCACGGGAACGGCGGCGGGAGAGGTGGAGACCATGGCAGCCGTCGGAGAGAGTTGGGAGGAAGGGGAGTTGCACTCAGATGAACCTGCGGGTGCGCGACCAAGAGGACTTCTTGGACAACGAGAGCGTCATGGGTGGCAGCCAATGCCAGTCATGGTGGCGCCGCTACCATCGACATCATGGCAACGGCCTTTGCGTCGGGATACATCCTGCACACGGCGGCGGCTGGCGCTCCCAAGAGAGAAACGTCGACCGCACCGATTCTGCTTGAGCTGAGGAGTTGCGCCAGAAGTTTCATGTTGTTTCGAAATTGGCACACAGTTGTGGCTGTTGCTTGCCATCATTGTGGCGGAAATGGCTGTCGAACGCTTCCGCCGTGCAGCCTCTCGGGTCCGCCACCCCGTCGTGGACGCGCCCGCGGCGGAGCCGAGGCGGTCTCTGTGGCTCGCGTGCCCCCAAAGCGTCAGAGGCGCTCAGGGGGTCCCTGACAGAAGTGTATGGAAGGCGCCGGACAGCTGCTGCATGTATGGAAGGCAGGGGGATCAAGAGACCCTCTGAGAGGTGGGAGTATGGAAATGGGTCGATACGTAGGCCAATGGGCAGCGACCGCAGTCCGCCCCTGCGTCGCCTCACGACAGTCGCGGTTCCCGGCCGACAGCGCCGCACCGCTTCTGCAACCGCGCCGCCGCCGTGTGCCAGTCCGTCACTAGCGCCTGGACGCTGCCAGATGAGGGTGTGAATTTTTCTCTATGTCATAGCTCCTGAGGCGGCATGACTTGGCATGAGCACTGCCGACCTAGCTCAATGGTTGGGCACGCATTTTACATTCTCACAGTGGGGCTGTGGGGCGGACCTTTTCGACGCCCGAGTGTGGCATCGGTCCGACCAGTGAGGCAGCTCTCCTGCTGTACCTATCTCTCCCCCTTGCGCCTTCCACCCCCCCCTCCCATGGGTGTGGCGGCGGAGAGTTGCCTGTCCAGGACCGCCCACAATTCATGGCGACTATAGGCAGCGGCGGCGGGGCGCCGTGCGCGAGCGAGGTACTCTGCCGAACAAAGCACCAAGCGACACGGATTGGGGCCACGCCCCTCTGCTCCAGGGCATCCAGGGAGCCTCTTTGCCTTCGAGTCCAACCGGCTCGGGTGCGTGCCGGGTGCGCGCGTGGCACCGCCGCTGGAACGGTCAACCGGCTGCTGGGGTCTGCTAGTCGATCAGCGTTGATGCCGAGCACAGTACAAGAGCACCCACCCGATCGAGCGGTATGGAGGACAGAAGCGACCTGTGCGCCGCCGTCGACTACTGCTGCCCCCCCCCCCCCCCCCCCCCCCCCCCCTCCCCGCCTCCGCCGCCGCCAACTTGCAGTACCGCCGCCACAAGTGGTCAACAGCAGCTCCTTCGTCCTGCTCGCGCTACAATCCCGGCGCACTCCGCTCTTCCTCCCGCTGCTCCCCCCCCCACCCCCCGGCAACCATGTACGAGATCGCACACGAGGAGGTTATTGACCTCCCCCACGCCACGGCCATCCCCATGCTCTTTGACTTTCCCAACGTGTGGAAGATCCACCCGCTGGTCGAGCGCGTCGAGGTACTCGCCGCGGGCTCGCACGGCGCCCACGGCGTCGGCGCCACGCGGGTGTGCCACTTTTATGACGGCGCCGGCAGCGTGCGTGAGACGATCACCGCCGAGACGCCGACCTCCTTCACCGTCGAGCTGTCGGACATGAGCCTCCCGTTCAAGTCGGGCATTACGACACTGGCGGTGGTGCCCGAACGACGCGGCGTCGCGTCGCGGATCGTCCTCAAGATGTGCGTGGAGCCAAAGTATGGGCTCCTCGGGCTGGCAATGACCAAGTGGATCGTCGCGCCCAAACTCCGTGGCGCCGTCAAGGGGCTCGCCGCCGGCATGAAAGTCCACGGTGAGGACGCGTCGGTGCTCGTCAGCAAGGGCGGCCGCACCTACCGCGGGACGGAGGCGAACCCCCAGTGGATCAAGGCCTAACCGTTGAGTCCGCCTTGGTGGTGGCAGCGACGCCGCGGTCCGGGGGAGGATGGGACAGTGGGCAAGGAGAGGCCGCAACTGTTTTATGGTCGTGTCGGGCAGAGGTAACGACTGCTCTGGCGAGCGATTCGGCACCAGTCCTGGAACCGCGTCTAGTATGTGGGGGGGCAGAGGCGGGTGAGCTGCGTCCACAGGATGGAGTGCAGACGTAGCGAGGCGCCCTGCACAGGGAGCAACGCCGATGCGCCGGTTTGTCTAGCACCGCCACCTGCAGTACAGTGTAGCGAGTCAATTGCGTCGTAGCTTTGACCGTGCATTGGGCAGCGACAAACCTCTCTTGTCGGTGCCGGCTGCCAAGAACGCGCGTTTCTTCTTGAATCAATTGCTGCTACAGTATCGCTCACAAACACCCCCCCCTCTCCGCTACCATCCCCCGGAGCCCTCGGGGGGGAAGGAGCCCCGGGACGACACACCTACCCACGTATTAAACAACACACCAGACAACCAAGAAATAAATGTCCGACTCGAGTCGCAGTGGTGAGAGCTTTCACCACCGCCAACATGGCCACCTACGGCAGGCCGTGGATGAGGGGCCTCTCAGGCGCCCGCAAGCGGCCGCAACAACCGCCTGCGCGGCGACGACGCTCATTTTCACGACGGGCAACGCGTAGGACCCCCCACCCCTGAGTCATTTTCGAGAAATCACAAATTGTAACGGAAAATCACATCTGGAACCGGGCGGTAAGGGACCCAGACGGCTACTCTTCCTCACTTCCAACCGTTCCCTCGCTACTACACTCGTCCGAGTCGGTCCCAGGGCACTCCTCGAGGTGCCCTTCCATCACGGAAGTTGATTCCACCGTGTTGGTGCACGCTGGGCACACCCAAAATGAGCCACAGTGACACCCGGTCCACCCCTTCCCGCCGCGGCGCGTACGACCTCTGCACACCTTGCAGAGGTTGGCGATACGGGCAGCGGCAGCCGCCTCGGCGTCCTCCACCCTCTTGAGCTTCTTGTGGGCCCGTATGACGGCCTTAGCCGCCTTGACCGCGTCCTCAGAGGCCTTGTTTGCAGCGTTGTCCCGGCTCTGCTCCAACAACGCGTCGGGTGCATGCAAAACGGAGCGTTGGACCACCGCTGAGCCCGTAGCCGACCGGTTTTTTGCAGCCTTGGCGCGACTAGAGGCCTCCTGGATGACATCAGCTGCAGCAGCCGTCGCAAGACCCCTGGTGGACTCGTCCGAGTGCCCCATCCCAAGGGCATCGGCCACTTGGGCAATCATGCGCTCAGGTACAAAGGGCCACAGCCCACACCTGCGGAATGCACCCACAATGGACGCCCTTGAGAAGGCTCGAGCCTCCGCAGTGAAAGCTGCGTGAAGTAGCACGTTCCGGGTGCCCTCGTTGCTCAGCATGCCGTCAATCGCCCCCTGCTCTGCCCCGGCCGCCACTAACGACTTGAAGTTGGCGAAGGGCGCCTCGTCGAGAGGCTGGGTGACGTGTGACGTGTTCTTAGGGAGGTAGAACAGGTATACAGCCTTCTCCAGCGCCCTTTCCATAACTTCCGGCTGCCGATGGACGCCGAGCTGGTCACCAAACAGGATGGCAGGGACACCAGGGTTGCGGACCTCCCACTCGGCAACAAACTTGTCCATGACCGCGCCAAACAGCTCCCCATCGAGGTAACCGGTCTTTGACCAGCAGTAGAAGCGAGGCCAGCAGCGCCGGGATGACCGGGGGGCCTCGTGTAGGCAAAAGTCGACGGGGACAGCATCACTGTCGCCAAACTTTGCCTTCATGACATAAACGCTCATGAAGACGTCGCCTGACGCCGATACAAACGTCAAGAGGGAGGCAACAGTTGCCTTACGAGTTGTTGAAGCGTTCGAGCGCGCCTTCCCCCTCGCCTCAATGCGCTTGACCACCAACTTGCCGCCGGTTTGGGTGACCCGCGTCTCGTCATAGTTGAACACCGACGCGGGGGTGAAAGAGTGGAATTCCAGGAAGGTTTCTAGCTCCCCACAGAAGGCCTTGGTCCCCTCCAACACCTCGGGGCCCGCCCGCTTGTCAGCCAGCGCTTTACACGCCCGGAGGGAGAGTTGGTGGCGGTGGCGACGGACCCAGCGGGTGACCCACGGCTTGGAGACGTCCTTGTCCCACCGCCGCTTGACGACGGCACGGATTTGGGCACCCGAGAGGGGGAAGTTGTTCAGGCTAAATGCCTGAGCCACTCCCACCAGCACGTCGTCCTCGTGGGCCGTCAGGGTGCAGTTGCCGTGGAGGCGGCGTACGCCCGACGGGGAGCGGTGATAGGCCATCCGTAGGGCGGCCGTGGAGATACCCGTCTCGGCGGAGACATGTTCCAAGGCCGACTTGAGCGTTCCCCCTGAGGCAAAGGTGTCGACCACACGCGAGACAGCGGCTTTGGTGGCCATAGTGGGTGGGGGGAGGAAGGTAGACGACTGCAAGGGCGAGAGAGATGACGATCCGGCGGCGGATCCGGATGTGATTTTCCGTTACGTTTTGTGATTTCTCGAAATTGACTCCCTCCGCCCCCCCGGCCGGCACCCAGACAACCCCTGCGGATAAAATGAAAAATAGATGAAATGTATGCGATCGGCTTGTGATTAATCGTACATTTTATCATTGATTTATTAAAACAGTTAAATGTAAACATTATTTGCCATCCATCCATCCCTGGGAGAGTCCAGGAGGGCCAGGGCCATATGCTGATCACACGTGGCAATTCAGTTTGGACGGTTGACTGCACTGGAAGAGATGGACTTAATTTGACGTACAGAAGCTAGCCTGAAATTGGTATACATGAACACTCCTGGTGTCAATCGACGACGAGAGCGTGCTTGGCGGTGTCTTGCTGCGACAGCAGCTGCAGCCCGCATTCGCACTACTGCGGCTGCCCAGTCGCGCTGCCACAACCCCACCTCCTCAAAGCCACCGCGTTGCCGGTGGCCAACCGGCCAGCCGGTCCCCACCGCTTTCCCATCGGCCCCCTATCCGCCACCCATGGGACAGTCGTCACACTCCTCTAGAGCGCCCACTCTCCCTCTCGTCACTTGCGCCGCTGACGCGGTCCTGTGCCTGAGCCTACCATGAGCGCCGGCCTCCGCCCCGCCGTCGTTGTCGCCGCGGCGGCGGCGGCGGTGGTGGTGGCAGTGGCGGTGGCAGCGACGACGTCGGTGGCCACTGTCTCTGTGCCCTTCATTGTAAATGGTTTGCCGGGCGGCTGCGCCGCCTGTGGTTGCGCCGTCCCCGACACTCAATCCCGCGCGTTTCCCCTGCCAACGCTCTTCCACCCGGCCCCATGTGGGGTGGCGCCACCGCCGCCGGCCGTCGCCGCCCCCAGCACGAGGGCACCCGTGGCGGCAACAGACGCGGCGGGTGCGGATGCAAGTCCCAGCGGGGGTGACCACCCTGGTCGTACTGCACACCCCATCGGCTCCTTCCGGTATCGCCCCCCCCCTGACGGCACGGAGGCGGCCGCCCTCCCTACCACGGAGCGGACCAACCTTGCCCGCCGCTCTGCAGTGCGGGCGGCGACGGCGCGGGTGTGGAGTGCCTACATGGCGGGTGCGGCGGGCTTTGATGAGCTCCGCCCACTGAGTGGCGGGGGCGTGAATAACCTCGGCGGCATGGTCGCGACCGCCGTCGACTCGCTGTCGACGCTGCTGCTCATGGGGTTGGACGCCGAGGCGGCGGCGGCGCGGGCGCTCATCGACACGCACCTGTCGGTGGACCGAGTTGGGGAGGTGAGCGTTTTTGAGACGACCATCCGGGTGCTCGGCGGCCTCGTGTCGGCCTACCACATGGTCGGCGACGCGCTCTACTTGGAGCGGGCGGTGGCACTCGCCACCGCCCTCGCCCCCGCCTTTTCTGCCCCGTCGGGCCTCCCGTGGCCGCGGTGCACCCTCAACGCGACTGCCCCCGACGGGTCTGGCGGCTCGTGCCGGGGCCACCCGACGTCGGGCGAGTCGGCGCTGCTAGCTGAAGTCGGGTCGATCCAACTCGAGTTGCGGGCGCTCGCGCACGCTGCTCCGTCCCCTCTGACCACCCGCCTGCGGGCGGCCGCCGAAGGCGCCATTGCCGTCGTGCGCCGCGTCGCATCCACGTCTGGCTATGGCGGCCTCGTGCCGTCGCATCTGGCGCTCGCCGACGGACGGGCGACGACCAACTTGTTGACCTCTGGCGCGCCCGCCGACTCGTACTATGAATACCTGGTCAAGACGTGGGTGCAGGGCGGCCGCACTGAGACGCCCTACCTGGCCATGTGGCAGCGGGTGTTGCGGGGCGTCCTCGAGGGGGACGTTGTCTACACGTCGCGCAAGGGAGACACGCTACTTCGCACGGTGTTGACGGCGGCGGCGGGGCGGGAGGGGCTGACCGCCGACGACGTGTCGTTTTTGCCGCGCATGGACCACTTTTCGTGCTTCTTCCCAGGCGCCATCCTGTCGGCGCTCGACACGGCCGCGGACGCCGACGAGCGGGCCACGTGGATGGAATTGGCCACCCGCCTCACGGAAACGTGCCACAAAATGTACGCGCGCTCCCCGTCTGGGTTGGCCGGCGAGCAGGTGCGGCTGACGGGCACCGACGAGTCGTGGCGCATGGCCGGCGGCTACCACCTGCGTCCCGAAGCCATCGAAGCCTACTTTCACATGTACCGCGCGACACGGGACCCCATTTACCGGGAGTGGACGTGGGAGGCGTTTACGGCGTTGGAGCGCCACTGCACGACGCCGTCGGGGGCGGTGGCGGCGTTGAAGGTGGCCCGTTCCGGGCGGCCCGTGCAGGACGACCTCATGCACTCGTTTGTCCTTTCGGAAACGTTCAAGTACGCCTACCTGGTGTTTGAGGAGCCCGACGTGTTGGGGGAGGGGTGGGTGTTCAACACGGAAGCGCACCCACTGCTCGTAACGCCGGCGTTGGGCGAGGGGGGGGGGCTCCTGCCGCCCATGGAGGGGGGCGTTGGGCCCACTGCGGCCCCGAGGGACGAGCTGTAGACGCCACCGCGGCGGTCGGGCGGGAAGAGCTCAACGGCAGTCAACCTGTTTGTGCGCGTCGGATGTGGTCCGAACACACTCTGGCGCGCACACACCGGATGCCACAAGGTCTTGACATCCATCGCCCTCTGCCCGCCCCGCAGCCAGGGGCGCCCCCAACCGCGAGCGTGTGCGACCGTGGCGCGGACCAACACGGGGGACAAACGCCCCCAGCGCTGCAAATGAGTTGATGTGCAAGTATCGTGGCGAAATCAGTATCAATCTTGATAACCAGACGTTTCGCTTCGTCTCTGCTTGCAGCTGGACCACCTGAGACTGCCACATAGTGCTGGGGAGGAAGACAAGACACTATGGGCCGCCCGCGTACGATACGCGCCGCCCGAATGGCGCGGCGGGGGGCACGTCAAGCGAGGTCCGGCCGGCGGCCGCGTTTGCACGCGATGCCTCCCACATCCCGCCACAGGTGCATCCGATCCGACACGCGCCGATCGAGAAGAAAAAAATAAACGCAGAACGCGCGCCGCGCCCTACGAAGCGGGCCGCCACAGTGTCCCTCATCCCGTTCAACGACGCCGTCGCGGTGCCACGCACGCTACACGAAGCCCCCGCCCCCGCCCCCACCCCCACCTCACGTAGGGACACCCCCCCCCGCCTCATTTCGACGCGTCCAAGCTCTTTTGCAGCCGCTCCCGCCGCAGCCGCGCGTGCGTTTCGGGGACCCCCGACAGCGCCGCCTTCCACTCGGCAGCGACCGCGAGGCGCTCGGTCAAAACCGCCTGCGCCAGCCGCCGCGTGTCGACCATGTGGATGGCGGACGAGGCGCGCGGGGGGCCGTCCCCGTCACCGTCAACATCGTCGCCGCCGCCGCCGCCGCCGTCGCAGTCCCCATCGCCGCCCGCAGCGGGCGGCGGGTCCGCCGCGCCGTCGGCCGCACCCGCGGGCCGCGCCGCCGGCTGACTCACAATCACCGGCGGCGTGGCGAGGAGCGCCTTGAGGAAGGTGCGGCTGACGTGGTACCCCGCGTCCGCCTCAAAGCCGCCCCCGCGGGTGTCGATAAAGGCGCGGAGCCACGCAGCGTCGAGGCGTGCGCCCTCCCAGTCGAGGCCGACGCCCCAGACGGTGCCGCCGCCGCCGAGGTCCCGGTCTTTGGGCGGCGGCGGCGCTGCGGCCGCGTCGGTCGCCGCCGCGTCGGCGGCGTCGCTGGCCGCGTCGGCCGTGGGGGGCGGCGCCGCGGCGGCTGCCCCGTCGGCTGCCGGAGGCGCCGCGCCGCCAACGGCAGCCGCCGGCGTGGCCGACGTGGTCGCCGCGTCGGCGGCGCGCTCGGGCGCGGCCGCTTCGCCCCCATCGTCAGGCAGGTCGACGGCGACCCCCCCCCCTCCGCGGGCTTCGAGCGCGCCAACCACCCGCCACACCGCCGCGACCGTCACATACTTGCTGACGAGGTCGGCGGTCCCCCCGCACAGCGCACTGCGCCCGCTGTGCGACGGGTCGTGCTCATTGACGGGGAGGGTGTTGCGCTCGACGAGGCCGCCTTCCACATCGTCGCTCTTTTTCTTGACGCCGCCACTCCCCGCCGAGGACGGCGAGGTCGAGGCCGTCCCGCCGTCGCCACCGTCGCCCTGCCCGCCGCCGCTGCTGCTGGGGGTCGCGCTGCCCCCCCCCTCCACATCTTGCGGGCGCACGACGCCGACGAGGTAGGCTCCCCACAGGCGCTCATTCTCCGCCCCAACCCGCCCGAGGTCCGCCGCCACCTCGGTCGCAACGCCCTCCCGCACGCCACACAGGGCAGCAACGACGGCCGGCGGGCTGACGGTCACGTCGTAGCCAAAGTACTTGACGGGCAGGTAGGGGTTGTCGCGGCTGCCACCCTGACACCCAACCCGCGTCTGCACGTGGACGGTGCGTTGGGGGAGCCCGCCAATGGCGTCGAGGTAGGCGGCCGTGCCCGCAAACACAAAGTCGTGCACGTCCGACAGGGAGCCGAGGCCCGTCGCCGCTTGCAGCCAGTCGGCAGTCACCGAGTCACGAAAAGAGCGGCGGTAAAACATGTACGTTTGAACCGCCCGCTGCGTCACAAAGTCGAGGATGTCGACGGAACCGGGGGGGGGGGTCACCGGCGGGCCCGCCCGCCGCCGCGCATAGGTTGTTGGCGCGGGCGGCTCGACGCCGAGGATGGAAAAGGGGCCATCGTCCACGTCCCCCGCGGAGGGGGGGGGGGGGGGG
>Ga0209093_1002142_pt1 | contig 11150 bp, 13 predicted proteins | sample SidtaG_4_FD_187450 | JGI IMG/M metagenome (GOLD analysis project Ga0209093, IMG submission 187450) | Marine algal microbial communities from Sidmouth, United Kingdom - Sidmouth_Male1 metaG (SPAdes) (version 2) | ecosystem: Host-associated > Algae > Red algae > Unclassified | place: Sidmouth...
GGCGGCCGGGCACGCCCCCCCCCCCTCGCGCCGCACGCGACCGACGGGCGCGATCGCCGGCCTGCGAGCGGGGGCCCGGTCGCCCCCTGCACGGCGGAGCGGGCGCCCGCCGACGGGCGGGGTCGGGCGCCCGGGCGCGTGGCGGCACCCGCACGCCCGCCGCGGCGGCGGGCCCGGCGATCGGCCGCGTGGGCGGGCCCCCCGCGGCCGCCGGCGGCGGGGGCGTGTGGCGCAGCCACGCCCGTACTGTACAGAGGGGCACGGCGCCAGCGTGGCGACGCGGCCGGCGGCCGCCGCGAGGCGGGGCTGGGATCCGCGGGTGCGCCCGCGGGCGGCGTGGGGGGCCACCACGACGCGGGCCGACGCACGCAACCAGCGGCGGTGGCGCCTCGAGGCCCCCCGAGCGCCACGCGCGGGCGAATGGGCACTGGCGGGGGTCGACGCGTGAGGCGGCGGCCACGGGTCGCTGGCGTTGTGCGCGACGCCACACACTGGAGACTGGTCATTGTGGTCGCCCGACGCGCAGACAGCGCGCAAGTAGTGGTCCTCGCAACGACGTCTCGGAGCGGCCTAGCAGTGCCCCCGTGACGATCGGTTGAAAACAGCCAAAGGGCATGGGGCATTTGGGGAACTGAGAAAGTAGCACCTGCTTCCAGCCTGACCAAGCCCTGCGCAGGCACCTGAGACCGTGCCGGAGCTCAAGTTCATTGGGGACACGCCCAGTAGGCACCCCCGCTCAGAGGGAACCCCGGGGGCGCGCGGACGCCATAGCCACGGCCCCGTGCTATGGCGGCTAACAAAGTCACCTAGAAAGCACTCCTCGTGATTCTGAACACCTGACAAGCGTGCGGTGTTGGTGGTGGGGACAGTCAAGCATGGGGGGGGGAACGGATCAGAGCGGCCCACTTGCGTATCGGCACTGGCCTCGACGCGCCCCGTCTCGTCCGCAAGTCACGGCAGGAACACCCCAACAGGGGGGGCGGGGGCGCTGCGGGGGTGATGACAGCGGTCTGCGCTCAGTTCACGAAAGCCTTCAGGCTACGGCCAGCAGCAACTCCCCCCCCCCCCCCCCCCCCCCCCCCGCATCCCCTGGCGTGCCGTGGATCGTCGCGCTCCCCGCCGACGTGTCTCAGTTGGATCGTGCTCGGGGTTAGTGGTCGGCGGCGCAGTGCCCCTCGTCTCCCGGAACGTGAAATGGTGGGGGGCGTCGGGGCCACGGGTCCGCTTGGAGCGCAGGGAGTAGCGTCGAGGTGGCGCACGTGCGCGCGTGACTGAGAAAGGTCGTGCAGAGCGCGGCTCGTCGAGGTCAAGCGCAGGGAGAGTGTCTTGCCACATTCGGTCAACTCGAGGCAGGCACGAGTCAAGAACAGCGCTCTCTAGAGGTGACGCACAGGCTAGGGGTTAACGTTGCTGTAGCCAGAGATTTCAGGCCCTGAGAGGTCTCAACCCCGCAAACATATTGACCACGAGCACAGCCCTGAATGGCCCACTGCGGGTTGAGTAAAATGCGTTGGCGGGCTACGCATGTAGAAATTGTGGTGAACACTTGTGACATGCAGTTGACGAATCGATTCGAAATGGAATTCTCAATGCTCAGGCGGGCGCCAGATCCCTGCTATTTCGACCAGTCAGTCGCTGTCCCTCGCGCTCTTCCTGGGCGGCAATGAGCGGCGACGACAGGCCGATCTCAGCTGGCCCTACAAGCTGGCCGCCTCTTTGACGCCGGCTCGGTCTGCGGCCGTCGTCATTCACCAGCTGCTGGGATAGCAGATCGGCCCCAACTCGCGTGTACGCCGCCAGGGCCCAACGGATAAAGGAACCGCTGACACTCGGCAGCTGACATAAGGCGACTGGCTGAAAGTTCTGCACGAGTGGAGCAAGGCCCTACGATGAGTCCGGTGGGGCACCGTCGCACCATGAGAACAAGATATTGATTGGTGTGGCTGCATCGTCCTTGAATGGACGGCCATTGCGGATCGAGAGCTCGTGAGCCAGCACGAACAGTGGACCCAGAGAGTCGGCCTGTCGTCGAGCCACGACGAAAGAGAAGGGTCAGGTGCTACGGTCGGCTCGATGCAGTTACTTTCCCTGGCACGGTCCCAGCTCGGACGCCGTCGGACAGTGTCGTTGTCCATTGTATTAAGTGGCGGCGGCAACTCACCGTTTGACGTTTGTCGTCACTTTGACGGCAGCTCAACTCACCTGCTCGATCACCATGGCGGGTGTCGCGTCCTCTCCGCTGGCGCCAACCCCAAACATCCCCCACTCTTCCGGAGCTCACCAATCGCCTCCTTCCCCCCCACGCCTTCGGGCGCGCCGTTCAGGGTACCCTGGGTTACGCTCTGGTGGTGTGCCTCCAAACGCGTCGGTCCAAGCGGGTGGCTCTCGCGCAACTGCCGCACCCCCCCCACGCAAGCGGCTCACGTGCTCTGCGTCGGATGAGCTCATTTCTAACGTTATGGCCGCTCTGGCACCATCCCAGCGGAGTTCACGCGCGGCTGCGCTGGACTACGGGCTGCTCGCTACCCTGTGCGTCCCGCTGACTCGGGACGCCTTCGCAGACGTCTTCCAGCGCTGTTTTCATCCTGTTGGGGCCACACCTGCTGCCCGGACACCGATGGCTGTCGTGCTGCGCGCCGTGCACCGTACCTGGGACGCGCTGCCGGCCCTCTCCAAGGCGGACATGCAAGCAGTTCTCGAGGAGGAGGCTAACATGAGCGCCCCCGTGCCCGAGGGCAATGAGGACGCGTTCGAGTACGCTGGTCACGCTGCCGAGGCCGTAGCACGTTTGCACTCTGTTGGCGTTCCGTTATCGGCGGGCCTGTTCTCGCATGGCGGCGTCGCGGGCATGACGAGGCCTTTGAGTATCTCACCCGCGCAGGTTCTCTCCCCGCTCTCATTGGTTGCAGCAAGTGCTGGTGAGGTGGCGTATCAGTCGACGCAGACGGGCGGGACGCCGCCCGTGCCAGCCACGACCGGGCAGTCCTTGGAACCTGAGGTACCGAGCAAGGTGCCTGGCTCCATCCCTGGTGTGTCTAGGGACCGAGCGACGCTGCTGGTGGCCTTGAGCACCGACGGGAACACCCAAGGTTCGGACGCGGGCATCGAGCCACCACTGGCGCGCCCATCCCTTCACGGCGGCGAGCGGCGCGGTGACGTGTGCCGCACAGGCCCTGGCCTACCGGTTGGCATCAGCGCCGTGCCGGGCTGGGCCCAGGTTTCCGTGCCACCCAAGGCGCCTTTGTGGAAGGTGGACAGCCTTTCTGACTCAGACGGCCTCTCCACAGAGCACGATTCTTCCGAGGACGACGGGTCGGGGCTGCCTTCCGCTGTAGGCTGCACACGTGTTGCCATGGCTTGTACGGACTCTACAGTCCCCCTGTCTCGCAGCACCAGGGCGTCGCCAAGTGAGCCCCAATACGACGAGGAGGAGCTGGCGTACCTGGCCGAGGTCTCTGTTGCTGGTGCGCTCCCTGAAATTTCGCCGTGCAGCGCAGGTTATTGGTCTCTTCGCGCGGGAGCAGCGGTCTGGGTACCATCGTGGCCCCGCATGATGGAAACCGGTCATGGTTTCGGGGTGCCTCGCTCCCGCGTGTCGTGTGTGACCTGGTTACGCCCTTTGATGGCAGCCAAGACATGGATGGAAGAGAGCAAGCGCAGCCTCTATCTACCAGCCTTCTTTCCCGTCGTCGTGAACACGCAGTTTGCCATGTTCTCCTGCTCGTCCCTACCCCCAACGGCCTATACCATCTTCCAGGACATCCGCTTCTTCCGTGCACGTCGCTGCGGTACGGGTGAGGCGGCGATTGACAACATGCGACGTAAGTTTCGTCCCCGCCGCGATGGAGATGGCGGCGAGCTCTGCGTGTTGGCAACCCTGCGCCTCATGCTAAACAACGAGTCGATGGCGCTACAGCCGCTTCACCGCCACCCGACTGCAGCTGATTGGATGTGCCAGGTGCGCCACTTTTCGAAGCAGAACACTCGCTCCGTGCGAAACATGGTGGCTCATTTACGTATGCGTGTGTCTCAGTAATAGACCTAGTTATTGTGCACTTGGGGTGTTGATTTTCGCAACCGAGCAGAACGTGCTTGCTCTGGCCTGACAAAAAGGCTTTGCCGGGTGCTGCGCATGACTTCCGACACGACACAGTCTGTCGGACGAATGCAGAGTGTATGTTCTCCCCCTCTCACAGCACCGTCACGCACCCTCTCACACCCGCAGAACGTCGGTGAGAAGTCGCCGGACACCCGCGCGGACGCTACCGTTGGGGCAGTGGTGGCGGACGGAGAACATGGGCACGGCCGTGGCTCCGCGACCGGCGTCTGCACACATGTCTGGTGGACACTACCTGCGGCTCAGGCGGCCCAGGAAGCGGCTGACTTTGCCACCAGCATCGAAAGCGGACGAGAGGCCCAACTATGGCCACACAATGGCGGCCGACCGGATTTCTCTCGCCTGACTTGCACTGCTCTGTGCCACCGTCTGGACGGCCACGCTGTACAGGTGGTGCCAGTCACCGCCGTCCCGACACAGGCTCGCCCCCTCGGGCGGCAAGACGTTCTCTCTTGGCGTCGCGGTTGCCGTCGTGGTCGCCGCTGGTGCCTACAACATATGCTTGGGCCAAGAGTACGAAGGTCTCCCATTGTCTTCATCCCACGCAACACCGCTCCGTCCACGTCCCCGAAAGTTCAGGCCCCCACGTTACTAATACTTGTGTCGATCTCCTCCCGTCACAGATACCAGCACCAAAGAGCGTGCGAGAACAATTACAGGGCGTCGGGTGGCGCGGAGCCAGAAAAAGGACTGCCGGGGGGCTCGCGACCACGTGGAGCTGACGAGCAGCACACTGCCCCGTCTTACTTGGTGGGGGGGGTGCACGTGATGCAGGAAAGGCAGCGAAATCCGCGACGTTGGGCACAGCCACGGGTGCGGCAACCGCCGCCGGCCGCCGGAACTCTAAGAGCGTCCTCCGCTGGAGCTGCTGGGGCCGACGGCACCGAGATGATGATGCCACTGATCGTAAGGGCACAGGTAATGGCCGTCTTTGCAGACGGCGACGACGGCCAGCAGTAGTTGTGGCTGTGGTGCGACGTGCCGGCGACGGCAGCTTCAGCGGTGGCCGGCACCGGCTGTCGTCAGAACATCAAGCAATAGAAGCATGGGTGCCAACGGAGCGACACGGCAGAAACAGTAAAGAATCACGGGCGTGAGTGGTGCGTCACCGTACTCCCCTATCGTACGGAGTGAGCGGCAGAGGTGTTCTGGAGCGCAGAATTTACTGAGCGCAGCACGCGGCAGTGGTGAGGACGGCAAGCGCGGGACACGTAGCAAGCAGGAGAGGGGCAAAGGCATGATCGGTACGTACCAAAGTCCCCAACCGTGCAGAGCGAGCAGCCAATCGTTCAGCATGAAAGGCCTCGCTTATCGCAGCTCACAGCAGCCGTGGTTGTGTCAACGATTGCACGCGTGAGTAGCAGGGCAAGCAAGGGCATGAACGGTCCGCACCAAGTCCACCCAAACCTGCAGAGCGAGCGGCCGAGTCATTATGCATTGCAGAACTCACTTCGCGCAGCACACAGCAACGGTGAGCGCGCCAAGGGCGGGACATGTGACATGCAATGGGAGACACACCGCATGGTCGGCGCGTACCATTGTGCTCCAACAGGGTAGAGCGAGCGGCCTAGTCGTTCTGCATGACAGAACTCACTTAGCGCAGCACGCAGCAGCGGTGGGCGCGCCAAGGGTGAGACACGTGACAAGCGGTGGGAGAGAAAAAGCATGCTTGGTGCGTACCAATGAGCTCCAACCGCGCAGAGCGAGCGGCCTAGTCGTTATGCATGGCAGAACTCACATAGCACAGCACGCAGCAGCGGTGGGCGCGCCAAGGGCGGGACATGTGACATGCAATGGGAGAAAAAACGCATGGTCGGCGCGTACCGTTGTGCTCCAACAGGGCAGAGCGAGCGGCCTAGTCGTTCTGCATGGCAGAACTCACTTAGCGCAGCACGTAGCGGCGGTGGGCGCGCCAAGGATGAGACACGTGACAAGCGGTGGGAGAGAAAAAGCATGCTTGGTGCGTACCAATGAGCTCCAACCGCGCAGAGCGAGCGGCCTAGTCGTTCTGCGTGGCAGAGATCACTTAGCGCAGCACGCAGCAGCGGTGGGCGCGCCAATGGTTAAGCACGTGAGCGCTTGTCGGAAGGTGGAAACATGGCAGCGAGGAGGGATGGGGTCGTGCTGTCTTCGCGAACAGGGTATGGGTGGGCTCAAGACATCTGGGCAGAGTCAATGCCAATGTATAGCAGCAGTACTTGAGGGTCTCGTCTGGCTCGATTGCTGGCCCGCAGAAGCTGGGCCGGGATAGGCTGCCTCATAAAAGGGCCTTGCCTCTGCAAATTACTCCCATGTGGCTCTGTACGGGTCCGGAGCAATTCGATAGTCTAATTGAAACGAGCGTCGGCACAGCTGTCTTCGACGCCTGGTCTGTGGTTGTTGCGCACCCACAGAACCTGTTTGCGGCTAGGCTCAGCGCCGTCGCTGCCACCCTTCACACTGTGGGTGGCCACCCACCAATGCTCCTTGCGTCGGCCCTCTGTATTGCACTGCCCTCCAGTTTCCTCCCTATTTTGCAACACAGTGAGTATCCCCTTGGCTGAGGACGGTCGGTTGCGTTCAGTGTCGCGATGGCGGACGGACCGCTCGGTACTACCATCGCAGCTCATTCCGTCTCCCATCCCCCTGACCCCTCGGTCCCATTTTACACTCCCGCCCCCCCCCCCCCTGGCTCCCCGAGGATGTCCTTGTCCGCGTCTTCGTTTACGTCGGATGGTTGTCAACCCCTCCTCTTCGAGGCGTCTGCCGCGACTGGAGGGACGCCATCGACGCAGCGAGGCCGACGGTATCTGACGTGCGCATCTGAGCCGCGGCACGTTCTGGAGATCCCGCTTGGGGCCAGCTGTCGGCAACATGCGCGTGTGTCGCAGTGCGCCACTTCCCTGCTATCCGCTCTCTATCACTGAGCCCTGGACGACTGCGAAAGGGAATCTCTGCGGGAACATCAATGGCTATTGTGCGCAAAACGCGTCCGGTGCGGTCATGGGGAGCTCGCAAGCGACGGTGGACACACGTCAAGGCCACTGCTCCCGCGCCGTCGAGCCGTGGGCCGGGAACCGGGATTTTTGCCGTGGTTCTATCGACACTCATGCAGAAGTGGCCCCACCTTCTTCCTCGCGTGAAGGTGCTGGACTTGTCGGACGTTGGACCGGCGGCGCCGTGTGAAAACCGCGCATGGCCGCCCGCCACTTTCGTCCTCCGCCCGCCTGATTTTTCTGGCCTGGGCGCACGGGATTCATCCCTACGCGTGCTACGTGTCGCCCGCGCCAGTTCGTGGAGCGACGAGTTCGTGGCGGCGGTGCTAGTGCGAGACAGAGCAGGCGACCATTCCCGTATGTGCTCATCACGGCTCCACACTTTGTCCATGAGCGGGACGGCCGTGACGATGGTGGCGGTCGAGTGCGCTTGGTCGGCCGGCGTGATGGAGATTGACGTCAGCTGTGTGCTGGGGGGTGGCTGGGTACTTGCGCCTGTGCCCTACTTGGCCATTGCATGAGGACTTCCTGCGAGATGCAAGAGAACGTTGTGTGACACGAGATGCGGTCGGTGTGATGAGCGAGGCCGCCGGGCTTGGAGGTGCCGCGAAAGGAGTCTCGAACGGGCGACGCGGTTACACCCAGCTCCCGTCTCGCAGCATGCTCAATGTGAGCGGCACGCGCTTGACGTGTCTCGTTGTCTCAGGTATGCCTCGCTCTGCCCTGCCCCTCGCTCTGAACGCTTCCAAGTGCATGCAGATTGAGTCGGTGGATGTGTCCTCGCCGGTGCTCTTTTCCGCCCACTTTGGCGGCTGCGACAAGCTTAAGGACGTTCCGGCGATAACAAGGACTTTGAAGGCCGCCCCCTCGTGGATTGAAGAGGCGGGGGGCTATCTGTATACCCCGGCCGCGGTATCTGCACCGAGTTTTCCATAGATTGAGGTTTTACACGATTTTCGTTGCCCCATCATCGCCCGCCGTCGACTGCGGCTGACGCGCGCATCCGCCCCTGCCCTGAAATCTGTTGTGCTCCACGGTGTGTTGGAGCTGTCGGAGCTATATGTGGATGGCTTGTCGGCACTGCGACATGGTGACTTGTCGGGGTGCCACAGGTTGGCCTCTGTCTCTGTGACCAGATGCCCTGCTCTGAGGTGGGTGGACCTCCGAGCCAACAAGGCGCCTCTCACTCACGTTTTAGTTTCTCTCTGTCAGGAAGGGGAAGTTTTCGGGTTCCTGGGGACGTGGAAGAAGTGGAACGACTGCGGGGGGATGATGATCAGCAGCATGTAAAGACTGAGGTACACCTGGAGTCTCCCTGGGCGCGACATATCTCAACGTTTAAGCCCGGTGCAGCGCAAAAGAACCCAGCGCCTGACATGGTTATGACGGGGACGGAGCAGGAGAACAGTACTGGATGGTGTTAATGCCGTTCTCGACCAGCAACGCGACAAAGAGGACAGCGCTTGAAACTCTGATTATGCCTCGGGCGTACCCCCGCTCCACACCGAGTTCATGCTGCCGCTACATTGCCTGATTTTTGTCTGGCAGTGTCAGTTCTTCAGTTTCCAAGTGGCGCCGTGGCCGTAGTCCGCAGCCTCCGGCGGTATCAACGCTTGAAAACCGAGACATACCCAACAGTGTCTCACGCGTTTCTGGTTCGCGAAAAAGAAGGGAGCAGAGACCGACAAGAAACAAAGAGCGTCACAAACCACTCATGCGGCCGCATACACAATAAAGTTCAGTACCACATTACACCAGTGCCCGCTGAAAGACTACCTAGTACAGTCACCGCAGACTGGTGAGCGGCGAGCGCCGGCGCCACAGCAGTGCAGCCGCCGGCGGGGCCTTTGAGGGCTGGCTCATTGTGTTTTTTCAAGCCTGACACAGGGCGGAAAGCTGCTGACGTTCAGCAGAGCTTCATAAACGGCTCTTTGCCGCCGCTACCACCTCCCTCCATATAGCCAACACGTGCGGACGACAGCGGCCGCGTTCTCAGCCTGACTCATTAACAGGAATACACATCCCCAGCATCGCAGAAGTACGGCGAAAGCGCCGACGCGCCAGAGCCGCTAACCCTTATTAAAAACATACCTCGAATAGATAGAAGGGCAGTACACCCTCTTCAAGCGCAAGGCGGCTTCCCCTCTACTCCTAGCCTGCACCACAGCGTCACTGGAGGAGAAAATCGTCGCCGCCAGTGCCACCGTCGCCTAAATTCTGAGAGGCGCTGCTTCTTGTTGAGCTGCGTAGCTGGACGCAAGTAGCTGGTGGAGGCACTCGAAGCGCATTTCTCGCCCCCACACCTCAGGTGCCTGCCGTCCACAATCGCATTCGGTACAGTAGTGGCTGATGACATTGTATTCGTCAGTTATCGCAACGACATGGTCCGCGGGACCCAAGAACGCAATACTACGCATCGAACATTGTCAGCGACACGGGCGCAGTGCGGCGCTCGCAATCCATCTCGGTGGCGGTGACTTCTGGGGCGGTCGACGCAAAAGGCGTCGACGTCGCCGCAGGGGCAGACATGACTACAAGACAATGAGAAAATTGCGGCGCCCTATTGGAAATGCCTGTTACGCGGCGGCCAGCGGCGGGTGCTACTGGGGCGACCTGGACACAAAAAGGAGAGCGAGATGACGGTCACTGTGACTTTTCTAGAACAATAAAATGTTTGGGCGCTATCTTTCTTTACCAACTTCCTTTCCGCCACCGGCGGTGCTAAGGCTCGAGGATACTGAAAAACGCCGCGTGCTGCCGCCGAGTCGGCATCCACGAGAGCACGCGGCCGCATGGCCAAGTGCTTGTCTTGTGCATTGGTCACGGCTTACACAGGCTGCGTGCACGGCAGCGACGGCTCCATGCGCGTCGAGGTCGTGACAGCCTGCGTCCCAAGCCCGAGCGTGGCCACAGCCGCTGCGACGCAGTCTCCCGCACAGGTGCCGCGGATGTGACGAACGCTTGTGCATGGGAACACTGCACCGCCGGGTGAGCCAACCCGTGAGAGACACGACAGACGCAGACACAATGGACACGGTCCGCCAAGCCGTGTCCGTTGCGTCGGCGTCGGTGATGACCTCCTCGATGACGTACACCTCGGCGGCCTTCGGCGTCGTGGACTCGCGCGTTGCTAGCGAGGCGTCCATAGCCTTGGACAGCGGTGGAGCGCCGTGGACACCCCCCACGAAGCGCACCTCCCCCACCTTGGCCGGACCGAAGTCGACGACAAACGCACGCCGCCCCCAACAATTGCGAACGTCCAATAGAACTGTAGTGGTGAAAGGCACATGGTGGTGGCACCGACAATGTTGAGATAAATGTGGCGTCCGGCGCCAGGGTTGTGGACGCACCCACGCCGGCCACAGCAGGCGCCGACCAAATCGCGGGCGCCATGTTCTTGCCCACGTTGCTGACCATCGCGGCAAATGCCTCGTCCTTGTACCCGCCTTTGACCTTGCGCTACTGCAAGGGCGGGTCCAGCCACGGGCGGCACCGCCGGCGTCGACGGAATGGACGCGGCCAACAAAGCCGCGTCGTCTACGTCGACGTCAGCGATGACGTCCGTGGCGGCGTACACCTTGGCGGCCGTCGGGGTGTTGATCACCACGCGCGACCGCGAGCCGACAATGGCCTTCGGCGTCCTTGATGGTGGCTGCTGGGCGGACGTGCATGCCGCGACCGCGTCAGATGCCCGAGGCGGCACGACCAGTGACCTGGCCGCTGCGGCGGCTGTCACTTCCGCCGTGTCGTCGGGGATGGCCATGCCGCCAGCAGCGGTGCCAGCTGGCGGCGCAGTCGAGGGAGCGAGCCAGCGGTCGTGATCGGCCGGTGCACGGAGAGGTAGTGGCAGCACGTGGGCGTTGGCCAGCAGCTGCAACACTCAGAGACACGTGGCGGATCACCACGTGGCCGTGGTGCGACCATGGTCGTCGCGCTCGTCACCATAGGCGGGCTCGATCCGTCCACCGCGTCCCTTTCCCGGAGGTTGTATTTCAAAAAAAACGCACCCCGTCGATTCGACATGTAGGTGGGCTACAATCGACGGGGGGGGCTCTCAG